>Ga0105103_10000104_pt1 | contig 42911 bp, 30 predicted proteins | sample PPLLaktember2015_2_FD_79107 | JGI IMG/M metagenome (GOLD analysis project Ga0105103, IMG submission 79107) | Freshwater sediment microbial communities from Prairie Pothole Lake near Jamestown, North Dakota, USA - PPLs Lake P7 Core (6) Depth... | ecosystem: Environmental > Aquatic > Freshwater >...
CGAGCAGCAGTGACGCGCGGTCCGCCGCCTCGACGACGCGCCGTGGCACCGTCAGACACCCCATGTACGACTCGTAGGGACGTGACAGGACCAACGGCGAGTCGAAGAGGTGGAACACGGCCATCGGCCCCGTGCTCTTCCCTTCGGCGAAGCGTGACGTGTTCTCCAGGGTGTCGACGGCCGCCCCCCAGAGCGTGATCCCGCGGCGCTGCAGCCAGTCGTGGAACTGCTCGAACGTGTGGCCGGGCTCGTTCAGCAGCCGGCGGATGCGCCGATCGACGATGCTGGCGACTTCGGGGCGCGCGTAGACACGGCCGAACCCGAGGAGCGGGTTGGCCCCCATCTCGGGCGTCTCGCCCGCTTTCGGCATCAGCCCCTCGCCGAGCGACACCATGATGGCGTGGTTCTCGGGCAGGCTCCGCGTCAGGTGCCAGAGCCCCTCGCTCATCACGTAGGCGCTGATGGCGTCCGCCGCCTTCTTGACCTGGTTGTAGGTGACCTTGTCCCGGCCCGCTCCTTCGCCGAACCCGCCGAACAGGCGCGTGCCCAGTGCGGTGGCCGCGGAGGTCATCGCCAGGCACCGCGCGATGCCGCGCGGCGCGAACGCATGATCGGAGACCGCCCTCTCCTGCGACCGCTCCACCTCGACGTCCTCCAGCCACAGGTGAAAGCGAAGCAGGACGGGGCGGGCGTCGAATGCCCATTGGGCGATCAGGTTGCGTTTGTCGATGTCAGTCATGGCCATAGGTGTCGGAGGGACTATCTGGCCCGTGACTGTACAGCAGCCCGCCTTCGGGAGCCCCCCGAAAGGTTCGCGCTGGCGGACGGACGGCGCGCAGGCGCGCCCTACCGCTCCATGACCGGCAGGTACGCCCGCCATGGGCCGACCGCGTCGCGATACTGCTTGGCCATCACCCGCGTCATCTGCGAGAGGTGTGAAAGGTCGTGCGCCACCCACGTGGCGAGCAACTCCCTGAGCGTGACCGCGCCGAACTCCGGGTGTTCGCCGGTCAGGGCGAGTTGTTCGTCGGTCAGATTCCAGCCGCGGAGGAGCGCCACGTTCGCGGCGCGCAGCTGCGAGAACTCGTCCAGCAACTCCGCCAGCGACTTGCCGGCGCTTTCGCGGAACTGCGCGAAGCGATCGTACGGCGTGAACCGCCGATCGGCGCCCTGCTCCAGGACGATTCGGGCGCGCGGGACCCAGTCGGTGCGCTCCCCGTGGATGAGATGGCCGACGATGACGTAAGGGCTCCAGGTGTCCGACCCTTCGGTGGCATCCGTCCACGTGGGCGCGAGGCCACCGAGGAGCGCACGCAGGGTATTGGGCGTCCGTTCGAGGATGGCCAGCGCATCCGGAAGGTGCATATCCACGCTCAATCATTAGCGCGGGCTGGCCCGCCGGTAAAGAAGGCAGCTACGTCACGCCGTCATCTCAGAGCCGGCGCGCTGGCCGGCGGCCGCCGGTGGCGCGTCGCCTGCTCGTACGCGTAGGCGAGTTTGATCAGCGTCGGTTCCGCCCACGCGCGGCCGAAGAACGTGATTCCCGCGGGCAGCGCTCCACTGCGCGTGTAGCCCATCGGCACCTGAATCGCGGGGAACCCCGTGGTCGGCGAGAAGAACTGGCTGTTGTCGCCGTGCGGCGTGTTCAGATCGCCGATCAGCCGAGGCGGGTTGCTCCACGTCGGATACACCAACGCGTCCAGCTTCAGCGCGTCCATCATCTTCAGCACGGCCTGACGCACCTGCTCGCGATACGCGATCTCGCCCTGGCAGGCGGGCGTCTCCGGGCCGTTCTCGGGGCCCTGCTCCGCCTGCTCGAGCCGCCGCTGCACCGTCGGGTGGAACCGTCCCGACTTGATGATCTCGGCCAGGCTCTTCAGCGGCACACGCTCACCGTGTCCAGCGAGATAGCGATTGATGTCGTACTTGAAACCCATGCACGCGCCGAGGCCCTGCGGACGGCGAATCGCGTCGAGGCCCTCGACAGTTGCGGGGTCCACGATGATTGCGCCAGCGCGCTGGATGTCCTCCACCGCCTTCATGAACACGCTGGCGATTTCCGGATCCGTCGTGTCGCGCGGAGCCGTGCTGCCTGCCGCCATCGGGCCGGCCGTGCTCCGCTCGTAGGCCTGACGCAACACGCCGATGCGCGCACCCTTCAGCCCGTCGCGCTGCAGCGCCTGAGCGTAGCTCTCCCGCGGCCGCCCGCGCGCGGCGGCGGTGGCTGGATCGTCAGGGTCCTCCCCCACGATGGCCTGGAACACCGCGGCCACGTCTTCGACGCTGCGGCCGATCGGGCCCGCGATGTCCGCCAGCAGGTTCAGCGGCATCACCCCCGCCCGGCTCGTCAGCCCCATCGTCGAGCGAATGCCCACCAGCGCCTGATGAGACGACGGTCCGCGAATGGAGTTGCCGGTGTCGCTGCCCAGGCCGATCAACCCGAAGTTGGCGGCCACCGATGCCGCGGTGCCGCCGCTCGAACCCGCGGTCACACGATCCAGCGCGTACGGGTTCTTCGAGTAACCCGGCTGGATGGAGCTGAGCGTCTCATAGGGCGAGAACGCCCACTCCGCCATGTTCGACTTGGCCAGCACCAGCGCGCCCGCGTCCTTCACGCGCTTCACCTGGAAGGCGTCCTTCGGCGAGACGAAGCCCTCGAGCGCCAGCGAGCCGTTGGCGCTCTGGAGGCCGATGGTCTCGAAGTTGTCCTTCACGATCATCGGGACGCAGTGCAACGGTCCGGTCAACCCGGACTGCTTGAATCGGCGATCGAGATCGTCCGCCTCCTCCAGCGCGCGAGGGTTCGTCATGATGATGGCGTTGATGGCCGGCCCCGTCTTGTCGTAGGCGGCAATGCGGCGCAGGTACTGCTCGACCAATCCGCGGCAGGTGAGCCGGCCGTCGCGCATCGCGGCATGCACCCCCGCGATGGTGGCCTCATTCACTGCGAATGGCGCGGCCTGCTGGGCTGAACCGGCGGTGAGGGTAGAGGCGAACAGTACGGGGATGAGGTAGGAACGCGATCGCATAAGGGCCACACTCTACCGCACCACCCCGGCCGGGGGTTTGGTAACATCCGCCCCATGCGCAAGACATGCCTGCTCCTCGTGCTGCTCGCCACGTCGCTCTCCGCCGCGCAGACGCCTGCCCAGCCCAACTGGACCGCGGTCGAAGAGGAAACCCTTCGTCACTTCCAGGCGATGGTCCGGATGGACACGACCGACCCGCCCGGCACGCCCCCAGGCGGCGAGAAGCCGGTGGCCGACTACTTGAAACAGGTGCTCGAGAAAGAGGGCATCCCCGTCGAGATTTTCGCTCTCGAGCCGAACCGGCCCAACGTCGTGGCGCGCCTCAAGGGCAACGGCAAGAAGAAGCCACTCCTCATCCTCGGCCACACCGACACCGTGAATGTGGACGCCAAGAAGTGGACCTACCCGCCGTTCAGCGCCGAGCGCAACGGCGGCTTCATCTACGGGCGCGGCACCGTCGACGACAAGGACAACCTGGTCGGGATGCTGATGACGATGCTGACGCTGAAGCGCCAGAACGTGCCGCTCGATCGCGACGTCATCTTCCTGGCCGAGGCTGGTGAAGAAGGGGCCACGCGGATCGGCATCCAGTTCATGGTGAACCAGCACTACGACAAGATCGACGCCGAGTATTGCTACGCCGAGGGCGGCAACGTCACGCGGGTGGGCGGCAAGGTGAAGTACGCGTCGGTCCAGACCGTGGAGAAGATTCCCCGTGCCATCAAGATCACCGCCAAGGGCACGGCCGGCCACGGCTCGGTGCCGCTCGAAGACAATGCCGTCGCGCACCTTGGCGAGGCCGTTGGGGCCATCGCGCAGTGGACGCCGCCGACGAGGCTGAACGAGACCACGGCCACCTATTTCAAGCGCCTGGCACAGGTGTCCACACCGGAGGAGGCCGCCCGCTACCGCGACGCGCTCAGCCCCGACGCGGCGGTCGCCGGCCCCGCGCAGCAGTACCTGCGGAAGAACGAGCCCCGGCACTGGTCGATGCTGCGCACCTCACTCTCGCCCACGATCATCCAGGGCGGCTACCGCTCGAACGTCATCCCGTCCGAGGCCACCGCCAACATCGACGTGCGGCAGGTGCCCGACGAGGATCCGGCGAAGTTCCTCGAGCTGGTCCGCCAGGCGGTGAACGATCCGCAGATCACCGTGGAGTATGCGAACCCGAACTCCGCCAACCGGCCGCCGACCCCGACGGCGAAGCTCGACTCCGAGGCGTTCAAGGCGCTGGAGTCGATGCTCACCAAGCACTACAGCGCCATCACGCTGCCGACGATGAGCACGGGCGCGACCGACATGTCGTACCTCCGCCAGAAGGGCATGCAGTGCTACGGCATCGGACCCGCGCTCGATATCGAGGATGGCCCGAAGGGTTTCGGCGCGCACAGCGACCAGGAGCGCATCGTCGAAAGCGAGCTGTACCGCTTCGTGCGATTCGCCTACGAGGCGGTCGTCGAAGTCGCGCGGGCGCGGTGATGGGGTCTGGCACGAACGGCCGGATTTTGATGCAGTTTCTGCGTACGGGGGGGCTGCTGCTCCTCGCGGCGACGACGCTGGGCGCCCAGACGCCGGCGACGTCGCTGGAGGACGAAGTCATGCGGCACTACCAGGCGGTGCTCCGTGTCGACTCCACCGATCCGCCCGGCAACGAGTCGGGCGTCGTCAACTACCTCAAGGAGATCCTGGAGCGGGAGGGCATCCCGGTCCAGATCTTCACGCTCGAACCGAACCGTCCCAACCTCGTCGCCCGGCTGAAGGGCACCGGCAGCAAGCGCCCGCTTCTGCTGATGGCGCACACCGACACCGTGAACGTGGACCTGGCGAAGTGGACGTTCCCGCCGTTCAGCGCCACCCGTGACGGCGGCTACGTCTACGGCCGCGGCGCCGTGGACAACAAGCACGACGTCGCCGTCGGGTTGATGACCATGCTCCGGCTGAAGCGCGAGAACGTGCGTCTCGATCGCGACGTGATCTTTCTCGCCGAGGCTGGCGAGGAGGGCACCACGCGCGTCGGCATCCTGCACATGGTGAACGACCAGTTCCCCGTCATCGAGGCCGAGTACTGCATTGCCGAGGGCGGCGGCGTGTCACGCGTCGGCGGAACGGTGAAGTACGCGTCGGTAGCGACCACCGAGAAGATCCCGCGGGCCATCGAACTCACCGCGCGCGGCCCTGCCGGTCACGGCTCCGTGCCCATCGAGAACAACGCCCTCACCCACCTCACGCAGGCGGTGTCCGCGGCTGCCACGTGGGTGCCGCCCGTGTCGCTCAACGAGACCACGGCGGCGTACTTCAAGCGGCTCGCGACGATCTCCACGCCGGAGGAGGCTGAACGCTATCGCGCGGTGCTCAGCCCCGACCCTAAGGTCTCCGGCCCCGCCGACGCCTTCTTCCGCAAGCAGGAGCCGTCACATGCGTCGATGATCCGGAGCTCGATCTCACCAACCATGGTGCAGGCCGGGTATCGCGTGAACGTGATTCCCTCCGAAGTGAAAGCCACACTCGACGTGCGCACACTGCCCGACCAGGACCCGGCCGCGTTCCTCGAGTCCGTCAAGAAGGTGATCAACGACCCCGCGGTGGAGGTGGCATGGGCGGCCCGCGACACGCGTCCCAACGCGGCGCCGGCGCGCCTCGACTCCGAGGTCTTCCGCGCCATCGAGGCGAACGTCACGAAGCACTATCAGGCGGTCACGCTGCCCACGCTGCTGACGGGCGCCACTGACATGGCCTACCTGAGGGCGAAGGGCATGCAGTGCTACGGCATCGGCCCGGCCCTCGATCGCGAGGACCAGAGCAAGGGCTTCGGCGCGCACAGCGACCAGGAGCGCATTCTCGAGACCGAGTTCCAGCGCTACGCCCGCTTCTACTTCGACATCGTCCAGGATATTGCCCGCGCCCGTCAGTAGGCGCTGGCGACGCCCCTCACGAGGCGCCATGCATCGATCATCATCGATGACGTATCCGACGACCGCCAAGGGCGACGTGGTGGACGACTACCACGGCACGAAGGTGCCCGATCCGTACCGCTGGATGGAAGATCTCGACTCGAAGGCCGTCACCGAGTGGGTGGCCGCGCAGAATGCGGTGACCGGCCCGTTCCTGGCGTCGCTGCCGCTGCGCAAGCATTTCACCGACCGGCTGACAACGCTTTGGAACTACCCACGTGTCAGCCTGCCGATGACGGAAGGCGGCCAGCTGTTCTACGCGAAGAACACCGGCCTGCAGCGGCAGGCGCCCATCTTCATGCGCGCGAGCCCGACAGCGGCGCCGCAGCTGGTGATCGACCCCAACACGGTCTCGGAGGACGGCTCGGTCTCCCTGGCGCAGTACACGCCGTCACCCGACGCGAAGCTCTTCGCCTACGCGCTGGCCAAAGGCGGCGCCGACTGGCAGACGATCAAGGTGCGCGACCTCGCCACCGGCCAGGATCTGGCGGATGACGTCCACTGGATGCGCTTCTCGAATCTCTCGTGGACGAAAGACGCGAAGGGCTTCTTCTACTCGCGCTATCCCGAGCCGCCGAAGAACAAGGTGCTCGAGGCCGCGCTCTCGGGCCAGGCGCTCTACTACCACCGCGTCGGCACGCCGCAGTCGGCCGACGTCCTGGTCTACGAGCGCAAGGACATGGCCGGCTGGCTGATCAACGGCGCGGTCACCGAGGACGGCCGGTATCTGCTCGTCACGATGGCGGAGGGCTCCGGCAACCAGAACCGCCTCTACTACGCCGATCTCGGCGACGCGAAGACGCCGAACGTGAGCGCGCCGGTCAAGTCCGTCATCGAAGCGGACGATGCGGAATACGCACCGATTGGGACTGTCGGGTCGGTGCTCTACCTCCGTTCCGACAAGGATGCGCCCAACCGCAAGGTGATCGCGGTGGACCTGCGCACGCCGGCGCCATCCGCGTGGCAGACGGTGGTGCCCGAGCACGAGGATGCGCTCGAAGCCGTGGCCCTCATCGGCGGCCGCCTCGTCTTGCAGTATCTGGTGGACGTGCAGAGCCGGCTGAGGATGACCGGGCTCGATGGCGCCGACCTGGGCGAGATCGCCCTGCCGGGCACAGGCACCGTGGCTGGCCTCATCGGCCGAGAGGATGCGCCGGACATCTGGTACCTGTTCAGCTCGCCGCTCACGCCGTCGACCGCGTATCGCTACGATCCGGCGACGCACCAGAGCATCCCCTTCGAGACGGCGATTGCTCCGGTGGACGTCAGTCAGTTCGAAACGCGGGCGCTGTTCGCCACGTCGAAGGACGGCACGCGGGTGCCGTTCTTCCTGACGTCGAAGAAGAACCTGCCGCGCGACGGCAGCAACCCGACCATGCTCTACGGCTACGGCGGGTTCTCGATCTCGGTCACGCCGACCTACCGCGCCGACGTTCCCGCCTGGCTGGAGAAGGGCGGCGTGTGGGTCACCGTCAGCCTGCGCGGCGGCGCCGAGTACGGCGAGGCCTGGCACAAGGCGGGCATGCTCGAGAAGAAACCGAACGTGTTCGACGACTTCATCGCCGTCGCCGAGCACCTGGTGAAGGAGAAGATCACGTCACCGGCGAAGCTGGGAGTGATGGGCGGGTCGAACGGCGGGCTGCTGGTGGGCGTCGTCGTCAATCAGCGCCCCGATCTCTTCGCCGTCGCCCTTCCTGCGGTGGGCGTGATGGACATGCTCCGCTACGAGCGCTTCACCGGCGGTCGTTTCTGGGTCGGCGAGTACGGGTCGGCACAGAACCCCGGGCAGTTCCCGTTCCTCCTCGGCTACTCGCCCGTGCAGAACGTCAAGGCGGGCACCTGCTATCCGGCGACGCTCGTCACCACCGCCGATCATGACGATCGCGTCGTGCCCAGCCACTCGTTCAAGTACGCCGCGGCGCTGCAGGCGGCGCAGGGCTGCGACAAGCCGGTGCTGATCCGCGTGGAGGTGGCTGGCTCGCACGGGTATCGGCCCACCGACAAGCTGATCGCGGAACGCGCGGATCAGTGGGCGTTCGCGGCACAGGCGATGGAGCTCAGATAAAGCTTGCGCGCTGGGGCTCTGCCGATCCGGGCCCTCACGCGCCTCGGCGCGCCGATGCGCTATGGGACATTCACCAGCACCTCGTTCGAGGGCGCGCTCGATCCGCAGGCGGTATTGGCCACCACACGGATGAAATAAGGCCCGCTCGCCACCGCTGCCGACACAGTGTTGGTCAGGCCCACGCTGCCGCCGAAGACGTTGCTCGCACCGGCGGAGGAGCCAGCGAGAACGGTGTAGCTCGTCACCGGGCCGCCAGGCGGTGTCGACCACCCGATGCTGATCACATTGCCGCTGCGGCTGCCGCTCAGCACCGGCGCCGATGGCGCTGTGCACGCGGGCCCGACCGAGACGCTCACCTCGTTCGACGCCGGGCTGAAGCCGCCCGCCCCCTGAGCGAGGACGCGCAGGAAGTAGGTGCCCGGAGCCACGGCCCCGCTCACCGCCGTCCCGGCCCCGACCGCAGCGTTGAAGACGTTGGATGCGCCGCTCGCCGTGCCCGCCTGGACGATGTAGGTGGACACCGCGCCGCCGGAGACAGGCGGCGTCCACGACAGCGAGATCACGCCGCCGGACGCTGTCGCCACCGCGTTCTGCGGCGGTCCGGGCGGCAGGCCGACTTGCGCCACAACGTCCGCCGATGCGGGACCCGTGCCCGAGAGATTCTGGGCAGCGACCCGGATGTAATAGGTGCCGTTGGGAATCGGCGACGACACCGACGTGACCGTACCGACGCCGCCGTTGAAAACATTCGACGCGCCCGGCGCGGTGCCGGCGCGAACGAGATAGGTGGACACGGCGGATCCCGTGGCCGGCGCCTGCCACGTCACGCTGATGGTGTTGCCGACCACGATGGCCTGGACATTCTGCGGCACGCCCGGCACCACCGCCGGCGCGCCGGTGCGGAACGCCTGAACGATCGGAAATGCTTCACTCTGGGACAGCGCGTTGTTCTGCGAGGCGGTGCCGCTCGGCATGCCGCTGTACGCGACCCCAGGGTTCGACAGGTTGAGGATGCGCGTGGCACCCGTGCAGGCGTAGGCCATCACCGTGCGGAACCGCGTGCCCGCCCCGCAGTTCTTGTAGCCGAAGCTGTAGGGGCGGAACGTTGCCGTAGGCAGTGGACTGTAATCTTCCGGCGCGTGCTGGTTGCCGAAGTTGTGGCCGGCCTCGTGCGTGAAGGTGAACTGCGCAAAGCACTGGCGGGCGGTGACGCCGTGCGCGTAGTTCGCACTCGGTCCCACCCAGGCGATGCCGCAGGTGCTGCCAGTGATGTTGGCCACGACCAGATGCATCAGGTCGGCCTGCACCGCATTGCGGGCGCCGGCTACCGTCGCATGGGAGGTGAATGCCCTGAGGTCGGCGCCCATGTCCGTCGTGCTCTCGACGAACCCCGCCAGCTCCCCGGTACCCACCAGCCGCATCGTCGCCTGGACGTTGCTGCGCGCGTAGACGGTGTTCGACTCCGAGACGCCCTGGGCGATGAGCGCTTCGATGGCCGCCTGGCCGCCGGCGCCCGTGCGGGCCGCCGCCGTGTAGTAGACGAACACGTCGACGACCTCGCCCGCGGCCAGCCGCGCCGGCTCGTCGGCCAGTGGTGCCACGACCTCACCGGCGGGCGGAATCAGCGGCGGCCGCTCTTCGCCGAAGCTGCCCGGATCGAGCTGCTCGATCACCGTCCGACCGGCGACCCCGTGGAGGCGATAGAGCGCGTCGCGCACCTGGACACCTCCAGACAGCACGTCGCCCTTCCACGTCAGCGTCACCGTGCTGAGCGGATCGCCGACGATGCGCCCGACCCAGGAGTGATGGCCGAAGTCGTTCCGCTCGAAGCGTTCGTACTCCACGGAGTAGGCCGCATCCTCGAAGAGATTCAGCGTGAAAGCCGGGGCTCGGTCGCCGGCGAATCCGGCGGCGAGCGCGGCGGTGAGGAGATCGAACCTGGCCGACGTGGTGCGGGCACGCATGACGGTCGGCCCGTCCCCCGCCATGGCCGGCACATCAGCGGCCGACTCACCGAAGAGGGCTGGCGGCGCCTGGGCCGTGAGCTCACCGGGGAGAGCGGTGAAGAACAGTGCAACGGTGGCAGCAGCGGCTGCGGCAAGCGCGCGGAACGGCATACGTTATCGTATCGGCTCCAGCCAGCGCGGAATGAGTCCGAATGGCAACGTGTTAGGCTGCGCCGGCGGTCAAGAAGGACAACTTCGTGGCATCTCATTACTCGATACGGCTGGCGACCGAGCCCGACATTGAGACGCTGGTCGACTTCACGCTGCGGGAAGCCGCCGAAGCCGAGCGCGAAACGCTTGGCATCGAACAGGCCACGACGGGCGTGCGCGGCGGGTTCGCGACTCCACCCCTCTCGACTTATTGGGTCGCAGTGGCTGCCGACGCCTCGATCGTCGCCAGCACCTCGATCGTGAAGGAATGGAGTAACTTTCACGGGGGGCACTACTGGTGGATCCAGAGCCTCTACATTCTGCCCGACCACCGTGCGAGTGGACTGGTCGAGGACCTGATCGGACATCTCGCCTGGGTATCGCGTTCGGCGGGCGCGCTGGGTCTCCGTCTCTATGTTCACAGCTTGAATCAGCGCGCGATTCGCGCCTACAGCCGGTGCGGTTTCGTAGAGGCGCCCTACTCGATCATGGTACTGCCCTCGACGGGCAGCGGACCTGGCGACGACCACGGACGATCGACCTGACGTTCGACAAGGACACACGCTGCCAGCGGCACCAGGGCGGGCGGGCCAGACCCTCTCGAGCTTCTGCCATCCCTTCCTGCCGGGAACGGTCGCTGCGCTAAGCTGCCCCGATGACCAAGCATGGCTCGGCCCTGCTCTTTTCCCTGATGATGATCTCAGTACCCATGCACGGCGATGCGCAGCAAGCCTCCAGCAGCGGTGTGAAAACACTGAGCCCACCAGGCGCCATCACGCCAACTGGCACCTGGAGTCTCGCCACGAGAGCCGGCGATTTCATCTACGTCGCCGGCATGCGCGGCATCGATCCCGCGACGAACACGCTCGTCGCCGGCGACGAAGCCCGCGTGCGTCAGGCGTTCAAGAACATGCAGCTCATTGCCGAATCGGAGGGCGCGTCGCTGCGCGATGCCGTGCGCCTGGTCGTCTACGTCACCGACATGTCGCGTCACCGGCCGATCGTCAACCAGGTGCAGGAACAGCTGTGGGGCGCCGGCCCCTATCCACCGCGCACCATCGTCGAGGTGAGGGGGCTGAACCAGGACGACATCGTCGAGGTCGAGGGCACGTTCTATGCGCCCGTGAAGCGCTGATGGCCGGCCACACCTCGCACGAGCAGACGATGATTCGGCGCTATCGCAGTGACGATTGGGCCGCCGTGTGGTCGATCCTCGAGCCTGTCTTTCGCGCGGGCGAGACCTACGCCTATCCGCGCGACATATCGCAAGAGGACGCGCGCCGCACATGGACCAGCAGCCCCAAGGAGGTGTTCGTCGCGGAAGACCTGGGCACAGGGCAGATCGTCGGCACCTATTACCTGAAGCCGAATCACGAGGGGCCAGGCGCCCATGTCTGCAACTGCGGCTACGTCGTGGCACTGCATGCCCGTGGCAGGGGCCTCGCGTCCATGATGTGCGAACACTCGCAGCATGAGGCCGTGTCGCACGGCTTTCGGGCGATGCAGTACAACCTCGTCGCCTCGAGCAACAGGGCTGCGGTGCATCTCTGGCAGAAGATGGGCTTCGCTATTGTCGGAACCCTCCCTGGCGCCTTCGAGCACCCGACGCTTGGGTTCGTCGATGCCTACGTGATGTACAAGCCGCTCACGCCGGCCGGCCCGAATCGCACTCGAGATCACCACGTCGAGCTATAGGCGGGATACCTCGGCGGTCCGCGCTTGCGTCCGACGGACGACCCAAGCACAATGCAGCCCGCGCAAGGTATCTGGTGACGCCGCGCCACAAAGGAGAGCACATGGTTCGCCCGTTCCTCGGAACCCTCGCCGCTCTGGCCGTCGTGGGGGCGGCCCTTGTCGCCGCGCAGCAGGCCCCGGCTCCCGTGGACGATGCGGCCCTGGCCAGGGTGGAGTCGCGAAGCCAGGACTGGCTGTCGTACGGGCGCGACTACTACGAGCAGCGCTTCAGCCCCCTCGACCAGATCAACGATGCCAACGCATCGACCCTGGGCCTGGCCTGGTCGTTCGAGACCGGGACCGATCGCGGCCTCGAGGCGACGCCGCTGGTCATCGACGGCGTGATGTACACCACCGGGTCGTGGAGCGTCACCTACGCGGTCGATGCGCGGACCGGTCAGCAACTCTGGAAATACGACCCCGAGGTGCACCGGAAGTACGACCAGCTGGCGTGCTGCGATGTCGTCAACCGCGGCGCCGCCTTCTACAAGGGACGTGTCTACGTCGGCGTGCTCGACGGGCGGCTGGTGTCGATCGACGCCAAGAGCGGCAAGGTGGCGTGGCAAACGACGACGGTCGACCAGAAGCAGCCGTACACGATCACCGGCGCGCCGCGGATTGCCAACGGCAAGATCATCATCGGCAATGGCGGCGCCGAGTACGGCGTGCGAGGGTACGTGTCCGCATACGACGCGGACACCGGCAAGCTCGCGTGGCGCTTCTACACCGTGCCGGGAGACCCGTCGAAGCCGCAGGAATCCAAGGCGCTCGAAGCGGCACTCCCCACCTGGAAAGGGAACGACTGGTGGAAGTACGGCGGCGGCGGCACGGTGTGGGATTCGATCGTCTACGACCCCGAGATCAATCTGCTGTACGTCGGCACCGGCAATGGCTCCGCCTGGAACCGGCAGATCCGCAGCCCCGGCGGCGGCGACAACCTGTACCTGGCGTCGATTCTGGCGATCAATCCCGACAACGGCGAGTTGGTCTGGCACTACCAGACGGTGCCGGGCGATACCTGGGATTACACGGCCGTCCAGCCGATGATGCTGGCCGACCTGTCGATCGGCGGGCGCGTGCGCAAGGTGATCATGCAGGCGCCGAAGAACGGGTTCTTCTACGTGCTCGACCGCGCGACGGGAGAGCTGCTCTCGGCCGACCCGTATGTGACCGTGAACTGGGCCTCGCACGTGGACCTCGAGACGGGCCGCCCCGTCGAGGTTCCCGGCGCCGACTACGCGACGAAGGGCACGTACATTCGCCCTGGGCCGCTCGGCGGCCACAACTGGCAGGCGATGTCGTTCAGTCCGCGTACGGGCCTGGTCTACATACCGGCGCAGGACAATGGGCGGTACTACGAGCAGCCGACGAGCTTCGAGTACAAGCCTCTGCAGTACAACCTGGGCCTGGCGCCGATCCGCCGGAACATGGAGAACTTCGAAGTGCCGTACGCGGGCCGGCTGATCGCGTGGGATCCGGTGGCGCGCAAGCCACGTTGGACCGCCGAGTACGGCGCGTACTGGAATGGCGGGACGCTCGCCACGGCCGGCAATCTCGTGTTCCAAGGTACGGCGGCGGGCGACTTCATCGCGTATCGCGCGACCGACGGCGAGAAGCTCTGGTCGTCGTGGGCGGGGACCGGCATCGTCGCACCGCCGATCACCTATGCGATCAATGGCCAGCAGTTCGTGTCGGTGATGGCCGGCTGGGGCGGCGCGTTCTCGCGCAAGACGCGCTCGTACGGGCGCCTGCTGACGTTTGCGCTTGGAGGAACGGCGGCGCTCCCGTCACGCCCGCGGCCACGGCCGGTCACGGCCATCGCCAGCAGCGCGCGCCCCGAGGAGATTGCGACGGGGGCGAAGATCTTCGCGACCTACTGCGTCCGCTGCCACGGTGGCGCCACGGTCCTGCCCGATCTGCGACGATCGACCTCCGGCATCTACGCGGGTCTGGACAAGATTCTCGACGGATCGCTGGTCGAACGGGGCATGCCCCGTTTCGAGGACCTCGACAAGCCGGCGATCGCAGCGCTTCGTGCGTATCTGCTCGACGAGCGCCGGAAGCTCGCGCAGGCTCAGTAACGCGAGAGGCCCTCCTATTCGTCGCGCAGGACGACGATGGGATCGACCCGCGACGCTCGCCACGCCGGTAGAGCGCACGCCACCGTGGCCACGACCGCAATCGTCCCGACGACCGCCGCCATCGTCGCCGGGTCGGTGGGTTGGACGCCGAACAGCAGCGATGACAGCACCCGGCTGATCGCGAAGGCGCCGGCCAGACCGCCGGCCACACCGATGGCCGCCAGCAGCAGCCCCTGCTTCATGATCTGCGCCAGCACGCTGCGCTGCTTCGCGCCGAGCGCCATGCGGATGCCGATCTCGCGGCGACGCTCCAGCACCGAGTACGAGAGCACGCCGTAGGTGCCGATGGCGGCGAGCAGCAATGCCAGCCCCGCGAAGGCACCCAGCAGCTGCGCCAGCAGCCGGGGCCGGCGGATCGACTCGTCGAACACCGCATCCATCTCGCGCAGGCGCACGACCGGCACCGTCTGATCGGCTTCGCGCACGGCGGCTTCGATGCCGCTCGAGAGCGCGGCGGACGACAGCGTGCTGCGGAGCACGATGTTCATCGTCGTCGGCGCCTGGTTCGCCGGGGGCGGCAGGCTGGCGGCCTGGTCCACCAGAAAGTAGAGCTCCGTGCCCGTCTTCTTGTCGACCCCGCCCTGCTTGACGTCTTTGGCCACGCCAATCACCGTGAACCACGGCGTCGTGGGCCCGCCGGGCTTCACCCGCTGGCCAATCGGATTCTGGTCCTTCCAGAACGTCCGCACCATCGTCTCGTTGACCACCGTGACCGGGCCGGGCGAACCAGCGTCGGTGGCGACGAAGCCGCGCCCTTCGACGATGGGGATGCCCATGGTTTCGAAGTAGTCCGTCATCACGCTCTGGTAATAGTCCACGTTCTCGAACGGCCCCTCGGGCGGCGCGGTGTAGTTGTCGATGTCGGTGTCGTTGGCGTTCACCTGCCGCTCCGGCGGCAGGCCGGACATGGCCGTGGCGCCCTGCACACCCGGCAGCTCGCGCAGGCGCCCGAGCAGCCGCTGGAACAGCTGCACGCGCTGCGGCGCCTGGGGGTAGGTGACGGGGGGCACCGACATCGAGAAGGTGACGAGCCGCGAACGATCGAAGCCGGCATCCACGCTCGACAGGTTGTAGACGGTTCGCAACAGCAGCCCGGCGCCGATGACCAGCATCACGGCCAGGGCGACTTCGGCGACGACCAGGCCTCGCCGCACGTGATGACGCGCGGAGCTCGTCGCGCCGCGCGCGCCGCCTTCCTTCAGCGCCGCCGCCAGCCCGGCGATGCGCGTGTGCATGATGGGCGCGAAGCCGAACACGATGCCAGTGGCCACCGAGACGCCGAGCGTGAACAGCTGCACCGTCGGGTCGACGGCGACCTCCGCGGTGCGCGGCAGGCTGTTCGGATAGGCGCGCAGGATGGCCTGCACGCCGACGCGCGCCAGCACCAGCCCCAGCGCGCCACCCGCGACCGACAACAGTACGCCTTCCGTCATGAACTGCCGCAGCAGCCGGGCCCGCCCGGCGCCGAGCGCGGTGCGCACGGCGAACTCGCGGTGCCGGGTCTCGGCCCGCGCCAGCAGCAGGTTGGCGAGGTTGGCGCAGGCAATCAGCAGGACGAAGCCGACCGACGCCTGCAGCACCCAGATGGCGCGGCTGGCGCCGCCCACGATCTCCTCCTGGACCGGCTCCATCTGGAGGATGTGACCCGCGCCCGGACGCGCCTCGCCGGGAACCGGCGCCGGCAGCGGCGCGAACACGTGCTGCTTCACGCCGGTGCGCTCCCGCCAGCTGGCGATCAGCGACGTCAGCTCGGCCTGCGCCGCGTCCGTCGTGACACCGTCCTTCAACCGGCCGATCAGATAGAGAAAGTGACTCCCGCGGTTCTGGCGATTCGCCGGGTTCAGGCCGAGCGGCAGCCAGACCTCGGTGCGGTTGTCCATCACGTCCGCGCCAGGCGGCATGATGCCGATGACCTCGCGCGTCAGGCCGTTGATCTCGACCGTCTGCCCCACCACTTCGCGGCCGCCGAACGCCGATTGCCAGAGATCGTGCGAGAGGATGGCGATCTGCGGCGGTGTTGGCGGCGGCGTTCCGGGCGGTCCCGGCTGGCTCGTGACATCGGTCTCGCCGCGCGCGAACAGCCGGCCCTGCGCGGGCGGGATCTGCAGGGCGCGCATCAGATCGTCGGTCACCGAGGCGGAACGGACCCGCCGTGGCCGGTCGCCGGCCATCAGGTTCACCTCGCCGGTCGTGAACGCGCCGACGTCGGCGAACGACTGGTTCAGCTCGCGGAACTCGAAGAACTCCGGCGGCGACACCCAGAACTGATCGAATCCCTGCGCCGGGAAGCGGCTGGTCAGGAACATCAGCTGTTCGGGCTTCGGGTAGCCCAAGGGCTGCAGCACCACGCCGTTCACGATCGAGAAGATGGCGGTGTTGGCGCCGATGCCGAGCGCGAGCGTGATGACCGTCACCAGCGTGAAACCCGGCGTGCGCGCCAGGGCGCGCACCGCGTGCCGAAGATCTTGCAGCAGATGGTCCATGGTGGGGTGTTTGACGGTGGGAAGACCCGGATAGTTGCCTCTCCCTCTCATCCCCATCTCATCCGCCCCAGACACAATTCGCATATGGCTGGCCCCGCAGTGAGGATGCTCTGTGCCCTGATGGTGTTCGGCAGCGCCGTGCCGGCTGGAGCGCAGCCGCCGGTGGGACCCACGTTCACGCTGGCCGATGCCCTGGCGCGCGCCCGCGACGGCTCGCCGGAGGGCGCGGCGGCCAGAGCCCGGGTGGAGGCGGCGGGGCGGGCCGTCGAAAAAACCGCGCCCATGCCCAATCCGACCGTCGAGTTCCGCTCAGAGAACTGGGCCTCCGGCGTGTCCCGGTCGGTGCTGCCGCTCGACACCTTTGCGGAGATCACCCAGGTGGTCGAGCTCGGTGGCAAGCGCGGCGCACGCCGCGGCGTGGCCGAGGCCGATCTGGCGACGATGCAGGCAGACGAAGCGGTGATCCGCCGGGCGCTGGCCGTCGAGATCTCACGCGCGTATCTCGATGCCCTCCGCCTGCGCGAACGGCAGCGCACACTTACCGCGCAGAGCGCCGACCTGGCGGAGATGGTGCGGGTACTCGGGCGCCGGGTGGAGGTGGGCACGACCGCCGAATCCGACCTGCTGAAGCTGCGCACCGAGGAAGCGCGACTCGGCACCGACCTGCTGCGGACCGAAGTCGCGGCGCAGCGTGCGCTCGTCGAGATCACCGCGCGGCTGAACGTCGAGGCCAGTCTCGATGCGCTCGTGGCCCCCGCGCTGCCGGCGCTGCCGGTGGCCGATGACGCCGCGGCTCTCGAGCGGAGGCCGGACGTCACGGCGGCGCAACGGGCCGTCGCGTCAGCGCAGCAGGCGCTTCGGCTGGAAGACGCCCGCGGCACACCCGATCCCGCGCTGAACGCTGGATTCAAGCGCACCATCGGCTACAACACCGGGGTCTTCACGGTGACCATGCCGATTCCGCTGTGGGATCGCAACCGCGTGGCGCGCATCCTCGCACAGGGCCAGGTCACCGCCGCGGAGCTCGAGCGGTCCGCCGTCGAACGGCGCGCGCGCGGAGAGATGGCCGCCACCCGCATGGCCGCGGGGCGGCTGAGCGAGCGGGCGCGGGACGTGCGCACGCGGCTCGTCGACCCGGCACGGGGCGCCCGCGATGCGGCGCGCGCGGCGTTTGCCAGCGGCGCGCTCGACATCCTGCGTCTCGTGGACGCCGAGCGTGTGTTCACCGATGCCACGCTCGTCGCCATCGACATCGAGATTGACGCGATCGCCGCGGCCATCGAGGCGCGGCTGGCCGCCGGAGAGGATCCCCTGCCATGACGTTCACCCGTTCCACATCGGCGATCCGACGGCCGGCGGCCATGGCCGCCGTTCAGGCCGCCGTGCTGGCCGCCACCCTCGTCGCGTGCGGAGGGGCCGCGCCAGCCGAGGAGCCGGCGGCGCCAGTCGCCACCCCCGAGGCACGCACGTCCGTCGCCGTGTCGGAGGGTGACGCGCGCGCGTCGGGGATCGAGACCGCTCCGGCCCGCACGATCGAGCGCGCCGAGCCCCTCCAGGCCTCGGGCGTCGTCACGTTCGACGAGCGGCGCACGGCCCGGCTCGGGTCGCTCGTCGAAGGGGTCGTGGACGAGATCAACGTCCAACCCGGCGACCGGGTGGCGCGCGGCGTCATCCTGGCGCGGCTGCACAGCCATGTCGTCCACGATGCGTGGGCCAGCTATTCCAAGGCGCAGGCCGAGCGGAAGCGCGTGGCAGCCGAGCTCGCCTACGCGCGCACGGCCGAGGCCCGCGCCGCGCTGCTGGTCGAGTCCCGGGCCCTCTCCCCCCAGGAGCTCGAGCGGGCGCGCGCCGACGTGAACACGGTGATCCAGGAGATGGCCTCGGTCGACGCGGAGATCACGAGAGCGGAACAGGACCTGGGGCACTACGGCGTGGCCGTGGGCGTGGACATGAAGCCCGGCGAAGACACGTCGGTGCCGGTGAGGGCGCCGTTTGCCGGCACCGTGATCGAGCGCCAGGCCACGCAGGGATCGGCCGTCACCCCCGGCACTCCGCTGCTCGTCATCTCGGACCTGTCGCGGGTATGGATCACGGCTGAAGTGGACGAGGCGCTGATCGGGCGCGTGGTCACGGGTGGCGCCGTCACCATCGAGGCCGCCGCCTATCCCGGCGAGTCCTTCACCGGCAAGCTGACGACCGTCGGTGACATCGTCAATCCCACCACCCGCCGCGTGACGCTGCGGGTAGAGGCCGACAACGCCGACCGACGGCTGAAGCCTCAGATGTTCGTCACCGTCGCGCTGGGCTCATCCGCCTCCCGCCGCGTGCTGGTCGTGCCCTCCCGGGCCGTGCAACAGATGGAAGGTGAAACCGTGGTCTTCGTCCGGTCCGGCGCGGATCAGTACAGCCGCAGGGCGGTCGCCACCGGGATGGACTTCGCAGGCGAGGTCGAGATCGTCAAGGGCCTGAAGGAGGGCGAGGTCGTCGTCACCGCGGGCGCGTTCCTCCTGAAGTCCGAGCTCCTCAAGCCAGCCGGCGAGGAGCCCTGACGTGGGCTTCGTCGAACGCTTCGTCCATGCCACGTTCGGGCAGCGCGTGTTCGTGCTGCTGTGCCTGGTCGCACTCGTCATCACGGGCGTGATGGCGCTCCGCGAGCTGCCGGTCGAGGCGTTCCCCGACCTCACCAACAACCAGGTCGTGGTGATCACCGAAGCGCCCAGCCTGGCGGCGCCCGAAGTGGAGCAGCGCGTCTCCTACCCCATCGAGACCGCGCTGATGGGAGTCCCCGGAGCGCAGGAGGTCCGCTCCATCTCGAAGTTCGGCCTCTCCATCGTCACCGTGGTGTTCGACGATGACGTGGCGGTGTACTTCGCGAGGCAGCTGGTCACCGAGCGCATCGCCGACGTGCGGGGACGGATCCCCGCGGGGCTGCAGCCGGTGCTGGGGCCCGTGGCCACCGCCTTCGGCGAGATCTACCAGTACGTCGTCACCGGCGACGGGATCGACCCGATGCAGGCCAAGACCGTGCACGACTGGGACGTGCGCACGCGCCTGCGGTCGGTGTCGGGCGTGAGCGAGGTGAACTCGTGGGGCGGCCTCACCAAGCAGTTCCAGGTGGTGGTCGATCCGCCGCGGCTCGAGAAGTACGGGCTGGCGCTCGGGGACGTGCTGCAGGCCGTGGCCGACAACAACCAGTCGTTCAGCGGCGGCTTCATCGAGCACCGCGACGAGCGCTATACGGTGCGCGGCGTCGGCCTCGTCACGGGTGTCTCGGATCTCGAGCGCGTCGTGCTCAAGTCGGAGCAGGGCGTCCCGGTGTTGCTGCGCGATGTCGCCACCATCGAAGTCGCGCCGATGCTCAGGAACGGCGCGGTGACGCGCAACGGGCAGGGTGAGGCGGTCGGCGGCATGGTGATCATGCTGAAGGGCGAGAACGCGCGCGACATGTCGGCACGCGTCAAGGCCCGCGTCGCCGAGGTGGCGGCGACACTGCCGCCCGGCATGCGGATCGAACCGTTCTACGACCAGAGCGACGTCATCGGCCGCACCACGCGGACGCTGCTGACCAACCTGGTCGAGGGCAGCCTGCTGGTGGTCGTCATCCTGTTCTTCTTCCTGCGCGACGTCCGTGCCTCGCTGATCGTCGCCGCGGTCATCCCGTTCTCGATGCTGGCCGGCTTCATCGGCATGCGCCTCTTCGGGGTCTCGGCGAATCTGATGTCGCTCGGCGCCATCGACTTCGGCCTGATCGTCGACGGCGCCGTGGTGATGATGGAGAACTTCGTCCGCCGGCGGACCGAGGTCGGCGATCGCATCGCCCATGCCACCGGGCCGCAGGCGCACGAACTGCGCATCAACCTGTTCCGCAGCGCCGCCGTCGAAGTGGCGCGGCCGGTGCTGTTCGGCGTGCTGATCATCATCGCCGTCTACCTGCCGATCTTCACGCTCGAAGGGCTCGAGGGGAAGATGTTCCGGCCGATGGCCATCACGGTGTGCTCGGCCCTGTTCGGGTCGCTGCTGCTGTCGCTGACCGGCGTGCCGGTGGTGTCGTCCTACCTGCTGAAGCTGGAGGGACACCACGAGGAACAGCCCTGGTTCGTCTGGCTGAAGAAGGTGTACGTGAATCATCTGGCCGGCCACATGCGGCGGCCGCTGTTCACCATCGGCGTCGCGGTGGTGCTGGTGACGACCGCCCTCGGGTCGATCCCGTTCCTCGGCACCGAGTTCATGCCGCGGCTCGACGAGGGGTCGATCCTGATCGAGACGCGGAAGCTCCCGTCCATCTCGCTCGATGAGTCGGTCCAGATCTCCACCCGCGTCGAGCAGATCCTGCTGGGTGAGTTCAAGGAAATCTCGCAGATCGTCACCAAGCTCGGTCGGCCCGATCTGGCGACCGAGGCCATGGGCATCTATCAGGGCGACGTCTACGTGCTGCTCCATCCCGAGGACGACTGGGAGAGCGGCCGCAGCAAGGAAGACCTGATCAACGCGATGGCCGAGTCGCTGTCGCACGTCCCCGGCCTGTCGGTGAGCTTCACGCAGCCGATGGCGATGCGCCTGGACGAGGTGGTCTCGGGCATCAAGGCCGATGTGGCGGTGAAGGTGTTCGGGCCGGACTCCACGGTGCTCGAGAAGATCGGCGCGCAGATCCTCGACGTCATCGAGCACGTGCCGGGCGCGGCCGACACGCAGGTGGAAGTGCTCTCGGGTGCGGCCCAGCTCGAGATTCAGATCAACCGCGACGCCATCGCGCGCTATGGCCTCCACGTGAACGACGTGCAGCAGGTCGTCGAGGCGGCGGTGGGCGGCAGCCAGGTCACCGAGCTGCTCGACGGGGCGCGCCGGTTTCCGATCGTCGTTCGACTGCCAGCGGCAATGCGCGGCACGCCGGATGCGATCGCGGCGCTGGTGATCACGGCGCCGGGCGGCGAGCGCATCCCGCTCAGCCGGGTCGCGACGGTGCAGGTGGCCTCGACGCCCGAGGTCGTCAACCACGAAAACGCCGAAAAGCGGCTGGTGGTGCAGAGCAACGTCCGCGGCCGCGACGTCGGCAGCTTCGTTGCCGAGGCGCAGCAGCGGCTGGCATCGGCGGTGGTGATCCCGACCGGCTACTACATCACGTGGGGCGGTCAGTTCGAGAACCAGCAGCGCGCCACCGCGCGGCTGGCCGTGGTCGTGCCGCTGTCGCTCCTCATCATCTTCGTGCTGCTGATGGTCACGTTCGGGCGCGTGCGATGGGCGCTGCTCATCCTGATGAACGTGCCGTTCGCCGCGGTCGGCGGCGTCGCCGCCCTCTGGCTCCGTGGGCTCACCCTCAACCTCTCGGCGTCGGTCGGCTTCATCGCGCTGTTCGGCGTCGCCGTGCTGAACGGCGTGGTGATGATTGCCGCCATCCGCGCCCTGCGCGAGGACGAAGACCTGGGCATTCGCGAGGCGACCCTGGCCGGGGCCGCCTCGCGGCTGAAGCCGGTGCTGATGACCGCCATGGTGGCGGCGATCGGGTTCATGCCGATGGCGCTGTCGCAGGGAGCAGGCGCCGAGGTCCAGCGGCCCCTGGCCAGCGTCGTCATCGGCGGCATCGTCACCTCGACGCTGCTGACCCTGATTGTGCTGCCCACGCTGTACGACATGATGGAGAGGTGGGTGGCGCGCCGCGAGCGTGCCGTCGACGGAGCCTGATCATGCGAGTCCTCGTCGTCGAAGACGACCCTGAAATCAGCCGGTTCATCGTGCGCGGGCTCACCGAGGAGCGGCACATCGTGGACCTGGTGGCGGACGGGTTGTCGGCGATCGACATGGTGGCGGCGGAGGAATACGATGCCGTCGTGCTCGACCTGATGCTGCCGGGGGTGGACGGGTTCGAGGTGTGCCGCCGGATGCGCGCCCAGGGCGCCGACACGCCGGTGATCATCGTCACCGCCCGCGACGCACTGGCCGATCGCGTGGCCGGCCTCGACGGTGGCGCCGACGACTACCTCGTCAAGCCGTTCGAGTTCGACGAACTGCTGGCGCGGCTGCGCGCGCTGGGCCGGCGCGGCCGTACCCGGCAGATGACTCATCTGCTGGAGTACGGACCAATTGCCGTGGACCCGGTCGCGCATACCGTGACCGCCGCCGCCCGGCCCGTCTCGCTCACCGCCACCGAGTACCGGCTGCTGGAGTTTCTCGTGCGCCGCGCCGAAGCCATCGTCACGCGCGATCAGCTGGCGCAGCACGTCTGGGGCGGCGACTACGAACCGATGTCGAACAACGCCGATGTCTACGTCGGCTACGTGCGCCGCAAGCTGCTGGCGGCCACGCCCGACCCGCTCATTCACACGGTGCGAGGCATGGGCTACATGCTGAAGTGGGAGCCCCGCCCGTGATGGCGCTGCCGGTGTTCAGGACGTTCCGCGCGCGGCTCATGCTGCGCTGGACACTGGCCGTCGGGCTGCTGCTCGGCCTCGCCAACTTCGGCGTCTACGCCGGTGCGCGTGTCTACCTGTACCGCTGGCTCGACAACAACGTCCGCACCCTTGCCGCCACTGAAGCGGCGTCATCCACCGACGGCGTGGGCGACGTGCACCTGCACGAGGCCCCGTTCTCACAATTCGACTCGGGCGCCTTCGCCGAGAAATTCGTGCAGATCTTCGACGGCGAGGGACAACTCGTCCTGCAGTCCACCGGCCTCGAGGGCCTGCCCGCGGCCATCGCCCCCGAGGTGGTGAAAGACGCCTTCGCCGGACACGCGCCGCTCGTGTCGGCCACCATCGGCGGGCGTCAGGCACGCGTCGCCGTCCTCACGGCCTCGCGCGACGGCCGCGCCTATGCCGTGGCCGTGGGCCTGTTCGCCGACGATGTGGCTGCCGGTCTGGCCTCGCTGGCGTGGCTGCTGGTCGTGATCTGGGTGGCGAGTGTCGGGGCGACAGCGGCCATCGGCTATGCACTGGCATCGCGCGCGCTCGCACCGGTGGCGCGCATCACCGAACGCGCCGCGTGGATCGCGCAGGGACACTTCGGCGATCGTCTCGACGCGCCACAAGTGGACGACGAGGTGGGCCGCATGACCGTCCTGCTCAACTCGATGCTCGACCGCATGCAGGGCGCGGTGGAGGCCAACCGCCGCTTTGCCTCTGACGCCTCGCACGAACTGCGCGGCCCGCTCACGGCGATGGCCGGCGAACTGGACGTGGCGCTCCGGCACCCGCGCTCCGCCGACAGCTACGAAGACACGCTGCGCCACGTGCGGGGACGGCTGTCGGCGCTGACGCGCCTGGCAGAGGACCTCATCCTGCTGGTGCGCACGCAGGAAGGCACGCGCGAAGTGATGCTGCGGGAAGTCGACCTCGCGTCCCTCGTGAACGATGCCTTCCAGCGTCTCGAAGCGCCGGCCCTGGCGCGCGGCGTCACGCTGGGCCACAGCGGGCTCGACGGCGTGCACGTCTATGCCGATCCCGCACTGATGGCGCGCGTCGTCGACAACGTGCTGGCCAACGCGGTCCACTACAACCGCGAGAACGGCTGGGTGCAGGTGACCGCCCGCGTCGAGGAGCCCGCGGCAGGCACATGGGAGTCGCCGATCGTGCAGATCGACGTGACCGACACCGGCCCCGGCATCCCCGCGGACCAGCAGGAGCGCGTCTTCGAACGGTTCTTCCGGCTGGATCAGTCACGGGCGCGCCGCACGGGCGGAAGCGGGCTGGGCCTGGCCATCTGCCGTGAAGTCATCGCCCTGCACAACGGCACCATCCGGGTCGGGGCCAGCTCGGCGGGAGGGACCACCGTCGAGATCCGGATGCCCGGGCGCGGCGCCGACATCATGGAGATGGATCCCGGGACCAGCGAAAGGCAGGAGACCGGTCACGAAAAGGTGGTGTAATTGCGCGGGCATTCGCGCCGGATGCCTGCCTGTTCCCATGCTGTATGTTGCCCTCGCCTTCGTCCTCGCCTGCGCGTCGTCGGCCCCGGCACAGCCTGCCGACGATCGGTTCGAACTCGCCGTCACGGGCGGACAACTCACCCTCGACCGCCTGAGCATCCGCCCCGAGGAACGGGGTACGGCCCTGGTCCTGCTCGCGCGCGCGCTGCACGGCGTGAGCGCCATGGGCTCCAGCGGCAGCATGGCGGTCACGGTCACCGAGATGTTCGGCCCGATCGTGATCGCGGCGACGCCGCCCCCGACCGATGGCCCGGCGGCGACGGTGCTCGCGCCGTTCAGCGAACGGACCTGGCAGTTGGTACTCCGCCCCACCCCTGGCGTCGATCTCTTCTCCGCCATCATCAAGGATCGCGGTGCCCTGCTGGTCGCGGCCGGCGCCCTGCAATCGACGCCCGACGTCCGCCGATGGCTCGGTGGGGACGTCAAGCTGCTGCAGCAGATCGTCCTGCAGTGGCCCGGTGCGTTCGCGCAAGCCGGCCCCGGGCTCGAGGTCCGCGAGCAGGGCATCATGGTTCCGGGCGGGCCCGCGCAGGAGTCGGCGTGGGCGACGCTCGTCGGCGCGCCGCCGTCGCGACCCGAGGAGTTCCTGCGCCGGCTGCTCGCGCGCGACGATGGCCGCCTGGCCCGCTTCTTCGCCGTCATGGCTCGCCTGGACGGCGCGCGCCTGGCCGCGCTGCTCCAGCCCCTCCCGGGCGAGAACGCCACGACCGCACTGTCGGCGCTCTACCAGAGAGCGAAGGACGCCGATGCGCCGGGGGATGCGAACCTGCACCCGTTTCAACTGAGCTACGCGGATCTGTCCTCCGTGTTGCACTCGCTGCACGACCTCCCGATCGACGCGCTTCCAGCGTCGGCGGGGCTGTGGCCCGCGTTGCTGTCGCAGCGCATCGACAACCGGGAAGAGGCCGCCGCACTGCTGCGGACCGTTCCCTCGCCGTCGCCGTTCGCCGCCACCGTCCGGGCGATGCTGCACGGCGCTCCGCGCGAGCGCCGCGATCGCGTGGCCGTGATCGCGCTGGCACGCCGGCTGTGGGCCGGCGCCATCGAACCAGCCGCGCAGGCGGACATCGTCTATGCGCTTGGCCAGTTCTCGCGGTATCGGGCGCTGCTGCTCGTGCTCGATCGGCTGGACGTGAAGAATCCCGCCGTGTGGGCGCGGAGCATCGACGCCGCAAGGCGGGTGGAGAATGGTGGCGGTGGCCTCGATCGTGAACTGAGGCTCGGCGCGTTCCAGGGCGCAATGGCACTGGTCGAGCGCGCAGGCCTCGCCGGCAGCCTCAGTGCCACCGACACCGAGAAGGTGCTGCTGGCGCTCGGTTCGGTGGTGGACTCCGACACGCCGGCATCGGCGGCCGTTCGATCGTGGCTGCTCGAGACATTCATTCCGGCGCTGCCCATGCTGGTGCGGCCCGACCGCTTCTCAGGGAAGACCGCCTACGAGTCGCGCGTGCTGCAGGCGCTGGCCGGGATGCCGCTCGCCGACGAGCAGCCATTCCGCTGGGAAGGCCTCGACTACACGGTGGACGTGATGGCGGGCGAGCACGAACGCATCGTGCGCATCCGCGAACAGCTCCCCTCTCCTGGTCTCGACGCGGCGCTCGAGGGCGACGATCCCGCCGCACTGGTGGCCGCCGTGCGCACGATGGTCTACGCGCCCGCGTTGGGCGATCCGGAGGGGCCGGTCACGCTGAGCCCGGACGTGGTGACGCGGCACGACTTCGGCGGCTCGCGAACGGCACCCAGGCGCGACCTCGCGTGGGCGCCGGCGACCGAGCACACCGGCGGGCCCTGGCACGTCGGCGGCAGCCTCTTCGCCCTGGACCTCGCCCTCGGCCGCTCAGCCCTGCGGCGCCTGTCCGCGGACGAGATGCCCGCCGTGCCGACGATCAACCTGAACGATCAGCTCACGCTCGCGCGCACCGCCACGGTCCTGGGCCCGGCGCGCTTCGACGATGCGACCCGGGACGAGCTGGCGGCCGCGATCGCGCGCGGACAGCAGCGGGTCGCCGAGGCGGGCGCCAACGTCGCGGCACTGTTGGCGCTGGGTGAGGAGGCCGGCGGCTTGACCGCGGCCGATCGGCAGGCCCTGCCGTGGACGCTCCAGTCGATGCCCGAGGCGGGCGCGGGGTTGTTCAGCCTGCGCGACCTGCTGCGGCTCGGCCGCCCGCGCGTGGCGCCAGCGGCGCTGGCGCGGTGGGGCGTCATCAGCGACCCGGTCGACGGCCGGCTCGGTACACGGTTCGATGCGCCGGTACCCTGGGATCACCTCGCGGGCCGTCCGGATACGGGCGTGCTGGCCACGCAGGTGCCCGACCTCACGCTCCGGCTGGTGCAAATCACCGCCGAAAAGCGGGTACCGGCGGCACTCATCCCTGCTCTGCTGCTGTTCGCCACCCAGGACTACTGGCACGACGTCGAAGCGCGCTTCGCGGACGACTGGCCGGCGATGGTGCGGGGGGCGCTCAGCCTGCCGGCAACACGCGTCGAGGACTACACCGCCGCGCTTGGCAGTGGCGGCCCGCTCCGACCGCGCTAGAATCGCCCTTTCAGGCAGACCATGAAGGCCAGACTCGCCGTCGGCTTCGCGATCTCGGCGACCGTCCTCGCGGGCGGCGCGCAGGCGCCCGATCTGTCGCTGCGCATTGTCTCGCCCGGCACCGACACTTATCTGTCTGGGCCCGTGATGCTGAAGGCCGTCATCGACCCGGCCCGGCGCGCCAGGGATATCGAACGGGTGATGTTCTACGCCGACGGCAGGCTGGTGTGCACGGTGGTCGATGCGGCGCGAGCGGAGTGCCCGTGGGATGCCGGCGCTGACGTGAAGGAGCACCTCGTTCGGGTCGTCGCCGACGTGGCCGGTGGCACGCGGGTCGTGGCCACCACGCGCACCAAGGGCATCGAGTTCGTCGAGCGCGTGTCGGTGGACGTGGTGCAGGTCACCGCGGTCGTGAACGATGGCAACCGCTTCGTGAAGGGGCTGCAGAAGACGGCGTTCCGCATCACCGAGGACGGCGTGCCGCAGACCATCTCGCACTTCTCGAATGAAGGCTCGCCGCTCGAACTGGTGGTGGCGGTGGACGTCAGCCAGAGCATGGCGCCCAACATGCCGCAGCTGAAGAACGCGGTCCGCAAGTTCCTCGGCGCGCTCGGGCCGAAGGATCAGGTGACGCTGGCCGCGTTCAACGACAACCTGTTCACCCTCGCGAAGCGCGAGACGGTGGCCGCGCAGCGCCTGCGCGCCGTCGATCGGCTGGCGCCGTGGGGCGGCACCGCGTTGTACGACGTGATCGTCCGCGGCGTGCAGCTGCTGTCGAAACAACCCGGGCGTCGCGTGCTGGTGGTGTTCTCGGATGGCGACGATCGCAGCAGTCACGCCACGATCGCCAACGTCGAAGCGGCGATGCGCTCCACCGACACCACGCTGTTCATGGTGGCGCTCGGGCGCGGCGCGCGCGAAGCGCAGCTGCGCTCCGGCGTGCAGCGGCTGATCACCCTCAGCGGCGGCCGTGGCCTGTTCGTGGAGAAGAGCGAGAACCTGGAGGGCGCCTTTGCGGAGATCGTCGAAGAGCTGTCGAACCAGTATCTGATCGGCTATCAGTCCACCAACACGAAGCGCGACGGCACGTGGCGCGAGATTGCCATCGACACGCCCGAAGGCGGGCACACGGTGCGGGCACGGCAGGGTTATCGCGCGCCAGGAGGCCAGTAGGCATGCGCCCCGTCACCCTGGTCTGCGCGGTGACGGTCGTCGTGATGGCGCTGGCGCAGGGCCCCGCTCGGGCGCAGTCGCCGGCCCCAGCCGGGACGAGCGCCCAGCCGCAGGCGCCGTCCTCCTCGACCGCGCAGTTCAACACGTTGACCGAGCTCGTGCTGGTGGATGCCAGCATCACCGACAACCAGAGCCGGCCGGTGACCGACCTGACGGTCGCCGACTTCGACCTGCAGGTGAACGGCCAGACCCGCCCCATCGCCTCGGCACAGTTCGTCTCCACTCTGCCGCAGACGCCGATCGCGCCGGCTTCGCCGAACGAGCCCTCGTCGAACGACGCGCCAACCTCGGGGCGACTGATGCTCTTCGTCGTCGACGATGGGCACATCCGGGCGGGAGGGGCGCAGGCGATTGTGCGCACGAGCGAAATGCTGCTGGAGCAGTTGGCGCCGGGAGACATGGTGGGCGTGGCGCGCCTGCCGACCGGCGTCGGCAGCGTGGAGTTCACCGCCGACCGCCGGCGCGTCCTCGAAGCGCTGCGCCGCCCGGCCGGCACGTCCACCGGACCGGGGGGCGGATCGGGGCAGGTGCAGATCAGCGAGGCCTTCGGCCTCGAGAACGGTGACAGCGACGCGTGGCAGCGTGCCGTCGAGCGCGAGTGCGCGGGACAGGTCGAGATGGCGCGCGAGGCGTGCGCCGATGCGCTCGAGACCGAAGCGCGAAACGCCCTGATCGAGGCGTCGCAGCGCGCCGCCCAGACCCTGAAGTTCCTGGACGTGCTGTTCTCGCGGCTCGCCCGGCTGAACACGCCCGTCAACGTCGTGATGATTTCCGAGGGCCTCTTCCTCGGCCGCTCCCCCGCGGCGATGGCCGATGTGTCGCGCAGGGCGGCCGAGGCCCGCGTCACGCTCCACATCATCCGGCCGGCGCAGTCGATGATGGGTGATGCCTCGCGGGCGGCGGCGCCCGGCCTCAGCTTCACGATGGACGATTACCTGATGCGCGATGGCCTCGAGCAGCTGGCGGGCCAGACACGCGGCCGTCTCCTGCAGATTTCCGCCGGGACCGGCGCCGGCATCTTCGAACGGTTGAACCGCGAGCTCTCCGGCTACTACCTGATCGGGTTCGAGCCCACCGAGGCGGACCGCACCGGCCGGCAGCGGCGAATCCGCCTGCAGGTGCGGCGGCGCGGGCTCACCGTGCACGCGCGGCCCACCTTTGCGCTGCCACGCGAAGCGGCGGCCGCGGCCGCGGCGAGTTCGGCCAGTGCTGGCAGCAACGGCAGCAGCGACGGCGGCGGCGCGGCCATGAGAGCGCCGGAGGAGGTCGTCAAGGACCTGCTGTCCTCGCCGCTGCCCGATCGCGGCCTGCCGATCCGGATCGCCACCTACAACACCGTCGACAGCAACGACCCGCGCGTGCGCGTGATCATCGCGGCGGAGGTCGGTGACGCAGCCAGCGAGCCCGTCGAGTGGCAGACCGGCATCCTGGTGCTGGACCGCGACGACAAGGTGGCGGCCGGCAACGTCGCCCGCATGATCCTCTCGCCGGCGACGCCGCGCACGGCCTCCCCCGGATTGCTGCAGACCACGGTGCTGCTCGCCCCCGGCGAGTACACGTTGAAGCTGGCGGTCGCCAGCGCCGACGGCCGCACCGGCAGCGTGCATCACACCATCCGGGCCGGGCTGCTGCGGACCGCCGGGCGGCAGGAAGTGTCGGACCTGCTGATCGCGCCGGAGCCCACCGCCCCCGATCCCGCGCGCCTGATGCCGGCACCGATGGTGGACACCGAGAGCGTGTCGTTCCAGCTCTCGGTGGCCGGGCAGAACAACGCACAGTTGGCCAACACCTCGGTCAGCGTGCAGGTCGCCGAAACCGAGACCGGGCCGCCGATCACCACCATCGAACTGCCGTTGGCCCGTCGCGAGGGCGATTTGCGCACGTTCGGCGGTCTCGTGCGGCTGGGGCTGCTGCCGCCCGGCCAGTACATCGCCCGCGCCATCATCGCCATGCCCGGGCAGGCCGAGACGCGGGTGATGAAGGCATTCCGCTTCGCGCCACCCGCGACGACGCTGCCGCCGGCGAAGGCGACGGACGCCGAGCTGGCGCCGACTTCGGTGGACGACGAAGTGCCGCCGCCACCGCCGCCACGCATCGCCGTGCGGTTGCCGCGCTTCGATCCGGGAACAGTGCTCGCCGGACCGGTGGTGGACGCGTTCCTGACCTCGCTCGAGGCGATGTATCCGCCATCAGCCGAAGCCGCCAGAGTGTTCGCGCGCGCACGTCAGGGAACGTTCGAGGCGCCCGAGCCGGGCCGCGACACCCCGCCCGCCGACGAAGCCGCATTCGCGTTCGTTCGCGGCCTGGGCGAGATGCAGCAACGGCGCTACCCGCAGGCCACGGCCTGGTTCCAGGTGGCGCTGAAGAGCGCGTCCGACTTCCTGGGTTCGGCGTTCTACATCGGCGCCTGCCACGCCGCGGACGGCCGCGACAAGGAGGCGGTGGGCGCCTGGCAGATGGCGCTGCTGAGCGACGCCGCCGACGTGGTCTACCCGCCGCTCGTGGATGGCCTGCTGCGGCTCGGCGACGGACTGCAGGCGCTGACGTTCCTCGACGAGGCCCCCGACGCCTGGCGGGACGGCGATGCGCGTGACGAGCGCCAGGCCACCGCCGAAGCGATGACGGGCAGCTATTCGCCGGCGCTCGAGAAGCTGCACGATCTGATCGCGCGACGGCCCACCGACATGGACCTCACCTACCTGGCGCTGCAGGTGATGTACCGCGTGCGGCAGGAATCCGGCGCGATCTCGGATGAGGACCGCCAGCACTTCGAGGAGTACGCGGAGCGCTACATCTCGGCGAAGGGGCCGGCAGCGGCGCTCGTCGGCACGTGGCTCAAGTACGTCAGGAAATAGCGCCGCGCTCGAGGCGCGGAACGACCGCGCCGCCGATGCCAGAAGCCGCTCAAACCGTTGCGAATGCAGGGGTTATATGCCCTGACACAAGTATTACAGAACCCAGTCGCGCGTGCTGATACCTTCGTCTTGCACATGGCTCATATCGCTGCGTCTCAGGTCTACGGCCGCAAGGTATCCACGGGCATCAACTGGGTCACCGTCATCGCGATGACGATTTACCACATTGGTGCCGTCGCTGCGTTCTTCTACTTCGACTGGGGCGCGATCGCCGCCGCCGCGATCCTCTGGTACATCACCGGCAGCTGGGGCATCGGCATGGGCTACCACCGCCTGCTGACGCACCGCGGGTACAAGACGCCCAAGTGGATGGAGTACTTCCTCACCACCTGCGGCGCGCTCGCGCTCGAGGGCGGGCCGATCTTCTGGGTGGCCACGCACCGCATCCATCACCAGAACTCGGATCACGACGGCGACCCGCACACGCCGCGTGAGGGTACCTATTGGGCACACATGGGCTGGATCATGAGCGGCCAGGCCATGCACCACGACACTCAGGTTCTCAAGCGCTACGTCCCGGACCTGAGCAAGGACAAGTTCCACGTCGCGATGACGACCTGGCACTGGATTCCGCAGGTGGTCGTCGGCCTCGCGCTGCTGGCCTACGGCGGTCTGCCCTACGTGCTGTGGGGCGTGTTCTTCCGCACGACCTTCGGCCTGCACGCCACGTGGCTGGTGAACTCGGCCACGCACCTGTGGGGCTCGCGCCGCTTCGTCACGCGCGACGACTCCACCAACAACTGGTGGGTGGCGTTGCTCAGCTGGGGCGAAGGCTGGCACAACAACCACCACGCCCACCCGGTATCGGCCCGCCACGGACTGGCGTGGTACGAGCTGGACATGAACTACATCGCCATCCGCGCACTCGAGTCGGTCGGCCTCGCGTGGGATGTGAAGGTCGCGAAGATCAGCCAGGATCTGGAAGAAGAAGCGGCGTAACGGAGATCCGGGGTCCGGCAGACGGCAGACGCAGACGCAGACGCAGACGGCAGAACACAGCTGAACGCCGAGGCAGTCGGGGCGGGTGAGGAGGCGGATTCGCCTTCAACCTTCCCCCGCCTGCCTTTCTTTTTGCCTTGTGCCTTGTGCCTTTTGCCTTTTAACTGGTTCGAGGAATGAACCGACGCAACTCCGCGGCGATCGCCTTCATCGTGCTGTGCGTGGTCCTCGTGGCCGCGGCGGTGTCGCTCAACGTCGGCTGGGTGATCGTCAACGGCCCGCAGCTGCTGCCGCTCGTCCTCGGCTTCATTGCCTTTGCCCTGATCATCGCCGGCATCGTGGTCTACACGGTGTTCCTCGTGCGCGAGCTGCGCCGCAACGATCAGCACGACGCCTTCATCAACGCCGTCTCGCACGAGTTGAAGACCCCGATCGCGTCCATCCGCCTCTATCTCGAAACCCTGCAGGCGCGCGACGTCGGCGACCAGCAGCGCAAGGAGTTCTACAAGGTGATGCTGTCGGATGCCGAACGGCTGCAGCACACGGTGGAACAGGTGCTGAAGGCCGGCGAGGCGGGGCACCAGCGCCGGCGCCTGGTGCACCGCGGCCCGGTGGACGTGGCGGCGCTCGCGGCCGAGTGCGCCGAGACCGCACGGCTGCGGCACCACCTGTCGGCCGAGCACGTCACGCTCGTGACACCCGCCGCCGGTCACACGGTGATGGTGGACGGTGACGTCGACGAGCTGCGCACGGCGCTCTCGAACCTGATCGACAACGCCGTGAAGTACTCGCTGAACCACGTGCAGGTCACCGTCGAGGTGGCCGCACCAGCGCCCGACAGTGTGTGGGTGCGCGTGCGCGATCGCGGCGTCGGCATCCCGCCCTCGCAGCTCAAGCGCATCTTCAACCGCTTCTACCGCTTTCAGAAGCGCGGCTACAAGGTGCAGGGGACCGGTCTCGGCCTGTTCATCGTCCGCTCGATTGCGAAGCAGCACGGCGGGCGCGTCTTCGCGCAGAGCGAGGGCGAAGGCACGGGCGCCACCTTCACGCTCGAACTCCCCCGCCTGAAGGCCAGCCAGACGGCCACGCCCGAGATGACGCCGCCGAAACCCGTCACGCTATGAGCCGCATCCTCGTCGTCGAAGACGAAGAGCACATCGCGCAGGGGCTGCGCTTCAACCTCGAAGCCGATGGCCATCAGGTGGACGTGGAGGGCGATGGCGACGATGCCCTCACGCGGCTGCTCGACAGCGGTCCACCGTACGACGCAGTGATTCTCGATGTCATGCTGCCGGGACGCGATGGCTTCAGTGTCGTCGCTGCGCTGCGCGAGGCTGGCGAGTTCGTGCCGGTGCTGATGCTGACGGCGCGCGGGCGCCCGGAAGACGTGTTGAGGGGCTTCGAGTCCGGCGCCGACGACTACCTGCCCAAGCCCTTCGAGCTGGCGATTCTGCTGGCGCGTGTCCGCGGCCTGCTCCGGCGCAGCCGCTGGGCTCGTGAAGAGCCCGCGGACGCCGACCGCGCGCGCACGCTCGCCTTCAGCGGGCGCACGCTGGACCTCGACGCGCTGGAGCTGCACGTCGGCGACAAGAGGTATCAGTTGACGCAGATGGAGTGCGACCTCCTCGCCTACCTGATTCGGAACGCGGGTAAGGCCGTCTCGCGCAAGGCCATCCTCGAGGACGTCTGGGCCGTGCACGAGGACACCGACACGCGCGCCATCGACAACTTCATCGTGCGCCTGCGCCGCTACATCGAAGACGACCCCGCCAAGCCCCAGCTGCTGCTCACGGTGCGCAGCGTCGGCTACAAGATGGTGGGGTGAGCGGGGGCCGGTACCCGGTGTCCGGTTCCCGGTGTCCGGTACCCGGTGTCCGGTACCCGTTCGGCCGGTTGCCGGTACCGGATACCGGATACCGGTCACTTGATGTTGAACAGCAGCACCACGGTCTGCTGCGTCGGCCTGAAGTTGTCGTCCGACAGCACCAGCAGCGTCCGGCTGCCATCCGGCAGCGTGGGACCGAACGCCAGGCCTTCGAAGTTGTCGAGATTCGCGAGCGATGGAGGCAGGCGGGGGATCAGCGTGTCGAAATCCAGCAGCAGCTTCTTCGTCACGCCGCGCACCGAGGCGGCGGCCAGGCTCGCGATGCCGGATATGTCGTCGGCCTCCGCCACATCGACGAGGAAGAGGTGTTCGGTGTTCCGGGCCGCTCGCGTGGTGGTGTTCTGCAGGCACGAACGCTCGAGAGCGAGGAAGCGCGTGTTGTCCAGCGCCAGCAGTTCGGTCAGGCCATTCTCCCCGTCGTCACAGATGGTGTCGAAGCCCTCGCGTGTGCCGGTGGGCTCGATGCGGTAGAGCCACTGTTGCCGCGCCTGCCAGCGGCCGGCGTCATCGACGAATTCGATGAGGCGACCGGGCCCGCCACGGCCGTCGTTGAATGGATGCCCGTTCCGGGTGCCACCCGGCTGATCGGCAAAGCGAGGCTGCTCGAGACCCGCGACAAGTCGTCCGTCAGGCGTGCGCGTGAGCGCCTCGGCGCCCTGATTCTCGCGAATGCCGCCGTTCTCCGGACCCAGGTCGAATGACGATGGCCACGGGTGCAGGGCCGTGACCACCGCCTGCGCCGAGAGCGTCATCAGGAGCGCGGGCCAATCGCCGGCAGGCGGCTGGTCGGCCTCGCCCTTCGAGACATGCCCTTCTTCGGTCACCACGAACGAGCCGTCCGGCAAGGCGGCCACCGCCTCCAGGTCCGCGTTCACGGCGGCGCGAGCATCGACGCCAGGCCCGGCGGTGACCGGCTCGACACCAAGGGGCGTGACCTCCAGTTGTCCGTTGTATCTGATGTCGAGCCAGGCGACGCGGGCCGGCAGGCGATCGTCAATCACCGACAGGTAATGTCCGGTCCGGTCGTCGCGGACCAGCCCCGAGAGGCTTCCGAACTGACGTTCGCGGGGCAGTGTCATGTCGCCACGCGGCACGATGACCACGTCAACCAGCTCGAGGGTAGGGATAGCCGGATCCACGGAATGCGCGGCCGCGGGCGCCGAGGACGCGACGGCGCCCGAACGCGCGGGGGCTCCAGCCGCCACGGGCCCGGACGTGGCGGCTGGCGGCGTGGCCAGGGCCGGCGCGCTCGCGCATGCTGGGCCCAGGGCCGTCCCGACGGCCATCACAAATCCCGCGGCGGGTCGCCCGAGCCGTGCCAGAATCCCCGGTGCCGCCATCCGTACCCCTCTCAAGGAGACGCTCATGAAACGACTGATCCCCATCCTGGTGACCGCTTTGCTCGCAGCCCCCTCGTTTGCCGTCGCGCAGGCCAATCCCACCCAGACCTCGGTGAAAGCCGTGTTCGACATGCTCAAGGGCAATCTGTCGAAGTCAGCGGAAAAGGTGCCCGAGGACGTGTACTCGTTCAAGCCCACGCCCGAAGTGCGATCGTTTGGCCAGTTGATTGGGCACGTCGCCGATTCCCAGTTCAGTATGTGCGCGGCAGCGGCTGGTGAAAAGCCCACGCAGTCGGGCATCGAGAAATCGGCCACCACCAAGGCGGCCCTCACCAAGGCGCTGAACGACTCGATCGCCTACTGCGACAAGGTGATTGCCGGCATGGACGACACGAAGGGCGTGGAAGTGATGAAGTTCTTCACCGGCCCGACGACGCGGCACGGCGTGCTGTCGTTCAACACCGCCCACAGCTACGAGCACTACGGGAACATGGTCACCTACATGCGCCTGAAGGGCATCGTACCGCCGTCGTCCGGGGGGAACTGAAACCGGAACGAGAGTTCAAGGTTCAAAGTTCAAGAGTTCAAGATTGATCGGCGTGCCGGTACGCATCTCCGAAGCAACTGGCAACTCGCAGGATAACTTTGAACTCTTGAACTCTTGAACTTTGAACTTTGAACTGACGGCTTCGTGCCTCACCCCCCCGCTTTCCCCTTCACGTCGTACGCATACACCCTGTCTTGATCCCGCAGGATGAGCAGCCCGCTCGCGATCATCGGGTGACTCCACGTCTCCGTGTTGCCGACCTTCAGCTGAAAGCGTCCCCGCTCGCGATACTCCGTGGGTGAGGCGTCGGCAAGGCCGACCACGCCGTTCTCGCTGTAGAGATATAGCCGGCCGTCGGCGTAGATGAGCGAGCCCTTGCCGACGCTGCGGTTGCGCCACGCCAGGGCCCCCGAATCGAACGCCAGCGCGGTGAGGATGCTGCTGTTGAAGCCGTAGAGATGCGTGCCGACCAGTACTGAGGACGCGTGGTGATTGCGCATCTCCCGGGTGAAGTACACCTCGTTCGCGGTGGCGAAGTTGCCCGCGGCGCGGACGTCCAGGAGCGCGGCGCCAGTGCCGTAGTCGGACGAGAAGAACACGCGATTGCCCTTCACGACGGGCGTGGCGATGTTGGCGGTGTTGTTGTTGGCACGGTCGTAGGACCACAGCAGCCGGCCATCCCGCGGATCGACGGCCAGCCCGCGCGACGCCGTGAAGAACACCACCTGCTGCAGGCTGCCGGTGCGGAGCAGCACCGGTGAGGAATAGCCGGCCTCGTCGCCGTGCTGCTGCCACAGCACCTTGCCGTCGGTCTTGTTCAGCGCGACGATGGACGCCCGTCGCCCACCCGCGTTGAAGACAATTCGATCGCCAACGATGAGCGGCGACTCGCTGTATCCCCAGTACGGCGTCACGCCGCCGAACTGCTGCACGGCGTTGACCGACCAGATCTTCCGGCCGGTCTCCGCGTCCAGGCACGTCAACTCGCCCGTGCCCCCGAAGGCGTACACGAACTGGCCCTCGGTCGTGGGCGTGCTGCGGGGGCCGTCGCCGCGGTCGTTGCGGAACCGGCGGCCGTTGGGCGTCTCCCACAGCTTCCGGCCGCTCGTGCGGTCGAACGCCATCACGTACTCGACGTCGTCGCGCGCGCCAATGGTGTAGAGCCGTCCGCCGGAGGTGGAAAAGGAGGAGTAGCCCGTACCCGCTCCGGTGCCCTGCCAGACCAGTGGTGGGCCGCCAGCGGGCCACTCCTTGAGCAGGCCGGTTTCCGAGGAGATGCCGTCCCGATTCGCACCGCGCCACTGCGACCACTCGGCGGGAGCCGGCGTCTGCGCCGTGCCGAGCGCCGCCGTGAGCATCGCACCGAGCATCGTCAGCCAGACTCGCGTTGCCATGGCCACCTCTTCTTGCCGCTGTGGGCGGGGTCCGTCAATCCATCGCCGTGGTCCTCGGAGGCAGCGTCGCCGCGAAGTCGTCGGCGAAGCGCGTCCGATAGGAGCCGACCAATTGCGCCACCCGTTCGAACGAGGGAGACCGCACGATCAGTCCCACATGATGGTGCTTGTTCAGCCGCCACACCACTTCGGGGTCGGTATAGACGGCAGTGGACGGCTGCTCCTGCCGCGCCAGCGACACGATCAGTCCGGCATAATCCGTCCGTGAGGGGCGCGCCTCGTACGCCGACTCGCCGCCGGCGACCTCGATCTTCGCCCACTCCGCCCACAGGTTCAGTCCCGTCGCGGCCTCGACCAGCTCGGCGATGTGGGCGCCGCCCACCCGGGCCGACGTTTCCAGGAACACGAACTGCCCATCGCGACCGAGGATGTACTCGCTGTGCGAGACCCCGCGCACCAGCCCGAGCGACGTGAGCAGGCGGCGGTTCAGTTCCAGCAGATCGCGCTCGAGCGCCGTGCCGCGCTCGATCAGGCTCGTCGTGAATACGCCTCCGCCGTGTGAGACGTCGAACGGCGGCGTGCCGTACTGGCTGGCCACCGCCAGCCGCACCTCTCGTTCATAGACGATGGAATCGACGTGATAGACGTCGCCTGGGACGAATGATTCGAGCAGGAAGTGCGCGGACGCATCACCGAGCTCGGCCATCGCCGCCCACAGTGCCTCCTCGTTCTCGATTTTACGGATGCCGATGGCGCCCGCCTGCTGCCGTGGCTTGAGGAACCAGGGGGGCGCCACTTGCGCGCAGAACTCGCGGATGCGCGCTTCGTTGAGGGTGTGCACGAAGCCAGGCACCGGCAGTCCGTCGCTCGCGGCCTTCACGCGCATCGCCAGCTTGTCGCGGAAGTAGCGAGTGGTCGTCTCGCCCATGCCGGGCACCCGGAGGTGCTCGCGCAGCGCCGACGCTTTCTCGAGGTCGAAGTCGTCGAGCGGCACGATGCGATCGATCGACTCGCGCCGCGCGAGGTGGCTGACGCCCTTGAGCAGATCGTCGAGCTTCCACTGCTTCTGCACGTCGGGGACGAAGAACATCTCGGTGATGCACTCGCGCGGCCACTCGGCGTCGCGCAGGCTCTCGGAGGTGGCGAGCAGGACGCGGCAGCCCAGCCGATGGGCTTCGCGGATGAAGTCGTGCCCCTTGTTGTAGGAGGCGAGACAGAGAATGGTCACGGGAGGATTATGCCCGGGATCCGGTACCCGGTACCCGGTGTCCGGCAGACGGCAGACGGCAGACGGCAGACGGCAGACGGTGGCACAGACTCAAGACTCAAGACCCAGGACTGAAGACCCAAGACCCACGACGAATTCGACGCGGTGTTAAAATTCGCCCGTGAAGCCCATCATCATCGGCGTCGTCGCCCTTCTCGTGGCGGCGGTGGCCATCGTCTTCATCGTGACGCGCGAGACGCCGGTCGCCGAGACCCCAGATCCGGTGGCCAGCGTACCCGCGGCGACCGCGCCACCCGCACCGGCACCCGCACCCGAACCGACGCCCACAGCCCCCGCACCGGCGACGACGACCGCGCCCGTGAAGAAAGCGCCCGTCGCGAAGAAGGCAGAGCCGGCTCCCGCCGTTCCCGCCGCCGCGACCCTGGCCACGCTGATCCTCGATACGGATGTGCCGGGTGCGTCGGTGTTCATGAACCGCGAGTATGTCGGCACCACGCCGCTCCGGCTGGCGAAGCTCGAGCCTGGCACCAAGGAGCTGAAGCTGACGGTCGACGGCCACGACGGTATCGAGCGCAGCGTGGAGCTGGCCGCCGGGGACAACCCCGTCACGCTCCGCTTCCGCGAGGTACGCCTCAACAAGCGCATCCCCGTCGCCCACAAGCACGGCATGGGCGGATGCGAAGGCACGCTGGTGGCCACCGTCGACGGCCTGGCCTATGAGACCAGCAACAAAGGCGACGCCTTCAAGCTGCCCTACGCGCAGGTTGAGTCGTTCCTGGTGGATTACCTGGACAAGAACCTGAAAGTGAAACAGAAGGGCGGAAAAACCTGGAACTTCACCGACAAGAACGCGTCTAACGCCGACGCGTTGTTCGTGTTCCATCGGGACGTTGAAGCAGCCCGGAAGAAGCTGGCGGAGGGCTACGCGGCGGTCAGGTAGCCCGGAAACCGGACACCGGGTACCGGAATCCGACCCCTGGATCCCGTATATTTGATCCTATGAAACGCATCCTGCTCTTCGTGGCCACCAACCTGGCCATCATGGTCACCCTGTCCATCGTCCTCAGCGTGCTGGGGATCGACGGCTACGGCGGCCTCCAGGGCCAAATGCTGTTCGCACTGGTCTGGGGCATGGGGGGCGCCTTCATCTCGCTGCAGATGTCGCGCTTCGTCGCCAAGCAGGCGATGGGCGTGCAGCTGGTGGATGGCCGCACCGGCCAGCCCGACGCCGACTGGCTGTATGCCACGGTGCGGCAGCTCACCGACCGCGCCGGCCTGCCGATGCCCGAGGTCGGCATCTACGAATCGCCGGAGGTGAACGCCTTCGCCACCGGCCCGAGCAAGAGCCGCAGCCTGGTTGCGGTGTCGAGCGGGCTGCTGCGCACCATGCAGCGTGACGAGGTTGAGGGCGTGCTCGCCCACGAAGTGGCGCACATCGGCAATGGCGACATGGTCACGATGACCCTCATCCAGGGCGTCGTCAACGCCTTCGTGATCTTCTTCGCGCGCGTGATCGCCAGCCTCCTGCGCAATGCCGTGGACGAACGGATGTCGGGCGCCGTCTACTTCATGACGGTCATCGTGCTGCAGATCGTGCTCGGGCTCCTCGGCAGCGTGGTCGTGGCCTGGTTCTCCCGGGCCCGCGAGTTCCGCGCCGACGCCGGCGCCGCCACCCTGGCAGGGCGCGGCAAGATGATCGCCGCGCTGCAGCGCCTGCAGCAGAACACGAAGATGATCGAAGCCGATCATCCCGCGCTGGCAACGCTGAAGATCTCGGGCTCACGCAGCTGGATGGCCCTGCTCTCGACGCACCCGCCGCTGGAAACGCGAATCGCGGCCCTGCAGAACGCACGGTAACGGTAACCGGCAGACGGCAGACGGCAGACGGCAGACGGCAGACAGAGTACGGGAGACAGAAGGCAAGAATGAGACAACTCGCGCGCGTCATCGTCATGGCCGTGGTAGCGCTCGGCGCGTCCGGGCTGTCAGCCGCGGCCCAGCCGGCCGATGCCGATGCCGCCGCGGTGCGTCGGGCCGTCGAGCAGTTCCTCGACGACCTGGGCAACCGCCGTCTCGAAAAACTTCCTGCCCTGTTCGCGCCCAAGGCCACGATGGTGGTGGTCCGTCAGCGTGACGGGCAGTGGACGACCACCCATCAGACCTCAGACGAATGGCTGGCCGGCCTGAAGGCCCAGACGCCGGGGACGATCTTCAAGGAGCCGTTGACCAACGTCACGGTGCACGTCGAAAGCGGCCACCTCGCCCACCTCCGAGCGGACTTCACGGTGGTGATCGAGGGCCAGGTCCGCTCCCACGGCGTGGACTACTTCACGCTGGTGAAGGACGCCGGGGCCTGGAAGATCCTGAACGGCAGCTATACGTCGATACCGGGGGCGTGAGACTCGAGGCTCGGCTCGAGGCGCTCCCTGATCCCTGACCTGATCCCCAGTCCCTGATCATGCTCACCGAAACCGTCGAGGCCGAAGGGCACCTGATCGACTCGGGAAACCTCCAGGCCATCCTCACCTCCATCGTCGAACACCCCGCGGAGTACGAGATCCTCCGCCTGGATGTCGGCCGCACCAACGAATCGCCCTCGCGCCTGGCCCTCAAGCTGATCGCGCCCACCAGCGACTCGCTGCAGAACCTGCTGGCCAAGCTGTCGGCGTACGGGTGTTACGTCAAGGGCACGCCGGACGCGCTGCTGCGGGCCGCCGACATGGACGGTGCGGCCCCGGACGACTTCTACTCCACGACCAATCACCGCACCTCGATCTTCGTCGACGGGCAATGGCTGGTGGTGGATGGCCAGCGCATGGACGCCGCCATCGTGGTCCAGGGCCGCCGGGCCAGCTGCCGCAAGCTGCGCGACATCCGCGCGGGCGACCTGATCGTGTGCGGCATGCAGGGCGTGCGCGTGCAGCCGGATCTGCAGCTGCGCGACAAGCCCACGTTCGGGTTCATGAGCAACGAGGTGTCGTCCGAGCGGCGCGTGGAAACCGCGGTGGCACGCGTCGCCGAGATGATGCGGCGAGTGAAGCAGGACGGCGGGCGCATTGCGTTCGTCGCGGGCCCGGTGGTGGTGCACACCGGCGGCAGCGGCTATTTCTGCGAATTGATGCGCGGCGGCTACGTGAACGTGCTGCTCTCGGGCAACGCCCTGGCGGTGCACGACGTCGAAGTCGCCCTCTCCGGCACGTCGCTCGGCATCGACCTCGGGTCCGGACATCCGGTCGAGCACGGCCACCGCAATCACATGCGGGCCATCAATGCCGTGCGGCGCGCCGGCGGCATCGGCAAGGCGGTCGAGTCCGGGGTACTGACGACCGGCATCATGCACGCGTGTCACACGCACCACGTCCCCTACATCCTCGCGGGCTCCATCCGCGACGACGGGCCGCTGCCGGAGACGCTGATGGATCTGGTCGCCGCTCAGGACGCCTACGCCGCCGCGCTCGAGGGCGTGGACATGGTGGTGATGCTGTCATCGATGCTCCACAGCATCGGCGTCGGCAACATGGTGCCGTCGTGGGTGAAGGTGATCTGCGTGGACATCAACCCGGCCGTGGTCACGAAGCTCGCCGACCGCGGCTCCACGCAGACCGTAGGTGTGGTCACGGACGTGGGTCTGTTCCTGCACCAGCTGGCGACGGCGCTCAGATAGGGCGCGCCCGCGGCGGGTAGGAACGGCAGAGAGGCCGGCCTTCGGCCCGTAGGAACGACGGAGGGCCTCGCTGCGCTCGGCAGGCGCGCCTTCGGCGCGTAGGGGCGCGTAGGAGCGGGAAGGCGCGCCGGCGGCGCGTAGAGCGGAAAGGGCCCGCCTTCGGGTGTCTCCGCGATCGTTATCTACCGGGACGACGACGCTGTAAGATGCAAGCGAAGATCGCCCACCAGGCAAGGAATGTAAGGGCGAATGGCAGTGTATCGGTAATCCCTGGCGTGCCATGGGCACCCCCACCCAATCCCAGGACCATCACGAGCATCCATGCCGGGAAGGCAGGGGCGAAACAAGTTATCCAGAGCCACCTGGGACTCATACCGTAGGTCAATGCGATCGCAGCTCCCAGGGTCATAGCCGTGACGAGTAGCGACCAGATCGCACCGCGGAGTTGATGGCGCAAGCCGGCAACATAGCAGATCAGCGGGAGTGAAGCACCGGAGGGGCGCGTCTGCGGCGCGTGGTTCAACAACGCATAGCCGGACCCCGGATACCGGACACCGGATACCGGACTTCTTCCCTGAACGACAAAAGGAGTGCCGACCGAACGCCAGTGAGGTCTGCCGTCCCCTACGCGAAGCGCCTTCCCTCCCTACACGCCACAGGCGTGCCTGCCGAGCAGAGCGAGGCCTTCCCTCCCTACGCGGCGAAGCCGCGCCTCCCCGCGCTACACTGCGATAGTTTCCACCGGAGCCG
>Ga0105103_10000105_pt1 | contig 42762 bp, 36 predicted proteins | sample PPLLaktember2015_2_FD_79107 | JGI IMG/M metagenome (GOLD analysis project Ga0105103, IMG submission 79107) | Freshwater sediment microbial communities from Prairie Pothole Lake near Jamestown, North Dakota, USA - PPLs Lake P7 Core (6) Depth... | ecosystem: Environmental > Aquatic > Freshwater >...
TGCTGTATCTCCTCAAGGGAGGCAAAGAACTTCTTTCTGAAGATTTCTCGGAAGAACTCGTCCAGGATTGTTCGGTTAAAGCGCTCAACAAACCCGTTGGTCCGTGGGGTGGCAACTTTTGTCAGTCATGTAATCCTCCTTTCGGTTTTGTGTTTTATGCTAAAAACATCCTAACCGAAGAAGATACTGACTGCCACTGAATTCTTCCCCTGAAGTGTCCGGGAAGATCTTAACCTTTACAACTTATTCTCAAAGTTTTAACCTTGCACCTTTAACCTTATAGTCATTTACCTCAGTCCGTCTTCCTTCTTCGCTTCTTCTTTTTTAAGTCCACCAACGCGTGGATGTGGCCTGCCGCCATCGGTAACTGCCACGGCAATAACTATTTCATCCGATTTCGGAGCATCACTGATTGAAACGGTCATGCCATCAAAGTGTGAGCGGACAAATGCTGCATCTTTGTAATGAAGTGGGATATCAATGCTGTCACCCATGCGACCTATTTTTTTGACAGAGGGGATGATCGCTTTCCCACCACTCGTAGCAGCGCGCAATGGCGTCCCCAGTTTCGGATGTAACAAAGCTGCGGCCAGTTCCAACTCACCTTTCTCGCCAACAATTGCTGCTTTTCCATAGCTGTGAACCTCTGCACCCTTACCGAGGGCTTCCACAGCTTTTTCCGAAATTACTTTCCCGAGCTCTTCGCTGTAATCAATGAGGGCATTTAAATCTTCCTGGTACTTTCCTGCATAGGGATTTCTAATGACTGCTAATGTTGCAACCTTTCTGATTGGCTTATCAAGCTTCTTCTCACCATCTGCATAGACCTCATCAATGATAGTAACAATCTTCCTAATATCCATTATACACCTCCAGTTTTATGGGGTTATCACCATCGATTGTGGTGACCATATGTCCTCGTAATTTAATAACAGCATCATAAATATAATTTAATTGTTTTAATTTAGAAGCATTATATAATCCATTTTCTAATGATTTCATTATATCAAAATTATTTAAAACATTTATTTTTATTGTAACTTCATAATCTGGTATGTCTGTCAACGGGTCGATCTCAGACGCCTTACGACGTATCACTTGGTCAGTTTCCGTATTTGTACAATTACATATAAACGTCGCTGCCGCATCTGCGAGCGCCCCAGTTGTTGCGATAACGGTTACACTGTCAGCCAAGCCAAGAGTAAAACTTCTTCCACCAAAGCCACTCGTTGCAAGCCCATAATCTGTTATTTGCTCAATACTGAGCAAGTGGGGTGAACTTTCACCTGTATGAATGTCGCCGATGTCAATTTTAAGTTCCCTGCCATTTTTGTTAAAGATTGAAATATCTCCACCATTATTGACCGAGATAAGGTCAAGCCCTTCATTTTTGAGAAACTCTTTCAGGGCGTCCGCAACTGACCCCGCAACAGCTGCCATCGGGGTAAGGCTTACCTCGTCGATAACTTTCACAGCGTCTACCATTTTCCTTGGAACATAAGGCATATGATTGGTATTCTTGATTTTGCGTGCTTTCTGCTTTAGCACTGGAAGGTATTCCTTGATCTCTTCCAGGATGCTTCGAATCTTTTCTTCAACTCTAAACCTGTCAAACTCGTAGGGTATGCCGTCCTTTTCCCCATTAACCACCAAACTTGCCGGACCAATCTCTATGAACATAGTGAATGGTGCAAGAAAGTTCGGAGCTTAGACTCCGGAGACCTGAGGCAAGACAATAATAATCCTTCAAGCAAAATCAACTCGAAAACCACAACTCTCAATCCGTAACCATGGTTATTAATGAATCTATGGCACATTGTCTTGCGCCTATAGCCCTTCCGTTTTCTTCTTTCCTTTAATCTGTTTCAATACCTCATCTATTGGTTTTATAGCATCAATGTGGCCACCAATATCCTTGAAAGTCTCGAGAGACATGGTATACTCCACGGGTAAAATGAATGAAGGGGTCGGTGAGAGGTAGATACTTCCGTATTTGATCTTTTCAACATCGACGAGGAAATTAATCCCTCCACCCGGGAAAATAAAAGGTTTTGCACCACCAATCGTTACTGAGACTTTGCCTCCATGTACTGCCTCCGTCAATTTTATTGGATTCTTCGTTACCCCTGCCCTTGCAGATCCACCAACACCGGCAGCGAAGATTGCACTTACACGGGACGCCTCGCATGAACCTCTGAGCACCGTAATGAAATCCATAGCCGCCTTATCAGGCTGTTCCTCTTTAAACTCATCCTTGACCATCCTAAAAAATGCATAATGCCAGCCGGTCGTCTCTGTTATGAGAAGGGTCATACCTTCCTTGCATTTTTTCTTGTCAATCTCTTTGATAACATCGAGAGGATTCTCCACGTCGGTTCCGCCCCAGCCGGTTCCTTTTCCAAGAAAATACCTGCCCTCAGTACTCTTCTGTCCTTTAATTGAAATTGGCGACCGTTTCTTGTCCAGGTATCTTCCGGCGGGATGTTCGCTAAAGAGCCCTGTAATATGTCCGTCAAGAACAATTACCTCATCCGCCGCTTTTTCCATATACGGGGCAAAGAGACCTGACACTGCGCTACCACACCCTACCCTCATTCTGTCTTCTAACTGACCGTTGGCCTTTGGAGCTTTGCCCAAGGCAAGTTCAAGGATCGGACCGTCTTCCACTTCAAACTTTATCTTTTTCCCCTGGAGAAATTCATACAAAGTCTTTGCTGCGAATAGTCCATCCTTTGATGTAAGGACGTTGACACCGCCAAGAGATAGTATTTTTGACCCGTATTCCTCGGTGCAAAGATGACCAAGGTGCCTTTTGCCTTTCTTACGAACGTATACCTTTTTGGCCTCCTGGCCAAGGAAAAGATCTGTATCTATCTTGAGTTTCATCCCGCTGTAACTCAGTGGAGCCTCAGTGACCACGGTAACTATATCAATACCGTTCCTCACACCTCGAACGATGAAAGGAGAAGGTCGGAAATCAGGATACGTGGTACCCGAACCGATGCCGGTAAGGAGCGGCCTCTGAATCAAAGAGTCTTCTGTACCACCGACGAGATCAATAACTTCATCATAGGTATGTACCCTGCCCTTTCTTAGAATCTCTCCCTTTTTATTGTAATAGCGCATACATGCACCAGTTGCCCCTTCGGGAATCCTACACATGACAGGACATGAGGTACACACTGGTTTCTTGTCATCAGTCTTGACAGAGAAAACACTCTCAGGACAGACTTTCATGCATGTCTTGCACTCAACGCAACCATTATCAACGACAATTTTTTTATCTTTAATGGTGATAATACCAAGGGGGCAGACCTCTTCACATAATCCGCAACCCTTACATTTATCGATGTCTATCTTCATTTTTGCCCCTGATGTTTGTTTCCATGTCTATATCGCTCGAACCCTGATTCCTAAACCCCTGAACCCCGCATTTACGCAGTTTTTCTCACTGGAGGCGGTGTGTTTCTGCTTACCTGAGTCTTTACTGCACCGTCGATCAACACCATGGCGATACCCGGTATGTCCCCGACTTCAATCGCCTCTTTTGCATCTCTGCCTGCCGAGCCCATTGGTGCATCGATTATTTGAAGATCGGCATCGTCACCAACCTTTACCATACCGTGTGATAAACCATACACAGCTTTGGTGTTTCCTGTTGCACAGCATACGGCAATCTCAGCAGAAATACCGCATAAGGATGAGACAAAATTCACCATCCTCCAGATTCCAAGAGGTATTACTCCTGTGCCTGACGGTGCATCGTTCCCGATGATAAGTCTTTTCAGAATGCCGTTATTTTTCATATAGCGGGCGATCTCGAAGGCAGTCAAGGGATTCCCACAGTGGACTATCTCTATTGCACATTTTGTATTATCAATCACCCGTCTTGCTTCATCCACCGATATACTTGTAGGTCCTCCATTAAGGTGACATGCAACGGTTGGGTCTGCAACAAGGCAATCATCACAAGTCACAGTGGAACTGCCTGGAACAGACGTCCCTCCAACGTGCATCATGACTTTCATCCCATATTTCTTAGCCCACTCAACCATCGTTTTTGCATCTTGTGCGGCTTTTACGCTACCCAGACCGATTTCCCCAACAAGCCAAACACCGTCGGATGCAAGCTCTTTGAAGTCATCTTCCACGAGACCCTTTTCAAGAATGAGGGCGCCACCATATACCTTCACTCCTGCGGGACGGGCTTTTGCAAATGATTTCTGCGCCAAGAGAGCCAGAGCCTTTGTCCCTTTAGGGTCTGTTGGTCTACCGGGCAAGTGAACCTCCCCGGCCGAGATCATGCTCGTCACACCCCCATGGAGGCTACTGTCAATGAAGTTGAGCTGGCTCTGCCTTGGAGTAAAATCACCAAAAACCGGATGAGTATGGGAATCAATAAAACCCGGACAGACGGTCATTCCATTTGCATCAATGACTTTGTCCGCCAAAACAGGAAATTCTTTTTCAATCGCCTTGATTTTCCCATCTTCTATTACAATCCCAACAGGACCATCGATGACGGGTGATTCTATATCTCCGGTAAAAATTGTACCGATGTTCTTTATAACAAGTACGCTCATATATCTAACCTCCTTTATTTCTTCTTATCTTCTATCAATTTTTTTAGCCGCTCTATGTGACACGGAAGCTGAAAAGGCCTTACCCCTTCAGCATCCTGTATAGCATTCATAACACTTGCAGCTTGAGGGATTAATGCAGGCTCACCGACGCCTTTCGCGCCGTATGGACCAGTTGGTTCTTCGTCCTCGACTATCAAGACCTCAATATCGGGCATATCCATTGATGTAGGCATATAGTAATTATCAAGGGACTCTGCTTTCCCCGGAATGAACTCCTCCATGAGGGCAAGCCCAATACCCATAGCGACACCGCCATAGACCTGTCCCTTTACCAAACGTGGATTGACAGCCCTTCCAACATCATGGGCCGCATATACCTTCTTCACTAAGCAGACACCGGTCTTTTCATCTATCTCGATCTCTGTCATGTGGGTTGCAAATGCATAAGTAGCATAAGGGGTTCCTGCGGAAGTCTCTATATTGAGTTGCGATGTGGGGGGATCAAAATAACCATCGAAGATCAGATTTTGTTCGGTGCGGGCTTCCGAAAAAATATCAATGAGAGTCCTCCCGCGGTAAAACCCACTCTTTTCCAAGTAGGAACGACAAGAACTTGCAGCCTCATATACCGCTCTACCCGATATGTACGTCTGGCGACTTGCCGAGGTTGATCCAACGTCAGTCGATGTGTCGGTATCCCCACGGATAAGAACAACGTTCTTTTCGTCTATTTTTAGCGTCTCGAGAAGTATTTGCAGCAGTATGGTGTCCGATCCCTGACCAATCTCGCATACACCCGAGTGGAATGCAATCTTTCCATCCTCTGTGAGTCTGAGATGGCATCTTGAAGGGTTTGAAATACCAGTGTTGCCACAGCCATAAAACATACAACCGATGCCAAAACCGGATGTCTGGCTATCCTTTTTTCTTGCTCTCCAGAAAGGCTCTATTTTTCTGAGTGTTTCGATGAAGCCTACGCTATGATTCAGGACCTGAGAAGTTGCAGTGAGCGAACCTTTCCTCAGTCCATTTTTCATGCGTATATCAAGGGGGTCCATGTTAATGGCTCTGGCGATCTCATCCATCTGTGACTCATGAGCAAATGCCATCTGAGGAACACCAAATCCTCTCATGGCACCACACACAGGATTATTTGTATAGAACATCCTGCTGTCGGCATGGACGTTCGGTATTTCATAGGGACCGGTCGCATGAATGGCAGCTCGGAGACAAACAGTTTCACCGTATGAGATGTAGGGGCCAGTGTCTCCTATGATATTTACCTTGACAGCCTGGATGGCCCCATCTTTTTTAGCACCGGTTTTATATTCAATATAGAGTGGGTGCCTCTTTGTATTCGAGAGAAAGCTCTCTTCTCGCGTGAATCGCATCACGACGGGCTTCTTTGTATAGTAGACAGCTAAGGCTAGAAAAAGCTCTACTGTTACATCGAGTTTCCCGCCAAATCCCCCGCCAGTTGTAGCCTGAATAACCCTCACATGATTTTCGGGGATACCAAGGACCCGCGATATCTCTTTCATTTTGTAGTGGATGTTCTGCGTTGAAGATGTGACAACAACACGGCTCGCATCATCGAGATAGCCTATGCCTGCTTCTGTCTCCATAAAGCCATGGTCGAGCCATGTTGTGCTATAGGAATGAACTATGATCACATCCGATTGGGCAAATCCTTTTTCTACATCACCTTTAATGACTTTACGGTGGCTGAGTAAGTTACCGCTATCATGAAGAAGTGTTGCTGACTTCTCTGCCATGAAAGGATCATAGATTGGCTCTATGTCCTCGAAGTCAATCTTTACAAAACCCATGGCCTTTCGTGCCACATCTTCTGTCTCACCGACAATAACAAGAATCGGTTCTCCAACATATCTGACCCTGTCCTCTGCCAGACATGGTTGATCTTTTTTGATGGCACCGAATTGATTTTTTCCGGGGATATCAGTAGCAGAAATGATCCTTACAATGCCGGGCTGGGTTGCCGCTAAGCCTACATTAATATGTCTGATCCAAGCATGAGGTCGTGGGCTCCGATAAACTACAGCAAAGAGCGATCCTTTTCTTTTCGTATCCCCCGCAAAGATGGGCCTTCCCAATACCTTATCAATGACATCAACTCGTTCCTTGTTTGAACCGATCATACTACTTTTAACCTTTCAATACCTCTTCTAAGAGGGCTTTAACAACCGGTATTTTATAAGCAAATGAAGGTCGTATACCAGAGATGCTCTTTATTTCATCAATGATTTCTTCTACGGCAGCCTGGATCGTTTCTTCGTTTTTTGCCTTGCCTTTCAATGATTCCTCAATTCTCCTGGGCCTAAAAGGCATGGGAGTACATGAGCCGATGGCCAGTTTTATATCTTTGAACAACCCGTCCTTTTCCTGAATAGCCCATGCTATGGAAAGTCTAGAAATCGCCCAGGTTGCCCGCTTGGTCACTCGTTTGTAACCTTCTCTGTATCCTGGTAAACCTTTTATTTCAATAGATGTGAGTAACTCATAGGGTTGAATCGCTGTTTTATAAGGCGCATGGATAAAATCTTCGAGCTTCATTTTCCTTACACCGTTTTTTGATTCAAGCACAACCATCGTATCGTGAATCAGCAACGGCGCAAGTGAATCCGCTGCCGGTGAGGCATTTACGAGATTACCTCCGATAGTGCCCATGTTCCTGATAGCCGGAGAACCAACCCACCCACATGCCCTTGCAAGGCTAGGCGCCTGTGCTCTTATGATTGGATTTGCATGTATCTCACTGTGGGTCGAAATTGCACCAATAGTAATTAATCCTCCATGTTCGGAAACACCTTGTAGATCACGAATATTGGTAATGTCAACGATATGGCTACACGACTCGCCTCTTCTCATCTTGACAAGAAGGTCAGTTCCCCCGGCAAAGATTTTTGCGTTCTCAAGAGACGACAGGTGGGCTAAGGCATTCTCTTTTGATTCAGGAATTACGCTTGCAAATTCCGGCAGCATTCCGAATAGCCTCCACTATCTGTATATATCCGGTACACCTGCACAGGTTGCCGCTGATAGCTTCTTTTATATCCGAATCGGTTGGGTGCTGATTTTTTAAAAGCAGGCTATAAGCCGAGAGCAACATCCCTGGTGTACAGTAACCGCACTGAACAGCGCCATACAATATAAATGCCTCCTGGAGGGGATGAAGAAGATTGGCATCTCCAAGAAACTCGACAGTTTTTACATCATGACCTGAAGCTTTGGAGGCCAGAGTCAGGCATGCATAGTGAGGCTCGTTATCTATAAGTACGGTGCAGGCACCGCATTCACCAATGGAACAGCCTTCCTTGACGCTTTTTATATCAAGCCTTTCTCTTAATGCTTGAAGAAGTGTTTCATTGTCTTCAACTTCTACTGAAATTGATTTGCCATTTAATATGAAGTTCACTTTCTTCATCTTTGGATATTCTCTTCCGACTCTAATAACTCACAACTCAACACTGTATTGGACCTACCTTCCCATCTGGGCTGGTAAAATGGTAGCAATAATAGGAAAGAACGTAAGAATGAGCGTAGTCACAAGGATAGCAATTAGAAAAGGTGTTGCCCCTTTGAAAATTTCTTTCATGGGTACATCCCGGACAATGCCTGCAATCGTGTAAACATTCAAACCTACCGGTGGCGTTATCAACCCTGCATTCATCATGAGAACGCATACTACCCCAAACCATATGGGGTCAAAGTTAAGGCCAACCATTACCGGGAAGATAACCGGCATAGTAAGAACCATCATAGACACAGCGTCAAGAAAACATCCAAGAACGAGATAAATGCCAACGACTATTAACAGCACTATGTACCGCGAGACTCCAAGGCCACCTATCCAGGTTGATGCCTGTGCTGGAATCGTGGAAAGAGCAAGAAAATAACTGAACAGGCTGGCTCCAGCAACAAGAAACATCACCATACAGGTAACCCTAGTAGTCTCATAAAGACTTGCGACAAATTGTTTCCATGACAGTTCCCTCTTGCAAAGCGTAATAATGAGAAGAGCTATGCACCCAATGCCCCCTGCTTCTGTGGGATTGACATAACCAAGATACATGCCACCTATGGTGATCATAAAGACAAGAATGGTTTCCCACATTCCCCACAGGGCAAAGACCTTCTCTTTCCATGTTGCCCTTCCAGGTGGAACAGGCGCAACAGAGGGGTCAATTTTTACCCAACCAATAATGATTGCGATGAAAAGCGCCGCAAGGAGAAGTCCTGGTAGCATACCGGCAATTAGGAGTTTTCCGATAGATTGTTCGGTAAGCATACCATACACAACGAAACCGATACTGGGTGGGATCAGAAAATCTATCGTTGCACCTGCAGCCACTATACCTCCTGCAAACTTAGGGGCATAGTTGAATCTTCTCATTTCGGGGATAACTGTTTTTGCAAATGCTGCTGAAGTTGCAACTGATGACCCGCTTATGGCTGAGAATCCGGCGATTGCAACGATCGTAGCTATCCCAAGCCCACCGGGAAGTCTCCTGAACCATTTGTCAAAGGTATCGTATAAGCGTGATGTTATTCCAGAATTATCAGCAAAGCCACCCATGAGAACGAAAAGCGGAATGATTGTGAACGGATAATGAGACACTGTTTCATAAAGGGTACTAGATACAATAGGAAGAGCTGCGTCAATGCCGGAAAGAGACCATATCCCTACAAAACCAACAAACATCATAACGAATGTAATTGGCATCCCAAGAAATAGAAGTACGAATAGAACGCAGCATCCCAGGATTCCAATCATAACAGGATTCAAAATTCCCTCCTTGCAACCTTAACAATTGAGTCTATGAAGTCAAATAAAAGCTGTAGCCACAACAGGCTGCCACCAATGCCCACAAGCATTTTAAAAGGGGCCCTTGGAACTCTTAATTGATCAGTGACGCCGGTTTCCTCGATACCCAGCTTAAATCCTTGCCACACCAGAATGGTAACTATGAACAAACTGAGAAATAAAACCAACATCTGACATAGTGCCTGGGTTTTGTTGCTGAATCTGCTTGTCAGGAAATCAACCGCCACGTGGCCTTTCACCTGCTGGGTATACGCGGTACCCAGCAGGATGATGACGGCCAACATGTATTCTGATAATTCAAAGGTTCCGGCAATGGGTTTGTTAAAGAATCCTCTCCCCACAACATCACCGGCTGTAATGAGCATAAGAGGAATTACAAACACCATCCCTACGGTAGCCACAAAACGAATAATGCGCTCGATAAAAGACCTCAATGCTTTCAATGCTTCCACTGCAAACCTTCTATCTATGCTTTCTTAAACTCAGGCGGGCACGAAACTAGCTGTACTTTTCTCTTTTCGCATTCCTCGTTCATAATTGCAACAACCTTTCGCGCGGGAAGACCCTTTGTTTCAAGGTCTTTTACCCAAGTCCTTGTTACATCCTGAAACTTTGCATACCATTGTTCTGCCTCGACTTTAGGCAGATCTATGAACTTGACACCTTTGTCGGCTATTTCTTTCATGATGACTTTGTAGTCAGCCTGGTTCAGGCCACCTGTTGTTCTAAAAGGATTTGTACACTCCAGTTCTACAAGCTTCTTTTGATCATCAGGCAGTTTATTCCATGCGTTCATATTCATGACAGTGCCCTCAGACACACATCCGAAGGTAAGAACTGTTGCATGTTTTGCCACTTCGTAAAGTTTGAAACCCTGGATCAGTGGGGGACATGTTACGATACCATCCACTGTACCGGTTTCCATTGCCATATAGACATCACCGAGAGGTATGAAGACAGGCTCTGCACCGAGGGATTTTATATAGTTTGTCTGGTGGCCACCAGGAGATCTCAGCTTCATTCCCTTGAGATCTGCCATCTTGGAAATCGGTTTCTTTGACCAAATAAAGGATTGAATGCAGCCATTCAGTTCGAGAACCTTCACATTTTTGAATTCATCTTTCAGGGCACGATTGTAAACAGCGTTTCCGATATCCGCTGCAACGTCTTTTCCGTCGACCCATACAGCCAGAGAGAGCACATCGGTAAGTGGAAAACGTCCAGGGGTCCATGTGGCAGTAAAATAACCCATATCTGACAGGCCTTTTGCAACAATGTCAAAGTGTTCGGGGCCTTTACCAAGGGCCGCACCTGCATACATAGTATATGCCATTTTTCCACTGCTCTTCTTTTTTAAATTTTCGAGCATTGGAGTCCATACTGTCCTTACTTCTTTGCCCATAGGCGGGTGCCACGTGCTGAATTTTATATTTGCTGCCTGTGCATGGAGAAGGTTGCGATCGAACATGCCCATACCAAGGGCTGCACCACCGATGAGTGCGCCTTTTAAGAAATTCCTTCTTGAAAGCTCCTTACATTCGTCACACATTTTTTCCTCCTTTAGAATTTTACTTCAAAACATTTCTTATCATAACTCTTAACTCTCTAAAAAAACAATCTGCCATCTATATATACAAGGCCCATGTAAGGCCTGTGGTAACAAGGTGTCACTACGTTCCAGTGTTTTTACACCCATCTCAGCGTAACGGTTTTCTCGTCTAAGAAAAGTTTTACCGAATCCATCCTTGATTTTGACATACCGAAGAATGAATCCTTCTTGGAACCTAGCCCAAAAAATGCGTAGGGTTGAGGAATGCCGGCGTTGATCCCCACGTTTCCGACTTCACACTCCCGTATGAACTTCCGGGCTACCTTACCGCTCTCTGTCACGATGCAGGCTGAATGTCCGTAATTCTCGTTATTAATCCATCTAATCGCTTCATCCAGGTCTTTTGGCCTCAAAAGATTTGCGAGCGGACCAAACGACTCTTCTTGAGCAATGTACATATCATTGGTAACACTTTCAAAGATTGTGGGGCCGAGGTAATACCCCTTCTCGTAGCCTTTAACCTTTACTTTTCTGCCATCCAGAAGGAGTTTTGCTCCTGATTTCAAGCCTGTTTGGATAAACTCTACAACTTTATCTTTGCCTTGCTGTGTCGTAAGGGGGCCAAGCTCCACTGATTCATCCAATCCGTATCCTATTTTCATCGCTTTTGAGGCTACTATAAAAGCTTCTTTCACTGCTTTATACCTCTTGTCGTCTCCTATAATGGCAACGTTATCCGAACCCAAGCATCTCTGGCCGGACATACCGAAGCAACCCCTCAAGAGATAATTTACAGCATTGTCTATTGGAGCATCCGGCATAACTACGATGAAGTTCTTACCGTTACCATTCAGAGATGATCGTTTTCCGTACTTTCCACACAGTTCAAAAAGTTCCTTTGATACTCGCGTGGAGCCTATCAGACCAACCCCTTTCACACGCGGATCGGCCAAAATCTGCTGGTTCAATCCCCTCTCCGGCCCCATATGGAGAAGATTGACCACACCGGGCGGGAATCCAACCTCTTCGGTGACCTTGAATACTGCATCTGATGACAGAGGGACCTGTCGGCTTGGTTTCACAATAATGGCACAACCGCACGCCAGCGCATAGGGAACAAAGGAAGACCAGGCATGCATGGGGATATTCCCGGGGGTAATAATAAGAAACACCCCAGCAGGCTCTTTGATCTCGTAGCAGTCTATTCCATTTGCAAGTTGATCGACATGCCGCCCCATGTAGTAACCATACATGGAACTGCCTGCGGCTTCAATGTTTTCGCCAAATCTGGCAAGTGTTCCACGGGCTTCGTCTATGGTACGCCCGTGGTCCTGCACAAGGATCCTCGACAACCATTCCGCTTTCTCATTCACTTTATTCCTCAAGTCGAAAACAAGCTTAGATCTATCCCTAAAAGGAATATTCCGCCATTTCTTGAATGCCTCGTGAGCAGCCGTAATTGCCCTATCTACTTCCTTCATGGATGCAACAGGAGCTTCAGCAATTACCTCACCCGTAGCCGGATTGGTTGTATCAAAGTACTTACCCGATTCCGGTTTTACCCACTCACCGTTTATAAACTGTTTTAACTTTCCATAATGTTTTTTTACTTCAGGTATTAATGCCATTTAGTCCTCCATGATTTAAAGGATTCTGGTTTCGAGTCTAATCCAGAACCCGAACTCTAAACAATTAGCTCCTTCGTTAGAAGGTCGGTGGTGTTATCACCCATATAACAATCACATCTTCTTTTCCTTTATTTCCCCAATCATGAGGAATCTGAGATGAAAAATAGAAGCTCTCATTTGCTTTTACCTTATGGATCTTGTCATTCAACATAAGTTCGAGTTCACCTTTCATTACAAATCCAAACTCTTCACCATCATGGGAGTACATACCATGAGAGCCACCCCCTGGTTTTATCACAGTGTAAAAAGGCTGCATCTTCTTATTGACCACACTTTTCACGAGGGAATGAATTTTTGCATCCCAGCGTTTCAGTTGCATGACAACCCGATCCTGTGATCTCGTCACGATGTCCCCATGGTTGACCTCTGTCATAAAGAAATCGACAATATTGACATTTAACGCCCTGGCAATCTTTTTCAACATTGATATGGAGGGGTCAGCTTTACCCCTCTCAATTTGCGATATTAATGATGGGGTACATTCAACCAGTTCAGCAAGCTGCTTTAGATTCAGCTTTCTTAACTCTCTTAATTCTTTCAGTTTTGCCCCAATATCCATGGATGTCGTTCAATGTTAAATGATTTTTAACAGATTAAATGTGGTTTAACGTGATGTCAAGAAAAAAATGTTACAAAATTATTATTTTGAGGTTAATTGACATTACTACGTACTATGTCAATAATAGTAACTTCGGGTGGAGCTAGAAAACGTATTGGCGGTCCCCACGTGCCGGTACCTCTACTTACGTACAAGGCAGAATGATTGTTTAGCTGATAGAATCCTGCATACTGGTTGAAGAACAATCTAGTAATTAGATAAAATGGAAAAATCTGACCTTTGTGGGTGTGGCCTGACAGTTGAAGATCATAAACACATAACGATCCAGTATATGGGACGGGTCTATGCTTCAGAAGTACAGTGTATTGAGAATTATCGATATGTAAACACAAATCTTGTTCTGATTTGTTTTCACCTTTATGCCAACCCCTTACGGCTTCATCATCTACACCAGCAATGGTGATGATTCCAGGAATAATCGCTGCCTCTTCCCTGAGAATTTTAAAGCCTGCCTTCCTCGTAAATTCCAGTGACCGTTCTAGCCCAACATAGAACTCGTGATTACCTGTTACTGCAAATTTCCCATACTGCGTATCGACTTCGTGAAAGAGGCCTGCCAGGCCATCTATATTATCGAGTTGCACATCAACAAGATCACCAGTTGATACAAGAATGTCCGGTTTTGCTGTTTGAATTGCATTGACAATCCGCTTAATTCTTTCTTCACCAATTATTAGGCCAAGGTGAACATCAGAAATCTGTACTATCCTTACCTTGCCAATGTCTGCTGAAATCTTGTTCGTGGGTATAATAAGATGTTCAATTTTTATCTGTCTTGCCTCTATAACCCCATATATGACGACCAATAATGTTGTTGTAAGACATGTAAAAAAATAGAGCCTATGCGCAGATATAGCATAAGAAAAGTCCTTGTTCCATAATGTCGCTGATCCATAGAGAATCAATTTAATAATATCAAAGAGGATATTTGTCACAAAGAATATGAGAATAGCGCCCATCCATGTGTAGCAAATGTATGCAAGCATCCTGGCAAAATCTTCATGACCGGCTCTTTCTGCGAGGCGAACTATTACCGGGGAAAGAATCATGAAAACAATGAGTGTGGCTGTTACTATGCTTGCAAATATTCCTAAGGACAAGGCTGATTTAGTCTTTAAAAAAACATAGAGATGAATCCCACCATATACAAGGAAGAATATTGTAAGAAATAGGCTCACTTACCAGACACCATTCAATTGTCTACAATGAAGAATAATAAAAGCCATAAACCTAGATAAGTCATCAGAATATGGTACAGGGTTTTTCTGAGCGTGTTTGCGGGGAATGACTCGATACCAATACTCGCTGAATGAAAAATCCGTGATAGAGGTTTATCATAACTTCATCAACTGCATCACTATAAACTATTACAAGCATTTTCATAACTTACTCCCTGCTAATTCCTTGCCTTACTTTTTTCTTTATGTTCTTCAAAGAGATCATAGGCTACAGGGACAACAACCAAGGTCAGCAGGAGTGATGTCAGGAGCCCTCCAATTGTTGCCATAGCCATGGGTGCGCGGGTCTCGGCCCCCTCCCCTATTCCAAGGGCTATGGGCATCATGCCTAAAATCATGGCCAATGTTGTCATAAGAATTGGCCGAAGCCTCACCGGACCAGCCTGGATGACTGCTTCTCGAAGCGGCAAACCTCTCTCTCGGAGCACATTCGTGTAATCAACAAGAAGAATTGCATTTTTCTTTACAAGACCCATGAGCAATATGAGACCGATAAAACTAAAAATATTCAGAGTCTGGTTGAACACAAAAAGCGCTCCAAAAGCCCCGATGAAGGAAAATGGCATAGAAAGCAACACGATAATGGGTTGCACAAAGCTCTCAAACTGTGCAGCCAGAACCATGTATGCCATGATAATCCCAAGCAGCATAGCGAACATAAGATAGCTGAAGGATTCCGCCATAGTGTCTGCCTGTCCCTTATATCTACCGGAATAATCTGCAGTAAGAACTTTTGCAGATATACTATCAAGTTCATCTTTCGCTTGGCCCAGTGGTTTTAGTTCCAGATTAGCAAAGATCGTGATTGCCCGCTGCCTGTCTACCCTGCTGATCATGCTCGATCCGCCCGCTTCCTGGAAGGAGGTCACGTTCGATATCTGTACAAGTCTACCATCTTTAGCCCTAACATAGAGTCTCCCAAGGTCATCCGGGTTCACCCGATCCTGAGGGTTGAGCCTTACCCGTACGTCGTAACGTCTTCCCTTAGCATCATCCTTAAACTTCGCAATATCTACCTCGCCACCTATCAAGAGGTTCACTGCTTCAGCCACAGATGCAACATCAACACCAAGATCTGCAGCTTTATCTCTGTCTATAAAAACCCGGACTTCTGGCTGGCCGGTCTCGAGAGATGTATCGAGGTCCACGATGCCAGGCAGTTTTGAAAACTGGCTTACAATCTCCCTTGTATAGTTTTCAAGTTTCTTCAGATCCCTGCCTCGAATGCTATACATAATAGGCACCTGCCTCTGACCACCGCCAATCAAAGAAACATCCTCAACAGAGGCCCTTAGACCGGGTATGGTCCTCAGTGCTTTCCTCAATTCTGCCTTTATCTGGTTCTGGCTTTTCTTTCGCTGCGACTTTGGCACAAGATTCATGCTCATATTGGCCTTGTTGGATTCTCGTGTCCGTCCCCCACCTTGGGAATAAAGAATGGTCCGTACCTCAGGAAACCTCTTGGCCACTTCTTCGGCCTGTCTTCCCATACGGTCCACTTCATCCACAGAATAATCGATCGGCATTTGGAGTCTGACAACCAACCGACTCTGGTCCTCGGAAGGAATGAACTCCTTACCAATGAACTTTGTCAGGAAAAGACCCATGGCGAACGCGATAACCGCAATTACCAAAACAGTTTTTCGATATCCGAGGGCGAGGTTCAAAAGTCTTTTGTAGTACCCCTCTATTTTGACATATTCCCTTTCAAACAAGTCAGATGCTTTGCGGGAGAATTCTCGCCATTTCAGCTTAACTTGAGCAAGTTTTCCCTCTCCAGTCGAAGGGGGTTCTCCAATTGTTTCCTTGCGTGGTTTTAAGAATATCGAAGACATCATCGGGGTCAATGTAAAGGATATAAACCATGATACCAATACCGCAAAAACTACGGTGAGCCCAAACTGGAGAAAGAATCTCCCTATGATACCTTTCATAAAGGCTACTGGAATAAAGATGACCACTATGGCCAGTGTCGTTGCAGATACGGCAAGTCCTATCTCGGATGTAGCAAAAAAGGATGCTTCCCGGGGGCTCATGCCTTCTTCAATGTGCCTCTGAATATTCTCGATGACAATGATAGCGTCGTCAATGAGAATCCCGATGGAGAGTGACAGGGCAAGCATTGACATGTTGTTAAAGGTAAAACCAAAGGCATTCATAATGGCAAAGGTGGAGATTACTGATGCGGGTATTGCCAAAGCGCTGATGATTGTAGTTCGGAATTTCCTCAGAAACAGGAGAACCGCTAATATCGCAAACAACCCGCCGTAAATAAGATGATGTTGCACCTCGCTGATGGACCTTTTGATGAAGTCTGACTGATCGAAGGCAACCGCAAGCTTCATGCCCTGGGGAAGGTTTTTACTGATGTTCTCAAGCTCACTCTTGACCCTTTCCACGACCTCGACAGTATTTGTCCCGGACTGCTTCTGAATGCCCAGGCTTATTGAAGTTATACCGTTGAAACGAGCCATGGACCGCTTTTCCTCCATACCATCTTCTGCGCGACCCACGTCCCTGATTCTGATGGCAGCCCCTTTATAGTGACCTACAATGAGATCGTTGAACTGTTGGATTGTGGGGAACTCGCCCTTTACCTTGATTGTGTATTCTTTGGTATCACTCTCGATTCTGCCGCCAGGTAATTCAACGTTTTCTCTCTGCAAAGCCCTCATAACGTCCTGAGCAGTTACCCCGTAAGCCCTGATTCTGTCACTGTCGAGCCATATCCGTGCCTGCCTCAGGCGCAATCCGTACAGACGGATTGCGCCCACCCCGTTAATTCTCTGGAGTTGCTCTTTCAGAGTCTCGTCGGCGTATGTTGACAGATCGCGGATCGACTTTTCCCCATGCAGCGCAAACCACAGAACAGGCGTAGCGTCGGGGTCAACTTTTTCAACAATCGGTTCATCGATGTCTGTTGGCAGTTTGGTTCTGATTACAGAAATCTTTTCCCGGACATCCTGGATGGCAAGGTCTATATCCCTTTCAAGCTCAAATTCGACCGTTATTACCGAAGAACCCTCTGTGCTTGTCGAGCTGATCGTTTTGACGCCGTTTATTGTGTTGATGGACTCTTCTATTTTATCCGTGACGTCAATATCCATGATCTCAGAGCTTGCGCCCATCAATCGAGTCGTGATGTTGACAATAGGCATGTCTACTTTGGGGAAGAGATCAACACCAATGTTCGGGTAACTTACTATACCAAGCACAACGAGCACAAGAACGAGCATAGTTGCAAAAACCGGTCGTTTAACAGAAGTGTCAGCTAGCCACATTATAGGCTCCGCCTAATAATTTTGAATTCTCAATTTTGAATTTTGAGTTATAGAACCTCATATTTACATTGGGTGGACAACATTGATGGGATCTATCAATGTTATTTTTCAGATTTTCCATCTTTCTTCTCTTCTGGTTTGCCCTTCTGCGAACTCCGAACTTCAGGCTGGTTACTGGGAGGCACAGCCTGCTGTATGCTGACTTTTGCACCTGCAGAAAGGTTCTGTTGACCCGTAGCCACTACTTTTTCCCCTTCTTTTACACCCTCCACGATCTCCATCATCTCCCCATACTTGCTGCCCAATTTGACCTTTCGTTCTTTGGCACGGTCCCCTTCTATGATAAACACCTTGACCGTTTCAGCTTCATAGAGAAGCGCGGTAATAGGAACAACAACGGTATCACGTTCACCGGCAGTGTAAAGGATAACTTTGGCAAAAAGCCCTGGCTTTAGAACTCCATCGCTATTTGGAATAAGGGCTTCTACCTGAAGTGTCCTTGTCTTTTCCTCAACGTTCGGAAAGACTATATTCACCTTTCCTTTGAATTCTCTCCCGGCAAAACCATCAACCGTCAATACAACTTCCTGGTTTATCTTGAGCCTTCCCACATCCTTTTCCGGTACGGTAAAACGAAGCTTGAGAGGGTTTGGCTGGATAATAACGAACAGAGGAGTTCCGTTCTTGACAAAATCGCCAACAGAAACTCTTTTTTCCTTGACCACACATGCGATGGGAGATGTGATCTTTGTCTTTAATAATTTAAGCCTTGCCAGGGACAAAAATGCCTTCGCCCTGTCAACCTCTGCCTCTGCGAGTGAAAGCCTAGTTACAACATCATCATATTGCTGTTTTGTTACTAATTCCTCTCTGTGCAATGCGTCTTTCCTCTTAAACTCCAACCTGGTGTTTTCCAGCGTAGCCTCCGTCTGTCTGAGCGCTGCTTCAGCCCGTTTTACTTCAAGCCCATAATCTGTATCATCGATTGCCGCCAGAAGCATCCCTTTTGATACCTGCGTTCCCTCTTCTACTTTGACACTTCTCATCACACCTTCAACTTCCGCACTTATTGTTACCTCTTCAAAAGGGTTCAGGGTTCCTATGGATTCAATGAATGGCTTCAATGGCTTCTTAACAACGTCCTGTATATGAACATTAAAAACCTTTTCTTCAACGGACTTTGATTCTTTGTTCTTGCAGGCAGGGAAGAGGAGAAGACAGCCGGCGGTTATGACACAGAGACTTATGTGAAATAGTCTTTTCATCCTATGATTTCTCCTTTGTAAGTTTGGATGATTCGCTTTTTTTCTTCAATTTCCCGTTTACAGGATCCAAAATCGCCGTGAGCAATACTCCGGTAGCACGCTCTAACCTTAATGTAGAAAACTGAAAGAGGTAGATGACATTCGCCAGCTGCCGCTCAGAGTCAAGGAGTGCAGTATTGGCATCGAGGACGTCGAGACTGCTGGCAAGACCGAAATCAAATTGCTTGGACACTGCATTGTAGTTCTCTTTCGCAAACGCGTATTGCAGGGTGAGCGACTTGAGAAGCCCTTTTTGGGTGATGTGATCCAGATAGGCAGTTTCCACCTCGACGTCGACAGTCTTTTTGAGATCTGCGTAAGCATAATCAGCCTGTCTTTTTTTTGCGAAGGCCTCCTGGACCTCCGCAACCCTTAATCCTCCTTCAAAAAAAGGAAAACTGAGTCTCAATCCAGCATAAGCGGAATCTTTGACGAGACCACCAGTTCCATGAGTTTCATCTCTTTTTGTGTAAACTCCCTCAACTGCCACGGTAGGCCAATATGATCCCTTGGCAAAGGCAACCTGGTCTTCTGCTATCCTTTGCTGGATTTGCAAAGCCTTTAATTCAGCCCGTTCGACGTTTGCTCTCTCCTTCAAGCATTCCACATTCATAGCCTGACATCCCTCAATAGCAAAATCATCTACCTTTCCGCTCAAAACATCCAGTGGCTGTTGCGATTCCTTGATTGTGTAATCACCTTCGAGTCCAACGATCCTCGATAACACTACCTTTGCCAGTTTATAGTTGTTATCAGTGCGTATAAGTTCTGATTCAGCCCCGGAAAGCTCTGCCTCCGCCCTTAAAAGAACAGTTTTTGTTATCTCTCCCACTTTCAGCCTTGTTGATGCGGCGTCCCTGTATTTCCTGAGTCGTTCTACGTTGGCCCGTGCAATCTGAGAAAGCTTGTCAACTCTTAATGCATCATAATACGAGGCTATAACATTAAGCATGTAATCTTCCTTCACTGCGTACAGATCTTCCTTGCTCTTCTTGATGTTATCTTTTGTTATCCTGAAGGCGGTAAGCTCTCTTCCACCCAGTGAAGCCGATTGGTCAAGCCTCAGCTCAAGGCCTGTCCTGTCAAGAGGTTGAACAATCGAGTTATTATCTGCAATCTTGCTGTCGCTAAACCTCGTATAGCTTGAGTTGGCAGAGAGCTGGGGCATCAACAAAGACATAGCCTTATCTCTGGTTTTTTCCGCTATAACAACATCCTCTGCAGATATCTTTATTCTTTCTGAACGTTCAAGGGCAATCATGTAAAGATCTTCAAGCGTATAGTCTACGGCGTAACAACTTGAGAAGCCAATCAACAAGACAGTCAAAACAGTTAAAGTGCGTATCATAGTGTCCTCATGGAATGGATATTCTCATTTTCAAGGAATAAAATGACCAAAAGCAACTCTTGTTCATTTATCAAAATGAAGCTATAGTCGATTGCCATTATTCTTTAAGCCTGCCACAACAAATTTGTTGCATTCTTCCACAGTAAAGAGATTTTCGGGATCAACAACGATCGAAAGAACATATCCTCTTATTATTCCAATGATGATACGAGCTGTCTCCGCAACATTACATTGTGCGAATATCCCCGTTTTAATGCCCTTATTTATGATGTTCTGAATGATCCTTCTTTGTTTTTTTGCAAATTTTCTTTTTAAATCAACACCAAAGCTGAAGCCCTGATCTTTACCGTATGTCAATATCAACTCCTTGTGTCGTCTCGCATATTCAAGTTGCACCCTTATATATGAGGCAATAGCCCCTTCGGGTGTATTCATGTCAATGGCCCTGTCAAGCTCACCAGAAAGTTCATCCATCCTCTCTTTCATCATGGTGAGGCAAAGATCCTCCTTGTTCTTAAAATAAAGGTAAACGCCTCCCACGCTTATACCGGCTTGTCGTGCTATGAGCCTCATGCAGGCACCCCGGTAGCCGTACTCGGAGAACACCTTAAGGGCGGCTGAAATTATTCTCTTTTTAGACTCTTCTGCTGAACGCCTGTTCATGTGAACCACTGTTCATTATATGATGTGGTTTATCGTACCGTCAAGAGGTTTCTTAAGGAACGAAACATTCCCTGGTAAGGTGGCTTGCCATTAATCAGACTTACTATATACCTATGAGAAGGCCGATGCGATAGGCAAGCATACCACATCCATAGGACACTATAAGCATAAAAAAAAGAGAGATGATTAGCCATTTCCATCCGCCCATCTCCTGCTTCATTACCGTAATTGTCGGCAAACAAGGTATCAACAGCATTAACACTACGAGAAATGAGAGAGCTGAAGCATGATTGATGGCGGCTGGCAACACATCAAGTAGCCCCTGTTCTCCAACATTATAAAGTACGCCAAGGGTTGCAACGGAATTTTCTTTAGCAAATATACTGGCCAAGAGGGCAACAAGCATTTTCCAGTCAAGCCCGAGGGGTGTACCTATTGGTTCGATAAGCTGTCCAAGCCAACCCAATATGCTATGCTCAACACTACCTCCGGGAAAATTGGAAAAAATCCAGAGTGCGATTGAAAACCCAAGGATGATCGTCCCGGCTTTCTTAATAAAGGTGCTTGTCCTGTTCCACGTTACTAAAGCTATGGTTTTTAAATCTGGTTTATGATACAAGGGTAATTCCATAATAAACGGAACTGCCTCACTTTTAAAAAATATTTTGCTAACCAACGTTCCAACAACTCCCAAGGCTAAAATATTTATAATTACAAGCAGACAGGTGACCATTAAGGCTTTTTCACCAAAAATCGCACCGGAGATAAAAGTCAAACCAGCAAGTCGTCCTGTGCATGGTACAAAGGGCGTTAGAAAAATTGTCATAAGTCTTGCCTTTTTTGACTCCACTGACCTAGCGCCGAGGATGGAGGGCACATTACAGCCGAAGCCAAGGCACATTGGAAGAAAACTCTTGCCGTGAAGGCCCAGAATATGCATAAACCTGTCCATTACAAATGCAGCCCGAGCCATGTAGCCGACACTTTCGAGGGTTGCCATAGCAGCAAAAAATATAGCTAATATGGGAACGAATGTCAGGATTGAACCAACCCCACCGATTACTCCATTCACGACAAGACCCTTTACCCACCATGGACCATTTACTAAGATTCCGTCAAGCCAGCGACCAAGGGAACCAGTTAGAGATGCAAGAAGCTCCTGTAATGGAAAGCCAAGCTCAAAAGTAATGAGGAATATCAGAGCAAGGATACAAAGGAGCACCGGTATGCCTATGATTGGCCCGGTAAGAACATGGTCAATACGATCTGTCATGAGGACTTGACCTCGTTTAAATCTCGAAATGGCAGCCCGGGTAACCACTTCTATCCAGTCATAACGACCACCAACAACAGCCCGCAATGCATCCTCGTGTTTTATCAAAAGAGACTGTATTTCATTCCAGGTATCTATCGGCACCAGGTCTTCAACAAATCGCAATATCTCAGGATCACCTTCCATAAGCTTTGTTCCAACCCAAACTTCGCTATATGGCAGGGCAATATGGCCCTTGATGAGTTCCATAAGGCGCTGGTAAATCGCCCTGTGATCAATAGCAACTTCAGGGAGCCTCGGATTATAATCGTTTTCCCCTTCAGAAACCTTAACGATCTCGGAAACCAGTTCTCGAAGACCCTGGTTCTTTGTGGCAATGATAGGGACAACAGGTAATCCCAGTGAATCCTGGAGGGCCTCGATATCTATCTGAATACCCTGATTTGATGCAATATCAAGCATGTTAACTGCCACGATAATTGGAGGTCCAATTAGGAGAAGTTCAGACAGCAGATAGAGACTCCTCTCAAGAGCCGAAGCGTTGACGAGAAGAACGATACTATCTGGATGCTCCTGAATAATGAAGTCCCTGACTACCCTCTCCTCCTCAGAGAAAGAACTTAGGCTGTAAGTCCCAGGGAGATCGATCATCTTTATCTCAGTATCGCCTGAGATATGAATTCCTTCTTTTTTCTCAATAGGTTTACCAGGCCAGTTTCCCACATGCTGGGAAAGTCCTGTAAGAACGTTAAATACTGTTGATTTTCCAACATTTGGTTGCCCCGCAATGGCAACGAGGATAGATTTCTTGGGCTTTACCTCGACATATTCGGTGAAGGCCTTACTTTTGACGACCAGAATCTTTTCAGCCTGTCCTCTGCCAAGGGCCACCCGTGTTTCAGAGGCAAGCACGATAATGAGACCTCCGCTGTTCCGAAGCACTTTAATTCTTGTCCCCGGGACAATCCCAATGCCGGCAAGCCTGCTCGTCAGTTTGTCACCTCCTGATAAAAGGTGGACTATTCCTTCTTCACCTTCTCCGAGCGAGGTTACCGGAAAGAGTTCATTATCCATATTGAGCCTTTCTTGGTATACAGCAGAGATAAAACACGAATCTGTTTATACTATGGCTAACTGATTAAAGTCAATGACTCCTTCTTACAACACAAGCTTTTTTCCCGCTTCAAATCCTTGTTGTAAGGCTGTTGGATGACTGACAATGGCACCCTTGACATCTATGCTGAGAAAACTGAGCGTTTCATGTTCTGGCACGCTTATGCTCCTGAAAAATGCCTTGGCAGTTGCTTCAGCACATCGTATGCCTGTTTCGTTTTTCATACCGCCCACAAGAAGGAGTAAACCTTTTCTCCCGTGAAGTTCTGAAACCAGTGATTTCTTGAGAAGATACCTCTGACACCAGAAGGCCTGGCATCTATCAATCATGATTTTTGTCTGAGCTGAGAGACCAAAGAAAAAAATCGGTGAAGCAAGAATTATTCTATCTGCCGAACGTATTGCTTCATAGATATCAACCATAGCATCTTCAATAATACAATTACCTGTATCATCACACCCACCACAATTCTGGCATGGTCTTATATCCATCTGATTCAGCCTAAAAAATTGAATTCTGTGAAGGCGAGCGTCAAGTGCCTTCAAAGTTTCATTGAGAAGGAGCTCTGTGTTGCCCCCTGTTCGAGGGCTGCCATGGAATGCGATGATATTCAATTTTAAACACCTAGCAACTTTAAGATGAAATGTTCGGGTTTCGGGTTGATAATCTCAAACTCGAAACCCGAAATGCTCTGCCGAACCACTAATCTGCTTTATAGAATGCGACCTTTTTCGCACTGCACACCGGGCAGGTATCGGGTGCCTCGCCTTCTGCTGTATAGCCACAAACCTTGCAAATATAATAATCTGTTGATGCATTTTTACCGAGGTCTTCAAGAGCCTTTTTGTACAGTTTATGGTGAACCTTTTCTACCTCGTTTGCAATGTGGAAACTACGTTCTGCCGATTTATTTCCTTCTGCCTGTGCATCTTCAATCATTGCAGGATACATGGTAAGAAATTCGTAAGATTCACCACTAATGGCTGATTCTAGATTTTCTTTTGTGCTCTTCACACCTTTCAGCTCCCTCAAATGGTTATGGGCATGGACCGTCTCAGCCTCTGCTGCAGCCCTGAACAGCTTAGCAACCTGCTTATAACCTTCTTCTTCAGCTTTTTTTGCAAAGGCAAGGTATTTCCTGTTGGCCTGCGATTCTCCTGCAAAGGCTTCTTTTAAACCGTCTTCTGATTTTGACATAATAACACCTCCATTTTTTAAATATTGATTTCGGAATGTGGAAAGCGGAATTTAACTCCGAACTCCGAACTAATAACGTGTCATTGCACTATGACACCTTTTCAAATGCATCTTTTGGTGCGTTGCATACAGGACAATTCCAATCATCGCCTAGTTTTTCAAATTGTGTACCCTCTGTCTTTTCATCATATTCATAACCACAAACTGAACATCTCCACATATCCTTTCCTCCTTTACTCAAATTTCTTATTATATTCTTTTACCTTACGGGCAAATTCCCTTCCAAATTCATAACACTTTAATTTATCTTCACCGGTAGGTTTATATATAAAATGGATACCCGGCTCAACCATTTCAAGTCCTATTTTCTTGATTGCTTCAGTTGCTTCTTTCACTCCGCCTCCGCCCCAGCCGTAACTACCGAAAACCCCCATCAACCTGTTCTTAGGCCTCAATCCGCCAACATGGTAGAGAAATTCTGCGACAGAAGGGAACATAACATTGTTGATTGTTGGTGTTCCAATAAGTGTTCCCCTTGTCTTCCAGAATTCCTTAATAGCGATACTCGTAGGCGTAGCCCTAAGCTTAATCACCTTACAATTAACTCCTTCTTCCTTAATGCCTTCCATGATCGGAATAGTCATCATTTCAGTGCTATGCCACATGGTGTCGTATATGATTGATACTGCCAGATCAGCCTTGCCGTCCGCCATGTCAGAGTACATCTGCAAGATCCTTCCGGGATCTTTGCGCCATATAATCCCATGATCAGGAGCAATCATATCAATCTCAAGGCCTAATTTAACGATCTCCGCAATCTTTGCCTTAATAAGCTGTCCAAACGGCATAAGGATATTTGCATAATAATCCCTTACCGCATCTTCAAGCTCAAAAAGTGAGTAACAACCAAGGAATTCATCATCAAACCTCTGAGCAGTTGCGAGATGCTGACCAAATGCATCCTGAGAAATGAGAAGTTTTGCTTCTTTTACATAGGTGACCATAGAGTCAGGCCAATGGAGCATAGGTGTTTCGAGGAAATGCAGTGTATACTTGCCGATGTTCAAGATATCCCCGGACTTTACAGTCTTTATGGTCCAACCAGATATATCAACATACCTTTCAAGTCCCTTCTTCCCCCTCTCTGTAATATAGATTACTGCCTGAGGCATGACATGCATTATTTCGCTGATTCCGCTCGCATGGTCAGGCTCGATGTGGTTTATAATCAAATTCATTATCTTTGTTGGATCCACGAGAGTTTTGATATTCGCTAATGTTGTAGACGCAAAGTCATGCTTTACAGAATCTACAAGGGTAATCTGTTCGTCTTTAATGAGATAGTTATTGTACGTTGTACCATGTGGGGTAATATAGCCGTGGAAATCACGTACCGCCCAGTCAATTGCCCCTACCCAGTAAATATCTGGTTTGATTTCAACCGATTTCATCATACCTCCTTTTTATCATAGCGTTTAGCAAGAATGAATAAAAAATACCCGACAATCTTTTACACACGTAATTGTTATTAAACATAAAACAAGGAAACCAAAATATCAAGGCTGCGCTTGATCTTTCTTGCCTATCATGGTAATAAAAAAATCATGTATGATACAAGAATATACTATCAAGATACAGATGCCGGTGGTGTTGTATATTTTGCTAATTATCTGAAATTTTTTGAAAAATCCTGGGTTGAATATTTCTTTTCCATCGGTATTTCACTTCCTGAATGGGAGAAGGAAGGAACCTATGTTCTTGTAAAGAATGCCTTTCTTGACCTCGTTGAAAAACTACAATATGGTGACACCATAAAAGTCGAGACAACCATTCATGAGATAAGGAATGCCTATTTTATCCTTACCCACGCAGTACTTAAAAATGGTAAGACCACTGCCAAGGGCGAAACAAAAATGGTTTGTGTCGATAAAAACGGCAAGCCAAAAAGAATCCCTGAAGATTTCAAGAAGAGACTTCTAAACCAAATCATAAACAAAAAAGTGGAAGCTCAGACTTAGCTTCCACTTTTTATTTCTCCTCGCGTTCGTTCTATCCTTCTTAGCTTTTCAACTCCAAGCAGTCAATTTACTTCCCCCTCAAAGCTTCCCAGCCCTTTAGCATCTGGAGACCCATGTGCAGTTGGAAATCATCACTATCGGAAATTTTTTCTTGTTTCGTATCTTCTTTTGGCTCCTCTTCCTTTTTTGAATTTGTATTCTTTTCTGGCTCAATGTGCTTTGATAGATCCTTTTCCTTTATCGGAGTAAATTTGTCTTTACTTCTCACAATATTATTGTCAACCGTAATATCCGGAGTTATTCCCTCTGCCTGTATTGACCTTCCTTTTGGTGTAAAATACTTTGCCGTTGTAAGCCTAACAGCAGAACCATCGCCCAGCGGGAAAATAGTCTGTACAGATCCTTTTCCAAAAGTTTTTGAACCTACAACAATAGCCCGTTTATAATCTTGGAGTGCACCGGCAACAATCTCTGATGCGCTTGCGCTTCCTTCATTAACAAGAACAACAAGGGGTCCTAAATAATCATCATTTTTCCGGGCATAGAATTTCATAGCTTTGTCATCCTTTTTACGCCCTTCAATATAAACAATCAGGCCTTCCTCAATAAACTTATCTGAAACCTCTACAGCTTGTTCAAGTAAACCACCCGGATCATTTCTAAGATCGAGAATAACACCCTTCACCGGTTTGCCTTTATTGTTTTTAATAAGTTCTTTCAGTGCATTCTCAAGATCTTTAGCCGTTCTCTCTTGAAACTGAACTATACGGATATAGCCATAATCATCCTCGAGCATCCTGTATTTTACGCTTTTAACAACAATTATATCTCTAACAACACGGTAGTCTTTTGGTGCTGTTAGACCTTCTCTAACAATTGTTAATATAACTGCCTTTCCTTTTGCCCCACGGATCATTTTAACCACGTCCACAAGACCCATGTTTTTTGTAGGCTTGCCATCTATTTTTATAATATGATCCCCTGCTTTCAAACCCTCTTTGTATGCAGGTGTATCTTCGATGGGTGTTATGACAGTCGGAAATCCGTCTTTGATAGTAATCTCAATGCCGATTCCGCCAAATTGGCCTTTTGTTTCACTTTGCATTTCTTTGTACATTTCAGGAGGCATAAATGACGAATGTGCATCGAGAGATTCAAGAATACCCTTGATTGCAGCATACACAACATCTTTATCCTTTACTTCTTCTACATAGTTTTTCTTTACGATATCTATAACATCGGAAAAAGTCTTAAGATATTGATATATCTCTTTGTCGTCTCCGCTTGAGATCGTTCGCTTACCATGAGCGCCTATGAGAAAACCAAGAATGAAAATTGAAACAAATAGAACACTCAAGGCAACTTTTAGTTTTTTATTCATTTAGCTTCCTCCCGTATAGATAATACTATAATTGTCGCTAACTTTCAATCCGATTCCTTTGTATGCTAATCTTATGCCATGAAAACAGTTTTCGTTGCTATGAGCGGCGGTATCGATAGCTCAATTACTGCTTATCTGTTACAAAATGAAGGATTTAAAGTAGTTGGAATAACATTTCAACTCTTACCTGACTCTATGAGAAATATAAATAATCCAAAAGCATGCTGCTCAATCGAAGCAATCTTGAAAGCAAAGCGTGTGGCCGATGCCCTTTCCATACCTCATTATGTTATTAACCTAAGGGAGGAATTTAAGGAATTTGTTATTGAAAGGTTTATTAACGAGTATAGGGCAGGCAGAACCCCGAATCCCTGTATCCTCTGCAATCAATTCATAAAGTTCTCAGCCTTTTTTCATAAGGCACTAGCAATAGGAGCAGAGTATATTGCTACAGGCCATTATGCTAAAATCGAAAAAATATCTGAAACGTATTACCTTAATAAAGCCATTGATAAATCAAAGGATCAATCCTATTTTCTTTACCCTATAAAAAAAGATCAGCTTAGCCGAATCCTTTTTCCTCTTGGTGCATACACTAAATCAACAATTTTTCCCCTTGCACAGAAAATAGGATGGAAAAATACTGATGCCTATAAGGAAAGTCAAGACATATGCTTTATTCCAAACGGTCAATACCGTATATTTCTGTCAAAATTTATTCATTTGAAAAAAGGACCGATTTATACGGTTGATGGTAAACTTATTGGTCATCATGATGGAATTCAATTATACACTATAGGACAAAGAAGGGGATTGAATATTCCATACTCCGAACCCCTTTATGTTATAGAAACACGACCTCATGAAAATAGCTTGATCGTTGGTTTCAAGATGCATCTGCTGAGAAAAAAGCTCACGGCAGCTGAAGTAAATATTTTATCAGACTCCGCTGGGGGGACAACCGGAAAGGTCAGATACAGACAAAAAGAAGAAAAATGCAGTTACTCAGTGAAGGACAGCATCTTGAATGTTGAATTTAATGAAAATATTGATGCCATAACACCGGGCCAATCAATTGTTCTGTATAGTCAGGACAGAGTTATCGGTGGCGGAATTATTGAAAATAGCTCTCTATAAGATTGCCACCTGTCATCGACACCCATAAAATCTTTTCCATGGTTTAAATTCAAGCTTATCGTTGACAGATGAGCCCTGATAGCTTATTAAGGCATAAACTTACGGAAGATATCCCTGGCGATCACTATTCTCTGGACCTGATTTGTCCCTTCATAAATTTGCGTTGCCTTTGCGTCACGCATCATTCTCTCTACAGGATACTCTTTGGTATACCCGCAGCCTCCAAGGATCTGCACGGCATCAGTGGTTACCTTCATGGCCACATCGGCTGAGTAGACCTTTGCCATGGCTGACAATTTATCGACACCGATAGCACTCATCTTGTCCCTTTCATATACCTTCATATCCAGCAAATGAGCGGCATCATATACGAGGGCTCGAGCAGCCTCTACCTGGGTTGCCATGTCTGCCACCATGAACTGAATTCCTTCAAAATCAGCAAGTTTTTGACCAAACTGAACCCTTTTCCATGCATATTCTACGGAAAAATCAAGCGCTCCCTGTGCGATTCCAACGGCTTGAGCGCCAACTGCAGGTCTTGAAAGATTCAGGGTAGACATAGCAATATCCCAGCCCTGCCCCTCCCTGCCGAGAAGATTTTCTTTCGTCAAGCGCACATTGTCGAATATGATTTCTGTTATATCAGAACCGATCATGCCCATTTTGTCTTCACTCTTGCCGATGATTACACCGGGGTAATCCCTCTCAACATAGAAGGCTGAAATACCATTTGTTCTTGCCTTTGGATTCGTTGTAGCAAAAACCGTATAGAGAGCTGCATTGGCTCCATTCGTAATCATCGATTTCTTGCCATTCAAATAATAGTAATTGCCATCCTTTACAGCATTTGTGGCCATGTGAGACGCATCTGAACCGGCGTTAGGTTCTGTGAGAGCAAACGCTACAATATACATCTTGTCCGGGTCAATAATTTTACTGTAGAGATATTCTTTTTGCTCATTGTTTGCAGCAACCATAATTGGCATGATTCCAACGTGGTGGGCTAAAGGAATAAGCGATGACGAACCGGAAACCTTTGCAATCTCTTCGATGACAAGGCAAAGAGACGTAATATCGCCATCAAGTCCGCCGAACCGTTCAGGGAGCATGAGATACAAAAAACCATGCTTCTTGTATATGTCAATCAGGTCCCAGGGAAATGCACCAGTTGAATCAATCTCTTTTGCTCTAGGGGCAACTTTTTCTCTTGCTATTTTTTCGGCAATCTTCTGTATCATGCCGTGTTTTTCGGAAAGATTTAACATTCAATCAACCTCCTTTTTGTTGACAAAACCAACTTATTCCTAACATAATTTTCTGGCAAATTAAATAAAAAAGGAGTTAATATGTCAACGGTTTACTTCACAAACCTACGGACAACGCCCAATAGAAGCCTTCTCGACAAAATAGAGGATCTTCTCAACCGCACAAAAGTCAATACAATCATTAAAAAGAATGACCTAGTTGCTATTAAGCTCCATTTTGGGGAACACGGAAATACTGCTTACCTTAGGCCACTTTTTCTGAGAACCATTGTCAATAAGATCAAAAAACTCGACTGTAAGCCTTTTCTTACAGACACGAACACTCTTTATTCGGGTTCCCGAAGTGATTCAGTCAGTCATTTCAATACTGCCATTGAACATGGTTTCGGTTACTCAAGTGTAGGATGCCCACTCATCATTGCGGGCGGGCTGAAAGGTCAAAGCGGTGTAAAGATTCCAATCAAAGGGGAAGTTCTCCAGGAGGTCATTGTGGCACGGGAAATTGTTGACGCTGACTGTATTATAGCTGTAAGTCACTTTAAGGCCCACGAACTTTCAGGATTTGGAGGCGCGTTGAAAAATGTCGGCATGGGATGCGCCACGAGAGAAGGAAAACTTGTACAACATAGTTCGGTTGCACCACAGATAAATAGTGACACATGTAAAGGGTGCAAAATGTGTATAGGTTATTGTTCGGCAAATGCAATATCGATGAAAACCAAAAAGGCATACATTGATGAAGACGCATGCATAGGTTGCGGAGAGTGCATTCTTATTTGCCCATATAAAGCAATTGACATCCAATGGAACGAACCACCTGATCTTTTTCAGAAGAAAATGGTTGAATATGCCGCAGGTGCCCTGCAAGGCAAGAAAAAGAAGTCACTTTTTATGAACTTTCTCGTTCAGATTAGTCCGGCTTGCGACTGTTACCCTAATAGTGACGCTCCAATTGTGAGAGATATCGGCATCGTTGCCTCCACCGATCCCGTGGCAATCGACACAGCCTCCTGTGATTTGGTAAACAACGAAGAATCAATCCCAAATACTGCATTAAAAAGAGTATTAAAGCAGGGAGAGGATAAATGGCGTGCCCTCTTCCCAACTATTGACTGGCAATACCAGCTTGAACACGCCGAGAAGATGGGACTGGGCTCAAGAACATATACGCTCGTAAGAATCTAAGCGATCTGGCATTCAGTTATCGGTGATCGGTTAACGGTCATCTGTAAAAACATTTATTTCTTAAATCAGTTTTGTATAGAGTCATATATTTTCAGCAATTAATAAGTGTATAGAAATTATTTAACTTTTTTAGATATAAAGAGAAATAATAATATTAGAATCGTTCTCAGATTTTTTGAAGAGTGTTTTTAATAAAATAGACAGGGTCAAACAACCAATATAACAAAGTGGGGACATGCTAAAAGAATTCAAGGAATTTGCAATGAAGGGCAATGTTATTGACATGGCTGTTGGTATAATTATAGGCGCTGCTTTCGGTACGATCATAAAGTCTCTTGTCGACGATGTTCTTATGCCTCCTATTGGTCTTCTTCTAGGAAATGTAGACTTTTCAAATTTATTTCTTGTAATCAAAGAAGGAAAAGTAGCAGGGCCTCATGCGAGCCTTGCTGCAGCCAAGGCTACTGGGGCAGTTTCTATCAACATAGGTATTTTCATTAATACGATTATCAGCTTTCTGATCGTTGCCTTTTCGGTCTTTCTGGTCATCAAGAACGTAAAGAGGTTCAAGAAAGAACCACCACCTGACCCGACTACAAAAGATTGCCCGTTCTGTTATACAGCAATCCCTATCAAAGCAACACGTTGTCCTCATTGTACAACTGAATTGAAGGATGATGTAGCAGACCGGCAGCAAGGCTAGGGTTAGTTATTTGTAAGCTTCATCTTTTTAGACGATTTTATTCTCCATACAAAGTTTTGAGGAGTCATTGTAGATCTCCTCAAAACCACTTCTTCCGTTTAAAATAAAATACCATCAATAGTCCGATTAACGCCATGATAGACATAACAATAGGGTAGCCAAACTTTGTCCTGAGCTCAGGCATATAATCGAAATTCATCCCGTAGATGCCAACAATCCATGTCAAGGGGATAAAAATAGTTGCAATAATGGTCAAGACCTTCATAACCTCATTCATCTTGTTGCTGATGCTGGAAAGGTAGATATCGATCATACCTGCTATAATATCTCTAAATGTTTCCGTTGTATCAATTACATGAATAATGTGATCGTATATATCTCGAAGGTATAGGAACGTTGATTCCTGGATAAAAGCAGACCCTCTCCGTTCAAGATCGCCAATAACTTCTCGTAAAGGCCATGTAGATCTTCTGACGAAGATCATCTCCCTCTTGAGTCTGTTAATTGACCTTAATGTCCCCTGCTTAGGATATTTTAAAAGCTCATTTTCGAGCCCTTCTATTTCATCTCCAAGCCTTTCCATAACAATGAAATAATTGTCGACAACAATGTCCATCAAGGAATAGGCAAGATAGTCAGAACCCATTTTTTGCAGACGTCCTCTTCCGTTTTTTATCATTTCCCTGATTGTTCCGAAAGCATCCATTTCGCTTTCCTGGAACGAAATCAAGTATCCATGGCCAAGAACAAGGCTTAATTGATCATCTTTTATCAAATTTGGTACGCCTTCACAGGATAACATCTTCATCGTAATAAAAAGGTAGGTTTCTTGTTCATCCATTTTTGGTCGCTGATCCGTATTCATAATGTCTTCAAGCAAAAGGGGATGGAGAGAGAATATTCTTCCTATGGTCTCAATAACGTCCTTATCATGAATACCGTTTACGTTTATCCAGGTAACACTGTCCTTATTCAGAGATGTGATATGAGCCTCAAGCTGTTCAAGTTCGATCTCTTTGAAATTTTCTTGATTATAGACAACGATCTTGATCGTTGTTTTTTCTGTCTTTCTATCGCCGATATGCACCAGACTGCCGGCAGGAAGACCAACCTTCTTTGATCGTTTTTTTGTCAACATTACCATTTGGTAAACCTCAGTTCATTTATTCCGGTAACTTATTCGGTATATTACGCTGGCCCTGTCATCAGATACAAGAAGGGCACCATCATGCATAACAAGTACATCGACAGGACGTCCATAGACAAGGGCACCTACAAGCCACCCCTCTGCAAAGAAAGACTTCATATTCAATGGGTTTGTTTCCACCAAGCGTGGTTGCAGTAATCCTGTAACCTGTAGGCACTGTTCTGTTCCATGAGCCGTGCTCAGCAATAAAAATCCTGTTCCGATAGATTGCAGGAAACATCTGTCCATTATAGAATCTCATACCAAGGGCAGCTGCATGGGGACCAAGTTCTATAGCCGGTTGGATAAAGTCACTGCATGACTTTCCACACCAAACCTCGGATCCTTTATGGTCTTTCCATGACAATAGGGAAAACCGAAATTCATTCCTATCGTTGGGGCATGATTAAGTTCATCAGGAGGTCTGTCATCCCCCATCCAGTCCCTACCGTTGTCGGTAAACCAGAGCTTTTTCATTACTGGATGCCAGTCAAAACCTACGGTGTTTCGTACGCCATAAGAAAAAATCTCCAGATTTGTCCCATCAGGTCGCATCCGCATGATCGTAGCAAAACGATTGTCCACACTCTTACATACATTACAAGGCGCACCCACAGGCACATAGAGCATTCCATCCGGACCAAAACGGATAAATTTCCACCCATGGTGTTTTTCCTTTGGAAAACTATCATTCACAACCACAGGCTTTGGCGGATTCTTCAGGCGTATTTCAATATCTTCGTACCGTAAAATACGATCTATTTCTGCCACATAGAGTGTTCCACCCTTAAAGGCAACTCCGTTGGGTGAATTAAGGCGCTGGGCAACAGTAATCACTTCATCTGCTTTGTTATCATTGTTATGATCGACTACAGCATAAACTTTGCCATCGCTGCCAGATCCAACGAAAAGGGTTCCCTTATCCCCCAGAGCCATAGATCTGGCGCCTTGGATACGAGAAGCATAAATGCTTATCTCAAAACCAGGCGGTAACTTAATCCTATTCAGATTGATTTCTTGCCCGTAAACAACGCTAAAGGAGATGGAATAGAAAATGGCGAAACAAAAAATTGAAAATGCTTGAACTATTTTGAGGGAATTCTTTTTAAATAACAACATCGTTATAATTTTAACACTCTTTTTCAAACTTCTTTCAACAAAAACTTCGCTATACCTTCATCCCCTCTCATTCCCTGATTTTTTCGGTGGCAGAGGGCCGAAGTATTCATAAAGATAACACTTAATATCGCCGTTATAGAGTTTTCTGTTCTTATTAGATTTTCTTCCAAATAACACTTCAAAACTCGGATGGGCGTTAAGAATAAATAGTGACCATGTATTGAGATGTAGTAAGGCTTGCCCCATAGATCGATAAAGCCTTCCAACCTCTTTGGAATCACCTAACCGTTCACCGTAAGGAGGATTACACACGATGCAACCATATTTTTTATGAGACCTAAACTCCTCAACTGGTAGCCGCTGAAATGCTATAAAATCCCCTACCCCTGCTTTAACGGCGTTCTCTCTTGCTTTTCTTAATACCATTCCATCATTATCTGATGCCAGTATTCGAAATGTTACGTTGTTTTCTTTTGTTCGTGCGTCTAACCTAACTTCGTCCCATATTTTTTTAGGTATATTTTGCCAGCTTTCCGAGACAAAACTCCTCTTTATTCCGGGCGCTATGTTTCTTCCAATAAGCGCTGCTTCTATTGGAATTGTTCCTGAACCACACAAGGGATCGGCAAGTATTCGGTCTGGATTCCATCTACTCAGAAGAACGAGAGCGGCAGCAAGGTTCTCTCTTAACGGTGCCTCACCAGTTTCTTCACGATATCCTCTTTTGTGCAGGCCTTGACCTGTTGTGTCTACGGATATCGTTGCAATGTCTTTTAGTAAGGAAATCTCAATTTTATAGAGAGGTCCCGTCTCCGGGAACTTTGCCAAATGGTACTTCCGGTTCATTGCTTTGATTATTGACTTTTTAACAATAGCCTGGCAATCTCTGATACTTGCAAGCTTTGATTGAACAGATCTACCAATAACATGCATTTTGCCATCTGCCGGGATGATATCCTCCCACATAATATTGAGTGCTCCTTGAAAAAGTTCCTCGAAATCAGTTGCCTTGAATTCGGCCATCTTAATTAATACTCTGTCTGCTGCTCTTAACCAGATATTACAGCGCGCAATATCTTCGGCTTTACCCTTAAATGTAATTCTGCCATTTTCTACAGCAAGGGCATGGTATCCAAGATTTCTCAATTCTTCTGCTACAATAGACTCTAATCCAAAACTCGAAGTGGCAATCAGTGTGTAAGGTGTCATCAGTATTTAATCTTCCTTAAAAAAAGACCCCGTGCTGGCGCTCTCGGCCCCGCCTTTTCCCGGTCTTTCGACTCTAACATTTTAATAAATTCCTCAACGGTTATCTTACTCGATCCTACAAGGACAATACTACCCATTATATTTCTCACCATGTACCGGAGAAATCCTCTGGCCTCAATGATGAAATATACGAGGTTTCCTTTGCTTTTTACTCTTGCCCTGAAAACTTCTCTTATTGTGCTCTTATATGCTTCACTTTTCTTTTTGAATGCAGAAAAATCATGTTCCCCAATAATAACCTTTGCTGCATCATCCATAGCTGAAATATTTAATGTATAGTCTATATGCCATGCATACCGTTCCAGAAACGGTGAGTTATAGAGAGTGTTTAATATACAATACACATAGGTTTTTGATTTTGCAGAATATCTCGCATGGAAAGATATATCTTCTTCTCGGGCATTATTCACTCTAATGTCTCGCGGAAGTATGCTGTTGAGACCCTTTGCAAGGCTTCTCAATGCAATCATCTTGTCTGTATGGAAGTTTATAACCTGCCCCATGGCATGAACACCAGTGTCAGTTCTTCCGCCAGCATAAATCGTTACTGAGTGATTTAGGATCCTCCCAAGAGCATTATTAAAGACCTCCTGGACCGTGAGAGCGTTTGGTTGACATTGCCAGCCGTGGTAGTTTGTCCCGTCGTAAGCAAGCGAAAGTACGATATTTCTCATAACCGCTCAGCTCTAAAGATAGATATGTCTTATTTGTAGGCCAATAAAGCAATTAAATGACATGAATACAGTGACTTGGGCTTTTCAAGTTACTAATTTCTTATCTTGTCAGTTTCTTATCTTCCAAGAGTTTTTTTGAAGCTCCCTGGCTTTCAAGCTTTTTATAGAGTTCCTCAATCTCCTTTTTTAATCCTACATTTTCTGCTTTAAGAAAAGCATTTTCTTCTTTCAGCATTTTTATCTCTTCTTTTAGGCCCTTTGTTTCTTGACCACAGGAGAAAAGGGTTGTCATAATAAGCAACAAAATTATTAGTAACGATATCCGTTTCATAGTTATTTATTGTCCACGATGTTTCGCTCATTGTCAACAGCTTCTTGTTTGTGGTACATTAATTGTAATCGAAACGAATTCCGACTGAGATAAATATTTGGAGGATTGAATGCACACATCTGTTGTTACGGTACCGATTGAAGAGGAAATGAGGCGTTCATACCTTGATTATGCGATGAGCATAATCATTGGCAGGGCTTTGCCTGATATACGTGACGGTTTGAAACCTGTTCACAGAAGAATTCTCTATGCAATGTATGAACTGAACAATACCCATGACAAACCATACAAGAAATCTGCAAGGGTTGTTGGAGACGTTATCGGTAAGTTCCACCCTCACGGTGATCAGGCTGTTTACGATGCAATTACCCGGATGGTACAGGAATTTTCCCTCCGCTACCCGCTCATTGATGGGCAGGGTAATTTTGGCTCTATCGATGGTGATTCGCCTGCGGCCATGAGATATACCGAGGTCAGACTCTCACGGATAGCTGAGGAGATTCTGAAAGACATAGAGAAGGAAACGGTTTTATTCAGGGCAAACTACGACGAATCTCTCGAGGAGCCGGTTGTTATGCCATCGAAAATTCCTAACCTTCTCATTAACGGGTCATCTGGCATTGCTGTTGGTATGGCAACCAATATACCCCCCCACAACCTGACAGAGATCATAAACGGTATTTCAGCCTATATAGACAATCCTGATGTTACGCTTGATGAACTTATGGAACACATACCGGGACCTGATTTTCCCACCCAGGGTATAATATATGGTCGTCAGGGTATTCGGGAAGCGTATGAAACAGGTAGAGGTCATATAATTCTTCGGGCCAGAACGAACGTAGAAATACGTAAAAAAGATAGCAGAGAAGCAATTGTAATTACTGAGATTCCATATCAAGTTAACAAAGCGAGACTCATAGAAAACATTGTAGAACTGGTTAATACAAAAAAGATTGAAGGTATATCGAATATAAAAGACGAGTCAAACAGGGAAGGTATTCGTGTAGTAGTAGAATTGAAGCGAGGAGAACTAGCTATTCCCATACTGAACAAGCTCTATAAGCATACCCAGCTTCAAACCACCTTCGGTATTATTTTTCTCACTATTGTCAACAATGAACCAAAGGTCCTTAATCTCAAGAGTATCATAGGAGAATTCGTAAACTTTAGAAAAGATGTTGTCACGAAGCGGTCAACTTTTGAGCTGAACAAAGCGAAGGATAGACTTCATATCCTTGAAGGATTGAAAATAGCCCTGGAGCATATTGATGAAGTCATTGCCCTTATCAAAAAGGCTCCAAACACCCAGGAAGCCAGAGCATCCTTGATGAGCCGATTCGCCTTTTCAGAAAAACAGGCAACAAGTATACTTGAAATGCGTCTCCAGAGACTTACCTCTCTTGAGAGAAATAAAATCATTGATGATTACAATGCAACTTCAGCAGAGATTGCCAGGCTTGAACAAATCCTTGCAGATGAGAAATTGCTTCTTGCACTTGTTAAAAAAGAATTAATCGAAGTTAAAGACAAATATGGTGATGACAGGTTTACGGATATAGTGGATGCATTGCCGGATATTACTATCGAGGATATGATCAAGGAAGAAGAGGTTGCCGTTACTGTTACGTATAAAGGCTACATTAAACGCACCTCCCTTGACCAGTATAAACATCAGTTGCGTGGTGGAAAGGGGAAGATCGGTATTGTTGTTAGGGAGGAGGACATCGTAGATCACCTGTATATCGCTTCTACTCATTCCCATCTGTTCTTTTTTACAAATTCTGGTAAGGCTATCTCCATTAAAGTACATGCAATTCCTGAAGCTCCGTTGACAAGCAAAGGAAGAGCGGTTGTCAACCTGATCAATATAGACAAAGATGAGCGAATAACTGCAATATGTCATGTTAAGGAATTCTCTGAGGATAAGTACCTGTTTTTTGCTACGAAGAAAGGCCTCGTCAAGAGAGTAAATCTGAGCCTCTTCAAGCATCTGCGCTCCTCGGGTATCAAGGCAATCAGCCTTCCCGAAGATGATAGCCTCATTGGGGTTCTTGAGACTGACGGACACACAGAGATGATCCTTGCAACAAGGAAAGGTATGTCAATCAGATTCAAAGAGGAAGAAATCAGGCCCATGGGAAGAGTGGCCTACGGTGTTAGGGGCATCAAGCTGAAGAAAGGTGATGAGGTTGTCTCCGTCGAAAACGTTGAGCTAGGCTGCAATGTGTTTACCGTTACTGAAAAAGGTTATGGAAAACGGGCTACATGTACTGGTTATCGGACCCAGGCAAGAGGGGGCGGTGGAGTAATTAATGTTAGGTGTGGTTCTAAAAATGGTCAGGTTGTGTGCCTGAAGAAAGTTACTGAAAAAGATGAGGTCATACTAATCACTGATACTGGCAGAACAATCCGTTTTGCAACCAAGGATATACCACTTCAAAACAGGGGCGGGCTCGGAGTTAAGCTCATGGACCTCCAAAATGAAAAAACAATTACTGGCGTAGCGATCATTGGAGAGGACGAGGAGGTAGAGGCAGAAAAAGCAGAAAATAATCATGAATAACGCCATGGTTTATGATTCTAAGATAGTTACCTGTACTATAAACGGTAAAATCAAATGAAAATAGGTATAATTGGCGCAGGAGCCTGGGGTACAGCCTTTGCCGTTCATCTAGCAAGGCAGGGACACCAGATCCTTTTATGGGTATATGAACGGGAGCTTTTTGATACTCTTCAAAAGACTAGTGAGAATACATTTTATCTTCCCACGTTTACTCTCAATCACCAGATTGATTTTACCCAAAGTCTGGAAGAACTCACAGAATTTTCGGATGACATCATTATCGCAGTCCCTTCATTCGCTCTGAGACAAACCCTTGAAATAGTATCAACTTTATTATCTAAAAAAAGGCTTCTTGTTCTCACAAAAGGTTTTGAAGAAAAAAATCTTTTACGGATGAGCGAAGTTGTCTGTGAGATTACACAAAACAAAGAATTCGTTGCAGTACTTTCCGGGCCCTCTTTTGCAAAAGAAGTAGCTCAAGGATTTTTCACATCAGTAGTTGTAGCCTCAAGTACAGGGAATATTGCCAAATATTTTCAGAATATTGCTCATAACCAGAATTTTAGAGTGTATACGAGTGAAGATATTATTGGCCTTGAGGTTGGAGGCGCAATGAAGAATGTAATGGCCATTGGCGCCGGGATAATCGAAGGTCTAAAGTTGGGAACAAATACACTGGCAGCCTTCGTAACGCGAAGCTTAGCAGAAATAAAGCGGCTTGGAAAAGCTTTGGGAGCAAAAGAAACAACATTCATGGGTCTCTCAGGAATCGGGGATCTCATGTTGACGTGTTATGGAGGGCTCAGCCGAAATCGCGCCTTTGGTATTGAGTTATCGAAGGGGCGCATAGCTGACGAGATTATCAGGAACCAAAAGCAGGTTGTTGAAGGCTACTACACAATCAATGCCTCCTACACCCTTTCAAAAAGACTTAAGGTTGATATGCCAATTACTGAAGAGCTTTACAGAATTGTTTTTGAGGGTAAGAGTCTCCGGGATTCTCTTGCAGATATAACATCTCGAGGACTCAAAGATGAAGATGCTTAAGATCTATTTTCATCTTAGCCCTTTCTTTAAATTTTCCGTCTTATATTCAGAATATAAAAGAGTTAAAGTTGATTTTTTCATGAACCCTACGATAATCTCATAAACACTTTTTTGAAATTGAATCCAATATATATGCGGAGTTGGCATGAATACACATGCGTTTCTGAGTCTGCTTAAGGCAAACAAACAAAATCACATTATTGATCACTTTAATAAATTATCGTTAAACAAGAGGTCTAAACTCATTGAGAATTGTAATAATCTCGATTTAAATCTTGTTTTTAAGCTTCACAAGGAATGCAGTGCGACTGAAGATTCCGTGTCACTTAATGAAAAGATTGAACCGCCTCGAGTCATCTCTTTGCCCAGAACACAAACTGAGAAAAAGTCTCACTATGAATCGAAATTAATCGGTGAGTCCCTCATCTCCCATGAGAAAGTGGCAATATTAATTGTTGCCGGAGGGCAAGGAGACAGGCTTGGCCATAATAAGCCAAAAGGTACTTTCCCCATTTCCCCAATTAAGGAAAAAACCTTGTTCCAACTTCTTTCAGAACAGATAAAGGCACTTTCAATGCACTATAAGGCAAAAATACCATTGCTTATAATGACAAGTTTTGAGAACCATGCCGATACAGTTGCATTTTTTGATTCATTTAATTATTTTGGCCTCGAAAAAGATTATGTCCATTTTTTTCAACAAGGCATGCTGCCAACAATTACTCCTGCAGGAAAGCTATTGCTAAAGGATGATACAAATCTATTCGTTAATCCTGACGGTCATGGTGGATCACTCATTGCACTTTACAAGTCAGGTCTCCTTGATATGTTAACAGAACAGGGTTTTTCAGAGCTCTTTTATTGTCAAATTGACAATCCACTGGTTAAAATGGCTGATCCTGTATTTCTGGGATATCATTTCCTTGCCGCTTCTGAGTGTTCTACCAAGGTGGTGCGGAGACAAAAAATTGAGGAGAAAGTCGGCGTTTATGTGTCGCTGAATAGAAAAGATACAATCCTTGAGTATAGCGATTTTGGCGGAAAACACATGGAAGCTCTTGATGTAAAAGGTGATATACTATACTGGGCTGGGAACACAGCCATTCATACACTGAAGCTTTCTTTCGTGAAGGCGCTAAATGAACATGGTTTTGCCCTGCCCTATCATTGTGCTAATAAGGTTGTGGAAATAATTGGTTCAGATGGTTCAAAAAACAGTGTTGATGTATGGAAGTTTGAGACATTTGTCTTCGATGCAATTCCATTAGCTGCCAAGACATGTTGTATGGAGATAGATCGCTCAGAGGAGTTTTCCCCGGTAAAAAATAGATTTGGCCCTGACTCACCATCAACAGCACGAGAATCAATGGTAACTCTTCACAAAAAGTGGTTACGGGATGCAGGAATCATCGTTCCGCCTGAACGTTTGGTTGAGATTAGTCCTCTTTTTGCACTTGACAAAGATGAACTCGTTGACAAATTAAAGGGGTCAATTCCATCATTTGAGAAAGATGCTTACTTTGGATAAACCCAGTTTTGATACTTTTTCTTGCTTAACTTCATGGAAGATATGGTTGTGCGACAACAGTAAAAAATCTAAGGACTAAGAACTGTTGGTTAATCATGCTATTTCAGAAAGGTTAACAGAGTCTCCCCACTTCTGTTCTGCACGTTCTTTTATCTGATTTAGCTCTTTGCTTGATAATTTAGAAAGAATTTGCTCAGCTGTTTTTTTTGCGTTCGTCATTATATCTCCATCCCTGACAAGGTTGCCTAATCTAAAATCTGGAATACCCGATTGTTTTAGGCCGAACATTTCTCCAGGACCACGCAACCGCATATCTTCCTCAGCAATCTGAAATCCGTCTGTAGTTTTTTCCATGACCCTGAGCCTTTGCTTGGCTATTGCGGTAAGCTTCTCCGAAGCCACCAAAATACATTTTGATTGTTTCAGTCCTCTGCCGACTCTTCCCCTGAGTTGGTGGAGTTGCGAGAGTCCGAATCGTTCAGAGTGTTCTATGACGATGATTGTTGCATTGGGAATGTCTATTCCCACCTCAATCACTGTTGTGCAAACTAATACATCAATAAGCCTTTTCTGAAAAAGCACCATTACCTTTTCTTTCTCGTCCGACTTCATCCGTCCGTGTAAAAGCCCAACTTTTCGGTCACAAAAAA
>Ga0105103_10000106_pt1 | contig 42740 bp, 52 predicted proteins | sample PPLLaktember2015_2_FD_79107 | JGI IMG/M metagenome (GOLD analysis project Ga0105103, IMG submission 79107) | Freshwater sediment microbial communities from Prairie Pothole Lake near Jamestown, North Dakota, USA - PPLs Lake P7 Core (6) Depth... | ecosystem: Environmental > Aquatic > Freshwater >...
CTCTAATTGTTTTATTATCTTTCCATGATATTTCTTTTTTGTATCTGTCTATGTTTTGTATATTCAATAGTTTTTCTATTTCTTTATTTATATATGAGCCGGATTTATTAGTTAGTTTTATAAATATATCTAATAACATTGCCCTCATGGTTGTTGTTTGTGAATATGTTAAAAACAACGGCAGACTTTTTATAAAAACAAATTCTAATTCTTCTTTTATAATTCGGTTTTGTTTATTTATTTTTATGAATTTTTTATTATAATATAACTCTAACATTTTAGATAAATCAAAAGTTATAATCCCTTTAATTTGAAGAAAAGGAATTTTAGGGTCTGTCCAGAATTTACAATCATAATCAGTTAAAGTTATATCTGTAACTTTTGAAAAAAATTCTATAGGCTCCATCCATTTTTTGTCATAAAAATATCTATGTATACTTTCAATATCTGAGTTAGATATTGTTTTCTTTATATACCGCCTCATTTCTAATAACTTTTTATTTTGTTCTATAGAATATATATAAGAAGTCAATACTTCTTTGAAATTTTTGGCACAATATAGTTCTATTTCTTTGGTGTTTGTTCTAAATACAATATCAAACGGAACAGATACAATTTCATTTTTTATGTTTTGTAATTGAAATGCTATATTAAACTTATGAACTGTACCAGAAATATACGCCATTATTTTTTACCTTTATCTTTTTTATAAGACTCATTATTATTAGATAAACTTTTTTTATTTTCGTCAGTAGTACCTACAGATATATTATCGTTAAACTTAACTTCTTTCTTAAATTTATGTTCATCCATACTAACAATTTCGGCAACTATTTTAATTTCATCTTTAAGATTTTTCATTATTTTATCATCATCCTGTTCTACAACAAAACCACCATTAAGTGTTCTTAACGGTTCTAAGCTTAATAACATTCTTCTTTCTTCATCATCTTTAACCATATTTTGGAAGTGAAGGTCGGCAGTATCTTTAATACCAATAAAAGATTGATAAATTTCACCAGTATAACCAAATAATCTTTTTACTTGATGGACAATTTCTGTAGCCACTCGTCTTGTTGCCATCATATCTTTATAAAATGTTTTATATGCTTTTTGACTGTTTTTTACTTGCAATTCTAATTCCTTAATACGTAAAGTCATACCATGAATTTTAGCTTCTCTTTCTGCTAATTCACATTCAAAGTTATCGCGCATATCATTTTTTGTTTTTTCCATCTCTTCATGCAGCTCTTCTATCGTCTGTTGTCGTTCTTCTTCACGAGCTTTTATTATTATATTTGCTAAATATTCTTTCAGCTCTTTTGTCATTTGAACAGCTTCTTTTTTTTCTTGAAAGAATATTCTTTTTATTTTTTCAAACATTTTATTCTCCTTGGGGGTTTTTATTATTAAAATGGGGGCATAAATACCCCCATCCTGCTTTTATAGTATTGGTTCAGGTATACATGTTGATATACCTCTTAGTTTTCGTATCTTTTTTCCGCTTTGTTCTGAATTTATTAATCTTAAATGAATTGTTGTTTGTTCTTCATATAAATATACTTGGTCTTTGTTTTCTAAATCATTTTCATAAAATTCTTGATTACTATTACCGCTAAGACCTGTTCCTCCAGCTTTATAAGTACATGAACTTTCGCTGTTACAACAGTTTTGTTTAACATAACTACAACAGCTTGCATTATAATTTGAAGCTGAAGCTGTATTTATAGTATTTTCATAATACCATATTGGTAAAGTATTTGGTATTGGATCATCCCATTGCCATATTCTTTTTAACCACACTGGTTTATAAATATACACTGGATATTCATAAATAATTCTGGTAATATCTTGATATTTTATTTGTTCTTGTATTGGAGTGAATACAACTGATATTAAGCCTAAAGAACTATTCTTTTCAAGCTCAGCTTCTTTTCCTTCAGATGAGTCTAATCGATAAAATGTAAATTTACCATTATCACCCATTGGTCTTTCTAATGTTATTCCTGTTTTTTTAGGCATAAAATGTGTTCCAATCTCTTTACCATCAATAAATACTTTTGCAACCGCATGTAAGTTTCGATTGTTTCTTAATAAGATGTGATAGATTTGATTGTGTTTCATATGGACATAGCCACGTTCGTCTTCATACCCTTGGGGTATACGTACAGAAAAATAATTTAAATGCATATTATTCTGCCTCCTTATTTATTGTTTATTTAATAACGTTCGGAAACATTATTTACTATATTATAATTGTATTGTTTTATATAGATTTTATTATATTATTTTCATTATTATAATAAGCTACAACATTATCTTTTGATAATTTTATTATAGGGTCCAAAAATAACATTTCATTTTGATATTTATTATTAATATATACATCTTTATAAAATGGATCTGGCTTTATTTTAATAATATCTTCCATAGTTCTTACTATATCAATAACTCTACCTTTGTGTTTACTTATAAGCACTGGAAATTTTATATCATTTTCATTTATTATAGTTTTAATATCATTAATTGTTTTTGCACAAGCATAATAATCTTTTTGCTTTATTTCAAATGTATCTATTTTTCCTTCTATAAAATCTTTTGCATTTGTAATTTCGGGCCAAACTCTATAACACTCAGAAGAGCTAATAAAAGGTTCTAAAAATCTTTGATATTTATTTATATCTAAATATTCATTGGCACCAACATACTCAAAGAACATATCATAAAATTTTTCTTGGTCTTCATTATTAAAAATATCTTCTAAGTAATTTTTAAATTTTTTCATATTATACCCTCTGTTAATATTTAAATAATGTCAAACCCATAAGTTGATTTGGATTATATTGTTTAATCAATTGAAATAATTGGGAAAATGTTGTACCAACAGTAAACACATCATCTACAATTAAAATATTTTTATTTTTTAACTTATTTAAAACATTATCTTCTATTGAAATAAATCCTCCAAAAAACATTCGTAATCGTAATGGAATTTCATCTCTAAGTTTTATAGTGTCTTTTTGTTTTAATTTAATTAAAAGATTTTCTGCTGCAGCCTTATATTTTTTTGGAATATTATCCTTTAAATATAATTTATTTGTTGAAGTTTTATAAATTGACTGTGAAACGTTTAAAGTCTTTGATTGAAACTTTAATGCTAATTGTTCAATAAATTTATCTAAAACCGGGAAAGAGTTTTTATTATAAATAATATAATCTAAATCTTTTGGTAAATATCTATAAGCATAAGATACACTTCTTTTTATAAAATATTCCATATCTTCATTATTAATTTCTTTATTATCTTCTCTTTTAAGTGCTCGAAGCAATGGCGTTTCATTAGCAGTTAATAAATATAAAGACAAAACAGTATGACCAAAAAGTCTAGAAGATTTTGAACTATAAGGTTTATTACGTAATGCTGTATTAATTCCATTAGTTGTTGAATAATCAAAAACCACCTGGTTATCTTTTGAAATTATATTTTCTAAATATTCTTTAAATTTTTTCATTTCTTTTCTTTTTGTTTTTCATTAGCTAATTGTTCTATAAAATTTATACCATAAACATAATAATTTTCATTACCTTTTTCTGCTATATGGTCATTAACAATTTTACGTTTAATTATGTCTTGCATTTTATTAAGAACTTTGTTATCGGTTTCATAAAAACAATGTTCTGCTTCTATTTCCATTCCAATTTTTAAATTTTCTTTAGATACTTCAATATCTTTTCCCTTTGATGCCCCGCCACAAAACAATAAAGTAAGAAAGGCATAAGCATATTCTTCAAGAGCTTCGGATTCTATATTAATTGATTCGGCAAATTTATGCCATTCAGCGTGGTCCAATGGAAATGGATGTTTTTTTATAAATTCAACTATTTTTTCTGGAATAGCAGTGTTGGTTAATTCTTTTACTGAGTTTTCAGTATAAATATTATTTAAGTATTCTTTAAAATGTTTCATATTATACCTTTTTAATATAATCATTAATTTTATTTATATCATTAATATCTATATTATTATTTAATATCCAATCAATAGTTTTATTAATGGTTTTTCCAACTTCTGGCCCAGGTTTTAAATTCTTTAATTTCATTACCAATTCTCCATTTACAATCTTTTTAAGGTTGTTTGAAAAATCAGTATTAGCATATTTCAATGTTACTTCTTCGATTTTTTTAATTATTTTATCCCATTCTTGTTTTGAAAATAAATCGCCTCGGGCTTTTTGGTCAGCCAATGCAACATTATATAATACATTCCAATGTTTATTTTTAATTAAACTAAATATTTTAGCATTACTCATATTCAAAAAATCATGAAGCTTCATATGGTTTTCACAAGCAAAAATTAAAGCATCTTTTGTTTCGTTATCCATTTTTAATCTTGAAGCGATTTCTTCAATTAAAGATATACCGGCTTGAGCATGACCAAGATATTTAGCTCTTCCATCAACATAAGTTTTAGTTGTTAACTTACCAATATCATGTAATAATATTGCCAAATTAACAATTGGGGTAGCTATATCATTTGCTCGTATTGCTGAGATAACATGGTCATATACATTAGGGCCTTCAGGGTGAACGTCTAAAGAATGTTCCATATCTTTAAGATTTACAATTTCAGGTAATATATATTTTAATAAATTAGCTTCATAAAGTATTTCAATATATTGCGCGAACCTATCTCCAGATTGTTCTGCTGCTTTTAATATTTCTTGTAAAATTCTTTCTGAAGATACATTAGTAATATTGTTTGCTAATTTTTTTACGGCTTCTATTGAGTCTTTATCTATGGTATAATTTAATCTTGATGCAAAACGTGCCATTCTCATCATACGTAAATAATCTTCTTTGAATCTTTGTTCTGGGTCACCTACTGTTTTTAATACTTTATTTTGAATTGCATTCATACCATCAAAATAATCTATAACATTACCATTACTATCTATAGCCATAGCATTAATTGTAAAATCACGACGAGCAGCATCATCTTCAAATGACATAACAATTTCTACACTTTCTGGATGTCTACCATCGGAATATGTTCCATCTCGTCTAAAATTGGCAATTTCATAAGTAAACCCTTTATAAGTTATTACAACTATACCAAAATCTTTATTTTTGCCAATGTCATGACTTTCAAATAATTCTTCTATTTTTTTGATAGGAACATTAGTTGCTATATCAATGTCATCTGGTTCTTTATTACCAATAACTATATCCCTAACAGCACCACCGACAATATAAGCGTCTCCATATTTTTCTAATTTTTTTAGTATTTCAACGCCTATTTTTAGCATAGGAATACGATTAACATATGTATTCCATTCTGCAAATGAAGTTATATCTTCTAGATAATTTTTGAACATTATGCCTGGCGTTTTAGAAATTCGTGGTTTACGGTTTTTGCATCAAAGAAATCTATTGAAAATATTAATGCATCTGAAATATCGTACTCTTTGCAACTAAAAATATCTAAATAAACATCATTTGATATATTTACAAAATGACCAGAAAGATTTGAAGTTTCTATAAGTTGGAACATAGAATATCCAGCAACCCTTTCATCTTCCCCAAAATTAACAATAACACATTCACCAAAGCGTTTCATTTGAATTAAATCACATAATTCAATTACGAACTCTTCAATTTTTTGTTTATTTCTAATTGTATTAGGATTACATTGGCCAAGATTAATAATTAAATGATAGCCCCAATATTCTTTTTTTTCCACTTATTTATCCTCCAATTCATCATATTCATCATAGTATCGATTTATTTCGTTTGTATTTATTTTTTTAGCATTAAATATTTTTTTTAATTCTTCAACTATATAATATACTTTATTTCTATTATCTGTCAAATAGTTACATACATATATATCAGTATTAACTATTTTTTCTTCCGGCCAGGTATGAATTGTTACATGGCTTTCTTGTAATATTATTGCGCCGCTATAACCACATTGATTTTCTTTATCTATATTAAATGAATAAAAGGTATCTGCAACCGGTGTTAATGATGATGCTTTAATAATAGAAAATAATTTTTCTTTTATTAAATTATAATCTTTTAATAAAGATATATCACATTCACAATCATATAAATCTAACGTAATTTGAAATCCGGCTCCAAAATTATTCATTCCATATTACCGCCCTATCAATATTCTTTTATAAGTATATATTTATAATATATTAAAAAACTTTGCTAATTTTTTGTAAATACTTTCATATGATGCCATATAAAAATATGTTTTTCCTGATAATGATTTTGCCTTATTATGTATTAATTTTTTTAAGCTATATCCATAGTTATATAAACATTTTATCTCTTCTATTGAAGCTTCTAATTCTATTTTTAATCTATATTTTTTTGAGAAAAAATATAAAAGAAAAAACACCAATGGAGAATAAAATCTTTTTGTTTGTTGTTTTACATGAACATTCTCATGTACTATAAATGCCTGTTGTTGGTCAGACCCATATGATTTATATATATTCTTATTAATATATATCTTATTCAATATAGTTACTCCAACAGCACCATATCTAAATAGAATAAAATTACTATCTTTATAAATTATTTTTGGTTTTGAAATATTCATTTATTTTATTAACCATTTCTTGAACTTCATTATTAGTTATATCTCCTTCAAACCATTCTTTAGAGTTTAAGCATTTTTTATAATTATATTTTAACAATTCATAATGAACTGCTTTTTCACATTTTTTATCAACTATCTTAAATATACCAGAAACTTTTGCGGTTAAATTATGTGTTTTATAAGAACTAAATCTTTTTTTATAATTAGAAGTATATCCAACCTTAAAACGGTTAGGCTCTTTAATTAAATATAAATACATTACGAATTTAACATTGTTTCTACATCAGTAAATACAAGCGCCAAAACTACCATAATAAATATTGGGGCCCAAAATAAATTAATTAAAAGCAATAATAAAAACTCCTTTATAGTTAAATATGGAGTTTTTACCAAAGAATAAACAAAAAACAAAAAACTAATTATTAAATATACAATCATATCATTACCATCTTATCATAGAATAAATAAAAAACAAAAAAACCATTCCTAAGTACGCAATTATATTAAACATTTTAATCAATCTCCTATTATTATTTTTTTTAACCACATTTACTCATACCACAAGACATACAAACAAAACAACCTTCATTAAATCTTAATTCACCACCACAAGAAGAACATTTTTCTTTAACAACAGCGTCATCAGGAATATATTTTTTAATAGAACGTAAAATAGATTTTGAAAAATCAACTATGGTTCCTTTAGATTTACTTAATTGTTGTGCTAAAAATTCCATAGGAACTCCATGCCTTAAACTTGTAGAAATCAATCGGGTTAATGCTTCATGATTTTCATTTTCAAATATCTTTGTTACATCTTTTATAATGGTTTCTCCTTCATATTCAAATGAATATATTCCCTTAGTTTGTTTTGTTAAAGTTCCTGTATCTATTTTAGATGGAATATCAACTAATACAACTTTACCAGCAAAAACTTCATATGGATGTCCTTTATATAATCCAACAAATACAATCCATTTATCACCCTTAACTGTAATTCTATGCACATGACATGGAATAGATTTAGGCCTCTTTGGTGCATTACGTTCTATAATATGCCCATTACCATTTAATGGAGCAACAGATAAAACAGATGTCATAGTTCCAGCTCGATATGTTGTAAAACCTTTAATATATTTAGTATTATAAGCTTTCAAATATATCTCCTTAAAATCTTCAAAAGATATATTATAAACACAATTAATTGTTTTACTTATACTTGCATCAATATATTTAGCAAATATTGCCATAGTATCTATATGTTCATCAATACTTAAATCTTGTGCTGTTTTTGCAAACGCTTCAACATTAACATTTTCGGTATCATTATTAATTAATGAATAATCAAATATTAATTCTTCTTTTGTCAAGCCTCTATTACGGTCTATTTTATAAATTGTATTATTAAATTCTTTTCTTAAAATCCATTCATCGCCTTCCATTACCCATTTCCATTTATCATGATTACAATCATATTTTTGATTATCCCAAGATATATTTGTTGGTAATATTAAACCTTCTGGTATGTTTGACTCTATAATTGTTCTTATATATGAAGAATGAAATATTGGTTCTAATCCACCAGAAACACAATTAGCAAAAATACTACTGTTGCCTGTTGGTGCTATTGTTGTTAAATGTGAATTTCTTATTCCATTTTTTTTAATTAGGTCTATTGTTTTTTTATTTAATGCAGTTTTTATAAATAAAGAATTCAAATATAACTCTTCATTATAATCCTTAAAACTGCCTTTTTCTTTTGCTAAATTTGCCGAAGCTTCATATAAAGCATTTGTTACTGTACTACATAACATATCTGTAAAATCTAAAGCTTCCTTTGAACCATATGCCATCTTTAACATATAAAGCATAGAAGCATAACCCATATATCCTATACCAACTCTTCTTGTTTTAAGTGCTTTTTCTTTTTGAGCGGGTAATGGATAATTAGTTAAATCAATTATAGCATCTTGAAATCTTACTATATGTGGAATATCTTTTAACAATTGATTAAAATCAAAAGAATTATTATTAACATATTGAGTTAAATTAATTGAACCTAAACAACATGAACCATCAATAGGCAAAGGTTCTTCAGCACATGGATTAGCTGCAGATAAATATTCACAATAATATAAATTATTTAATTTATTTATTCTATCTATAAACAAAACACCAGGTTCGTTTCTATTATAAGTAGATGTCATTATCAAATCCCATAATTCATTTGCGTTTTTATATTCTTTATATATCGTTACGGGATATGATTTATCTATCCATTTTTTTATATTACCATCCCATTCATCATTATATTTTTCAAATGAAGTAGATGGGAACATTAATGTCCATGGTTTATTATTTATAACAGCATTTATAAATTCATCTGTAATTAAGACAGACATATTAAATTTTGTTAAATTACCTGGGTTTTGTTTTGCTGTAATAAATTCTTCTATTCCGGGATGCCAACAACTCATAGAAACAAGCATTGCACCTTTTCTAATTTTATTCTTTCCTTTATTGTCTTTTTTCTTTAGGTCAGAACCTTTTGTTATAACAGAAGAAGATGTATCCCATAGTTTTAATATTTCTACCGTTCCAGGGCTTTCTACACCAATACCACCTATATAAGCACCGCGGGGTCTTAAAACATCACAACAAAATCCATAACCACCTTCGGACTTTAATATTTTCGCTTGTCTTTTTAATTCATCATAAATGCTATCAATACTATCTTGATGAGTACCCTTAAAACCAGATACATAACAGTTCATTAGGGTTGTACCTTTTAGGTTTGTTCCTGCGTTGGATAATATTCTTCCGCCGGGAATATATTTGAAACTTGATAATATATCATAATATATATCTTTATATTCTTTTTCATTTTTAGAAACAAAATTAGCAACACGACGAAATGTATCTTCTGGTGTATTATCTGTTTCCCATTTATATGTATTTTCCCAAACTTCTTTAGCTATTTTCTGTTGAAACATATTTCCCTCTAATTATCAACATTTAACAAAACATCATAATGTACATCTTCAAAAACTTTTTTATCATGGTATATTCTATCTTTTATTTGTTTTTCAGAATCTCCACGTATCCGCATCCTTTCGGCACAAGTTCTTTCTGAGGCATGTAAATATACTATTATTAATTCTCTCTTAATTAATCCTTTTTCTTTTGCCTTTAATAAATCGTTAATACCTTTGGGGTCTATTATATAGACATGATTATTTTCATCGTTTATATCACTGTAGGTTGTCCAATAAAAATTATTATCAAACTTAGTCCATGCGGCTACAATGTCATTAAAGATTTTATTATTAAATAATTGATTCCACACTTCCATTGATACAAATTTATGTTCTATTCCGTCTTTTTCTTTTGTTCTGATTTTTCTGGTCGTATAACTAACTAATGGAGTTAAACGAAATGTATCTATCAGATAGTTTTTTCCGCTACCACTTTTTCCAACTAACAAAATCAATGGTTTCATATTTTTTCCTTTATGGTAATATTAAAATGTTGTTAAGTATTATTCCATTATTTTCACTATATAATATATAATTTGATAATTTTATTTCTCTGGTAGGATTATTATCTTCTGAATCTAATATGCTATCATACAAAAATACTTCTTTTACTTCTGCAATACAATAGTCATCTGTAATTTCATCATAACATAAAATTGAATCGTATTCTTGAATATCTTCAAATTTAGAAACAATATATTTATCTTCGTCTTCATCATATATTAAAAAATTACATGAGTTATTTAAGTCTTGAAATATAAGAGAACCTAATGTTGTTGATAAAATTTTTATTATTATCTCATCAAAGTTTTTTATTTCTTTTTTGGGTATCATTTTTGTTTCTAAATTTTCAACAAGAAAATTTATACTATAGTTTGACAAATCAATGTTAAATTTTTTAACCAGATTTCCTTTGCGGTTTTCATTTTCAAAAACTATATTTTTATTTTCACCTACAGTTTCCGTTCCATCATTTGTTCTAATCATTAAAGTTTTCATAAATTCTCCTATAAAACGAAATCATCCTTGAGCTGTTTCTTAAAAAACGAAAATAACTTTTTATTTTTTTTAACTTGATTCCGATACTCATATAATTCTTTTCTTTGTATAATATCATTTGCAAAATCTGCATCTAAATTATTATAATACTTTTCAAAACACTTACTGCTTGCTAAAAAAATCTTAGGTGCAACATATAAATATTTATAAGTTTCACTTGCAAATGCATTTTTATTATAATTCAAAAATGTTATAAACTTATAATTTATATCTTTTTCTTTACAAAACTTTTTTACCATTTTATCAAACTTATTATATTGTTTCATATAATAATTATTTAATATCATCTCTTCCATAGTATTTCCTTTAATTTTTATTTATAATTATATAATATTTATAACCCGTTTATCTATGAAAAATTAAAATTATTATCAATTTTATTAATTATTGGTATTGCAAATTTTACAGCTTCTTCGTTATATAATATGTTTTTATTATTATCAAGTTCTATTATTACTTCTTCTTTAAGACCTCTTTCTTTATATGGACGTGGCATAAACATTGCTTCGGCAACATCGGCTACAGCAATTATTTGTGCTTCTAATAAAATTTCATTACCCTTTAATCCATATGGATAACCACTACCATTTAATCTTTCATGATGTTGTAATACAATATCTGCTATCGGCCATGGAAATTTAATATTTTTCAAAATTTCATAACCATTTACTACATGTGAATTTAATATTTCTCTTTCAGCTTTAGATAGTTTTTTTGTAGTTGTTAAAAATTCTCCAGGTATTGATATTTTTCCTATATCATGAACATAACCAGCATAATAAATACTTCGACATTGTTCTTTTGGTAAATGCATAAGTTCTGCAATTCTTGTTGCTAATCTGCTTACATGTTTTTGATGGCCAGCAGTATATGGATCTCTTTGCTCTGTAATATTAGCAATGGCAATAACTATATCATTAAACAAACTATTTTGGTCTTCTATTATTTTTCTCATTTTAGCACTTTCTTGATATTTTTGTAGTGCTAATTGTATTGTTAATATAAAAGTATTATGATCTAATGGTTTTGTTAAATATCCATATGGATTTGTTTTAATAATTTTATCTAATGTTGCAACATTTGAATATGCCGTCATAAATACAATTGGTATATCTTTGTGTTTTGTAATTTCATATGCGGCATCAATTCCAGATACATTATCTATCAATCTTATATCCATTAATATTAAATCAATATCATTTGATAATGCTTGTTTATAGCATCTTGTCCTGTGTTACATGGACCTATTATTTTATAATTTAATTTATTTAATATATTTCTTATTTCTAGTTGTGTTACTGCTTCATCTTCAACTAATAATATTTTTATTTCTTTATTCATAGTTATTTTGCCATATAGGAAATGTTATTTTAATTTTCGTACCTTTATCTATTTTTATTTCAATATCATCTTGTAATTGTTGGGCTAAACTGGTAATTAATTTAAACCCTAAAGTTTTAATATTATTTATGTCCTTAATATCTATTGACTTAGGTAAACCAATACCATCATCTTTTACAGTTAAAACATAATTACCATTATTACGATAAAAATCAATAACAATAACTCCCTTTTTCTTATTTATAAAAGCATGTTCAATTGAATTTGAAATAAGTTCATTTAATATTAATGTAATTGGTACTGCTTGGTTTATATTTAATATTACATTTTTTTCTATATTCAATATAAAATCTATATTTAATTTTGGAGTTTTTAATGTTTCATATATTACATTTATTAAACTTTTTAAGTGGTCTTCGACATTTATAGAATCTAATTTTTCTGATTTATATATTTTTTCATGTATAAGACTCATAGACTTAATTCTATTTTGTGTGTCTTTTAATATTGTTTTTACTCTTTTATTTTTTGTATTATCTAGTTGTAATGAAAATAAGCCAGATATAACAGATAAATTATTTTTAACTCTATGGTGCACCTCTTTTAATAATAATTCTTTTTCTTTATTTGATTGTTCTAATATATCTTTAATTTTTTTCCTTTTAGTTATATCTGCATAAACCATAATTATTTCATTTGTTAATAATTTAGATATATAAATCTCTACCCATTTATTATATTGATTATCTATATAATTAAAATTTAATATAGAGTTAGGTGTATTACAACAATAAGTGTTATTTATAGCTAAAGATATTTCTTTTTTAAACCCTGGAAAAACATCTTCAAATTCTTTATTTAATATTTCATTTTCTTTTATCTTCCATAATGTCTCAGACATGTTATTAAATCCTACAATAATATTCTTATTGTCTTTTTTTTGTAAAACCATTATAGCAACATTTACATCCTTAAATAAATTATAATATACTTTTTTACTTGTTTTAACATATTGTATTAATAAATAAAAAATATAACTAAAAATAGCTATAAATAAAATACTAATTATTCTTTCTATATTTTCATGTAATTCAATATTATTAACAAAAAAATGTTTATCAAAATAAATATCTAAAAAATAAAATACTATAGAAAAAAAAGACACATATAAAGAAAATATGTATTTATAAAATCTTTGATAAAATGATGACATGTCTTAACCACCTAACCTTATGTGCTACAGTTTTATTTTATTTTTTTAGTTATTAAAACGTCTATTTTATTTTAGCTTTTTAAGAAAAAAATATGATTATTTATAGATATACTATGTCGATATTAAATATAATTTAATATTATTTCAAGAGTTTAGGGAGTAGTTTTAGATGATAGATTTGTCAATTATTAATGGATTATATAATAAGAATTTTAAGATTGCATTTATAAGCGATACACACTTAAATATATGGAGAAAAAACAATAGATTTTTTAAGCATATAGATAGTATGTTTGAAAATTTTTATAAATTATGTGAAGGACAAAATATAGATATTATTGTACACTTAGGTGATTTGTTTGATAGTAAGCATGTTGTAGCTACCGAAGGTCTTATAAGGGTTGATAGAATTATTGAAAAGTTTGCAGCTCGTTGGCCGATGATTTTAATTCCAGGTAACCACGATATGGTAATGAACGATGACACTGAAATAAATTTAGTTAGCAATTATAAAACCTATAACAATGTATTTGTTGCAGACAAATATTCTTGTATAAACTTAGGAGATAATATATTACATTGCTTACCATATATAAAAAATAATTTAATAAATGAAATTAATAATATTAAAATTGATAATAAAAAAAATAATATACTATTAAGTCACTTGGGTGTTATTGGATTTAAGGTTCATGAAAATGCAAGTGAATATATAAATAATTCAATTGGACAAATTAAAAAAGGATACTTAAAAAAGTTTAATAAAGTTTTCCTTGGCCATTATCATGGTTATCAAGATAACAACCATATCGTTTATGTTAGTGCCCCATTACAATCAAGACATGGTGACCAAAAAGATAAACATGGTTTTGTTATATATAATACTTATGATGATAAATTTTCTTTTTATGAAAATGTCGCCACACCAAATTTTATAGAAACAACTCTTACAAAAGAGAATATATCAAAATTATTAAAATTAAAAAATCATTATATTAAAATAGAGATAACAAAAAAGGTATCAAAAGATTTACTGATACAATTAAAAGCAAAATTATTAAGAAATAATTATGACATAAAATGGAAATATTCATTTCAAGAGTCTGAATCATTAGCAACAATAGATGGATGGAGTGATATAGTTTATGAGTCACCAGAAACTATTATAAAAAAATATATAGATTATTTAGAAAAGAATGAAAAGTTACCATTCTCAAAAAAAGAAATACTAAAAGAAATATTTGATTAAGGAAGTAATATGCTGACATTTCATAAAATAGAAATAGAAAATTTTTTATCATTCAAAGATAAACAAATCTTTGATTTCCACAAAAACGGAGTATATAGCATTGATGGAATAAATTTAGATAATATGGTTGATGGCAACGATAACGATGTTACTAAGTATTCTATTGGTAGTGGTAAAAGTTCATTTACTATGGCCATTGGTTATGCTTTATGGGGGATAGTACAAAAAGAAGCAATAAGAAATATTAAAAAAGATAGAATTATAAATAAAGAAACAGGAAAAAATTTAAGAGTATCGTTAGATTTTAGTATCAATGGTAATACATATAAAATAGAACGATATAGAAAACATAAAGAACATAAAAATTCATTATTTATTTGGGAAAAAATAAATAATGGTTGGAACAATTTATCTAAATTAGATTTAGATGTAACACAAGATTTAATAAATTCTATAGTGATATTAAACCCAACAACATTTCACAAATCTATATTACTCACACGAGAAGACTCTCAACAGTTTTTAGACTTTGGACCACCAGACCGTGGTAGAGTATTTGAAAATATAATACAACTAAGTAAACTAAAAGATTGGGGAGAAAAAATTAAAAAGAAAACAAAAGATACTGAAGAAGAATATTCTTTTGTTACATCAACATTAAATGGTTTTATTATAGCCAATAAAAACTATAAAGAACATATCGATGAAGAACTGTCCGAAATAAGCGCAAAAGAACAAAAGATTTTTAAGGAGTTAAAAGTGTTGCAAAAGAAAATGATAGCAATAACATCTTCTAATATAACTCCAGAAAAAATTATAGCAACGGCAGAAAAAATCTATAATACAATATTATCATTAAATATATATAATGAAAAAATAAATAACACTAATAAACAATTAAAACATGTATTAGATAATCTATTAAATACAAAAGATAGTATTAAAAGAGTGTCTGGATTATTAAATAATCTTAATAATAACTTGAGCACTTTACAACCTATAAAATGTTTTAATTGCGGGGAAATACAAAACAAAAAAGAATACGAAGACAATAAAAAAACTTTAGTTAAAGATATAGATTCTTATAAAAAAGTATTAGATAAACTTAATAATGAAAAAGAAACTATACAACAAACAGAATTACAATTAAAAAAAGAATTAAAAGAAGAAACAGACCAATGGAATTTGTATAAAAAAGAACTAAATGAATTAGAGTTACCAGCGGACCTAAAAAATATTGTAATAAATAATGCAAACAATAATAAACCAAATACAACAACAAATGAAATAAGAGAAATAAATCATAAAATAACATTAAAAAAACAAGAACTAGAAAATCTTAAAAAGAATAATATATTAAAATTCAAAAACAAAATTAAACAGAACGAAAAAGAGTTAGTCTTATATAGAAAGAAAAAAGAAAAGATAGAAATCCGATTAAAAATATTAGACTTTTGGAAACAAACATTAGATATGGGAAATGAAAATTCTATGAAGCAACATATTATTGGAAGAGTAATTCCTATATTTAATAATTTATTACAACAGAATTTGGATTATGTTTATAACGGAAATATGTCTTTAATGTTTGATTCAAATTTTAGAGAAACTATGGTTTATAATGGAGAAGATTATAATTATGATGAATTAAGTACAGGAGAAAAGGTAAAAATAAATTTGGCTATTAATTTTTCTATATTTGATATGACTAGAATAAATCTTTCTGGTTCTAATGTAATATTTCTTGATGAAGTATTTACAAATGTTGACCATTATACTATTGATGCCTTTATAAAACTAATTAAAAAGAAATATGCAAAGGATAGTGCGGTATATGTAATAAGCCATCAAGAGTCTGTCAAAGAATTATTAAAGCCGTTAAAAATTATAGAAATAGTTAAAGAAAATAATACAAGTAAAATTATAACAAAAGAAGGGTAAATTTATGTGGAAAAAATGTAAATTATGTAATAAAGAACATAAAAATACACATCTAGATTATTGCGATAAATGTTTTACAGAACTACAAAAACAAAAACAAAAACAAAATGCAAAGAATAAGAAAATCAAAAAATAATATTCAATCATTGTTCTTAGGTATTTTTAGCGGGTTAATTGTTTTAAGTATTATATTAATAAGTATATTTTATAGAACAAATAAAACTAAAAATGTTGAATTAAATGGTTATACTATTACGGCTTATTGCCCCGGATATTGTTGTAATAAATCTTGGGCCGGGCATGTTGTTGATGGTTCTACAATGGATTATTATATTAACAAAGGAGAAAATATTATTGCAGCAGATATATTCTTATTGCCATTAGGAACAACAATAATATGGAATAACACAGAATATGTTGTTAGAGATATAGGTTCTAATATCAAAGGAAAACGATTAGATATATTATTAAAAACCCATAAAGATACAATAGATTTTGGAATTAAATCAAATCAATCAATTATTATAAAAGATAAAGAGAATAATTAGTTCTCTTTTTTTATTTATACGTAAAATAATATTATATTTAATTTATGGAATAATTAATGAAAAAATATTTACAACATATTATTTATAATGAATGGATTGATGATATATATCCAAATAATGATTTGTATAAAAATTTATATATGTTATATGAGTGGGAATATAAGTATCATAAAGTATCCAGGTCGGAACAGTTTCCACCAAGAATAGAAAGAATAAAACAATCAATAAAAACAAAAATGACTCCAGTAATTAAAACTATTACTAAGCAATTATCAATTGTTTTTAAGGAATGGTTAGATGAACATAATATAAATTCCGCTGAAGAGTGGGCTAAAAACAGATATAAATATAAAGGTAATATTATAGATTTATTAGAAGTAATATTTAATGATAGCGCACGATATGCAGACCGCCATAAACTAGTGAAACAAATAATTATTGAATTATATGATGATATTTTTTATGATGAAATACAAGATTCAATACGTGACCATATAATTGAAACCATGCCAATTAATAGACAACATGTAATTAGAAGATTAGATTTGAAAAATCCATTAAATGGAATTCAATTTTTACGTTTAACCAAAATGAATTTACCTACTTTTATTTCTGATGCATTGAATAAAATTGAACGAATTGGTGGTGCAGAAATTTCACATATAGTTAATATTTTAGTAAATATTGGAAAAACAATGTTTAAGAATTGGCTTAAAACTTGGAATAAAAATAAAAAATTAGAATATGTAATAAATGATATTTCTAAAGCATATGATATGTTATTAAACTTAGATTTAAATGATTTTTCTAAAACAATAGCGGATTTAAATATAGTCTTAAATATATCGCATTCAAATGGATATTTTTTGGAATATATATCGCAAGTACATCCTAATGTTACAAGACGTTCGTTAAGTTTTTTAAGTGATTTGCCACAACAAATTTTAGATGAATGGGATAATGAATTAAAAAAAATGGTAGCTATGTAATGGAACTAAAATATTATATAGAAGATAGCACTATAGATTTTAATAATTGGAATATTACAGATGTCTCAAAATGGTTTAATGATGCATTAAAAGATAGTTGGGAAATTATAAAAGGCAGCTACGAAGAGGGACAAGTTCATTTGAAAAAAGACAGCATTAAGGCCGTAGTTTATTTTAGTAGTTCAACAAGTTATTATAAAAATCGATGTGGAGTTTATATTTTAAATGAATTTGATTTTGCGACAAAACTTAATAATAAAAAATACAATTATGAATATATTAAAACAATTCTTGAAGAGGAATAAATGTTTAAATTATATATAGAAGCCTTATTAAAAAATACACAAATAAAACCATATGCGACAGCCAATACGTCAGTATATGTAACAATATATAAAAATCCTACTTCAGAAGAATTATTATCTTGTGATGAAGATACCCGCGGATTAATTGATAGCGATGGCAATTTATATGTTATAAGTAATGATGAAGCAATTCATATTGATATATTACAAGGAATTGCAGATGAAATAAATGCATTTGATGATTTAAATAAAGATGAAATGATAAAAAAAATAGAAGAAATAACACCCGAAGAAATTGGGTTCTTAACTGTTCAAAGAATAAGAGATACCAAAGCATTTATGGCCGGGGAAAGTCTTAGTAATCTTGATGATATAGCGATAGAAAATGTTAATATACCTAATTATTATAAAAAATGTAAAATAAAAAATCCAAAATTTTTATTTTTTGTATGTTCTATTGATGAATTATCAAGATTTAGAAATGTAGCAGATACAGATATTGTAATAAGTAAATTAATGGATGAGTACGAATATGTTTAAATCATATATTGAGTGGCTAACAAAAACAGAAAGAATTGAAGCCTTTAGAGGTGGTCAAACTAATTTAGATCCAAAATATAATATGGCTAATGATGATATATATTATAAAGGATATAATGCATTAAGAGGTAATGAATATGAAACTAACCCTTCAGATTTTTTACCATCAAAAGATTATAGAGGTGTTTTGACGGATAGTAATTTATATGTTATAGACGCAGGTACTAACGTTCATGACGCTATATTAGAAACATTGGCTGCACATAAAAAGTTGTTTATTGAAATGTCAGAACTTAAAGCAGATTTTGCTTTAAATTTTCAAGACTCTTCTTGGCATCGGCCTGGTCGTAGTTGGGATAGTTTGGATTATTTTCTTTGCATTCAGTCTTCACCAAGAATGGTACAAAAAATAAAAGAATGGATAAAAAACAAAAAACTTATAGAAGCAATAGATTCAAAATATTTATTTTTTGGCAGTGAAAGTTATTTAGAAGGAAAACTAAATAGTCCAAAAATAAAAAATTATCAAAATATGTTAAAAAGAATATATCCCAATGGTAATGTAATATTAGTTCCAATAGCAGTTAGAAATGATTATGCTTTTGGCCATAACAGTTGGGAAATGCAAGATGTAATAAATGAAGTTATAAAGGCAATAAAATAATGAGTAACCAAATATATATAGAGTCAGTTCTTGATTCTGTAAAAGAAACTTTAGTACCAGAGTTATTTGATAATAACAACAGATTTATACCTAAAGCAAAAGATTTTATTTTAGATATAATAAATCGGTGGAAAGAAAAAGTTTATCCAAGAATGAAAATTGAAGAAGTAATAGTGCTTGGTAGTTCTGTTACATATCAATATAATGATACAGCCGATGTAGATATAAATCTAAAAATAAGTAATATTCCTAATAGTTTATATAAAGAACTTAGAAAAATATTGCCTAATGGTAATATGTTATTTAATACACAACATCCAATAAATTTCTTTTTGGTACTAGATGATTATAATTTTGAAAATACTTTTGCCGCATATGATTTATTAAATGATGAATGGATTAAAAAACCACAGAAACAACATGTTAAAATTCCTTATAGTTATATATTAGAGATAGCTAAATTTTTTATGGCTGGCGTTGATAATAGAATTTCAGAATATGAACATGATAATAATGAACTAAAATATTATAAAGATTTATTAAGTTCAAATAAAGATAAAACAGAACAAGATGATATAAAACAAATTATTACTATAAAACATCAAGAAATGATGGCAGACTTAGATGCAATAAAAATAGCACATAATGTAATTAAAGCTTTTAGAAAAGAAGCATTTGTAGACTCAGATACAAAAACAAAATATTTAATAAATATAGAAAATGATAATCCAAATTATTCAATAAATAATATGGTATATAAAATAATAGAAACCTCTGGCTATTTTGAAAAATTAGAAAAATATGAAAAATTACATAAAGCTTTGAAGGACAAAAATGATGAGGTTTAATAATTACTTAGAAGCAATAAGCCTGTCAAAAGCAAAGTATTATACTCGAATGTATAATAAAGATAAATATAATGATTGGTTTAATAATAAAAACCGAATATATATACCTCTTAAAACTATAGAAAATAAACCAATTAAAAACAAAAAAATAGAAAATTTATTATCTAAAGAAGGATATGATATTATTGATTATCAAGCTGGATATGCACAACCTAAAACTGGTAGTAAAAATATAATTAAAATAGGTAAATTATTAAAACGTCTTTTCCCTGAACAACCGGAACTTATTAAAATGTTTGAGTCAGACCCATTAAGAGCAGGCTCAAAAATGGAAAAAAAACAAATGGTTGTTATATCAAGACATCCAATAGATGTAGCGGGAATGAGCACAGATAGAAGATGGACATCATGTATGAGTTTAATAGACGGATGTAACAAAAATAAAGTGAAATATGATGTCCGGGGCGGGTCTATTATTGCATATTTAATAAACGCAGATGATAAAAATATTAAAAATCCTATATCAAGAATTTTAATGAAACCATATTTTATAGTAAATGATAATAATGAACCAATAGAAGATAAAACTTTTTTAATACCAGATAAACAATATGGCATACCTAATAAATTATTTTCACAAACAGTAATGGATTGGTTAAATGAAAAACAAGGTAAATTAGAGGGGATATTTAGAATAGCAAATAAAAAAATATATACTGATAGTGGAAAACAACAAGTTGTATTTTTAAATAAAGAAGCACAAGAACTTATAAGAATGTATAGTAAAGGTAAAGAAGATTTTAAAAAGATAAAAGAAATAATTAATACAGCTGGTTTTATACCAGATAGAATTCAAACTGGATATGGAGAAACATTATTAAGTTTAGTTGTTAGAGATTGGCCAATAGATATTGTTGAAATGTTATTAAAAAAAGGTGCAGACCCAAATGTAATAGATACAATAAACAACACAACCCTAACAGATAAAATATTATATAATATTGACCCATGGCATCGGATAGTAGTAGCATATGATGATAAAAAATTTCAAGAAAAACAACAGAATGATGCATATCAAAAAATAAAACTACTTATAAAATATGGGTTAGATATAAATAAAAAAATAAATAATATACCACCATTATATAGATTTGCAAGAATGATGCCATTTAAATTGTTTAAAGCTTTTATTGAAGAATTTAATGCCGATTATAAATATAAACTATTTAATACTATATCACTAATAGACATATTAAAACAAGAAGAACCTGATAAATTAACAAGTCAATTGCCAACAAAAAACACAGCGAATATAAAAAATATACACAATATAAAAGAAATAGAACTTATAAAAATGGTAGATAGAGATTTAAAAATAAATTACTTAAATGAGTTAAATAAAAAGGGAGCTTAAATTCAGCTCCCTTTGTTGTCTTAAATATAATTAATATTTTATAGAGTTGGTACGTTGTATCTTTCTTCTGGTGTTGTAGCTTCATAATTGTATGTTCTAATTTCAACAGGATAAATATTGTCTATGGCAAATTCTACAGTAACTTTTCTTGGTTCTGCTCCTTCAGCGTGATCTCCAAGATTAACAGATTTTGGAAAGATATTGATGATTTCATATTTTTGTAAATAAGGAATATCAAGTGATGTTTCTACTTCATATCCGGGAGCATCAGGTCCATATACAAAGAAATAAGCTTTAGGAAGAACAAAGTCTTGTTTGAATCCTATAGCTCCAGTTTTTTTATCACCAACAAAAGCATGCCATAGTTGCATAATTGCTGAAGCAGATCCGTTTACATAATCTATAAATGTTATAGACATATCTCCTATTTCAGTAAATTTTGATACAGCTTTTATTTGGTCATTAAACTTAGGAATTGATGCAATATCAAGGGCAACAGCAGGAAGTGATACCGAACTTAATGAAAGCTCCAATGATGTTGATGGATCATCTCCTAGTGCTAATTGTACCGCACGGTATCTTTCTTGTATACCAGGTAAAGATACTGAGCTTTTTGCTTTTACTAATAGTTTATAGTTTAACTCCGGAAAACGTAATGACCATCTATTAGAGTTAATAGTTTGTAAGTTATTTATTTGTTTTATTTGAAATATATTTCCAGCCATATTGTGTCAATCTCCATTCTAATTTAATATATAATATTTTATGTTTATCTATAAAAATATTATTTTTTTTTATCCTATGCTTGTCGTAATTACTCGTCTATCTTTGATAGTCGAAATAATCTTAATTTTTTCAATACTTCCAACAGCTTCCCATTCTATAGAAGCAACCATACCTCTTGCGGCTTCAACAGCAATAGGATTATTAGAATCATTACATGTTACTATAAATCCAGCCTTAACAGCTTTTCTATCAACTAATTCATTCATCATAGTTGTTAAAACAGCTTGCATTTCTTCTCTAGTAGCTTTTGTTAATGGTTGCCAGAAAAAGTCAGGCGCTATAGAATATACTTTCTTCTTAATATATAATGCTGTTCTTAATACATTAAGTCTACTTAATGCATCAAAACTTCTTCTTGTATTTTTTTGACCATCAACAAAGAATCCACGTGTGGTTGTATATACAACAGGGTTTATAGAATTTCCAAGTTCATCAGCATATAATCTTGCCTTATCATCTTCTCTTAAATATAATGCTAAAGCTTCTATTGATTGCATCTCAGATCTTGGTCCTGCCGGCGCTGCAAACTTATGACCACTTAATTTATCATTATTTGAAATCATACCAACTACTCTTGTTGTCGGTGCGTGCCATTGATTTGGCGTAGTTGTGTTATATGGAACATTTAATAATAACCATGGAAAATAAGTGGTTACATACATGCTATCAAGTTTTTTGGTTCTAAGACTTGGCATTAAACCATTATGCCAATTTATCATTGAGTATATATTTCCATCTATACCAGCAACATCTTCTGGTGGATCTATTATTCCAAAACAGTCCATTCTTTGTTCACATACTTCTTGAATTTTATCATGTACAGCTTCAGAAACATTACCTGATACAGCTAAAACATCTATATTATATAGGTCAACATTTTTATATTCTTCAAGAGCTTGAATATATTTTGCATCCGCTATACCAACTGTACCTTCATGTGTTCCAGATGTTCCACCAGATAATTCTGTAACACCATATGGAAATTCATAAATATATGTCGATCCAGGAATTACATCTGCTGAAAATTCTAATACTTTATTTACGTTTACATCATTTGCTAATAATGTTCCAATATAAGCTGGAGATTCAGTATCATAACTATAATTAAAATAATTTGCAACTATTTGATTACCAAAGTATATTGTTAAAGAATATCCGTCTTGTGTCGCTATCTTTTCAAAATAGATACTGTTTCCTTGTGTTCCAGTATATTTTGCTATAAATGATCCAGCATTATTTACAGCGTCTTTTCCATAATTAGCCGTAGCCATTGTAGCTAAACCTAATAAACTATAAGTTGATGCTGTTGCTGGTGTAGTATTTGCAATCAATATTGATTTAGTACTACCACTTTCATTTGTTATTACTTCAAAATATCCAGTTACACCAGAAATATATGCCGTTGCAACAGTTCCTAGGTTTGTATTTATTGCACTTAAGATTGTTGATATTGGTGTATTAGCACCAGAAACAATAACAGGAACTGCTGGTGTTGCATTAAACAGTCTTGGAAGCGAAAATATCTTAATGCTTGAATCAATACCTATTTCTATAGATGTTAATTTTATTGTGCTGTTTGTAAAACTTATAATTGATGCTTGTATTGTTGTTGCTAATCCAGCCGGAGTAAAAATAAATTCTTTACATGCATCTATCCATCTTTCTTCATATAATCTGTCATCTTGTGTACTTAATGTTCCAACAGCTTTATCTGCGATGTTTGTAAAATAATCTGTTGTACCAGTTACACCAGATGCTATAACATGTGTAAAATGATTTCCATCTATTTCAAAATCAAGTATTTCTCCAATCGAATAATTCCAAGATGATGTTGTACCATATACTACACTTGCTAATGAAAGGCTAGTTTGGGTTGGTACTGATGGTGTTTGTGATAATGTTACAGGAATTACTGTTCCATTAATGTTTAATGCCAATAGATTGTTTTGTAGATTTTCTCCTCTATCGGTTGCATTAATCATGAAGTTGCTGTTGGATATTATTAAATTACCAGTTACTTTTGCAGCTTCAGCTTGTTTAGTAATTACTTTCATTGCTTTTGTATCATGACCATTAGTTACGCGTATAAACCAAGCTACTGGTGAATAATTTAAATGGTATTCACAAGATAGTCCTGAAGAGTCGCTATAGTCATAATAATCTATTGGAGTTCCAAATAAATTTGAAAAACTTTTTTCTATTAAAGTTGGTTCGCTAACAGGTCCCCAGTTTGCTCCACCAACAAAAGCGGCAATTGTTCCAGTAAGTTTTTCGATTATATTTTCAACTTCTATTCTTTGTTCGTATTTAAAGCCTTTACCTAATATATCATTTACAGTTTCTGACATTTTTCAATTCTCCTTATAAATTTATTCGCTTATAATTTCAATATTTATCTTATTGTTTTTTTGTAATACTAAAAAGTGCTCAGGAATTTCCGGTGATTCTAATATTACAGTATGATTTTTTGGAGGAATTACAAAAGATTCTCCACAAAAAATAGTTTTAATTGGGTTGTGTTTTTTATTATTTATTTTAAATCTCATATATATTCCCTCTAATTATTTATATTATATATTAAGAAAATAAAAACAAAAAATATATAAAAAACATCTATATATTAACATTTGGGGCAGTAATTGTTATTACAGCTGTATCAACTCTTGCCTTCTTATGAAAATAATTCACAGGTATTTGTGTTTTTTGTACATCATTTATTTGATTAAACATATATGTATTAATATATGATTCAAAATCTATATATTCAATCGGCACACCATCTATACTACTTGGAACATATGCCTTGTATGGCAATAAAGCTTCACATTTTATTGTAAAAGATGTCTTTACTCTATCCCTTGTCTCTTTAACTTCTAAACCTTCTACTTCAGTCTCATCATTAAAATTACCATCTACCATTATTGGCATTGCTAAAAAAACTTCTGGATAATTAGCATAATCTGGATAATAAATTAAAGATGTTCCACCTTGAATTAATTTTGTATTAAAATTATGCAGCATATAATCTCTTTCTCGCATCGAATTATTCCACATATTAATTGAATATGTTATATCAAAACGCATTGGAGCTCGTGTAAATTCGTATTTACCTTCTGTTGGATTATATGTTTCTTTGGACCATAATCTTATATTAGGACGTTCAAACTGCGGCTTCCTAATTGTATCGGTTACATAAAAATTAACCATAGGTAATAATATTTGGCCGTTAAATTTTTCTTGATAAAATCTTATTGCCGCTTGAGGAACACCAAAAAAAACTTGAGAATTTATAATATCCCCGCCTGGTTTTAATCTAAAACCACTAAATATATCTTTAAGGAATTTACCCATTTCTAATGAATAAATTCCAAAATAATAATATTGATAAATCGGGTTAACAATTGTCATAATTATTCTTTAACTTCTGTTGACTCTTCCGCGTTCTCTTCTTTTTCAGATCTATTTTGTAACTTTTTAATTTCTTTATCTAGAATTGAATTAACAAATTTATCAAAATCTTTAGTTGTTTGTTTTATATCTTCAATTAAAGTTTTGAATTCTGTTTTAAATTTTTCACTTTGTTTTACTACACCATCAACACTATCTTCTTTTGCCATAACAGACTTAAATGTATCAAGCGTTTTATCTAATTTATTAACAACATTAATAACCGGATTGGCGCTTAAAAATGTTAAATTAGTTATACTCATTTCTTCATATTTATACAAACTTTCTAAATACTTACTAAAAGTCTTCTTCATTTTATTTCTCCTATTTATCTGGATTAATTTCAATCCCTTGTTTTTTATCTGTACCACTTATAATTATATCTGCTGGTGGGAATTTGTTACCTAATAATTTATCAAATCCACCCTTGGCTTCAATACTTTTCCAAACTTCAGGATGATTTTTTTGTAACCATGATATAAACATAGCTTTTATATTTTGGCCATTCTTTTTATCTGCAGGTAAAGAGTTCATAAATGTTTGTATTAATTGTGAAATATCTTTACCACCTAATGAACCCTGGACATTTATGCCACCATCATTAGTACCAATTACTTCAACAGAGTTAGGTGCCAAATTTTCATTATATTTACTTTTTAAATATTTACCGAATTTCATTTTATACCTCGTTTAATATTCCACATCAATTTCTTGATAATTTAAATCTATAATAATTTGATTTTTATGTTTATCATATTCAACATGAATTTCTTTTAATTCATAAAAAAATGATTTAATGTTTTCAATTATTTTTGATATATCGTTATTATTTTGTTTTATGTTATCAATATATATAAAAGTTTCTTCGTTTGATGTTACATCATATTCAATATCTTTTGGTGATATAGTTGTTGTAGTACCAACGGTAATATCATTTATAAATTTATTGATATTTACTCCAAAAACACTTCCAAATCCGTACACTGTATTTCCTCTACCATCTGTTCTATATAAACTATGAAACACTTGTGGCCTGCGTTCATCAATCATTTCTAAATAATAATTTAAATCTTTCATTATTTATCCTCAATTTCTCCAATCGATTTTGGGTCAACAGGTATATAAGGTAAATATACATATGTATCATTTTCTTTTATTTCTGTTACTAATGTATTTTCTTGTAAATCCTTCATACTGTCTAACAAATCAATTGCTTTAGTTTTACCAGTCTTAATATTTTGAATAACTATTTTATTATTTTCTGTGTCAATACCATTTACACGAAATTGATTTTCATCATCATCACCGGTAAATTTTTCTTCATCAACGTCTGGTGCATTTAATACTTCTTTTACATCAACACTATCGGTCTCTGTCTTTGTCTTTTCGGCTTCTGCCTGTTCTAAATAATAATTAAAATTTTTCATTTTAAAAACTCCTTAATTTACTTGATAACTCATCTGTAAATTGAATATTTTTGCTTGTTGGGTCCATAGTATATTTATCCATTAGTTTTTTTGGATCACCATGTTCCTTTTTATCTATCTTAAAAAAATTTAAAATTTCAGGACGTCGGGCCACATTTATTATGCCACTCCATTGTCCAACTAATATCTCACCATATATATCTTTTGAAGTATTTATATTTATATTTATTTCTTTATCAGTAGAAGTTTCTATTTTTTCAACATTTAAAGTAGTTGGTATTTTTGCGGTAATTGATAAAGATGGAGATTCATTATTATGTATTACAACTTGTTCTAAAGATGGTTTATATTTATCAAATGTTTTTTGGGCTTGTTGTTCGGTTATTATACAAAATGTATCCCAAACGTACTTTGAATAATCATCTAAAATTTTATCAAACTTCTTTTCATCTATTTCTATTTTCATTTTTCTAATTCAGCACGTAACGTTGGAAATAATTTATCATAAAACGCCTGGTCATCTATTTGTAATTCACTATTTTCTTGATAAAACTTTTTATATGCTTCCAACACATTATCTTTTAAAGACATCAATATTTCATCTGATATATTAAAATCAAATCTTTTAAACTTTAATTCATCTATTTTTTCTAAATAAGTATTAAATTTCATTTTATTTTACTATTTATAACATATTGTAGTTCTATAATAAGATTTGTTAACTTAACAAATTGTTCATTTGCCTCTTGATAAAACTTTTCTTGCTCATCTGTAATTGACCCAAATGAAGCCTTAAAAGTTTTAAACTTTTTATCAACAACTTCTATTTCTTTTGAAATTGTATCAATTTGGGTGAGGATAGTTTTTTTACTATCCTCACCTTCACCAATTGCTTCTAAATATTCTTTTAACATTACGCTAGGTTTTCTTCTTCACCAGGCGCACTATCTTCAACAGAGTCCATAGCTGGTTCTTCATCAGAACTTCCCATGTCTTCTTCACCTTCTTCTTCTTCGTCTTCATATTGGAATTCATTTACTTTATCAAGTATTGCATTCATGAAATCTGAAAACTCTTCATCTGTTTCGGAAGATTGTTGTGCGCTATCAATAATAGCTGCAATAAGTTCTATTTTGCCTTCGTTTGATACGCTGTCAATATCAACTTCGCTTAAAATATCATCAGCTTCTTGTGCTGGATCAACTTCGTCGTCCATAGTTTCCATTTCTGGTGCACTTGAAGTATCATCAATATCTTTAACTTCTTCAGCGTTATCTACGTCTTCTTCATTTATAGATCTTTTTTGACGCTTAAGCATCTTTCCAAGTTCTTCTAAATAAAACTTATCAATTTTTTCCGTAAATTTATCACTCATCTTTTTCTCCTTAAAACTTAATATAAAATTTTATATTTATAAATATATTACACGAATTTATTCGCTTTCACTATAATTTTTAATAATATCTGGAACATTGTTTAATATTGTTTGTTCTGCCGCAATTTGATAATTTACATATCTAGTGTTATACATATCAACTTCAATTATATTACTCACAACATAAAAAAAGAATTTTCTATCTATTTGTGGGTCTAAACCAAGATATGTAATTCTAAATATATCACCTTCATGTGGAGTATATTCTTCTAAATAATTATACATGGCAGCAATATTTACATAAAAATCAATTTCTCTTATTTCTAAATGTCCCAATCTACTTAATTCTTTTAATATCGGATTTACTTCTATTCTACCATAAACATTATATGGCCCGGTAAATATTAATTTATCATCACCCTCCTCTCCATATAATTGATCTAAATTATCTAAATTAGCTTGACTGGCTGTTCGATTTATATTCCACCATTTAATTTCATGTGAAAATTTTTCAAACAACTCACTAGTCATTGCATCGACTAATGCATGTTCTGGGTTATCAGGCTCATATATCTTAGCAGCAATAGGACGATACATTTATTTTTCCTCAATTTTATTGGTTGATGGAATTGGTGATAGTTTTCCGCCGCCTTTTTCTCCACCAGATGCTACTGTATTAGCCGTATCTTTAACACCTTTTACAAAAGAACCAAGTGCCGAACCAAGTGCCGCGGCTTTTGATTGCTTTATATTATGTGCACTAAACACCTTTGATATAACAGCTCTAACCCAACTTTGATTAGTAATTAAAGATGTTATAGAACTAATTGCACCAGGTAATTTCGATAAATCTATTCCATATTTTTTAATATCACTTAAATATAATGCGTTCATATTAGAAACTCTTTGTATAACCGTATTTACAACCTGGTCTAATGTTTCTTTATTTGTAAATATATTTTTAATATAATTTAAAAATACATTATAATCTGCCGTTAAATCTTTAAAAGTTAAAATTTGATAATGTTCCCTAAAAAGAGATTTTATCCAAGTTATAGGACTTTCGTTATATATATCTTCAAAATATTTTTTAATACTTGGATCAATATATTGATATAATTCGGCATTTGTTATATTTGTTTTTCTTGGTTGTCTTTTATTTTTAGTTTGTTGTTTTCCTATGTTTTTAAATGGACCTGACATAGTATCTTTTTCAGCTTGTATATCTGCTTGTGTTTTATTTATACAAAGGTTTATTGTATTGATTGTGGCCCATAATAAAAACACCCAAATTGTTTCTCTTCGGGCATCAAGTATTTTATTTTTTTCTGTTGAATTTTTTGTTCCTATTGGAGCAATTACCTCTTCGATTGTTTTATCAATACCAACAGCCGTTTTTTGTAAAACCTTATGTATACTCTTAAAAATTAAACCATCTTGTTCTTCCATTAATATATTAAATATATCAGTGGTAGATATATTATTATCTTCCCCACTTTGTGTCTCTTTTTCAAGATTGTTAAAAAATATTTCAAAATTTTCTGGATTATCAATATGAAAGACATCAAAAATTTGTTCCTTAAAGTCTGGTATATTTTTAACAGCATCTTCAATAAGTTTTTGATCTACATTTGATAATATGTTTTGAATATTTTCATCAGGCATAGCAATAAATTTACCAATAGCTTTAGTATCGTTTTTTGTATCTGTCATTGCATTCCAAATATTATTTATTTGTTCATCACTTACCGTTTTATATGTTTCTTTAATTCTATTAGTAAAACTATTCTTTTTATTTTCGTCTTTCTGAAGTTCATCAAATGCATATTCAATATTCTTTATATCTAATTTTTTAATTTTTAATGCACCTATCATCTCTAATATTTTTTCAAAAAATAATTTATCAAATAAATTAAAATTAACATTATTCTTTTTTAATTGGTCATTTGTAAATTCTCTAGCAGATCTTTCGGCCTCAGATTTTTTTTGTTCAGTTGTTTGAGGATCTCTGTTATCTCTTACTGGTGGAACGTCATCTTTTCCTGTAATTTCTTTTGCAATATCTTCCACTTTCTTTTTATTATTTGGATCATTAGCTTTCTTATTTAATAATTCTTGTTGTTTGGTATCTAAATCATATTGATTTGAAACTTTGGTAATATTTTTTTGTTTAATTTTTTTATCTTTTTTAATAAATTTTTGTTTAGTTTCTTTATCAACCACTTTGGATTCTGGTGAAATAGCACGATCCCTTAATGTATCCCAATCGTCACCTGTTAAAAACTTTGAAGCAGCATCAGTAGCTTTAGTTTCTTTTTCTTTTGCTTTAAGTGTTTGTTTTTTTACTTTATCTTCACGAGCCTGTTGGGCTTTACTGACTTCATTATATCCATAAAGTTCATTAATAATTTTATCATACTGTTCGCTTGTTTTTTGAGCTTCATTAATATACTCATCAATATTTGGGTGTAAACATAATATGTCTTTAAAAATATTATCCATGTTACCTCTTAGATTTGCATAAATGGCATAGGTATTTGCAGCTTCATTAATTCTTCTTTTAATGCGGCCATTTCTTCTTTTGCTTCACTCTTTAACGCATCTCCATCTGGAGCTATATTCATTCCTGCTGCATTATATGCACTTAATTTACTTCTAATAGTACCTAATATATGTTTAGCTCGCGCAAGCGCCCAATCTTTTATCCACTGTTCATTATCTAATTCTTGGTCTGTTGGTAATTGTTGATATACTATTCCAACGTGCGGAATTTGTCTTCTTGCCGGATATAAAACTATTTTATTATTTAATATTTCCCAACCATAATCATAAGATGCTAATTTTTTAAAATCTTCTAATCTTTGTTGATATAAATACCAACCGACCATATCAAAGTTTTCTAACAGATTTCCATATTCATGTGTTGCAATAACATACATTCCTGTGTCGTCTGTAATTCCCCCGCCACCAGCAATGCTTCTTTGAAAAGTATCTAATACTCCTTGTGGAAATACAATATCTATTATACGCTCTTTATTAATATCATCTGGAATAGTTATTGTGTTATCAGCACCAACAGGAACAACTCTATATCCATGTGACATTGCAGCATGTTTATAAAATACACCAACAGCTTCAATAATTGATAATAATAAATGTTGTTCTGTTAGCTCAACACGAATTACTGGATAACCAAGATTTAATAAAATATAATTTTTTATATTTTCAAATCTACCTTGATATGTTGTTGAATTTACATTTTGTGCTATATAGCTCATATTTTATTCCTTCGCTGGTCTTCCTCTTTCAAAATTACCGCTCTTAATTTCTTTAGCTAATATTCCTGTTAATTCACTTTGCGGGTCATGACTGTCTTGTCTTAAATATGCTCTTACATCTTTCATTTCTTTTAATATTTTTTCAGATACTTTATCTAACGCAGATGTTAATTCTTTGCCGTCAAAGGTTCTAAAATCATTATCATTTACAAATTGTTTTGTAATCTTTCGAATAAATTGTTTAAATGTTTTATAGGTAAATTCATTTTCTTCTTTTTCAACAGTTTTATTTTTCTTTATTTTCATTTTATAAGAATTAACTATTTTTTGTCCTCGTGGTCGGTCTTTCTCTATTAAATTAAAATATTTTTCTAAATCTGCCAAGGATGTAATTTTCATATCCATTTCCGGCCATAAAATATTTAAGCTATGTATCCTTTCTAATTGTTCTTTGTTTTTATTTAATGTTAAAATATATTTATTTAATTTTGTTTTATATTCTGGATTTGTTTGTATTAATGTTTTTAATTCATTTAATGCAACCTCTATTTCCCCAATCAAAGATATATTCCCACCTAATATAAGTTTATTTATAAAATCATATACAGGTTGTGAAGTTTCTGTTGAATAGTTTAATATATTATCGATGTTAAAATCATCTGGCATTAATTTAGATAAAATTTGAATAGTTTCTGTTATTGCATTTTTAGTTGTAACAATATCTTCTTTTTTAAGTTCATGAGCCAATATTGTTTTTCTTTTATTTGAAGTAGTATTCAATGTATTTCTTATCTGGTCTAATGTTTCTTTTTCATTATTTAATATATCATTCTTTATTTCTAATGCAATTTTTTTTAGTTCTTCTTCACTTACTTTTCTTTTAATTATATTATTTAGTATTGGTATAAATTTCTCACTTATAAATTGTTTTGAGTCAAACATATTTTTAATATCTTCAACATTCCATTTTGGTTTCTGAGAAATTTTACTTAAAGCAATACCTACATACACTGCTATGTCATTTAATTTTTCTTTTCTAAGCTCTTGTATTACTTGATATTCTATAGATTTTTTTCCATGTTTTGCGGCTTCACGTTTAATTATAGCATCTATATTTTCTAATTTTATTTCTTTTCTTCCTCTTCTATCAATCGCTTCAAAATATTTATCAATATCATTTTGGTCGATAAAAAAACTTTGATAAACTTGATTTAATTTATTCATGTTATATCCTAATAAAATAATTTTTATAATTATATTTTAAGAACATATAGCAAAAAACAATAAATAAAAAAAGGGAAGACAATCGTCTTCCCTTTGAAGTTACATTATTCTACGCTATTTTTATTGGAAAATAGCTGGGAAATTCTTAAGAATAAGTCTTGCGTATTGATATTCTCCCATAAGAATTAAATTCTTAGGTCTTACTGCCGTTGTTCCAAACTCATCTTTATATTTGTCATAGAAAGTTTTTCCATAACGAGTATAGAAGATTTTGCTAGGATCGCCAGTTTCTTGGTTGATAATAGTTGGTGTTGCTGTTATTGGTAAATATGGGCAGTGTACATATCCTGTATCAAGTGCTCCAGTACCTTTATATCCAATTAACAATTCATTCTTAGGATAGTTAGGATCACGATAGAACTTAATCTTTCCACCTAATGAACCTGTATAAGTAATATCTTTACCATCATAAACTACACCAGAACCAACAAATCCAGGAACGCGATCTAAGAATGATAATGTTTCAGGATTTCCTAATACCCAGTTACCATATCCTAAACGACCGATATTCCATATTCTTGCGCAAAGCTTATTTATTGCATCAATAGTAACACGATGTGCATCTTCATAACGTCCAGTGATTGTTATACCACCTGTTGTTGCTAAAACAGCATAATCTAATGCTTGTACTGTACCAGCAAGTCTTCTAAGGTCTGCTACGATTTCACGGTTAATTTCAGCAGTTAACTCAGTCTTCATCATCTCAGCTAACTCTGTGTCTAAATTAATACCATGGTAAGTCTTAAGATCGTAAGCAGCATCAAGAGTATATTTACCTCTCAATTGTCTACGAATTAAAGATACATATTGTTCACTTATGCTGAAGCTAATTTCAGGAATATTAGGTTCTGCTTCTCCATAATATTCATAACTTAATTCATAAGTATATGCAGTTGTTAAAGTACCAGATACTGCTCTTGTAGATTTATTAAATACTAATGAATCCATACCACCAACTGTAATAGTTCCAAATACTGTTGCAGGTCCAACTGTACCAGCTGTTAAATATGAACCTGGGAAGTTAGCTTGTGCTACAACTTGGTTTGATGCATCAATTGCTGCAACGTTTAAAGAACCGTTCATTACAGTAATTTTAGTACCATAAAGATTAGCAGTTGATAATGCAAAAGTTCCTAAGCTATAAGTTGCTAATGCTGCAGTTCCAGCAACACACGCTATAACTTGTTGTGATGAATAATAAGGGTCAATACCTACGTTTGAAAGTCCTGCAGGAATAGGCGATACAAATAATTCATCACCTTCTGCTGATAATCCCTTATCATTATCTTTTACCCACTTCATTGTAAAGATAGGTGATTTGGGTGTTGGCATAGCTTGTAGTCCAACTAATTCTGCTCCTACTATGTTAGGAATAACACGAGCTATAAGACCTAATAATGCAAGGTTAACACCTGTAAAGGCGCTTGATTTGATTTGGTCTTCAGCTATAAGTCTTGGGTCACTGTGAAGATAATTTAAATAGTTTTCTAAAACTATTGCGGTGTTACGAGCCATATGTTCGCTACTGATTCCACCGTTTGCGTTTAGGGCTTTGTCCCATTTTTTTAATAAAGTTGCTTCATGTTTACGTCTTGATTCGTATGCTTCGTTGTAATACATTATAAAATCCTCCTATAATTGCTTTTTAATTATTGTACGTTTGGAAAAAGTATTTCCATCATTGCTTTTTCTCTATCATCAAAACCATCAAATTTATTTTCTTTTGGTTTAACAACTTTGTCAGCTGTTATTGATTCAGATTCAAAGATTGGGGAAACTTTTTCTTTTTTAACGAATTTTTTTTCTTTGATATTTGCAGTTACTTCTTCTATAACTGGTTGTATCGTTTTACGTTTAAAAGTTTTAACACCCTTTGTGTCACCACCGTTTTCGATCATTTCAACAATAAGGTTAAATCTTTCATATATTTCATTATTGGATTTTGCACCACTAATAAAAGTCTTTACTTGTTCTGCATATTCAACTGGAAATTCTTTCATTAAAGTAGAAATAATTTTTTCTCTTTTTATTTCTTGCTTCTCTTCATTAAGACTCTTTTTTTCTTCTTCAAGAGTTTTCCATTGATCTAGCATTTCTTTTTGTTCTTCATTAAGTAATATTGGGGCCATTACTTGTTTAACTTTTTCAAGAGTTTTAAATTCAACAGATTCAAAGAAATCATGTTTAACTCTTTCCTCAATATCGACATATACCTCATGAAGAGCTTTTGTCATATTTTCCGTATATTCTTTTTGTAAATCGTTTGTAGCCAAGTCAAATGCTTTTTCACAATCTTTTTTAAATAAATCAAATGCTTTTTCAGCATCTTCATAAAATAAATCAAATGATTTTTCAGCATCTTTTTTAAGAACATATTTAGACAAATCAACATCTTTGTCTTCATTAGTAATGCTTTTCTTTACATTGTTTTCTATCTTGGTCTTATAATCTTCAAAAAAAATATCAAGCGCTTTAATTTGTTCTTCTGTAATTTCTATATTACCTAAAATTTTTTCTAAATCCTTCATATTTTATTAAGCCTCCAATTATTTATATATTAAAATATTTAATATAAAAATACTAATTTTTTTTTATATTAAACGTTTGTATATTTTTTATTTAAGTCTATCATTACGTTCCAAAGCGTTTTATTTGTGTTTGTTATATATGATGCAAATTGATATTCTTCTTCAACATATCTATTTAAAATAGCATTATGCGTTGATGGGTCAGTCACATAATCATATGTTATCATATTATAATCTTCAGGTACATAAATAAAACCATCAGAAGGATTATAAACAGGTTTACCACCTAATCCTCTTGACGATACCGCTGGTTTAAACCCTTTACGTACTAATGCTGCCAATTTATCTCCAGTACCATAATCACCTTCTAAAACAGATGATTTACCGTAAACAGTTTTACCATTCATTTCTAATACTGTACATAAAGCACAAGAATTTTCTAAACCTTTTCTTTGGGTTAAGATTAAATCTTTTTCTGTTTCACCTGGAAGTGGATGGTCCATACCCATTGGTAAACCATTACGTTCTTCTATAAATTCACGTAATTTTTCAGTTTCTCTTTGTAACAAAGATAACGGATATATTCTTTTATTTTTATTGGGTTTTTCAGCGGTTTGAAATTCACCTTCTAAAATAATTTGACTTTTAATTCCATCGGCAGTTTCTATTTTTGATTCAGTATATCCAAACTTTTTAGAAACAAAAGCTTCGGATATATATGGCATTAATTTATTCATATTTAACCTTTAATGTTTTTTAATATTAAAGTTATAAGTTGTTCTTCAGATCCCATACCTTCAGTACTTTCTTCAAGATGTCTTATAATTTCTTCAAAATGATCTGGAGTCCATTTTTGTTGTATTTCCATAATTTGATCTACTATACCATACATTTCTTGCATACAATCCATTGATTCATCTATAAGGTCATCTGCACTATTAAATTCTTCATCATTATCAAATCTTGGATTATCTTCTAACGGCGGTTGCTCTTGTTGTTCAAATAATTTTGTTATTTTATCTTGTTGTTTTTCTGTGATATTTTTTCCTATGCCAAATGTTTTTTTTGACCCCATAGGAATCATACCTTCTAAAATTGCTTTATTGTTTTTCATTATATTGTTACCTCAATGTCTGCTTTTCCTATAACATTATTATCTGTCATTGATTCTACATCATCAAATCCACGAGTATTATCGTTCATCATATCTGATGCATCATGTTGAAAACGATCATTAAAGCTATCAATTATTTCTTTTACAAGTCTGTCATTTATCATTCCAGTTCTTAACATATATTCAGCTTGCATTTTTCTTTCACTTATAAAGTGCATATCTTCTGGTGTTATAGAACCAATAGAGGATAATGCTAATGTAAGTTCACTTACTAATTGTCTTAAATCTTCTAATGAATATAGGTCCATATGAAATTTTAGGAACTTTGGCATATCTTGATTTGATTTGGCTAAGTTAAAAACCGAAGAGCTTGATACTGATGGTTCTTGTTCTTCAAATATAGTTTTGATAATACTTGTAATTTGTTTTGTATTATCAAGGATATTAAAATCTTCATTTAATGATGCTTTAATTTTTACTACAGCTTTTGGTACAGCTATTTTTAATTCTTGTTTTGAAACTGAATTGATTATTTCGTTTGTTATATCTTCATTATATTTTTTACTTAAGTTTTCTTGAAGTTTTGTAAACAATGAAATACTATTCTTAAAAGTTTCATATACTTTTTCCGATTCAGTATATACTTTTTCTATTTTATCTATTTCAAATATACTTTTTATAATATCATTATTTTCGTCAAATAGATTATAGATTTTTTTATACTCAGCTTTAATTTTTTCCATTTCGTCGCATTTGCTTTGTAATGAATTTCCAATTTTTTTTCTAAATTGTTTAGTACTCTTATGGTACATTATTGGTTCTTCATTATAACTTGCATTTGGTAATGTTTTTATTGTTTCTTTAAGTTCCTTAACTGCTGCATTAAAATCTTCTTCAGTAAAGACTTTCTTGATTGTTGTAAAAAGTTTATTAGCGTTTTCGCTAAATGTTTCTTTTTCGGTTTTTGATTTAGGTGATAATAAAATTGCGTCATTTGTATCAAAAGAAAATTCACCATTACTTTCATTATATTTTATTTCATATAACGCTGATGTTTTTTTGTTTTTAATAACTAAAGAATTGTTTTCTGCCAAAGAATAAAATTCAACATCATTAAATTTTTCTACTTTGTCTTTAACAAGCTTGATTTTATCATAATTACTCATTTATGTTCCTCGTGTTTATATAAGAATTTATACAATATATTTTAATTTGTTTTTATAAAAAAACTTTATTTTTTCTTGATTTTTTTTGTTATTGCAGGTTTAACTCCTTCATTATAAACAGTGTTTATAGACACATCTAATTGACCTAATTCACCGTTATGCATCATTTCAAATATATTATTCTTCTTTTTCTCATATTTTGTTTTTATTGTTTTAATTTTTTCAATGGTGTTAAAATATTGTTCATTATGTTCAACCATTTGTTTTTTAGCCATATTAAGTTTATTTATTAGTTGTCTTTTTTTATTTAGGGCAACTTCATATTGTTTATCATCTGTAGACTCTAATATTTCTAACGATACTTTAGTATTAAGTATAGCTTTATCAATTATTTCTTCTATATATGTATTTGTATTCTTTTGAATAAATTCTGCATTTTCTGCAGGAGGCGGCGGTCCTAATTGTGCTTCAACTTCTGCTGGCAGTTCTTCTCCTGTTGCTGGTGGCACTTCTCCACCTTCCGCTGGCATTTCTCCACCACCAGTAGGTTCAAAACCTCCGCCTGCTCCACCACCTCCACCTGCTCCTATATTAGGTTGAGCTTGTAAATCTTCTGCTCCTTCTGGTCTTTCTTCTGGCTCCATAAAATTAAATATATTTTCCCCAGCTGCTTGTAATTGTGAAAGCTTTAATAGTTCTACAATTTCGTCATCATTTAGTTTTAGAATATCTCTATAAATTAAATAATCCGGATAAAAAACTCCTTCGCTGTTATTAGCTTTCATATTTCCTATAAGTCCCCAGCGTTGTGTTTCTATTTCTATCTGTTCTTTATCAGCAATTGTAGATGGGTTATTCATAAGAATAATTAAATCATTTATATCTTTATTTGAAAACCCTTGTAATTTTAATTCTATAATTGCTAATTTATACATTTGATATAAAAAGAAACGTTGTATTCTTTTTATTCTTTTTGAAAATGGAACCGATTTAGAACTTAAGTTTAAGTTAGCATTTGCAAAAGTATCATCAAATAAATATTGTCTTGGTATTCCCAAAGGTGGAAATATTTTATCTCGTATAAATTCTACGTCTGCAATATCTCCCAAATTATTCGCTTGTGGTAAAGTATCAATAGAATTTCCATCTGATCCTTGTCTTTTTGGAATTACTATATCTTCTATTGTTCCAAAAACATCTTGAACAACATCGGGTCTATTTAAGTCTGTGTTCATTAAATCTAATTTCTTTTTTTTCTTTCCATAGTTTACAGCATCATATGCATACTTGATTGCTTTTTCACCCATCAAGTTTCCAACATCAACATTAAATATTCTACGTTCTGACGCGCGAGTTACACGTGCTATAAGCATTGCTTTTTCCATTAGTTTTAATTGTTCTATTGATGCTAATATAGAATCAATAATTGATTTGCCATAAACACCATATTTACTTGATGGTATTCTAAAATGTAATATTCTCCATGGAAAAATTGCTTCATCCTCTTCGCTGTCTTTTGTTAATGATTTTATTTTATAACTATAAAAACCTTCTCTTGGGTCTTGCGTATTTTTTGACGCTTTGAATCCAATTAATACACCATTTTTTTCTACACGTTCTATTTGTTCTTTTGGTATAGGTAATATTTTTAATATAAAATATCCAGATTGTGATACAACTACTTCGTAAAAATCATCACCAAATCCACACAAATTATAAACTATTTGCCAGCCTTTATCATATATACCAATTCTTTCAAACATATTTTCAACGCATTGTTTTACTTCTTCTTTTGGATGAATTATATGTAAAACATTTCCATCCGAGTCTTCTGTCATTGTTTCATCTGCGTATATAGTTAAAGCGCCTTCTATTTCTGGATATGATTGGGCAAATTCTAATCTTTTATATCTTTGTGTTCTTAATATTTTATCTTTTTCAATACTGTCTAACATTCCAATAATTCTGTTAGTAGTAAGTCCGCCTAAAGAATTAAATACATCATCTCCACCCTTTAGCATTAAAGGAATATCATCTGGAGATAACATATCATAATTTTTTTCTCCAGTTACTTCATCTTCGCCATCTGTTCTTTGAATTTTACGATTTATATCTTTCCAGATTTGTTTCACTTCATCTTTTTTTAATTCTTCAGCCATATTGCCTCAATGTTTTTTTAATGTAATTTATATTTATTCTATTAAAATATAATCTATATAGTATTATATTATAAAATTATATAGAAAATTACTATTATATTGAAATTATTGAGGAAAAATGTATATGAAAAACTTTAAGCATTACTTAGAACAAGCTAGGGAAGAAGAGTCTGACGATTATAAAATTGTTGATGGTGTAAAAGGTGAAGTTTATAATAATGGAATGATTATAGTAAACGCAGGAAATATTTCCGATGCAGTAAAAAATGATCCAAAATATAATAACGAAAAAATAGACGAAAAAATTCAACAATATATTCAACAAGCAAAAGACTCAGGATATGGAAGTATTCCATCGGAATCATATGCAAGACATATTACAGTAGTAATGGAATGGGTTAAAAATAATAATGCATATTACTATGCAGAAGAAAAACATAATTTTAATATCTATATTGCTATGATGGATGCAAAAAAAGAAAATAAAAATATTGTTGTAGCAGATAATCTTTCATAATAATTATAAATAAATAATGAATAAGATAGGACTTAAATATTATTTAGAAACAATACCTTTGTCTAAAGTACGTCCTTATATAAAAGGCAATAAAGATAAATACGTTGATAGACTTAAAGATTGGTTCGATAACAAATGGCGGATTTATTTACATATAAATGATTCCTTAAGTGCTTCTAAAGACATAGAAAATGAAATCGAAAAAGAAATAAAACAAGCTTTATCTAATACGCAATATGAGCTTAAAGATTTTGAAAAAGGTATTGCACTTGACACTAAAAACAAAAGAGAAGTAAAGCTTGGTAAAGTTCTAAATCGAATAAGTCCAGAGCTTTTACAGAAATTCAATAATGCTGAGTCTCGACAAGGTAAAAAGATTAAAAATGTTATGGTAGTTATTTCTCGGCATCCTTATGATATTCTTGGACAATCGTATGACCGTAATTGGACTTCATGTAAAGACTTAAATAAAGGCATATATAAAGAATATTTAAAGGAAGAAGTTTTCCTTTTGATTATAGCATACCTAATTTACGAAGATGATAAAAATATTAAGAAGCCTATAGCAAGAGTTTTAGCAACACCTTATTTTGACAATACCTATAAAGTATATTATAAAATAAATAAAATGATATATGGTATAGCTGGTAAATGGGCTGAAGCTTTTGTAGATACATTTGAAAATTGGTTAAATGAAAAGCAAAAAAATATCGTTGGCTCATTTAAAATAAATCCATTTGTTTATCGAGATCAAATGCCATCGCAATTCAATATAGTAAATAAAAGTAAACTTCCTCAATGGATAATAGATTCTGGAAATATACCAAAAAGTTTTGATTACACTGGAGAAAATAATCAAACTTTTAAATGGCAAAATGGTATCTGGGAGGGTGGTGATTGGCAGCCTGAAGGTATTTGGGAAGATGGTGAATGGCGTAATGGTACTTGGTTAAGCGGTGGCGTTTGGCTCAATGGTATGTGGCGTAATGGTAAATGGAATGGTGGCACTTGGGTGAATGGTACTTGGCAAGATGGTATTTGGAAAGGTGGCCTTTGGGAAAGTGGTTATTGGAAAGATGGTGTTTGGTTAGGTGGTGTTTGGAAAAGTGGTCATTTTTTTAATGGTATTTGGAAAAATGGTGATCGGGAAAATAGTGTTTGGGAAGACGGCATTTGGCATTTTGGTACTTGGTATGAAGGTACTTGGATATATGGCGGATGGCGAGACGGTATTTGGAAAAGTGGTACTTGGAAAAATGGCAATTGGGACGGTGGTACTTGGCAGTTTGGTACTTGGGAAGATGGTCTTTGGGAAGATGGCACTTGGGAAAGTGGTATTTGGAATGATGGTACTTGGTTTGATGGTACTTGGAAAAAAGGAATTTGGTATGATGGTGTTTGGAACGAAGGTACTTGGCATACTGGTAAATGGGTTAAAGGTATTTGGAAAAAAGGTCAAATATGGTCTCATAATTTTCTTACTTTTGTTTCATCAAATGTAAATCCTAGATATTTTGCAGAATTAGAAAAAGATATTAAAGATAAAAATGGTACTTTAGAAGATTTTAAAAAAACATTAAAAAGGCACGGAAATGAACAAGATAGGACTTAAATATTATTTAGAAGCTATTCCATTATCTAAAGTACGTCCTTATATAAAAGGTAATAAAGATAAATACGTTGATAGACTTAAAGATTGGTTCGATAACAAATGGAGAATTTATTTACCAATAGACAATTCTTTAAACGTTTCTAAAGATATAGAAAGCGAAATTGAAAAAGAAATAAAGAATGCTTTATCTAATACACAGTATGAGCTTAAAGATTTTGAAAAAGGTTTAGTGTTTGACACTAAAAACAAAAGAGAAGTAAAACTTGGTAAAGTTCTAAATCGAATAAA
>Ga0105103_10000107_pt1 | contig 41636 bp, 27 predicted proteins | sample PPLLaktember2015_2_FD_79107 | JGI IMG/M metagenome (GOLD analysis project Ga0105103, IMG submission 79107) | Freshwater sediment microbial communities from Prairie Pothole Lake near Jamestown, North Dakota, USA - PPLs Lake P7 Core (6) Depth... | ecosystem: Environmental > Aquatic > Freshwater >...
GACTATCCTTGAACAGGAGCCGGGGTACGTCGTTGAGACTATCGCAACAAGCACGGAAGCTCTCGAACTGCTGGATACGCGGTATTTCGACGTGATCATATCCGACTATTCCATGCCGGACATCGATGGCGTAGCCCTCCTCCGCGAGGCCCGTTCGCGGGGCTGCCAGTCCCTCTTTGTCATCGTCACGGGAAAGCGGCTCGCCCACATCGCCATGGACGCCCTCAACAGCGGCGCTGATTTTTACGTCCAGAAAGGTGCCGATACGGCAAAAGAGTTCGGCCGCTTAATCGAGTTCATCAATACCAGCGTACCGAAGAAGAATGCAGAGCGCGATATGCTCGAATGGGAACGGTTCTACCAGTCCGTTGTCGAGAGCGCTCCGGACCTCATCTGCCGGGTCCTGCCGGACGGGTCGTTCACGTATACCAACGAGTCCTGCCATCATTTTTTCAAAAAACCGTATAACGATATGATCCGCCAGAACCTCTTCTCCCTGATCCCTGCGGAGGAGAAGACGGCAGTCATCACCCAGCTCCAGAACCTTTCGGCCGTGAAGCCGGATGTCCTGCTGGAACACCGTATCCAGGCTGAAGGCGGGAAAACCCCGCTGCTCCAGTGGTATTATCATGGTTTCTATTCGGCTCACGGGGCGATCTCGGAGTACCAGGTGACGGGGCGCACGACAGACGGGTTGATCCGGATCGGTGAGAAGGGCGTCGTGAAAGCGGCGGCCGCGCCGGCATCTGCAGTGCAGGCCCCCTCTTCGGCCCCGCCCCGGACCGATGCCTATGACTGGAAGGGGCTGGTCGATACCATCCAGTCGCTCGAGAACCCGGTCTTTGCCATTGACAAGAACGGCACGGTCATTGCCTGGAACAAGGCAATCGAGCAGCTGACCGGTATCGGGGCGTCGCAGATGGTGGGTAAAGCGAAGCAGGAGTACGCGGTACCGTTCTACGGCAAGCAGACACCCATGCTCATCGACCACATCTTCCTGCCGCCCGGCAGTCCCGCTGCTGCAAACCTGCCGTCGATTAAGAAGGTCGGGGATACGTATATCGGCGAGATGGAGCATGTCGTGATCCGGGGCAAGCCCATGCTCCTCTGGGGCAAGGGTTCACCGGTCTATGACGGGAAGGGTGCCCTGATTGCCGCGATCGAGGTCATCACGATAGGCGAGCCCCAGAAGGGGGCGGAAGGAGCCGGCACGGAGAAATACCTAGGCGGGATCTCGAGCATCACCCTCAAGGTATCCGGCGACGGGGTGGGTGGCGCCATTGCCGGGGCCATCGGGTCGACGACCGGCGGCTACGGCGTGTATGCCACCGACCAGCGGGTCTTCGTCATCCGCAACCCGGACCTCGATGCCACGAAGGCGGAGGGGGTCCAGTTCGGCACCTTCATTATGGACGAGCTCTTCGGCATGACGGTCGACACCCGCCAGAAATCGATCAAGGAGCTGGAGAAGTTAAAAGTCTTCGAGGCATGGAAGAAGGACATCGTCAGCATCAACTTAAAAAAACCCGTGCTGCTCTCGGGATACCTCACCTTCGTGGTGGAAAAGGCGGGATCATTCCGGGTTTATATCGACCACAAGAAGTCTTTCACCCACCTCGAGCAGCTGATGCAGTCCTTCTCCCCGGAGAAGATCAAGGTGGAGTAGGTTTTTAATATCTAACAATTGTTAGGCAATACCACCCACTCAAAAAAGGTATGGGAAAAATAAGCCCTATTCTTCGTCCAATTCCTTTGAATTATTTCAAAATGGTACTATTTATTGAAATGCAAATCAAAGCAATGCCCAAAAGGTCATGGACCAATGAAGCGTTGTCATATAAAAATTTTCAAAAGATAAGGTGCAATCCTGGAGCGCGATCCCGTGGCAGTACTGCCCTTCGTGTAAGATGATTCTGGTGGATGAGGGTTACCATCAACCTTAATCCGGCATTAGTTCACCTGAAAAAATACCTGAAAACAAGTTTGCAAAGATGCTTCATTCATATAATCGCCGGTTATAGAATTTTTCTGCGTACATCCTCCACAGATCACAATCGCGATTAAAATACAAATCAGATAATTTTTCATTAATTCTTTTTCGTGAAACTCAATAAAAAAAGTATCTCCCTATTGGAAAACCCGGCCGAATTCCTGCGCTGACAGGTGAAAAAAAAGGAAAACGGGGGGGTCTATTCCACCCCGCCGTCCCGGTTAATCACCATCAGCCGGAGCTCGCTCATCTCCTCGATCGCGTACCGCGGCCCCTCGCGCCCGAGCCCCGAGCCCTTGGCCCCGCCATAGGGCATTGCATCGGAACGGAAGGTCGGGATATCGTTCACCTGGACGCCCCCGACCTGCATATCTGAGAACGCCTGCATGACCCGGTTGATGTTCTGCGTGAAGATCCCGACCTGCAGGCCGTACTCACTGGTGTTGGCGATGCGGAGGGCTTCATCGAACGAATTGTAGGGCGTGACGGAGATAACCGGCGCAAAGACCTCTTCCCGGTTCACCCGCATGGCGGGCGTGGTGTCAGTCAGAATGGTTGGGGCGAACATGGTCTCCTCGAGCATCCCACCCGTGAGAATCGTTGCCCCCTGTTTCACTGCTTCCTGCACCTTCCGGCAGGCCTCCTCTGCCTTGAGCCGGTCGATCATCGGGCCGACATCGGTTGCGGGGTCGCGGGGGTCCCCGACACGAAGCGCCTTCACCGCGGCAAGAATTTTCGTAAGCGCCTGTTCGTACACCGGACGGTGGACGAGCACCCGCTGGACCGAAATGCAGACCTGCCCCGCGTTGATGAACCCGCCGGTCGCGATCCGTTGTGCCGCGTAATCGAGGTTGGCATCCTTATGCACAATCACCGCTGCGTTCCCGCCGAGCTCAAGGCCCACCCGCGTGCGGCCAGCAATCTCGCGGAGGTGCCAGCCCACAGCGCAGCTGCCGGTAAACGAGAGGTAGGCAACGCGGGGATCGCGGGCAAGCTGTTCTGCCCTCCCGCCCGCACACGGCACCACACTGATCGCTTCCGGAGGAAGGCCTGCGGCAATGGCCATATCGCCGAGGATCAGGCTGGAAACGGGAGTTGCAGACGCCGGCTTCAGAATAATGGAGTTGCCGGCAGCAATTGCCGGCGCAAGCTTGTGGCAGGCGAGGTTGAGCGGGAAGTTGAACGGGACGACCCCGACCACCGGGCCGAGCGGGAACCGCTTGAGGAATCCCGTCCTCCCGGGGGTGTCCTCGCTCAAGTCCAGCGGGATAATCTCACCGTAGATCCGTTTTGCCTCCTCTGCCGAGGTACGGACGGTCATTTCCGCCCGGACAACCTCGCCTGCGGCAAACTTCCGGGTCTTGCCGCCTTCCATCACCAGGACATCGGCGAGCTCGTCAGCCCGACGATGGATCTCATCCGCGATCCGGAACAGGATCTGGGCCCGGGCATGCGAGGAGAGACGCCGGGTCTTTTCAAAACCACGGCATGCAGCGGCAACCGCCTCGTTCAGGTCAGCGTTTCCTGCCTGGCAGACCTCAGCATACTCTTCACCCGTATACGGGAACCTGACGTTCAGGATCTCGCTGGTGTATTTTTTCACACCACCGACCAGAAGGGGGTACGTTTCCACCATACTGACTCACGCTCGTTCATTCTCTGGCATTGCATGCCCGGTATCAGGACAGGTATGCCGCTTTCCCAGTATAATCATCATAAGGGATCAATAATACATTGCCTGATGGGAAAACCGGGACCTGCAGGAGAAAAATTAAAAAAAAGTACGGGAATCGTGGTCAGACCCGGGTCAGCTTGACCGGTACCCGGTAGACAACATCCTGCGTACCGGACTCCTTGCGGTCATCAGCACAGATGTAATACTTGCTCTGGGTCTTGATGGTGAAGGTCTTCTCCACGGGAGAGGTGATGTCAATAAACTGGACCAGCGGTACAGGTCCGTCATACACCCAGGTCTTCCTGACCGTGTCCCATTTCGGCTTGGCCTGCCGGAGCTTCAGCTGGTCGTTCTCATCAACGAAGAGGACATTTACATCGATCGTGTTCGGACCCGGGGGCGATGCCTGGAGCTTGAACTTCTGGTCGGGATAGAGATACGTGGTACCAAGGAGATCCTGGACACTGATGCAGGCGAGCTCGTTAAAACGGACATTGATCGTCGTGTCTATGTCAGCAGTCGACGCGGGGCGGGTGGTGGCAGCCGGGGCCTGGTAGGTCTGCTGCATGGTGGCTGCGGGGGCCTGCGTTGCTGCAGGTGCCTGCTGGGGGGTCGTGCATCCGGCCGCGAAAGCAAGGAGGAGCACAAGCACTGAGAAAAGCGCAAAATACCCGGAGATCTTCATGATGTTCAATGCAGGAGTATCCCATATATTGGTTACGATCCTGATCGAAGCCCTGCTCTCGAAAGAGGATTGGAACCTGCCGTACACGGGTGCCCGGTATCAGCAGATTCGGACCGGCTCCATGTGCTGCACCAGCAGTCAAAGGGAGAAAAACTACTTTGTGCTGTGGCGCCAACATCTGTTCACGCACACCGGGTGCGTCCAGACAGGCAAGAGGGGTTTTGTGAAAGAGGTCACCGCGAACTTCAATATCAAAGAGATCGAGCGTGAGGTGCAGGCATACTGGCGCACCCATGATACCTACAAGGCGGTCCGGCAGCACCGCAGTATGGGAAAGCCGTTCTTTTTTGTAGACGGTCCCCCCTATACCACCGGCCACATCCATATCGGGACCGCATGGAACAAGATCCTCAAAGACAGCATCCTGCGCTACCACCGCATGAACGGGCGTCATGTCATCGACCGGGCGGGATACGACATGCATGGCCTCCCGATCGAGGTCAAGGTCGAGCAGGCGCTCGGTTTTAAGTCCAAGAAAGATATCGAGAAGTTCGGCATGCAGGAGTTTATCGAGAAGTGCCGGGAATTCGCAGTCACGAACAAGAAACTGATGGACAGCCAGTTCGAAAGCCTCGGTGTCTGGCTCGATTTCGCCGGGGCATACCAGACCGTGATGCCGGAATATATCGAGGCTGCATGGTGGACTCTGGCAAAGGCCGAGGAAAAGGGAATGCTCGAACGCGGCTACCGGGTCGTGAACTGGTGCCCCCGGTGCGAGACGGCGATCGCGGATGCCGAAGTGGAGTACTGGGACGAGAGCGACCCCTCGATCTTCGTCAAGTTCCCCCTCCGGGGTAAAACCGGTGAATATCTCGTTATCTGGACCACTACCCCCTGGACCCTCCCGGCCAACGTAGCGGTTGCGGTCTCAAAGGACTTCGAATACGCAAAAGTGCGCGCAAAGAAGGACGGGCCTGAGGAAATGTTCTGGATCGCCGAACCGCTCGTGAAAGCAGTGCTCAAGAAAGCCCGGTACAAGGACTTCAGTATCATCGAAACGAAGAAAGGGCCTGACCTCGCCGGGTGGGCATATGATTCCCCGCTCCATGCACAGGTACCGCTCCAGCGGGACATCGACCACAAGGTCGTTGTCGCGGATTTCGTCACTCTTGAAAATACCGGGATGGTCCATATTGCGCCCGGCCACGGCTGGGACGACTACGTGCTCGGGACAAAGGAAGGCCTCGCTATCGTCTGCCCGGTGGACGGCGCCGGGAAGTTCCGGGACGAAGCCGGGGAATTTGCCGGCCAGTACGTGCGGGACGCAAACGAGAATGTTCTCGTGGCGCTCGGCCCCCACCTGCTCGCACAGGAAAAAGTTACGCACCGCTACGGTCACTGCTGGCGCTGCAAGACCCCGATCATCTTCCGGGCAACCTCCCAGTGGTTCCTGAAAGCCTCGGAGATGCGGGATCTGATGCTCTCTGAAGTGGAAAAAGTCACGTGGTACCCTGAGTGGGCCGGCAGCGCCCGGTTCTACGACTGGATCAAGGAAGCCCGCGACTGGTGCATCTCGCGCCAGCGCTACTGGGGCATCCCGATCCCGGTCTGGGTCTGCGAAAAGTGCGACAAGTACCGCGTCATCGGGACGATCCAGGAACTCGAGGACCGGAGCGGAAAACCGCTCGCCGACCCCCACCGCCCGTACGTGGACGAAGTCACGATCCCGTGCGATTGCGGTGGCACCATGAAGCGGGTCGGGGACATCTTCGATGTCTGGTTCGACTCTGCTGTAGCCTCGTGGGCAACGCTCGGGTACCCGGGAAGGACTGCAGAATTCGACGCCCTCTGGCCTGCGGACTTCATCACCGAAGGACAGGACCAGACGCGGGGCTGGTTCTACTCGCAGCTGGGCGCGAGCACCATCGCGTTCGGGAAAGCCCCCTACAAGAGCGTCTGCATGCACGGCTTTGCCCTCGATGCAGAAGGCAAGAAGATGTCGAAAAGTCTCGGGAACGTGGTGAATCCCTCGGACGTGATCGAAAAGGTCGGGGTCGATGTCCTCCGCCTCTATGTACTCTCCTCTTCTGCCCCGTGGGACGACCTCAAGTTCAACTGGGAGGGTGTCGGGACGACCAGCCGGGCAGTCAACATTCTCTGGAACGTGTACCGTTTCCCGCTGCCATACATGATCCTCGATACTTTCGAGCCTGCTTCGAAGAACGGGGTCTGGGACGATGCGTATGTGAGGGAGAACCTGAGCAGGATGCCGGACGAGGACCGGTTCATCATCTCCCGGATCAATTCGGTGGCGGGAACGGTCGATGCCGCGATGAAGGAGTGCCAGCTCCACCGGGCAACCCGGGAGCTGGTGAACTTCATTCTCGAAGACCTCTCGCGCTGGTACGTCCAGCTGGTCCGGCCCCGCATGTGGCTCGAGGGAGAGAGCGAACAGAAGGTGTTTGCGTACGAGACGATCTACTACGTGATGCGCCGGCTTACCGGCCTCCTCGCCCCCTTCTGCCCGCACCTCACCGAGGAGATCTACCGTAACCTCCGGTGCGACCGGGACCCGGCGAGCATCCACCTGCTGGACTGGAACGCCGGCGATGCAGCACTCGTTGACGCAATGCTCGAAGGGGCGGTTGCCATCGTCCGATCGTTTGACGAGGCGTCCCAGAATGCCCGGCAGACCGGAAAACGCAAACTCCGCTGGCCGGTTGCGGAAGTTACGGTTGTCACCGGCTCCGATGCCGTAAAGAATGCGATCACCCGGCTTAACGCGGTCTGTTTGGACCGGGCCAATGCCCGGAAAGTCTCGGTCGTCATGGGCAGGTGGGAACGGATCGGCTGGCACGCGGAGCCCGTGATGAAGGCGCTCGGGAAGGGCTTTGGCAAGAACTCCTTCAAGATCAAAGGACTCATCGAGGCAGCGGACGGCAATGCGATCAAGGCGGCAGTCGATGCCGGCCAGAATTACCAGCTCGGAAACGGCAGCGAAACGTTCGAGATCGGGGCAGACCACGTGACCTTTACCGAGAAACTCCCGACCGATGTGTTCTCGGCGCCGATGACCGATGCAACCGTATACGTTGACGTGGCTCTGACGCAGGACCTTGAAGCGGAAGGCTATGCCCGTGAATTAATCCGGCGGATCCAGGATATGAGGAAGCAGCTCGATCTCGCGGTTGAGGATAACATCAATGTCGAAGCATCCGTGGGGGACAAGCGGGTTCTCGCCCTGCTCATGGACAATGCGACGATCGCGATGATCGCCGATGAGGTCCGGGCAAAGTCGTTCGGATTCTCAAAGGACGGAATGCAGCCCGATTCGGGACGTTTTACTTCGGTAAAGGAGTGGGATGTTGAAGCCGTTGCGATGACGATCGGGATTGCGAAAGCGGAATAATCCCTTACTTTTTTACATTGTACCCCGCCATATTTTTATGTTGGAGATTCTCCCGGTCGTGAATGTACCCTCTGTACCTTTTACGTCATTCGCCGTTAACCGCATGTGATTTATTGAAACGGAGTTTTCTTATGAAAATTGCATTAAACAAATGTGGTCAATGGATTGTTCATAACCTCTCAATTATTTGCGATGAACGCCGCCGCCCCCGAAGGGACACCCCCGCGGCGGATCAACAACCGGGAGCATTTTGGAAAATACGGAACTGCTCCGCCGTGCCCCGGAGGGGCCCTGAGGCGGGGAGCCCTCATATCTGCGTTTTACTTAGTTCTGGTGCGAACCCTTCATTCATGCCCGTTTCAATAGTGCCTTTACCGGAACACTTCCCCCGGGAACTATCAACGTGATGGGCGAATCCTGTATACATACAATTCCTGATGCTGTTCAACAAGCCCTGCATGGGCTGTCGTCCACTGACCAATGTGTCCCGAAGGATTATTGGGTCCGCTCCCGAAAATGATGAGAAAAAATTCCTGATCCGGGTTTTGCAGAACACGGTCTTCAAGATCCGTCTCGTTTTCAATACCATAGAGGTAGGTCTGTTTCGTATCGTTATGGTAATAATAGGCAAGGGGCGTTGTGTAGAATGGTGGAAATACCAGGATCGTATCACCGGAACCTGCCAGATCCTGCAGTTCCAAAGAGAGCCCCTTCCAGTCCTCCCCGCGTTTTGAGTCCTGAGCATAGTAGTGGACCAGGGCGGGGACACTGACTACAACCAGCACGAGCATCGCGATACAGGAGAACCGGACCGTGAATATCCGCCATTGAACGGAGCCGATGCAATACGAGATGCCAAGGAAAAACAGGGGGATGAAGCAGATCAGGTACCTCGTTGCAATGACCATGGTAAAGGACAGGGCAACCGCTATCATCAAAGGCAGGGTGATGGCGGTCGCCAGGAAAAAAAACTGGTGCCGGCTGTTCCGGTAGAGCTGGACCAGCCCTACGACGAGCAGGAGGAGCATGAAGATCACCACCGGGCGATTCTGGCCAAGTTCTCCCGATACCATAGACGTAATCAGACCAACGCCCCTGACAACCCCCGTGTGGTATCTTGAAATTTTGTAAATACCTGCATAGATGGTAAGGATCAGCATGGGGAGTGAGAGCAGGAACCAGACCGCCCCGGCCTGAAGTACGGGCCTGAGATCCGGGACAACGGTTTTCCAGGACTGGTACCGGGAAACGAATGCCGTAATGAACAGGGGAAAGACCATGACGAAACCGAAAAAATGTGACCAGCAGGCAAGCGCCGAGAATATCCCAAAAAGGAGCCAGGTACGGCAGGAATTCGTACGGATCGCGACCAAGTAAAAGAGAAGGGCAAGGGAGAACCAGAAGAGGAGCAGGATAAACCCGCGTGCTTCCTGCGAATAGTGGATATGAAATGAGGAGAAGGTGAGCAGGGTTGCAGCAATGATCCCGGTCTCCCGGTTATAAAATTCCCTGCCCAGCAGGTAAAAGACCGGAATAGTACAGGTTCCGATGAGGGCAGGAATGGTACGCAATACCGTTTCACCGGATCCAAACCAGAGCATCACATGCTCGATCCAGTAAAATGTCGGGGGATTGTTGTCACGGGTTGAGATATCCCAGATCTCAAGGAAGGAACGGTGGGCATAGTTGTTCGTTACGACCTCGTCAAGCCAGAATGAAATATCACCGATATGCCAGAACCGCAACAGGAGGCCTGCGAGGACCAGAATGATTACTATTTTTACGGGGGTACTGGTAAAGAGCGCATTCTTCAGATCCGCTTTCGTGAGAGGGAGATCCAAAAAGAGATCATACCAGAGAGAAGCACAAAAAGCACGATTTTTCGGACCATCTTCTCTCTTCCTGACCTGATCTTCCGTAGTACCCGTGGAATTCACAAGACTTCTCCGTACTACCAGTATTCTCATTCTGGCATTATAAAAACCGGTAACGGGAAAATTCCCCCAGGGTCATCTTTTTCCTCCGACCGGACGGCGCCCTATCATCTTAAATATGGCAATGGGTATAAAAATAGTTACAGACCGGGTGTTTCTGATACCATCGATAATTTCCTCAATGAGGGGAAATGACCCCACAAAACCGGACGCTGGGGGCACGGGAGAGCGAGCCTGGAAAACCATCTATCTCCTCCTGTGTCTGGCGCTTCTCGCATTTACCGTGTACCAGTTCAGCAGGCACCTGCTGTTCCCCACAACGGGCTGGGATTACCAGACGTATATGAGTGCGGTCCAGACCCTCAATCACCAGCAGAACCCTTACGTCTTTAAAAATCTCGTCCAGTACCAGTCATTCGCACCGCATCTGGCATTTGATTATCCGCCCCATACCCTCTATTTTTTCTGGCTCCTGGATTTTTTCCTGATATTCCATAATATTACTATTTATTATGCATTGCTGGCAATCCTCCTCCTGATCAGCGGATACCTGATCGTGACCCTGGATCGGAAGCCCCGTTATCTCTTCCTCGCCATGCTGCTGCTGACCGCTTTTGGCAGCACCTTCTGGAATTTTCTCACCGGGAATACGGGTATCCTCTCCCTTTTTTTATTCTCCGTTATTTTCACCCTTCTCTCAAAGGAGAAATACTGGCAGTCCTCGATCGTGATGGGCCTTTCCGCTGCAGTCTCGTTGTTTACCGCCCCGTTTATCGCATTGTACCTGGTGGTAAAACGGCCGATCAGGGACCGGCTGGTGCTTGTCGCCATCTCGACCGGGATTGTGGCTTCATTGTTCGTCGCAGGTTATCTCATCAACCCGTCATTCGTGCATTCTTATTTCAGCCTGATGCTGGGGGGCGGCAGCCCGTTCCTGGACTCCGGCGGCTGGAACACACCCACGCCATACCTGCTGTTCAGGGCTGCCCTCAGCGGGATTGCTCTGGGAAGTACTATCCCCCTGATCCTGGTATCGTGCGTCTATGGGTGTCTCATCCTGTATGCGACAGGGAGATACTGCATGAACAACCGTGACAATCCCCTGAAAATCCTCTCGCTGGTCATGCTCGCGGTCTTCATGGTACTGCCGCGACTGAAACCCTATAATTTTATTATCCTCGTCGTGCCTCTGTACTTTTTGTTCAAAGACTGCAGTTACCGGATAAAATCCCTGCTCCTTGCGGTGATAGCCCTGCTGCCGTTTCTTATCTGGTCTGCCAGATACCTCGACATTAAAAATGATATGCTGCCTTTCCTGCCGGGGTCGTATGTCCAGGCATACAGCCTTATCATCGTTTTCCTCCTGGTCATTCTGCACGATCACGGTACGCATGCTGCGGGTGAGGCAGGGGATGGCCCGAAACACCCGGTGGAATGAACCTGGTGAGGACGGCGGGAAAACCCGACAGGGTTCATCCATGCATATTGCACAAAAACCCATGCATTTATTTTCTTGGGAACATACGTGCTATCATACGGTCCCCTGTCCCCCTTCCCTCCTGGGAAAGACTACAGTTCCCGAAGAGAAAAACAGAAGGGAAAAGAAACCGAAGGATTCTTCGATTCGGGTGGCGCAAGAGGGGGGCTGCATTCCTGGATCAAGGATCTAATCTAATCTGGAAGCTCCTTTGAATCGGATCCCGATTTTCACATAAAATCGCGATCACAATCGCGATCAAAAAATAGATCAAAATCAATAGCGATCCGAATTTCATTTCAAAATCGGATCCCGGTTTTATATCCCGCCCAGCACCCTCCCGAGAAACTCCTTCCCCTCCGGGCTCGTGAACAGGGGAAGATCAGACTCAGCGACCACAGAACTCCGCTCCGCAATCACCGTCTCCTTCGTGATAGGATTGAACCCCTCCTTCTCCGTGATCTTCTTGTAAATGAACGTACCCCGGCGCTGCCATGCCGGCGTGGTGGCGAGGTTAAAGCCCCGGACATGCATCATCTCGTGGAGGTCTTTTGCCTGCAGTCCCCGGAGTTTTTCAGCAGCTTTACGGGAATCCATCCCCTCCTCGATCAGGGCCTGCTGGCAGTAGGCGTTGATATGGTTCCGCCATGCCTCTGCCTGCCGGTTGGCCAGATAGTCGACCGCATACGCGGGAGTCGCCGGAATTACCCGGGCATCGAATGCAACAAGCGTTGTCCCGCCAAGGGCAAGGGTGAAGGAACTGGCGGCATACGATGCTGCCACCGAATCGATCTTCTCCACCCGGCCGGAAAACGGGAGCTTCGTGAAATAGAGGCTGATCTCGTCTGAAAACGTATAGGCACATTCCGGGTTGAGCCCGCTGTCGCAGACAAGCGAGGTGCAGGCAGTCACCATTGCCTTATGGAAAAACTCGTCAAACGGCTTCTCAAGACCAAGACAGTCTGCAAGGTGGTGGAACGCCCGACCGTCCAGACGGACAAAAACAGGGGGGATGGTCGTTAAGGTTGAGAATATTTCCCGGTTTTCCATATGAATACCATGCGGGAGTGCAGATAAAATATGGTGGGGGTCTCCCGCTGTCTGCAGCCGATACCTTACTCTTCCACGGTGCTGCCGCCGGTAAATGCACCAGGGAGGTGGCGGATCAGGACGATATCGTCGATGGCGCTGATGATCCGGTAGGGGATCTTCAGGCCCTTGAAGTTCTTGAGCTCGAAGAGCTGGTCGTTGACCTTGCCGACTATGATCGACTCAATCTTCTTCTGGTCTACGTCGATGAGAACATCCTCGACCTCGCCGATAAACATTCCCTTGTCCGTATAGATCTGAAGCCCGAACAAATCCGTAATCTGGGTTTCCATCGTTATCAGATGAAAGTATATACTTAAGAGTTAAAAAGATAATCCTTTGGTTATGAACGGGTCTTTTCGGATCGGAAGCCTGTTTGGCATTCCGATCCAAATTCATTATACCTTTCTGTTAGTAATCCCACTCTTTGCCTGGATCATCGGCAGCCAGATCTCCATGACGGTTGAGTTACTCCAGGACCTCTATGCCATACCCATTGAGCCGGCCCTGATTACGAACGGTTTTATGCCCTATTTACTTGGAGCGGTTGTCTCGTGCGGCCTCTTTTTCGGGGTGCTTGTCCACGAGCTGGCCCATTCCCTCGTTGCCAGAAAAAAAGGAATTGCCATCAACAGCATAACCCTCATGATCTTTGGCGGGGTCGCATCGATGGAAGAGGGTGTCCCTGACCCAAAGGTGGAGCTCCCGATGGCCCTCGTCGGGCCGATTGCAAGCCTCATTTTCGGGCTCCTCTGCGGGGCGCTGGTCTATGTTGTGCCCTCCATGGTACCGGACCCTGCCAGTGCAGGGGCCATCATCTTTATCTTCGGTTACCTCGGTGTCCTCAATGTCATCCTCTGCTTCTTCAACCTTATTCCGGCGTTTCCCATGGACGGCGGCCGGGTGCTGCGGGCATTGCTTGCGAAACGCATGCCGCTCCACCGGGCCACCCAGATCGCGGCCGATATCGGGAAAGGGTTTGCCATCGTCTTTGGGATCATCGGGCTTTTGGTCTTCTCACCGTTCCTGATCCTGATCGCCCTCTTCATCTACATCGGAGCGAACATGGAGTCCACGGCCGTGAAATACAGCCACCTGCTGCAGGACGTTACGGTGGGCGACATGATGAGCAGCCCGGTGACCACGGTGCCACCAAACCTGCCGGTGAGCCAAGTGATCACCATGATGTACTCAAGCAAGCACCTCGGTTTCCCGGTTGTCGAGCGGGACACCCTGATCGGCATGATCACCCTCGCAGACGTGAACCGGACTTCCCCGATAGACCGCGAGGCGATGCAGGTGCGGGATATCATGACCCGCAACCTGATCACGCTCCCGCCGGCGGCTCCCGTTATCGATGCCCTGAAGATTATGTCGGCCCGGGACATCGGCAGGATCCCGATCGTGCAGGACGGTAAAATCCTCGGGATCGTGACGCGGACAGATATCCTGAAGGTTACCGAGCTGAAGCAGGTTTAACCCGGGTAAAGACATCCTTCTTCTTTATCTCGGAGGAATGGTGCCTGCGGCACTGTATCTTCATCATCATTTAACCGTGTCCATCCCGTTGTACACTTTTCCCCCATCCGACCCCATGCATCAATAAAATGTGAGACTGCTTATGCTTCACGTCATAAAAACAGTCAGATTTACCATGAAATCATTGGTGGAAGGAGGGGGTCGGGCAGGTACATTTGAACAATAGCGGGTTACAGAAACAGGGAACTATGGAAAAATTACGGCAGGGATTGTCGTATGTCACCGGTTTTTATTGGAAGGATATGTACCTGCTCGACCCCCTCCTGTCGTGAGATGTTATGCTCATTGATGGGTAATTATGGGATTTGATCACCCCCACCCCGCCCTTTTCGTGTGCTCAAAGGTCTCTTTAACAATCCTCCGGCATTCAGTAATACCTGATCAAAAGGCCAGCACTGAATCGATACCTGACTTCCCCGCCACCGTCCGGTACGCCTCAAGATCCCGGAACGGCCGCTTCGCAATAACCGCCGCCACCTTCTTCTTCCCGATCCCCGGCAGCCACCGGAGTGCGGTTACCGGCAGTGTATTGATTGCAACCGGCACCGGCAACGCCGTGACCGACCGCCTGCCCCAGTCTACAACCACGGCATCGGTGACTATCCGTTCCGGGAGCCGGAGCGGGATTCCCACGAGGATCGGGTACGACCCCATCTGCCGCCCGAATGAAAGATCGCCCGAGACCTCGATCCGCACGTCGAAAAGCACAGTGCCAACTGGAAAGACCCGCTGGAGCATCGGGAGATCGATCAGGGTACGGACATGTTCCTTGAACTGACGGAACCTGTGGTCGAATTTCCCGAGGGTATTATCAGTATACGCCGGCGTGCCCTCAAAGGGCATTACCTGCCGGATGTTCACGCGACGGATGGAGAGTCCTGCTTTCAGAACGCGAAGAAGGAACTGCTCACCAAGATCGTAGGTCTTCTCCGTTTCGCCCGCCAGCCCGCAGACAAAGTTGAGGCCAGGAAGGAGTTCGGGCACGTTGTCCCGCCGCTTCCCGCCCTCCTCATTGACAATCTCAATCGCCCGGAAGACCTCGTCAGAATTTGCCTTGAGGTTGTTTGCCGCAACCACGACAGGGTCAGCAGTCTCCATACCGAATGCCGCAACATCGCCGGGCGTATGGTGCCGGATGATCGCCCGAAGTGCTTCCCGGGCAGCGTCCTCGTGCCGGGCAATGGTTGCGGGGTTGGTATTGTCGATATGCAGGGTCTTTAGTCCCGGGGCTGCAGTGCGGATAGCGGAGAAAAGGGTATCTATCTTTTCCGGTTCCGGTGCCGGGTACTCGCCTGCCCCGGCACCGTAGGCAAGGATATCCGGCTGTCGCCCGACGCGGAAGTGCCGGGCGCCGTGGTTATGGAGTGCTGCGACTTCCGCTGCCACTCCCGCGATGCTCCGGTATCTCGGCATCCCGTAGAACGGCTCGGTGCAGAACGAACAGCCGCCGGTCGCACCGTGGGAGCAGCCCCGGGCGGTCTCGAGCTCGCACATCACGGAGGGGTAATCGGGGTGCTGGCGGATAACGCTGCTGCCTGCGATACTCCAGGGGTCGGTGCGGGTATAGTCCAGCATTCCATCCGGCTCGTTCTCCGTGAGATAATTATCGAGCGCCACAGCCGGCTCGCCTTCCAGCAGCGCGTCAAACCCGCTGATCTCCTGCCGGATAGCGGACGTTCCTCCCTCTGCCGCATACCCGAATCCAATCGGGCCGCCGATCAGCTTCTTCGGTCCCCGGACCATGTGCCCGACCTGCTGGATCTCGGTGAGGGTTGCCGGAGTACCGCCAAGATACTTCCCCGGTACCGTCACGCCCGCGACCATAACCAGCAGGTCAGCCCGGTTCAGTTCAGCAGTCCGGCGGGGATCGATCCGGAGCTGGTCGATGGTTAGGTACCGGACGGTGTAGCGGTTCACGAGAAGTGCCCCGGCAACGGTCCGGATGTAGGGCGAGATGTACGGAGGCACGCCAAGGCATGCCGGTTCATCGACGTACCCGTCAAGGATGAACGCTGTGCCACTCATACATCGTGCCCGATCAGGGCGAGGAGTTTCCGGGCCCACCGGAGTTTCCCGCGTTTCATCGGATCCACGTTCTCGTCATCAAGGTCAAACCCGGCGAGCGTGATCTTCGAAGCGCCCAGCTCATCCGCGGCAAAGACAGCCCGGTCGCCATCCGAAAAGCCACCAAAATTGTACACGTGGGGAAGCGGGGCGGCCTGCGTTGTCCCGACCACCTTACCACTGAACCGGGGCACCCAGTAGTTCAGGAGCGGCATGTTGTCTCCATGGGCGTGGATCACGATGATGGTCCCCTCCCGGTTCAGCTCGATGATCCGATCGGTTGCCCCGTCAAGGTCAGTGAAAATTGCATCCGCAACAATACCCTGGGAGTCGAGTACCTCCGCAGCGGCATCCGCGGCAAATACGATGCCCGTGATCTTCGAAATCTCGTCTTTGAGGCACGGTGCGTTCCCGCAGACGGTCACCTCGTTCCCATCTGTGAGCGATGCAAGCGAGAGAAGGTTGTCGCGGTCAAGAAGTGTGGCAAGGAGACGGGCTGCCTCCTCATCTGCCGCACGGTCGAACCCGAAGTACTCAACGATATCCTGGTAGTGGGGCTCCCATTCCGAGAATTGCATGAAAAATCCTTCCTGTTTCCATCAGGGTGCCCGGTATTCAGGCACCATTCTTCTTCCCTTCGTTCTCGAGCCCGACCAGGTCACGGAACTTCTTGAGGACCGGCTCGATTACGATTTCAAGCAGGCGTGCCTTGTCCTCCACTTTTCCAAAGTAGTGGAGCGGGAGCGTGGCAGCGGCCATATTCGGGTGGCCGCCCGCATCGCCCATATCACCAAATGCCTCGGACAGGGCATTGCCGATATGGAGGCGGATATCGCGGTTGCGGGCCGAGATCACGATCGCGTTGTCCGTGATGCCGTACACGAGCGCCGTATTCACTCCTTCGAGCGTGATGAGGAGGTCTGCTGCCTGCGGGAGGGCATCGCGGTTCATCACATAACCCACATTCGCAAAGAGGTACCCGCTCTGGATCTTCCGCTCGTGGATCGCTTTCCCAATAACGTCAAGGGTTTCCTGCGACATGGACGGGGACATGATCTTGTCGAGCAGGTCGGCATCGGTCAGCGGCAACAGGAACCCGGCATAGCTGAGGTCCTGAGGCGTAACATTGCGCTTGAACTCCTTGGTGTCCGTCCGGATGCCATAGAGGAGGGCGGTCGCAACCCGTTTGTCGACCGGCACATCGAGCTCCTGCAGGTACTGGGTCATGATGCTTGCCGTTGCCCCGACACCGGGACGGATATCGACAAAGCTGTTCTGGGTTGCGACATGTTTTCCTTCCCGGTGGTGATCGATGATGATATGGATCTTCGTCTGGGGAGGCACATCATTGTTGGCGCCGGGCCCCGAGCAGTCGACAAGGGCAAGGTAGGTGCACTTTTCAAGAGCGTCAGCGGTGAGGTGCTCCATCTTGATATCGAGGAGGTTGACGAACGTGCGGTTCTCCTGGTGGCCGATGTTTCCCTCGTAAAAAATCCTTATGACCAGTGTTTTTGCGTTTGCCTGTTTTGCGATCTCGGCGAGCGCCATGGCCGACGAGATCGCGTCAGGGTCAGGATTCTTGTGGGTGATGATCCCAAGCGTCCCCTCCCAGCCGGCCAGAAGGGTGAAGAGCCGCTGCGAGATCCGGCTCGCGTGCTGTTTTTTCACCTGGAGGATTGCCTGCCGTGCAACCACTTCCTGCGGGTAGAGGACATAGTCCGCACCGGCTGCGGTCAGTTTCTGGCCGTTTACCGGGTCTGTCGAGCGGGCAACTATCTGCACCCCGGGATACCGTTTCCTGATGGTGAGGACGGCCGCGTGGTTCACGTCACCGTCCCCGGTCATGATGAACGCGATCTCGAACTGGGGAAGTCCCAAAAGGAAGTCGGATGAGGTGATGTCGCGCTGGTACGCGTCGAACTTCTGGTCGCGGAGGTGGCGGACGCGGGTCTCGTCCTTATCAACCACAATGACACGCTCGTGCTCTTTTGCCAGCTCAAGGATGATGTTGTAACCGTTCGTCCCGCACCCGAAAATGCAGTATTTCACCGGTCCGGGTTGCTCAAACGGGGCTTCCTGCGGCATGGTACAGAAGATGTCGCTTTCAGGGTAATTAAGGGATTCTTTGTCCGGGGGGTGGCGGGACGTGAACGCTGGGAGAATGACCCCCTCCCTTTTTCGATGAGATTCATTTGTCCGGTTGAAGAATGCTGACGCGTTCTTCTCCGGCTTCGGGTCTGATGACTTCCGACATTTCTGTGGGTTCTTACCTGAAGGTCCCCCTGTCAGGTCGAAGAACGCTTTCATGTTCTTCTTCAGCTTTGGGTCTGATGACCCTCAGCATTCCAAAACCTTTATTCGGCATTATCAACTACATTATTAGGGCTAACAAGGCATGGGTCTGTAGCTTAGTTCGGCATAGCGGCGGACTCTTAATCCGCAGGTCAAGGGTTCAAATCCCTTCAGGCCCGTTTTTCTTTTTCTAAAAAATCCCGCACAGCAGGATTTGAGGACGAGGAGAAATCATCAGGCTTCTTCGAATTCTGAAGAATTGCGCGAAGCGACATACGAAGATCGGCTCCGCTTCCCTTCTCATCATCGAGGTTTTTCAAACCACTCCGAATTTCGAGGATGAGAAGATGTAATCGGGCGTTTTTCAGGTTCTCGAATTCTTATTCCATGCTGCTCTTTTTTTAGTTCCAAGCTCCAATATGTTGTTTCAGGAATAATTTACCGGAACCGGGTCTGTCATGATATCAACATCCACTCCACGGCTGCGTGACCACCCGTATGCAGTGCAGTTTTTCATACTCCTGACCGTAATAATCGTCTTTTCAGCGAATCTTTACGGACTGCTTGCGGGCGTTTCCATCGTAATACCACACCTTTTCTATATCCCGATCATCCTTGCTGCATTCTTCTACCCCCGCCGTGGTGTTGCCTTTGCTGTTCTCGTATCCACTGCATATTTTTTGATGGTTGTGGCTGTCCGTCCAGATAAAAGCCCTGACATCATCTCCGCAGCAGCCCGTTGTATTGTGTTTGTCATTATAGCCGCTGTTGTGTCGTACCTTTCGGAACAGGTTACTGTCCGGGAACACCAGCTCAAGCAGGCAAAGGAGGAGTGGGAGCGCACGTTCGACTCCGTGCCGGACCTTATTGCTCTCATCGACCCGGAACATCATATCCTCCGGGTCAACAGGGCGATGTCAGCAAGCATCGGTATTCCTTCGGAAGAAGCCATCGGGAAGCGATGTTACGAGATTATGCATAATTCTTCAACTCCTCCCCTGCACTGCCCCCATGCAATGCTCCTTGCGGACGGCTGTGAACACACAGAAGAGATCCATGAGGACAACCTCGGCGGAGATTTTCTGGTCACCACCTCCCCGCTGCATGACGCGGACGGGAACCTGATTGGCAGCGTCCATATAGCCCGGGATGTCACGGAACGCAAGAAGATTGAACGAGCCCTGCTGCAGAAGACCGAGGAGCTGGACCAGTACTTCTCCACGAGCCTTGACCTTTTCTGTATCGCTGACATTGAAGGATATTTCAGGCGCCTGAATCCGCAGTGGGAGAAGGCCCTGGGATACCCGCTTGCCGAACTGGTGGAAAAACGGTTCCTTGACTTCGTGCACCCGGACGACCTGCCAGGAACCCTCGCCGCCATTGCCGACCTGAGTGCCCAGAATGAGGTGCTGAACTTTACCAACCGGTACCGGCACCGGAACGGTACTTACCGCTGGATCGAGTGGCGGTCATTCCCAAAAGGCGACCGGATCTTCGCAGCAGCACGAGACATCACTGACCGCAGGGAGATGGAGGAGGCATTGAAGGCCGCTCTGACAAAACTCAACATGCTCTCCTCCATCACCCGGCACGATATCCTGAACCAGGTCACAGCACTACGGACGTTTCTTGAACTCTCGCGGCAGGACCTGAAAGGGACGTCATATGCTGCATTCGTCGAGAAAGAAGACCAGGCCGCAGAGGCAATTCAGCGGCAGATCGAGTTCACGCGGTACTACCAGGATATCGGGGTCAACGCTCCAGACTGGCAGGATATGGAAACGGCCATCCGCGAGGCATCCTCCCAGCTCAGCCTTGAAACGATCGATCTACAGGTCGCGGTTGGAGGGACCGAGGTCTTTGCTGACCCCCTAATCGTGAAAGTCTTTTTCAACCTCATGGAGAACTCCCTGCGCCATGGCGGGGGAGTGACGCGGTTGTCCTTCACCTCCCGCGAAACAAAAGCAGGACTGATCATCACCTACCGTGACGATGGTGCAGGTATTTCCGCGGAAGACAAGGCGAACCTCTTCCGGAAAGGATTTGGCAAACATACCGGCCTCGGGCTCTTCCTCTCGCGGGAGATCCTTGCGATCACCGGTATCGGCATCACAGAGAACGGGGAGCCGGGCAACGGCGTGCAGTTCGAAATAACGGTCCCGGAGGGGGCATACCGCATTATTGCCTGAACCTGCCTGCGGCAGTTAGGGGTGAATCCAGGGGCCATTTTACGGAACATCCTAAAATATTCCCCGCTTATTGTTTTTCGCTTATTTACCCTGTTAAATTTGTCTGATTCGCAAGGTTCATTAATCAACAAAACAATTGGCACTCATTCACAGACGACACCTGTGGAATCAGGGTCCTGTATGTTTTCCCTCCTCTACATAGACGACGAACCCGGACTGCTGGAGCTCGGACAACTCTTTCTTGAAAGAACCGGGGAATTCACGGTCACGACAACACTTTCAGCAGAGGCGGGACTTGCGTGTCTTGCACAGCGTGACTTTGATGCTGTCATATCCGATTACCAGATGCCGGGAATGGACGGCATCAGCCTGTTAAAGAACGTGCGGAAGTCCTATGGAAACATCCCGTTTGTCCTCTTTACGGGCCGCGGACGGGAGGAGGTTGTTATCGAAGCGATCAATAACGGGGTGGATTTTTACCTCCAGAAAGGGGGAGATCCCAAGGCCCAGTTCGCGGAACTCGCCCACAAGGTCCGCCAGGCAGTAATCCACCGTCAGGCAGAAACCGCCCTGTCGGACTCGGAAAAGCGTCTTGCTGATATTATCAATTTCCTGCCTGACGCAACCTTTGCAATCGATACGCAGGGTGTTGTTATTGCATGGAACCGGGCAATGGAACAGATGACCGGTGTCAGTTCAGCCGGGATACTCGGCAAGGGAAATTTTGAATATGCGATCCCGTTCTACCGCGAACGCCGGCCGATGCTTCTCAACCTCGTCCTTTCTGATAACCAGAATATTGCGGTAAAATATCCTTTTGTGAAAAGGGAGGGGAAGACCCTTTTCTCCGAGATAACGACCTATCACTTCCGGGGAGACACGAGAGCCACGCTCTGGTTCACCGCCTCGCCGCTCTATAACTGGAAAGGCGAGCTTACCGGTGCCATCGAGTCGATCCGCAACATTACGGAGAGGAAACAGGCAGAAGAAAACCTTGTTTCCGCCAACAGGGAATATACAAACCTGCTCGACCAGATCCAGGATGTATACTACCGGAGCGATACCGGGGGTAGGCTGGTCAGGGCCAGCAGGTCATGGGCAACGCTCTTTGGCTATGATGACATCTCTGAGTGTCTCGGGAAGAATATTGCAGATGAATTCTATGTCAACCCACCTGACCGGAAACGGTTACTCGAGGAGATCTACCGGAACGGAAAAGTCTCCGGCTATGAAGTTCTGTTAAAGAAGAAGGACGGGACACCGGTGCTCGTTGAGGCCTGCAGCCACCTCTACCATGATCCTGCGGGAACTATCATCGGAGTCGAAGGCACGTTCCGGGACATTACTGCCCGGAAAAAAGCCGAGGAAGAACTCCGCGCGGTAAACGAGCAGCTCGTTGCTTCGGAGGAGGAACTCCGGTCCCAATACGACGAGCTTGCAGAGAACGAGAAGCAGGTCCGGATGAGCGAGATGCGCCTCACCTACATGCTCGGGTTCTATGACTATTCACAAAAGAGCGAGAAGGAACTGCTCGGGTACGCCATCGAAGGGGCAGGGATTGTTACCGGCAGTTCTCTCGGATACCTCGCGTTCCTGAACGAGGATGAGAGCGAGCTTGCCATGTACGCCTGGTCTCAGGCAGCGATGGACGAGTGCTCGATGCGGGAGAAACCGATCATCTACAAGACCGAAAAGACCGGTCTCTGGGGCGAGGCCGTACGGCAGCGGTGTCCCGTTATCACGAACGATTATGCAGCACCCAACCCGGCCAAGAAGGGATATCCCGGGGGACACCCGCAGATCATCCGTCATATGAACGTCCCGGTCCTTGATGAAGGCCGCATCGTGCTCGTTGCCGGGGTCGCCAACAAGCTGTCAGATTATACGGAGAAGGATGCGAGCGAGCTCCTGCTCCTCGTGCAGGGGCTCTGGACCATCATCAAGCGGAAACGGTCACAGGACGAGTTAAAAGCTGCATACGAGCAGATCAGTGCTTCTGAAGAGGAACTGCGACAGCAGTACGGGGAACTTGCCGTCACGCAGGAAGACCTGCAGAAACACAAGCTGCAGCTGGATGAGATTGCCGGTGCCCTTCCCGGTGTAATCTACCAGTTCTATGCCCGGCCGGACGGGTCGATGGGGTTTTACTATATCAGCAGCCGTGCAGCAGATGTCTTTGACATCAGCAGCAATCCTGAAGATTTCTTTGAGCGGTTCACACAGCATGTGGACCCCCGCGACCGGGAAGCGTTTCTCCAGTCCAATAGGGATGTTGCAAGAGACGGCCTGCCCTGGCATTACGAGGGCCGGTTTATCAAGCCTTCCGGCGATGAGATCTGGTTCGAGGGGATATCACGGCCGATCCGGCGCGATAGTGAACTGGTATTCAACGGTGTCCTGCTGGATATCACCGCACGCAAGCGGGCGGAAGAGGCGCTCTTCAACCTCCAGCAGATGCTGCAGGCTGTTCTGGACTCCATCCCGCAGCGGGTTTTCTGGAAGGACACAAACTCGGTCTTCCTTGGATGCAACAAGCCTCTTGCCCTTGATGCCGGTTTTTCAGAACCTGCCGATATGGTTGGTAAAACCGATTACGACCATGCCTCGCATGAAACTGCGGAACTCTACCGGGCCGATGATCGCCAGGTGATGGAGACCGGCCAGCCCCGGATCAACTATGAAGAACCTCAGATACGATCAGATGGCAGCCATGCGTGGCTCCGAACCACCAAGGTTCCCCTTCGCAACAAAGAGGGAACGATCATCGGCGTACTGGGAACGTACGAGGATATTACCGAACGCAAACGGTCTGAGGAGGCGCTCAGAACACGTTCGGAGGAATACCGGAATATCCTGCGGACGGCCATGGACGGGTTCTGCATTGTCGCCATGGACGGATCATTCATCGATGTGAACGATGCGTTCTGCAAATCTCTCGGTTACACCCGTGAGGAAGTGCTTACCCGTTCTCTCCCCCACATTGAAATCAGGGAAAACCCGGACGAGACCGCCTGCCTTATGCAGGATATCATCAGCAAAGGCTGGGACCGGTTTGAGACCCGGTTCCGGCGAAAGGATGGCGGGATCATCGATGTCGAGGTCAGTGTTGTCTATACCGGAATTTATGGCGGGCGTTTTATCACCTTCAGCCGGGATATCACCGAGCGCCAACGCGCAGAAGACGCCCTGCGTGAGAGTGAGGGGAAATATCGCGCCCTCGTCGAGTCCTCGTTCGATGGGATCGTAATCCACCAGGACGGTATCCTTGTTTACGTTAACCAGACTGCCGCCCGGCTCCTCGGTTCTGATGATCCGGGGGTATTTATCGGGAGACCTGCCATTGACCTTGTCGCCCCGGCATTCCGGGAACTGATACTGGAACGTATCGGGGAAGCACCTGAGAAACCCCTGAAACTGATCCACGAGCAGTTCCGGCGGCTTGATGGGACGGCAATCGATGTCGATGTCACCAGCACTCCCGGTACGTGGAAAGGGAGACCCGCAGCGTTCGTCACCTTCCGCGACATCACCGAGCAGAAACGTGCCGAAGTGGCTCTGCGCGAGAGCGAGAGCCGGTGGAGACAATGGATCGAACAGTCCCCCATCCCCATCGGGTTATACCGGCTGGATGGCACCGGCATCTATTCCAATGTTCATTTCGTGAGAATTATTGGTTACACACTCGATGAAATTCCCGACATGGAAACCTACTGGCGTACGATGTTTCCCGATCCGCAGTACCGTCACGAGATACAAGAGGCATGGGAAGACCGCGTAAAGACCTCGATTGTCCGTGGGGGATATATCGATCCGCTCGAAGCCCGGATATCCTGCAGGGACGGTGTCACGCGTACACTCGAATTTACCGGACTTGTTATCGGAGATAAAATCCTTGTTACCTACTATGACCTGACAACACGAAAGAAGGCACAAGATGCCCTGCATGAGAGCGAGGAGAAATACCGGACACTCGTGGAAGTCAACCGTGATATTATTTATTCCCTTGATACTGATGGCACTATTCTCTATACCAGCCCCCAGATCACCGCCCAGCTCGGGTACATGCCTGATGAGGTGGTGGGGCATAACTTTACAGAGATTGTCCATCCTGATGACATCGGGTCTCTGGTCCGCCATATCCGGGAGAATTTCATTACGGGAAAACCGGTTGCGCAAGACCAGTTCCGTCTGCGCAGAAAAGACGGTACATACCGCTGGTATGAGGACAAATCAATCTATGCAACGGATCGTCGTGGCAGACATATTGTCTCGGGTACGATCAGGGATATCACTGAGGAGAAGACTGCACAGGACGCGCTGCGCGAGAGCGAAGAGAAATTCCGGGCGCTGGTCGAGACCACGAGCGATTTCATCTGGGAGGTGGATGCTGCAGGGGTATATACCTATGTCAGCCCGCAGGTCTACCCGATACTGGGATATGAACCCGAAGAGCTGATTGGCAGAACCCCGTTTGACTTCATGCCACCGGACGAGACAGAAAAAATATCGTCTGAGTTCAACCGGTGTGTCACCTCGCGGCTCCCGATCGTGGCGCTGGAGAACAAGGCCATCAGGAAAGACGGATCGGTTGTCGTCCTCGAGACAAGCGGCGTTGTCCGGACAGCAAACAATGGCAGGTACCTCGGTTACCGCGGGATCGACCGCGATATCACGACGAGGAAAGAGGCCGCTGAACGGACAACCCGCTTGAGCGCCCTCAAGCAGGACCTCCTCAGGACCGCCCCGCTTGAGGAAAAACTGAAACAGATTACTGACGGGATCGTGGATATTTTCGGTGCGGACTTTGCACGGATCTGGATGACAAGGCCTGGCGACCTCTGCGACAGGGGATGCATCCACGCAGAAGTGACCAAAGGCCCGCATATCTGCCGGAACCGGAAAAAATGCCTGCATCTCATTGCCAGCTCTGGCAGGTATACTCATACAGATGGGAACCACCGCAGGGTGCCGTTCGGTGCCTACAAGATCGGGAGGCTTGCAACCGGCGATGAGGCGCACTTCATCACCAACGATGTGACCCACGACCCCCGTGTCCACGACCACGCGTGGGCCGAATCACTCGGCCTTGTTTCTTTTTCCGGATTCCAACTGGTTTCGCCTGACGGAGAACCCATCGGGGTCCTTGCATTCTTCAGCCGGGAACCCATAACACAGGACATCGTGGATGACCTGGATGACATGGCAACCACCACTTCCCAGGTTATCCAGACGGGCATGGCGGAGGAGGCACAATGGGAGCGCGAGGAGTGGGCCCGCACGATCCTGAACACGGCGCAGACCGGCATCGTCCTCATCGATGCGGAGACCCACCGTATTCTCGATGCCAATCCCAAAGCGATCGGGATGATCGGTCTGCCGCGGGACTCTGTCATCGGCAGGGTCTGCCACTACTTCATCTGTCCCGCAGAGAAGGGAAACTGTCCGGTGACCGACGGTGGCCAGGTTGTGGATACTTCAGAGCGAATCCTGGTTACCGCCTCTGAAACCATGATTCCGGTTCTCAAGACCGTTGTATCCGTTTCCCTTGGTGGTAAAAAAGTCCTTGTTGAATCGTTTGTGGACATTTCCGAACAGAAACGGTCTGAAGCAGCGATCCGGGAGGCCAACCGGAAGCTCAATCTGCTCAGCAGCATCACCCGGCATGACGTGGCCAACCAGCTCACCGTTATCCAGGGGTACACGCAGCTTGCCGCACTGAGCAAACCCGAACCGGTCATAGCAGACTTCCTTGCCAAGATCGAATTGGGAGTTGACACAATCCAGCGCCAGATCGAGTTCACCCGGACCTACCAGGACCTGGGCGTTCAGGCACCAGCATGGTTCCTGATACGTGATGTCGTCAGCAGTGCCAGGCCCGAAGGGTTAAAGCTGGTCTGCACCTGCAAATCCTACGAAATCTATGCCGATCCGATGATAGGCAGGGTGTTTTTTAACCTGTATGACAATGCGGCAAGATACGGGGAGCGGGTAACGACCGTACGAGTCGGGTGCGCAAAAAAGGGGAAGAAGCTGGTGATCAGGTTTGCAGACAACGGTGTCGGGATCCCGTCAACCGAGAAGAAGAAAATCTTCATAAAGGGATACGGGAAGCACACCGGTTTCGGGCTCTTCCTTGCCCGGGAGATCCTTGCGATCACCGGCATCACCATTCAGGAGACCGGTACCTATGGCAAAGGGGCGGTCTTCGAGATTACTGTGCCGGAAGGTTCGTTCCGGAAAGCTGACTGATTGCCTGAAGTGCCCGTCACGCTATGCTTCTTACCCCTTACCGGAATTGATCGGATCGCTGGGTATTTTGCCATGCGGCAAGAAAGTACCCTCTGGAGGTTGTATAACCATGAAGTTTTCAGGCAGTAAAACCGAGAAGAACCTGCTCGCGGCATTTGCCGGCGAGTCACAGGCACGGAACCGGTACACGTTCTTTAGTAGTGCAGCAAAAAAGGAAGGATATGAACAGATCGCGGCGCTCTTCCTCAAGACCGCAGAAGAGGAGAAGGAGCACGGGAAACTCTTCTTTAAACAGTTGAAAGGTGGCGAAGTGGAGATCACCACAGCCTATCCCGCGGGAGTGATCGGTACAACAAAGGAGAACCTTGCTGCTGCTGCCGCTGGAGAGAAGATGGAATGGGGCTCGATCTACCCCACCTTTGCAGCAACCGCAGAAAAGGAGGGATTCTCAGATATCGCCCGCCTCTTTTTGATGGTGGCAAAAGTGGAAGCACACCATGAGTCACGGTATGCAAAACTCCATGCAAATATGGAGAAAGGGACCGTCTTCAAATCCGGTACATCCATGAAATGGTACTGTCGGAACTGTGGTTATGTCCATACCGGGAAGACGGCACCGGACAATTGCCCGGTCTGCGACCACCCGCAGGCGTACTTCGAGACCGCTGCAGAGAATTACTGAAATTTTTTTATCTCTTTTTTTAATTAAAAGGCTGATCGCTGAGCGAACAGGATCAATATTTTTGAATACATGGTTTATTATAAAACAATCAGAACATTCATTAGATATGTTGTCAATTCTCTGATGTACAGGCAAAAAACAGGTAAGAGTGTCCAGGATCCCTGCATGTTTTCCCTCCTTTACGTTGACGATGAACCCGGGTTACTCGAGGTAGGAAAACGGTTCCTGGAGCTTGGCAGCCGGTTCAGCGTCGGGACGCTTACCTCTGCTCCCGAGGCTCTTGAGATCCTCGGCACACGACAGTATGATGCCATCATTTCCGATTACCAGATGCCGGAGATGGACGGCATTGAATTCTTAAAGCGTGTCAGGGCTTCCGGCAATACCGTGCCGTTCATCATCTTCACCGGCCGCGGGCGCGAAGAGATCGTTATCCAGGCATTAAACGAGGGGGCGGATTTCTATCTTCAGAAGGGCGGCGATCCGGTATCCCAGTTTGCCGAGCTTGCGCACAAGGTCCAGAAGGCAATCCTGCAGAGAAGAGCGGAGGCAAGCATCCGTGACTATGAGCGCCGGGAAGCGGATATCATCAACTTCCTGCCAGATGCGACGTTTGCAATCGATACCCATGGCGTAGTAATCGCATGGAACCGGGCAATGGAGCTGATGACAGGGGTACCATCATCGGAAATCATCGGGAAAGGCAATTACGAATATGCAATACCGTTTTACGGGAAGCAACGGCCGATCCTGATTAACCTGATCCTTGATTATGACAATTCCGTTGCCCGGCAGTATGATGCGATCAAACGGGAGGGCAGCACACTGTTTTCAGAAGTGTTCATTCCGTCTATGAACGGGAGACACGGGTTATTCCTCTGGTTTACTGCAAGCCCGCTCTTTAACCGGGACGGGACCGTTATCGGTGCGATTGAGTCCATTCGTGATATTACGGACAGGAAAGGCACGGAAAGTGCCCTGAGGGAGAGCGAGCAGCGCTATCGCAACGTGGTGGAAGACCAGACCGAGTTCATCTGCAGGTTTCTGCCGGATGGCACCCATGTCTTTGTCAACGATGCCTACTGCAGGTACTTTCAGAAAAAAAAGGATGAGATTATCGGCCATCACTTCCAGCCACAACTCCTGAGGGAAGACCAGGAAAAAGTCCGGGCCCTGATAGATTCTCTCACACCGGATGATCCTGTCGGGTTCGTCCGGCAGCGGGTAATATTTCCGGACAAGAGCGTACGCTGGCAGCACTGGGTTGATCGGGCTATTTTTAATGACAAAGGGGACATTCAGGAATACCAGTCCGTCGGGAGGGATATCACAGATGTAATGAATGCCGAGCTGGCACGGGAGGAGAGCGAGCAGCGCTATCGTAACGTGGTGGAAGACCAGACGGAATTTATCTGCCGGTTCCGGCCGGACGGTACGCACGTCTTTGTCAACGATGCCTATTGCCGGTATTTCGGTATTGCACGGGAGGAGATCATCGGGCACCGCTTCCGGCCGGACATCCCTTTGGAAGACCGGGAAAGCATGGTCCGGTTCTTCAGGACCCTGACCATGGACCACCCGGTCGATATCATCGAACACAGGATCATGATGCCGGATGGCAGCGTGCGGTGGCAGCGGTGGAGTGACCGTGCGATCTTTGACAGTTCAGGGGGGGTTATCGAATACCAGTCGGTTGGCCGGGATACGACCGAGAAGAAAGAGGCGGAAAAAGCGCTGCGCCAGAAGACCGAAGATCTTGACTCCAGGAACAGACTTGTCAGTACGCTGCTTGATACCATCCCTATCGGTATTTTCATGGTTGAAGCTCCGTCAGGAAAACCGATCATCGCCAACAGGGAAGCGACCCGGCTTCTCGGGCGCGGAATTCTTACTGATGCAACAGAAGGGAACCTTGCAGAGGTCTATGACGCGTACAGGGCCGGGATTACCGAACGGTACCCTGCCGGGGAGATGCCGGTTATACGCGGCATGTACGGGGAGAGCCGCCATGTCGATGACATGGTTGTCATCCGGCCCGATGGCACAACAGTCCAGCTGGAGGTGTTCGGGACTCCGGTGACTGACGGCCAAAACCGCGTTACCGCAAGCCTTGTCAGTTTCCTGGATATCACCGAGCGCAAGCGGGCAGAACAGGTCATCACAGAAGCCCAAAAGAAGATCAACCTGTTAACCTCCCTCACCCGTCACGATGTAGCAAACCAGATAGCTGTCTTGCGGGGACTTGCCAGGATTGCGATGCTGAAGAAATCAGATCCCGTTATCGTTGACCTCCTCCTGAAGATCGATGAATCGGCAACAGCAATTGCGCAACACGTCGATTTCTCCCGGACATACCAGGAACTCAATATGCATACTGCCACCTGGCAAAAGATCCGTGAAATTGTTTCAAAACAAAAAATGGACGGTATATCCATCTCGTGCACCTGTAATATCGAAATCTATGCCGATCCCATGCTCGAGAGAGTCTTTTTCAACCTCATAGAGAACGCTGCACGGCATGGTGAACAGGTAACCGTGATCACGGTCAGCTGCAGGCCGGATCCAGACGGTCTTGTTGTAACCCTTGAAGACAACGGGATTGGAGTGCCCCCGGACCTGAAGGAAACGATCTTTGAGAAGGGATACGGGAAGCACACAGGTTTCGGCCTCTTCCTGGCGCGGGAGGTCCTTGCAATCACCGATATCTCCATCCGCGAGACGGGGATTAGGGGTCAAGGTGCGCGGTTTGAAATGATTGTGCCAAGAGGCATGTTCCGGTTTGCCTCGTGAAGATCCGCCGGGGCTTTCTTTGTCATTGGAATCAGCCGGCATCGATCGCGGGCAGGTCCGGAGGATACCTGCGTTGTATTTATGAACCGTTTAAAGGGAAGGATCCGGTAATTATTACCCGGTTTATTTGATCCAGCCCCTGCGCACCCACTGCTCGTACTCTCCGGTACGGAAATCCCGGTTTTCGATAACAATATCCCGGAAAAAATCACGGTTGCCGGCAATCTCTGATTCCTGCACGGGATCGGAAAAGCCTTTCACGATAGCTTCGGTGAGTTTCTTCCCGAGCGCCAGGGCGGATGCCTTCATCCCGTCCAGGGATTCAGCGTTCCCGCCCGTAGCCACATAAAGCCCGCCCACCGAAATAACTCCCAGGTAATTCAGGACATGCTTTTGGTACGCCACGACCTCGTCCCCGCCGGATGTATGCGTTGTCGCAACCGAGCAGCCGTATTTTCCGGAAAGAAGCTGGTAATGTATTGCATCCGCAAGCCGGTCAAAAAAGACCTTCATCTGGCCGGAGACATTATCGATATAAACCGGTGAAGCAAACACAATCCCGTCCGCTTCCTTCATTCTCGCGATGAGGGCAGGGACATCGTCTTCAAAGACACAAATCCCGTTAAACGAGCAGCCCTCGCAGGCAGTGCAGGGCGTAACCCGGAGGTCGCAGAGATCTATCATTTCCGATTCTGCTCCGGCATCGGTGGCACCTTCGAGTACAAACTGTGCGAGTCTGTGCGTGTTGCCCCGGACCGTCCGGGGGCTCCCGTTGATGGCAAGAATTTTCATGGCGGGTGTGGCTCCTGCTCAGGAGATTGGGTGGCGGAGGATAATAGGATGGGGGAACGTGATGATTGTTCCCTCCCAGCTGTGAGATCCCCGGGGGAACGGGAGCTGCACAGCCGAAAAACGAGTTATTTCTTCAGCATACTTTCGATCTTGTCACCAATAAACGTACCCAGGACGAAGATGACGAGAAAGAGAACTATCCCGATGAAAAAACCGGGTGCACCGAACGATCCGAGGTCAATACTCATACCACTATGGAAAATATACTGCGCAGCAAACACGAAGATTATCCCCAGAACAACGCCGACGATGACACCATTTTTCAGGAGACTGTAATAATCTTCTTTTCCCTTATGAAAAAAGCCAAAGGCAATACCCAGGATCAGGTTCAGCAGTTCAAACCACATACGAATACACTCGAGTACAGGCTGTATTGCTCGCCCTCTGCAAAAAGGTGTCCTGAAATGTAAAGACAGATCAGCGGGGATTGCCGGGGATCTGATGCTTCGGGAAGGATTGTATCCATACCCCATTAGGGATTTTGGATAACCGAAAAAAGGAATGCCCGTGAACAGGAACTGTCAGGCTACATCACGGAAGGGTAACAAACACCTGCCGCCAGACTTTGTTCCCGACCACCCGTGTCCGGTGTCCATGCCCTACCAGATCCTCGGCAAGCAGGACATCTCCCCTGCGGAATACCCGTTTCTCACCGTTTCCGACCTCAACTTCGGCTTCTCCATCGATCGTGATAACATATTCCCTGCAGACAACATTGTGCCACGCATACTCCCAGACCGGTGGGATCTCCCGGAAAAAGACCGACTTGGCGGGCTCTGGAATCGTGAAGAGACCAAAGCCCCCCCGGGACGCAAATGCTACTTCGATCTCCTCGAAATGGGACTGGTTATCTGTTCCGGTATAGAGCCGCGTGATTTTCATGGGCAGTTCCCTGCTGTGATCTGTACCTCAAAAAGGGAAAAATGAATGCTTTTTCTTGAGGCCAAAGGGGGGGCATCATGCCCGGGAACATCGGATCTCTGGCATATTGAGACTGGAGAGAAATTTTTCATTCCCAAGATCCTTTTTTGATAATAAATCCGGTAAAGTTTTTTTCCCGTCTGCCCGGATGGTTTTGGGCGGGCATCTCCGTTGACCTGTTTTGGGGGACCGGCATTTCACCTGTTTCTGCATCGTCGAACTCCCGCGCTTGTGAAAAAATATGTTCCGGCTTTTATATGATAATTACTTCATGTCATACAGCTAATAAGAACATGGTAACCTATTCCCGGGATACCATCACGGTATCCGGGAACCGGGTAATCCGATTAAGAGGTATTATTGTGGAAGCCATATCCTTTGAAGTCCCGCAGGCCTTTGTGCCCGATCCCATCCATATCCACATTCTCCAGGCAGTGTCCGACAACCAGGGCTGTCACATCGGCCATGTGGTCCAGCAACTGCTCCCCACCCACGGGGAGAGCGGTGTCAGATCCAGTATCCGTGTCTTACTCTCCAAGCGGTTTCTCGACGGGGGAAAATCCTCAAACGAGATCGTGCTCCGGCTGACCTCAAAAGGCCGGGTCCTTCTCCAGAAGGCAACAGCTGACTAATCAGCCGGTCTCCTGTCCGCCGCGAAACCGTAATCCGGTTTCCCGGCGTTTTTTCAGTACCCGTTCAGCGCGAGCCATGCAAGACCGAGCAGGACCAGCACCTCGACTGCGACCATGATTTCCAGGAAAGGGTGGCCATCTCCCGTGTTCGTTTCCGGTCTGCGCTGCGGCTCCATCGCAACCCCGCCGGTTGCCCTCACACCGCCACCCCGTATGTAGTTCATGCCGGTTGCCGGTCGTGGTTTTGCACTCCAGCTGCCGATGCCGGAACATTCATGGTTTTGTGGCAGCCGGCAGGCCGGGCAGAACTTCCCCCGGCAGTGCTGGCAGGTAAAGGGGAGGGTACACTCACTGCCGCAGTGGTCGCAGCGTGTCATCCTCTTCCCTATGGTTTCAGAGGATTATGAATACTGGACAGCCCCGTCAGGCCAGAGACCCGCGTGATACCTTCCCAATCCCTTATGGCGTCCCGCGCCGGATATTTATCCATGGGGCAGTACCTGAAAGGCGATGTCCTCCTTGCGTCGGTTGCTCTGGATGACCGGACCGGACCCAAGATCCGGCCAGTCGTGGTGATAGAAGCCAAAGAGCCCGGCATGGTCCATATCTGCCCGGTCAGCAGCAAACCTCCTTCCGATGCGCCCGGCCTGCCACTCTCCCTTGACGATTTTATGAGCGGAGGGCTCGATCTTTTCGGTGAGAGTTATGTAATGACATCGCGGGTGCTCACCCTCCGGAGCGGGGATGTGATCGGGAAAAAGGGACGGCTCACCGCGGAAGCGCTTGCGGAAATCGCCGGGCGGGTACCTGCGGCAATGCTGCGAGGTCCTCTTCCTTCACCACGGGCAGCAGTACGGAAAAAAAGGGACCGGAGCTAAAAGGCCCGCTTCTTTCGCCAGCCAACCCCGTATTTTCAGGAATTTTTATGGAGATCTTCTCTTTACCGGTTTTTTACTGTTTTCGTAATAACCACGCTACCTGCAAGAATTCCCGATTCTCTGGTAAAATTCGCCCGATTATCATATGCTTCTTGGGGCAGTGGGTAAAACAACCCGATAGGAGCAGGACTGCTCCAAATATTTTTTTTCCAAAAAATGTGTCTTTTTGATTCGAAAAAGGTCAGGCATTTTAATACCACAAAACCTAAACTACCTTTCATTTACCGGGGGCGTTTTCAATGTTGTTTTTAGGCCATCTGGTGATTGGTCTCATCGCAGAATTTATCCTCTACGAGACGTATCATGACCAGAACACCATCATCTTCTGCTCCCTTGGAAGCGTGCTTCCCGGTCTCGTGGACAAACCGTTAGGTCACATTATTCTGACTTCCGTTCTGGATAACGGCAAGATCTATTTCCATAGTTTGGTTATTTTCCTCCTTTTCTTCATAACCGGGATCCTTGTGTGGAAGTATTACCGTTCCCATTCGTTTTTATATGTCGCACTGGGGGTTATCATCCACCAGCTTGTCGATCTCATGTGGAAGCGCCCGGTAAACTGGTTCTATCCGTTTCTTGGACGGTATCAGGTTGAAGTCCATCAGAATTATGTCACTCAGGTAATAATTACCGAACTTACGTCACCTACCGAATGGGTTTTTTCATTGCAATCCTGGTGATAATTCTTATAGCAGGTATAAGGATATGTCAAAAAAACCAGTTGTGTCACTGGATCCCTTACAGGAGCAACGGCAACATCAGCTGTATGCCGGTTTACTGGGTATAGCCATTTTTGTTCTCTCCTGTCGATTGCGATCATCTGTCTCTGGCAACCGTACCAGGCAATGATACTCTGACTATACATGATAGGTAAGCACAGCGAAGAGAAGGCCGGCACCTATACAGTAATAGGCAAACAGGATAAAACGGTTCTCCTTTAACAGTCTCATCAGCAATTCGATGCTGGCATAACCGGTAATAAATGCAGTAACTGTTGCAACTGCCAGAGGGAGAGCAGTAACCGTTACTGCGGGCTCCTCAAGCAAGGTCACGAATGATGCAATAGTCATGGCGGGAATACCGATCAGGAAAGAAAACACTGCAGCATCCTCTGCTTTGATTCCAAGCAGGAGTGCAGCCCCTATCGTACTGCCTGAACGGGAAATTCCCGGGGCAACGGCGATTCCCTGGGCTATGCCGATAATAAATGACTTTTTGGCAGTCATCTCACCGGCAGGTGATTTCGCTTTGGATGCGATGAATAAAAAGATACCGGTAACGATGAGGAGGCAGCTGACAAGAAACGGCTGGTAAAATAATCCCTTAAAAAACGTTTTCCCAAAAAATCCGATCAGTGCCGTGCCGATCCCTGCGATTATGATAAAAAAACAATAGCGGAGCGCGATCCGGTCTCGCGCATAAATTCCCTGTGCCAGCGAGATCAGGGTCTGGCGGAAATAGATTATGAGTGCGATAATAGTCCCAACCATAATGACGATATCGAATGCGGCGGGAACGGAGATCCCGAGCAGCGACTGGATCAGTACGAGGTGCCCGGAACTGGAAATGGGCAGCCACTCGGTAAAACCCTGGACAATGCCTAACAGAATGGCTTCGAGGATCGAGATCTCACTCATGCAGGTTACACATTGGCCAAAAGCAGTATTAAGCTCTTTGACAGGATTTTCATAAACCTCTGGATTGTCCGTTTTATGGATAATTGCTGTATGAAGAGAATTTCCCCTTTTGCTGCAGATTTTCCTTTAAGATTTTCAGCATACCGGACCTGTCACCGGATTGTATCAGACCAGAGCAGGACTCCTTGCGCGCGGGATTGCAGGCAGGCGCCGATCAAAAGAATCCGGTATTTTCAGGCATCCGGTACGCGTTGGTTTTGTTGTAATACCAGCGTTATACGGCCGGCCGTGCTCACCTCCGGATTGTACGTGGATGAGCAGAATCGACCAGCAGGGATCATTCCAACGCATCGCATATGTCCAGCGTATCATTATTCCGGACAGCAACTATGATGAGGGATTGACTGAAATAGGATTGAGAGATTCTGTAGTTCCTGATTCTTCCCTTCACATCCCAGTAAAACAGTAAACCGACATTATGCCATGCACCGGTGCCTTGCACCGGGATAGTAACGTGTAAAAAAATTTCATCTTATTTATTTGAAAAAAATATTCCAAATAAACTTTTTTGGTTTTTCAGACGACGATTTTTTAAAAAAAGTGATAGATTTCACTTTGACATGCATTAGAAATATTGATATACAACTTAAGATAACTATTTAATCGCTCTAACTCGCTTTGTTATTATCAGGTAGACTATGGCTAATTACGATGATGAACTTGACCAGATAAAAAGAGTTCTGCGGGGCACAGCAAAGGGCCTCACAGTTACCGAATTAGCCCGGCATATACAGGTAAACCGGAATTCAGTGGCGAAATACCTGGATATACTTCGTACTTCAGGTATGGTTGAGATGAAAGCGGTGGGTTCCGCAAAAATATATTCACTCACCAAGCGTATCCCGGTCAGCTCGATACTGAGCCTCTCCTCAGATTACATATTCGTTCTCGATAACGATGCAAAAATAACCTATGTCAATGACAATGTTCTTCATTTTGAGAAGGTGACTGCCGATGAAATAATCGGGAAATCGGCAGACAGCGTGCCCATGGCCTTTTTTTCAGTTGCGGATATCCATGGGTTTATCAAGGAGGGTATCGGCGGTACAGAAACAACCAAAGAATTTAAGGTCATAAAAGACGACCAGCATTTCTGCTTCAGGGCGAAATTCGTTCCGAGTCTGCTCGAAGACCGGAGGAAAGGACTTCTCCTGCTTCTCGAAGATATTACCGAGATAAAAAAATACCAGAAACAGCTCGAAAAGACCGTGGCTGACCAGAATGAGGAACTGACAACATCGTATCAGAAACTCACCAGCGAACAGGAGATCAGTAAAGAAGTAAAAGGCGCTTTTGAGAAGAGCGAGCGCCGGTACCATAACCTGATCGAACTTGCCCAGGAAGGGGTTCTGACCCTGAACGTAGATACGGAAGGGCTTATCACCTTTGCGAATACGAAACTCTCCGAAATTTTTGGATATCCTGTGAACGAAATCACCGGCCGTTCGATTTATTCGTTCACTGACGAAAAAAATGCAGCCCTCTTAAAAAGGGATGTTGTCCGCTTAAAATCGGGAAAACCGCAGTGTTTTACCGTAACCTTCATAAAAAAGGACGGTTCTCCGGTCTATACCCGGGTTTCTGCATCTTCCGGTCTGAATGAAAGCGGAAAATTCTCGTACGGGCTGTTTTTGATCTCCGATATCAGCGAACTCAAAAAAGCCGATGAGGCGGTACACCAGAGCGAACTGCATTACCGCATGCTCATCGAGACCATGCCCAACGGAGTTATTACCATCACCCCGGATGGCAGTATCCAGACCGCCAATATCCATGCCGCAGAGATGCTTGGATATACGGATATCGGTGATGCTATCGGAAAAAACCTGTTTGATTATATCGCACCAACCGATCTGGAAAAATGCACCGGTGCCCTCAAACGGGCGACAGAAAAGGGATTCTCCAGAAGTACGGAATGCACCCTGATATCCCAGGACAGTACCGGTTTCTGTGTAGAGCTCAATGTATCAACCATAGAGACAGAACTCAATATATCCACCATACGGTCCCATGAAACTGCCCCTGTGGTCTATGTCTGCATCCTTTCTGATATCACGGAGCGCAGGAAAGCGGATTACCTGATCAAAAAATCCGAAGAGAAACACCGGGCCCTTGTCGAGGGAATGAGCAATATCGTCTTCACGACCGATACGAAGGGGAAGATGACCTATGCAAGCCCGGTTATCCATCATATTCTGGGCTACGAACCTGCTGAGTTGTCCGGCAAGCACTTTTACAAGCTTGTCCCTCCGGAAGAACGCTATAAAATCGGCCTGATGCTCAAAAACGCACTCCAGGATAAAACCAGCCCTGAAGAATACAGAATGGTTGACAAAACCGGAAGCTTTCATGATGTCCGGATTATTGCACAGCCTTACTGGGAAAAGGACAAACTGGCTGGCATCAATGGCCTTATTGAAGACATCACCGAACGGAAAAAAGCAGAACTCCAGTTAAAGAAAGTCGAGCTCCAGTACAAAGATGTTGTTGAAGACCAGACGGACCTGATATGCCGGTTCCATCCTGACTTTTCCATAACGTTTGTCAATCCTGCGTTTTCACGGTATTACCAGATGCCGCAGGACATGATCCTCCAGAAGAATCTGTTCGACGTAATTTCCACGGTTGAACAAAAGAAGATCCGGGAGATCATCGGTGACCTGACTGTAGACCGGCCGGTAAAAACATTCGAGCATGAGAGTATTTCAGCCAAAGGGACAACACACTCGTATTACACTACGATCCGGGCCATATACAATATGAATAACGAGCCCAGCGAGTTCCAGATAAGCTCACGTGACATCACCGAACTCCAGCAATACTATAAAAAATCCCAGCACCTTCTCGAGGAACTGCAGGTCCACCAGAAAGAACTCGAAGCCCAGAACGAGGAACTCAGGATGCTTCGCCAGCAGGCAGAGCATTCAGAGCGTAAATACCTTGACCTGTATAATCATGCACCCGATGGTTATTTCACCCTTGCACCTAACGGGCTGATAACCGAGGTGAACCTGACTGGAGCGGCCCTTCTGGGCAAGAGCAGGGACCAGGTCCTGAACACCTCACTCCAGAACTATATCACACCGGAAACCCGTGACACCTTTATTGCATTCTGCAGGCGGGTATTCGAATCGTCAAGGAAACAGAAATGCGAGCTCACCATCATCCGCGAGGATACCGGTGAGCACCTGGTTATCCAGGCTGACGGCAAGCGTATAGAGCAGGAACCGGGGTTGGAAAAACGATGCCGTATCGCAATGACGGATATCACCGAACGCGTCATGGCGGAGAAAGCCATCAGTGAAAGTGAGGACCGGTTAAAGAAGATGATCGACGGGTCATCGGTCCCCATCTTCGTGCTCGATAAGAACCACGAGGTACAGTACTGGAATAAAGCGATGAGCGCCTGTACCGGAGTCAGAGCAAAGGACGTGATTGGCACCGGTCTGCACTGGAAAGGTTTTTACAAAGAAGAACATGCCTGTCTCGCAGATCTTATCGTTGATGGTGATTACGACCAGATCACCAAGATATACCCGGATACTGCGTCCCGATCCCAGCTCATCGAAGGCGCATACGAAGCGATAGATTTCTTCCCCTCAATGGGCCAAAAGGGAAAATGGCTCCATTTCACTGCCTCACCGGTCTACGATACCAAGCGGAATATCATTGCTGCACTCGAGACGATCATTGACATTACGGACCTGAAACTTGCTGAAGAAACCGTGAAAAGTGCAAATATAAAACTGAATACCTTAACCAAGATTACCCGCCATGACATCATCAACCAGCTTACCATCCTGCTGGGTTATGTCGAGTTCCTTGAACAGACCCTGCCTGAAGACAAAAGCATAAAAAAACATGCTGAGAAGATAAAAAATGCTGCACAAACAATCCAGAACCTCATCGTATTTACCCGGGAGTACCAGAACCTGGGTATGGAACTGGCGCGGTGGCACTCTCTGGATCAACTCATCCATAAAGCAATAGACACGGCCAAAGCCCGTTCGCTCAAAATCGATATTGATCCACAGCCGGTTTCAATCTATGCCGATCCGCTCATCGAGCGGGTATTTGAAAATCTTGTGAACAACGCGATCCGGTATGGGGAGAAGGTAACCGAGATCCATGTATCCTTTGATAACGCAAACGGGACCGGAAAGATCATTTTCGAGGACAATGGGATTGGGGTTCCGGCTGCACAGAAAACCAGAATTTTCAGCAAGGATGCAGGAAAAACACCAGAGTTAGGCCTTTTCATATCCAAGGAGATCCTGGGGTGCCATGACATATCAATAAAAGAGACCGGGGAGCCGGGGAAAGGTGCCCGGTTCGAAATTGAGGTGCCGGTGGCCCGGTACAAGGTGGGGTGAAGACCGGCGATCTGGTCAACAAAGTCCTCATTATCTGCATACCTGTTCAGGAAAATATAGTAAATTCTTTAAAGAGGAAACAAAACAGGATTCTTTATACTTCTCCCGTTACAAGGGTGCCTGATTCTTCTCCCTGCTGCATCTTTTTAAGGACAAGATCCCGGTTCTCTTTTGCTTCGGTAAACTCGGGGGACTGCTGGATTGCCTTTTCAAAGGAATCGAGTGCGGCCGAATAATTGCCGGTTGCCATCAGCGCTTTCCCGCGGTTGTTCCAGACATTGGGGACAAAGTCTTCACGTGCAAGCACCTCATCATATACCGCTATCGCTTCTTCAGAACGGTTCAATACCAACAGAGTGTTCCCCTTATCCAACCATGCCCGGGTATACCCCGGATCCGCTGCTATCGCCATATTGTAAAGATCGAGTGCCAAGGTATAGTTGCCATTGATTAAAGCATCAGATCCCTGTTTATGAAGTTCGATTGCAGTAGGAGCCACGGTTGTTACCAACGAAGTCGGTTCTGGCGTATCTGTTTTATTTCCCGTACAACCGGAACTGAATACGGTTACCAGCATAAGTGCGAGTACTGCAAGAACAATTCCATTTCTTCGCATACTTGTGATTAGTACCTTAAAAAGGATAAATTTACTGGTTTTCAGGGGAGAGATGAACTCCTATCATCGCGGATACCCGGTTACACAAAACAACACGTTTGCTCTGCAGAAAAGATTCAACGAACGCTGACGTTTTTTGGCAGGCAGGTATGCCCCCGCCGCTATGGCATCCCTATCCGGGGATAGTGACATAGTGCCTGTACGAGAAATCATACAATATCCGGCGAGAGTCCAGACCGTCGCATTCCAATGCGCCCTGTCCCCCAACGGGGAAATGGTGGGTCAGGAGGGGGATTTCATAGAATACGAACTGGGTTTTCTCCAGGGCAGGTTTTTTTAACAAACTACCCGTCAGGGATCAATATCCTGATACCGGAAATGATTTTTCAGAAAAGAATAAAAAAAAATATCGTGAAGAGGTTTCAGATTATTCCTTCTTTGTCCTGACGTATGTTACTGCACCGATAATACCAACAAGCAGGGCAACCGGCAGAGCAAGAGTCGGGAACTCTGGGACTTCGTTAGGTGGAATATATACTCTGACGGCCATCGGCTGAACTTTCGAATCAACCTTCGTCAGGAGCGCTGCATAGTACTCACCGTAGGTTGGTACAAAGCTGCCCTGAGCCTGAACCTGTGTCCAGTACGTGTCAAAGGCCGCATGGCTGTAACCCGAGGCATAACCAAACGCCGGGTAGCAATCTGCCGGAGTTGGGTCACTGACACATGCGCCATCAAGCTTCCATATTGCAGCCTGGGTTATCCTCCAGTCAGCATTCTCGTTGTTGGCGATCCAGTTGACCTTGTTCCAGTTCGGGATGTGCGTAAAGTAAACGGGCAGGTCACCGTTGTTTACCGTCCTTGTGTCCCAGACGTTCCATTCACCCACGGGTTGACCGCCACTTGTCAGATAATCCATGCACATTGCTCTGTTTGAACCAAGCGCAATGTCAGTGTCACCTGCCGGATTTACGGCATCTACATTGAGTTTGAAATAGCTGCTCGTTTGTGAAACCGCTCTGCTATTTATATGAATTGTGTCGGGTAATGCTGATGCAACCGAAACCAAGGCAAGCACCGCAAGTACCATCAGAATTCCAAATTTCATTTTTTTCATACATACTCCTCCTGGAGTTACTCTATCTATTTCCATGGGGGCATATGAATAGTTGCGAGGCACCGGTGCAAGGCAACCCATCTGTTTTAATAGGATACTCAAGTACGCACGTATCCAATGTCATTTTTTAATATATATTCGTTCAGATATTTCATGAACTTTTCCGGATCTTCTGCCTTCATTAGCGCGGTCCGGGCAATTTTTACAGAGAGATTTTCATAGTCCAAAGACATCATTTAATTGTCACAATTTTCTGCGTCCCGATGCCATACTATCCCTGATTCCCAACTGAATGCGACAGGGTTTTAAAGCAAAGCCGGGTCATCTCACATACAGTAACCTTTGGAATATCCGTACCGTTCAAAAAAATCTACAGGATTGCCACAACCGATAAAACGGTTGAATGTTTTATTGTTGTCTTCAGTC
>Ga0105103_10000109_pt1 | contig 41504 bp, 41 predicted proteins | sample PPLLaktember2015_2_FD_79107 | JGI IMG/M metagenome (GOLD analysis project Ga0105103, IMG submission 79107) | Freshwater sediment microbial communities from Prairie Pothole Lake near Jamestown, North Dakota, USA - PPLs Lake P7 Core (6) Depth... | ecosystem: Environmental > Aquatic > Freshwater >...
CCTGTTATACACGTCAACTTTGTACATATTTATACATTGTTGTATCTTTTTGAGTATTGTTGGACTTTATATTGCACTAATGTATACGAAAAAGGCCTGGCCCGATAGGATGCATAGATACATTCCTGACCCCGTATTTTTCAGTAAAAAGCAGGTTCTCACAGGGGACTCAAGGATGAAAATTATTCAGTTTTTACTCCATTCTCCTTTAACTTCTCAGATTTTTTCCGGGAGCAGTCCTCGCAACGGAATTCCGGCTCATGGTCACCGGTCCTGTCATAATCACCGGATCGTACAAGGCGGTATCCCCGGGCAGTCCTTCCACAGTCAACACAGGTGATGTTCTCCTTCACTTCCCATTGCGCAGCAAGGGACTGCGATGTAAAAATGAACTGGTCGACCCAGAAGAAGATCAGCCCCCCGATCAGATTTGCCACGATTGCTGATACAAGCTGCCCCATCGATACGAGAAGGATTCCCACCCCTGCAAGAATGGGAGTACTTGCCTGCCAGCGGAGGAGGTAAAGCCCGTACCGTTTGTAATTGACCTGCATATCAGATGATTATGCAGATGAATAATACATGTTGTGCTGCCAGTGAAAATTCAAGAAGGCTAAATAATACAACCTGCAAATCCTGTACAGAATTTTTGAGGCAGGACAATGGACCGGTACCGGAACAGATCATTAGGCTGGGTGTTTGTATCGCGGATGATAGGGATCATCTGTTTCCTTATTGTCGTGGTCCTTGCCAACATCCTGACATACTATGTAGCAAACCCGGTCTATCATTCTGGTGTGAACTTCATCAACGGAAATTTCTGGCTTTTGGTTCTCATCGCGGTCATCCTGCTGGCTGCAGACCTCTTTGGGGCATTCCCGTTCCCGCTCAATCTCCCGTCACCGATTATCAAGGCGATCGGAAGTGTATTCTGCATCGCATTTATCCTCCGGGTATTCCAGTGGGTGGATACAGTGACAGCTATGAATCTCTATCCTGCTTTCTGGTTCGTTTCATTCCTTGTCGTGCCTCTGGTCTTTCTTATTGTTCTCGCTACCGGATATTTTGAGATCATGCGCCGGCTCTGGAGGCAGCCGAATCTGGACGGGGACATCGGTATAAACGTTGTCCAACAGGAATCCTTTGAAGACTCTGAACACCTTCTGTCAGATGTGAAATCATGGGAGGAAATCGGAGCAGAATTCCGCATGATGCTATACGATATTATCCACCGGTTCCGCGAGGAAATAAAAAATGGACGGTGACGAAGTGACTGCGACCGTTACCACCCGGGGTTTTCCTCGAGAAATTTCTTCTCTTTTGCTTCAAGTTCTTCCGCGTTAAGATGTGCGGGCATACAGATACAGCGGTGTTCGATGAAAACCCCGCCTTTGAATACACCTTGCAGTTCGCCCTGCCTGCATGCTCCGTACTCGTCGTCATCGCAGTCATGATAAACCTGGGGGAGCCCTTCCCGGACTGCGCATTCCTTGGCCTCTTTCCATGAGCCTGCCATGCCGTAAGCTTTGGCTGACCGGTATTATGAGATTATCTGAACAAACTCCAGATTATCAGAGAGGAATGATGCTTGACAAAATCCTAAAAAGAAGAAAAATTATGAGATCAGAACCGGGGTTTCCGGTGCTTGGGCAGGCAGTCCCTGCAGTAGACCGGCCTTCCCTCAGTTGGTTTGAAGGGGACTTCGCACTCTTTGCCACAGTCTGAGCAGACTGTTTTTGTCATTTCTCTGGGACCGAAGTTTCTCGGGCCACCAAAACTCTTTCTTTCCATTGTATTACTCATGCAGTTTTGATCTGCACATATACCATTAACGGTTCAGTATAAATACATCTCCTTGAATATTGACGGTTAATGTGATGAGATTGCTGCATCTTCTAGGGTATGATTTCGCAGCCATTGAACTTCTCGTGCGCGAAATCCCCTGGAGAAATCGTACCCTGATCCATGAGTCGTTGGACACGGGGGAGTGATGACACAAGTGCATCGCGGAGGTTCTCCACAGTACCGCAGACAAGTCTGCGTTCAGCAATCCCCCATGGCTGTGTGATATTTGAATAAAGACAACGGCCGCCGCAGAACGACCTGATACTGCAATCAGCACATTCCCCGCGGATAAGAACATGATCCAGCTTCAGCGGATCAGACCACGAGATATGCCCGACATAGTACTTGCTCATGCCGACCATTACCGGGCAGGGCCCGATGTTCCCATCGGTCATGATAGTATAATTGGCATACCCGGACCCGCACCTGAGCTGACTCTCCTTTTCATACAGGAGATCCTCCATTGGATCCAGAAAAGGGTACCACCGCAGAACTTCTCCCTCTGTTTCCATATGGTCTACCCAGTCGTCAACAAGTGTCCGTATTCCGGGATTATAGCAGTCACGTGTCCATTCCCGGAACCTGCGCAGGGAAAAATCGCCCGCGAAATTTGCGTCAATCTGCCAGTGGATAGAGGTGAAGGAACAATCCTTGTTGGCCGCAAGATGGTGAACCGCTTCCACAATATCTGTTCTCTCTGTCACTGTCATACGGGCGATCAGTTCTCCGGTATACCCATGTTCACGGATTTTCCGGATATTCTCCATTACCCGGTCATAGACACCGGCACCCCTGTTCCCATCGGTGAGTTCTTTCCTGCCGTCAAGGGAAACAAGGATGGTCACAAACCGGTTGGCAGTCTCTGGCGGGAGCTTGTCCAGGAGGATTCCGTTGGTCTGCATCATGAACCGCCGGACTGGTGCCTCCCGCACAATCCTTTCGATCAGGTCGGTGCGGAGGAGTGGTTCCCCACCATAGAAAGTGAGTGTGGGCAGGGGATCTTTTTTCAGAAAATCATATAGTTCATTCAGGTCGAAGTCCAGTTCAGGGGGCATGTCCTCGTCAATGAGGAGGGAGCGTTCACCCTCGCTCTCTTCCATCTGTTCGAACGCCTTTGCCCTGCAGTAGCTGCAGCAGAGGTTACAGTCATCAGTGAGGATGAGGTGGAAGTACATGGTGTTATTGATTGTACCTTATAGGCTGGACCAGACGATAAAAATTGCAGCTCCTGCAGGGACTCATCCAGGCGCTGCAGAACGCAGTTCAAAAAAGTTTGGGAGTAATCTATAAACAATTCCTCCGGTAATTCTCTGGTATGCCGGCTACTACCTGCTTCTCCCCGGAAATTGAGACGATGGAGCGCAGCGATCTCGACAGCCTTATCGATGAACGTGTCCGGTATACGGTGCAGTATGCTGCTGAACATTCACCGTTTTATCGCCGCTGGTTCAAGGAAAACAGGATTCAACCGGGGGAGATACGCGTCCATGAGGATCTGCTCTCCCTCCCCCTTATATCCGGAAAAACGATACGTGAACACCAACCCCCCGTTACAAAGAATTTCGAATTCCTCTCAACAGACTGGTCCAATATATTCTCCATCCAGGAAACCAGCGGTACGAGCGGGACTCCCAAGGGATTCTTCCTGACATGGGACGACTGGAAGCGGTATGCGGAGAAGTATGCCCGTAGTTTTGTATCCCAGGGTTTTACACAAAAAGATCGTATCGTAGTGTGCGCATCCTATGGCATGAACGTTGGCGCAAACACAATGACGATTGCCGCCCAGCGGATCGGGATGGGGATAATACCGATCGGGAAATGCTCCTTTGATTCACGGATACTGAAAAATTACCGGCCTACCTCCATTGTGGGAAGCGTTTTTAAACTTATCCACCTTGGCCGGCGTTTGAGAGCAGAAGGGGTAAAACCCGCGGAGATCGCCATTGACAAACTGGTGGCCGGCGGGGAGAGTTTTGCCGAGGAATCCCGCAAGTATCTTGCAGACCAGTGGGGTTGTCCCGTATACAATACCTATGGTAGTACTGAAGGCACTATGTGCGGTGAATGCACAGAACTTGCGGGTCTCCACGTACCTGAGGACATTGTACACCTGGATGTGTATGATCCCCGGATGCAGGGATTCGTGCGGGATGGTGATTGTGGCAGGGGGATACTCACCACCCTCCTTCCTCCCGGCGGAAAGAGCGGGATGCTCCTCCTCAACTATGATACCGAAGACACCACGCTCGTCATTTCCCGGGGACGTTGCAGGTGTGGCAGAACGCATATGAGGATCCATACACCGCAGCGGGAGGCAGAAACCGCATGGATTTTTGGGAATGCACTGGGCCGGGTGGATGTTGAAGCGGGAGTCTTCCAGCCCGAAAACATGGAGTACATCACAGGAGAGTACGAGGCATTCATCTATGACGGAGAGTCCCCGGATGAAGTGGTTTTCCACATCAGCGTGGAGTGTATGGATCCTGACCGGTGTGACAGGAAGCTTGTGGAAAACCAGCTTATCGGGCGCTTCCTGAAGTACAAACCCGGTCTTGCGAGCCAGTACCATGATGGCAAACTGAAAATCTCCATCAATTTCACCGGGCCGGGGGGATTGGAACTCCACAATCAGAAAGGGCGCCCGAAACGTCTTATCGACCGCAGGAAACGGGCATGATCGGGCTCCGGCAACCGGCTGATGGGGGATGACTTGCCGCACCCCCGGCAGATTCACTAAAAATATCCTCCGCGGACTGCGCTTACACATCCGGTGCACCAAACAGCGCCGCCACGCATTCAGCCCGCTTTACGTGGAAATATTGACAAACGGGTCATTTTAACAGTGTTTTTAATCGGAGTGAATAGTGTGGCACAATGACCAAAAAAACCTTAAATAAGTGGCAAAAAGCCGGATATCGACGGGCTTTCGACGGAAACCTTTTATATAATCAGGCGTTAACTCTCATTATCAAAACCCAATAGAGGTTTTGAGGTGTTTAAATGGGAACCAAAATTGGAAAAGAAAAGATCCAGCGCGAAAAGGGCTACCTCTACTTTATCGGCAAAGATGGATATGTCTGGGCAGCCCCGATGAAGCACAACAAGACCGGCAAGAAGAAGAAAGTCGGTGCTGAGAAGATCGCCAAGGAAAAGGGCTTCATGTACTACATTGGCAAAGACGGATTCGTCGCAAAAGCCAAGATGAAGAACGCGTAATCTCACTTTTTCCTTTTGCACGCGGTCCGTCTGCTGTCCGGAACATTCCGGCCAGCGGGACTGCACAATATTTTCCCCTTCGGGGGAGTTTCTCGTTTTTGGATTTTCTGGTCCGCGTTTACTTCAGCAGTGATTTGTTAGTACGGAAAAACCAGGTCACTGCAGGAACATGAAGTGAAATGGAATTTCTAGACGGATTGATCAAAATTTTGGGAATGGAATGCAGGTCTTCATGGAAAAAACGATCCGGTCTCCATCTTCCGGCATATCCGGGATATTCCATACTCGCTCGCGGCTCCCATGACTGATCTGAAAACTGCACCGGAACAGATCCTTGTTATCGGTCAGGGATTCTGTGGATCCAGGCATTACCTGCGTACTGATATTCACCAAAAACCGGTATTGAAGTGGTCTATGCTCTCTATCCATTCTACGGTACTTCAGTGTGATTCATCCCGCAAATCGTGGGAAATACTCTGCCCGGTGATTTTGGATTGAGACATGTGATATGCATTTTTGTTGTACCAAACAATTGGCTCCCAAAAGAAAATGATAACCTGAAAAGAAATGAGCCCGTCGTGATCCGAACACGAGATCTTCGCCGTATGAAGGCGACCTAACGGGCACCGGTTCAAGAACCGAGCCCAGAATAAGGTTAGCTGGGTGTATGGGGAGAGAATCCTTGGTTTCAGAGGTTATTGTTGTACGGACTGGTTTGTGATGCAGACGGGGTATAGTGCCAAGTTATCTATCTGGCAATCCAGACTTATCTCTCCATCGAAGGTTATTAATCCATTCAGATCAGGACACATGCAGGGGATTACCCTGTGTAAGGAATACCATATCGAAAAAAATCCCCGAATTCTCTAACTGCACTGAGACATCTCACGGGTCAGGCTTTAGCAACGGAACCGTCCCATTGATAATTCTTCACATATTCCCAAGCACATATAATGAGCAGCAAAGGAAATTGGGAATAGCAACCCACGTGCTGCACGCGAACATCCACATCGGCTGGATGATAAGCTCTGCAAAGAGGACACGCTCTCATGATCAACCCAAATACCAAAGTCAGAAACGTCCTGGAAAGCCTTGTGCAAGATGGTGGAGAGATTGGCGTTCAGGTAGCCGCCTACCTGGATGGGAAACTGGTTATTAATGCATGGGCAGGCTTTGCAGATGAGGTGAGCCAGAGTCCGGTAGATAGTGGCACACTCTTTACTGCCTTCTCACTCTCGAAGGGTATTACTGCTACTTGTATACACATCCTTGCCGACAGGGGGTTTGTAGACTATGATGCGCCAATCGCGAACTACTGGCCGGAGTTTGCTGCAAAGGGTAAATCAAGGGCGACCATTCGCCACGCTCTGACCCATCGGGTCGGCATCCCACAGGATCCACCGGGGTTCGACATAGACATGATGTGCGATTGGGATGCTGTCTGTCGGGCGGTCGCAGGTTTGGAGCCGCTCTGGGAACCGGGCACCAGGATTCGCTACCACCCCTTGACCTATGGATGGATACTGGGTGAGGTAGTGCGGCGGGCTGATGGAAGATCCATTCAACAGTTCCTTTATGAGGAGATCTGCCGGCCACTGGGTATCACCGACCTGTATTTCGGTGCCCCACCAGAAGCAGAGCACCGGATTGCGACTTTGAAGAATGTACCCGGTCTGGCCGAATCCCTCTCCCGGATGGGCATACCCTCAAACCACCCTTTGCGTGATCCGGCAGCGACGTTCAATCGGCCGGAGGTGAGACGGGCGACCATCCCAGGAGCAGGGGTGATCGTGAACGCCCTCTCCCTTGCACGTCACTACGCTATGCTGGCCGGAGGCGGAGCGCTGGACGGTGTGCGGTTACTCAGCCAGGAACGCATCGCTATCGCCGGCGCACCACAACCCGAGGAACCCGAAATGATAGACCTCCGCTGGTGGACAGGGCATGGTCTTGGCTACACCCTGGGTGGCGGGTCTGGTCCAAGGAAAGGGCTACCGCATGCCCTGGGGTACGAAGGTATCGGTACGGTAGGTTTTGCGGATCCGTCATGCGGGTTCGCCTTCGCCTTCCTCAAGAACCTGCTGGACATGTCGTCGAATGAGATGGACTCGGCTACCCGGGTCACTGAAGTTACGATGGAAGCCCTGGGGATTGCTTAGGGGATCTCGTTCTTCCTGCCGCAGGCCGAGCCCCCGTTGCAAGCGGTAGCAACCCGTGGGCGAAGGCTGGATCCCTTTAACTACCTCCCCACTCCACAACACGCACAAAGCGGTGTGCTTACACTCCGCCATCTCCAGCCACAGGAGAAAAGAAACAAGGGTACACGATAAAATTCAAAATAAACCGCAAATCATCCGAATCCATCAACCGATCCACCACTCGCTATCAAAAGAAACCATCTCATTGCTCAAAAATACCGGCAATAACGCATCCAACGTTATCGATAGACTCATTGAGGACGCATTCTCTGAATCGAAACCTGTAAGCGTATGAATAGGCGAATCGGAATGGGCCCGTCGTGATTCGAACACGAGATCTTCGCCGTGTGAAGGCGACGTCATAGCCAACTAGACCACGAGCCCTCAATGCATCGACCGGGAATCGAACCCGGGCTATAGGCTTGGAAGGCCTAAGTCATACCTCTAGACCATCGATGCGCTGTGCTCTACAATTTTGGGAGGGAGGAGTATTAATTGTTACCTGAGCGGATTTCATGCATTCCATATTTTTTGGTTTTCCCTCTCTCCTCAGCCTGACAGACATCTCACCACTATCGATGCCTTGCAGTTTCTTAAGTTGCAGACAAGGTTGATACCAGAGAAATAACAGGAATGTTGTACTATTCGTTTATCCATTACGCAATTTCGTCACGTTTTCGCTTGATCGGAGTATCCTTTTTCCAGAGCATAATATCCCGTGCGCGATCAAAGTAGAATTTGGATTCATCTGCTTTTCCCATCTCCTTGAAGCAGATTCCCAGGTGGTTCCAGGCACTTGCATTGTTGGGCATCTGGTTCACCACCATCTTGAACGTCTGGATGGCGGAATCGAGGTATTTGTTGCTCATATACATTACCCCGATTATTTCAAGGGTTTCACCCAGGTTGAAAAGATATTCAGTATTGTCCGGTGAGAGTTCGACAGCCCTCAGCAGGGATTTGAGAGCATTTGTGTGATCACCCATTTCCCGGTAACACGTTCCCCGGTCATTCCAAACATGGGCGAGTTTGTTGTCACCTTCAAGTGCTTTATCGAATGCTGCTATTGCCTCGGGATACTTTTTTTCCTTCGCGTACAGGATGACTCCATCCCTGTAATGCGATGAAGACTTTCCGAGGATTTTATTAAAGAGGGTTTTTTTGGATTTTTTGTTATCAGGAGATGCAACATCTGCCCGCTGAGAGACTTCGTCAAGTTTTGAATCAGGGAGAGCAATATCGCTGAATGTAGCGGTTACATCACGGATTGTACCTACTGATGCGACAAACTGGCCCTGACTGTCGTACACCGGCATGGCTTTCATCCAGAGTGTCCATTCCCTGCCGTCCTTTTTTAATCCACGGGTGACCGCAACAATCGGGCCTTTTTGGATTCTGCTGACCAGCATATATTTCTGGCGTTTAATCTCCTCCTCTGATTCAAAAACAAGGTTGACCAGCATCTTTTTTCTTGTTCCAAAAAAAGGTTCAGAATAAATATTGTCACCTTTTCCGATAATCACACTTGCAGGAACATCTGTCAACTGCTCTATGGAATCATTCCATGCAACAATCTTACCGTCCCGGTCAATAGCAAAACACGGGTCGGAAGAAAAATTTATCATATCCACGATTATCCTCTGTGTTGTGCCAAGAGCTCTTCCCATGGCACTCCGTTCCATTGCTTTTTTGACCATTGTTACCAGTTCACGGAACTGGTGGCGGGGGTCCTCTCCTTTTTTCAACAGGAAGTTAGCTCCGTTATTCAATGCCTCTATTGCAGCGTATTCTCCGCCAAGACCGGTGAATACAATAATCGGTGTAGTGTCGCCGTGTTTCCTGAGAATTTTTAAAAATTCAATCCCGCTGATCTCTGGCATATCATAATCGACAATTATGACATCGAAACTCTTCTGTTCAAGGGTCCCAAGCGCCTCTTTTGCGGATTGTGCTGTCTGAATGGTCATCTCCCGTGAACGTTCTGACATCAGCTTGATCATTTCAAGCAGGGCTACATCGTCATCAATGAGGAGTACGGAAGTTGGTTCGGTTTTCATTCCTTATTATCTGACTGAGTGCCCATAGATATAATATAAACGGTTCGGTATCCACGGCACCGATAAAAAAGTCCGGACCGTATGGATCAGATGCTTGTTACAAGCCACTATCATACATTGAATCCAGGAGATTGCTCTGCGGAACAAGAACTGCTTCCCTGAAAAGTGTTAATTCTCTCACAAAAAAAAGTTAATACCCTCTGATTTCGGCCTCGACCTTTTCGAGATTTGCGATCCTCTTCTCAAGCGGCGGGTGAGTTGAGAAGAGTTCCATGATTGCATTTCCTGAAAGCGCAGGAATAATAAAAAATGCATTTGCCCCCTCGATTTTTGCTTTGGCATTGGCAGGCACTACTTCCATCCGGCCACTGATCTTATTCAGGGCGGATATAAGAGCCCGTGGATTTCTTGTGATTAACGCGCTGCCACGGTCTGCAGCAAACTCACGGTATCGCGAAAGGGCGAGAATTAACAGTGTGCTGAGGGCATATACGATAAGCGACACAATCCAGACAATTATCCAGCTGCCCCCCTCCCGGTTGCGCCCACCAAACAGTGCGGAAAATAAAAAGCTCTGCATGATCATCGATGCAATCATTGCGATGAAGCTTGCCATCGTCATTGTCAGAATATCGCGGTTTTTTACATGCGCGAGTTCATGGGCAAGAACAGCTTCGAGTTCGTCCCTGGACAGGAGGCGCATGATTGAATCCGTACAGGCAACTACTGCATGTTTCGGATTCCTGCCCGTAGCAAATGCATTTGGTACCGGGCTCTGCATGATGGCAACCTTCGGGAGGGGAAGCCCTGCCTCCTTGCAGAGCTTGTCTACCATCATATGTAGTTCGGGGTACTCATCACCGTCGATGATGCGGGCTCCGGTCGACCATAGTACCAGTTTGTCAGAGAAAAAGTACTGGACCAGACCCATTCCCACCGCCAACAGGATAATTACCCAGGTGCCGACGCCGAATGCCAGAAGCACCGTCATGAACACGAGGTAGAGTAATAATAGGAGCAACCCTGTCAGCCAGACCCGTGCGGTTAAACCCCAGTCGCGTTTCCATTCCATGATTGGTACATGTTCGCACCATGCGCTTTTAAATCATTCGACAATTGCAATAATAAACGCGGATTGTCGTTGGATTTCACAAAGGAGAATAAAAATCCCGGGATATGTGGGTATCAGCCTGAAGGATCCTGAACCGGATCCAATACCAAAACTATTTTTTTGCCAACACCGGACTGGTACTCATGGCTGAAGTCGATCCCGAAGCGCTGGCAGATGTGGCATACGGCATCTTCGAGCACCTCCTGAACCAGGGCCTCCGTGCCCAGGACAAGTATCTTTACGCCCTGGTCGAAGCTGGAGTTGACTTCAGGGTGGATTTTACTACGATTTTTGAGAAATTCCGGGTGGATTACCCTCAGCTTGCTGAAGCATTGTTGCTGCGGTTTACCAATCCTGCAACAATTTTTACGATGCTCTGCAACGGTGAAGGGGTTATTCCGACAAAAACAACCCAGATGTACTGGATCGTTCTGGACGCTCCGGGCAGTGCACCGGAAGCTATCGAAGACGAGAATGCAGGCAAATGGCTCATATTTCAGGAGCCGGACAAGGTCGATATGACCTGGAAGAAAGTGAGGGATGCGACTGTTGCCGGAGAACTGGGTATTTCAGCAAAAGTCAGCACGGTCAAACCGAACCCGGATTCCCGTGACAACCGTAAAGTCATCTACGTGTATACAAAAGACTGGGCTGATGAAACAGATGTCATGCGGGTTCGGGAGAAGCTCCGTGAGCTGGGTTTTGTTGATCGCATCGGGTATAAACGCAACCTCGAAACGTTTGCCGGCGAATATGCCAAGAAAGGTAAGCGTGTTACGTATTATACTGCATGATTGATGGATTACTGAATCAATACAGGTTTTTTACCGAAAATCCGATCAATTCAATTCAGATAAGGAAAACCTGAAAAAAGAACGATGGAGAATTAAATATTACGCTTTTCTTTCTTTGTTCTTGGGACGCAGGTTCTGGTAGCCGCACTTACGGCAGGTGGTTGCGCGGATTGCATTGCGTGCGTTACAGTGCATGCATATTTTCACATTGAGTAGCCGGGCTTCGGCTTCTGGAAACTTTGCCATTATGAAACACTCCTGTCTGCCCTTATTACAAAGCTGTAAGACATATTAACCGTTTCGTGTTATCCGCGATTTTTTCGCCGCTGTGAGATACACCAGTCATGGAAGGACGAGAGTGCCCGGGCGCGGTGGGAGATCCGGCTCTTCTCAACCAGGGAGATCTCAGCTAACGTCTTCTCACCCGTTTCGAAGATGGGGTCGTACCCAAACCCGTTCCCTCCTCTCGGAGAGCGTGCGATCGTTCCCTCAAGTGTACCGGTGAATACCGTTATAACCGTTTCATCCGCGTAGGCAATCCCGGTGGTGAACCGGGCAGTGCGATCCGGTATACCCTCCATCAGCCTTATTATACCGGTTGTGCCGATGGTATTCAGGACATATGCCGCGTAGGGGCCAGGAAAGCCACCCAGTGCATCAATAAAAAAGCCGGTGTCATCCACGATGAGGGGGGTATTGAGCTCTCCGTAAGCGTACCGTGCCTTCCCCCGTGCGATCTCCCCGATGTCATTGGATCGGATCTCCGGGATTTCGAGAGAAATATGGTTTACCTCGAGCGATCCGCCGAAGAATGCCGCTACTTCCGCAGCTTTGCCAGGATTTCCGGTAACCATGGTCAGCTTCACAGGTACCGCCCCCGCTGCCCGATCTCATGTTCACGGCGGATCACGTCGGCAGATCCCGCAAAGGTCTCCCTGTACCCGGCGATAAACGCGTTTTTTAACGCATCCGCCCGACCGGGTGCGGTACTCTCCAGGGTCTGGAAAAAAACATGAATGTCAACACCCCGCTGCTCGATCTCCGTTGTCGCTTGCGAAAGACCGAAATCGATGAGGACGCATCGCCCGTCACCTTTTCGAAGGATCAGGTTGCTTGTTGTCAGATCGCCGTGCACAATCCCTGCGGTATGCAGCTTCCCGACCATACGGCCGGCCTCCCGTACTGTTGTATCGGACAGGTTATTGGTGAGGAGTGTCCCTTCCACGTATTCCATCCTGATGGTATCCAGGGTAATATCGCTCATAATGGGTGTGGGTACCCCGGTTTTCCGTGCGGCCGCAATCAGGCGGGCCTCAGCCCGTGTCCTTTCAGCGATCAGCCGTCTGTCCAGCGCAGGAACCCGGTACCGTTTCGATACGCGGTGCTTCTCTGCAGAGGGGCCCGTGACCGTGATTATCGCTTCTGCACCCCGCTCCTGCCCGGCATGGCCGGCAGGGAAACCCAGCGGGTGGGGTACTTCAGGTGTCCAGGTGACGTCGACTTCGTCGGAACGGAAGGATGGATTGATCCGGGAGGCTTCCACCGGGAGCGAGGTCCCGCTTTCCAGCATCAGTTTTCCGGTGTACGCAATCATTGCCCCGTTGTCCCCGAGATATTTTTGTTCCGGAACAAAAAAGCGGGCACCCCTGTCCTCACACATGATCCGAAGCATCTCCTGCAGCCGCCGGTTCGCACCGACACCCCCGACAAGAAGGACCTCATTCTTGCCGGTCAGCGAGAGCGCACGCTCCGTCACCTCGACACACATAGCGAAGGCAGTCTCCTGCAGACTGTAACAGATGTCAGCCAATGGCGCCCTGTTCTCTTTTGCCGCTGAGACCAGTCCGGAGAATGCGAGGTCCATCCCTTTGACCGTGTAGGGCAGTTCGATATAGTTCCCCTCTTTTGCTCGTTTCTCTATAAGGGGACCGCCGGGATGGGGGAGGTCTTTTGAACGGGCGAACTTGTCCAGTGCGTTTCCTATTCCGATATCCAGTGTCTCACCAAAGATCCTGTACCGCCCGTTCAGGTATCCGATGACCTGGGTATTTGCCCCGCTTGCATACAGCACAACAGGATCCCGGCATCCGGTTGCAAAGCAACCAATCTCAATATGAGCCACACAATGGTTGACGCCAACCAGAGGGATATCCAGTGCAAGCGCTAGTGATCGTGCAGCTGTTGCAGTTATCCGTAAACAAGGTCCAAGACCCGGGCCCTGGGAATATGCAATCCCCGTGATCTGGTGTGGATCTTTTAAGACCTCTCCGAGAAGTTCCTTCATCACCGAAGCATGGTGCTGGGCTGCTTCACGCGGGTGGATACCCCCCTGTGCCGGGCTGTAGGGGCGTGATGCATGGGTAAGAAGATCATGGTTGAAAAGAGCGGCACTGAGGTTCCAGGCTGTTCCCTCAATCCCAAGTATCTGCCCAAAAACAGGCATTGGATCTTATTTTCTGAATTCAGTATACCCGCACTTGCCGCAGGTGGTCCGGTCCTTGTGGTCCGCCATCATGATGCCGGGTCCGCAGCGGGGGCAGTATTTCTTTGCCGTAGTAACCTTGGCACCTTCTACCTTGAAGTATGCCCCTCTCTTGGGTCCCTTGGCTGCTGCTGCTTTCTTGGCTGCCATGATTATGCCGCTCCCTCTTCCTTGGGTTTGGGCATACCGCGCGCTGCCAGGTGCGGGCGTTCGGTCTTGTTCCTGCTCTCTTCACTGTCGTAGATGCGTGCGGAACCGGTAATTTCGGTTTTACCAAAGCTGCTGTGAAGCGTATCAAGGGTTATCTGGTGCTCTTTTATGTTGAGCAGAGCGCAGAGTTTGCCAATGATCTGCATGCGGGAGGGAGTCGCTCCGTCGTATTTGAGGGTAAACTGAACCTCTCTTCTGGATAAAAGTTCATTCCTTTTATCGCTGGTGATCTCAAAGTCCATCGATATCCTGTAATTATTGGAAACCGGGTTATTTATAATATGACCCTTCCGGAGACTCCTGCTGCTGAAGGAAAATTCAAAACAGAAACGGGACCGCAGAAAGGGGACCGCGGAAAGGGGACCGCGGAACAACGGTCAATCCGTGTTTGCGCGGATAAAATGTGCAAGGAACCGTTGTGCGGTTTTACGGGCTTCGCCGTCAACGGTACGGAGCACAACTCCTTTGTGGGGCTGCCCATACAGGACGATTGCCCCGTCGTGTACTGTCAGGATCAGGGGAATCACTGCAAGGTCTTCTTCACCGTCAACAATAATCGTTGACGGGGGATTTTTAACCGCACGCTCCAGCGCGCAGATCAGCTCGTCCGTGATTGTGCCGGCAGGATTCTTCACGTGGATACACTCTCCATGGACAGCCGGCATCCTGTTACAGGGAGATCGCATGGTATACCCATCGACAACCGCAACAGTCGGCGTTATCCCTTTTTTCTTGAGATTGTGAGTAACAACGTCTCCGACAGTATAGACAGATTTTCCTTCGATTAGTGGAACTACTTCGTCAATCGATCGGTAGAGTGCTCCGAACGGCTCCTTGAAGAGCCTGCGGTGCTCTTCCGGAAGGATTAGCATCAGCGGACCTTCAGCGCGTAACGGCCCGGGAGCTTGATGTTCATTCTTTTTGCTACTTCAGAGGTTTCCGGATCAATGATGACGAGATAACCTGACCAGTCCTCGCTTAAATTGGCTGTCCCGCAGATGACACAACTTTCGCCATCAACGACACGATGACAGTCACGGCAGACTTTTCCCTGTTTTTTCTTATTCGCCGGGGGCATGCTCTTTCCTCTTGCCTTTTATCTTTTCAGGTGCCCGTGCCTTTGCAGAGTCGGCAGGCTGGCTGGCCTTTTCTTTTTCCTTGATCATCTCCTCTTCAAGCCAGAGCGCAGTACCAAGTCCGGCCTGTCTCATGGTAAGACCGATCTTGCTGTCGCGGGGCTCCCGTTCATTCAGGGATAGCGTGACCACCCGGACGCGGACAACATCGCCTACGCCAATGAATCTCTTCGACTCCTGGCAGATGAGTCGGGCATTCTTCTCATCATAGTTGATGTATTCATCCGATATCTGGCTCACATGCAGCATCGCGTCAATCGGACCGAGGCTGACAAACGCCCCGAAGCTGGTGGTCTCGACGACAATCCCCTCGATAACTTCCTGGAGGGCAAGCCGGAGCACCATTGCCTCAAACTTCACGTCATAGTAAACGCCGCCGTCACCTGGAACGAGTTCTCCATCACCAACGTCTTGTACTTTAGTGACGCAGATGAAAATCCCGATCTCCTTGTCAATGCTGCCTTCGAGCTGCTCCTGCAGCACATCAAGGATTACTTTCTCAAGTTTTTCACCCAGCCGCTGGGGGGGCACCCGTACCTTATCTTCAAGCATCAGTTTATGATACATTTCCACTCTACCTCCGCAATAATTCCAGTTTTTTCTGTTTTCTCATTGATATTACCCCGATACCCTGTGTAAACAATGCATCGCGTATACGCCTGTCATTCGTGACAACCAGGCAACCATTCTGCGCTGCGTAATCAATAACCTGTTCATCGACAGAGCCGGTTTTCAGATCCCTGCCATCGGCAATGATACACTTTCCACCTAAGGCCAGACCCAGCCGTGCCGCAGCACCGGTATGACCTTTTTGTTTTGAAAGCCCATCCAGTTCGTCCATCACCTGTTTCAGTACGACCGGCTCAAATCCTCCGAGGAGTATCCTGAGCTCCTCGAAGAGATCGATCTGGAACTGGGCAGGCATCATGAGTGCATTGGCATCCAGGAGAACCTTTACTCTCCCAGAACGCCCATCCCGATCAGGCGCCAGCGTGCTCCCACCTGCCGGCTGATTGCAATCCGAGACCCCGTTTCTGCACATACCGGCCTTTTCAGTACAATCTCGACATTGTCTTTTTTCGTATTATTCACGACACCTACCGTCACCGCAGTTCCGACTGAGAGCATCAATGGTTCAGAGTGTTTCAGCGGTTCGATGACAAGTTCGCTCGTTGCTCCTACGACACGCTCCATCAGAGTGACCCGGCAGCGGATTTTATCCCATACCGGGGGAAGTTTCCCCTCATGGCCGAGTACCTGCCCGGCGAGTGCATCACTCTTGGTCAGAGCCGGGTCCAGTTTTGTCCCGACACCCAGCAATCCCCCCGGAGTCGCCTCGTCAACCTTCTTGGACCCGGCATTGATCGAAGTTATCGTTGTGATAATGGGGATCCACTTGATCCTGTTCTCAACCTGAGTCTGCCTGCCAGGACGGATCTCGATCTTCTCGTCAGCGCGGAGGATGCCCCGGATAAGAGATCCCCCGACAACGCCACCTTTTACATCCTTCCAGTTGCAGCCAGGTTTGTTCACATCAAATGAGCGGGCGATCAGCATCAACGGTTCTGCATCGGGATCGCGTTTTGGCTCGGGGATAGTCAGATCAAGCGCCTGAACAAGAGCCCCGATATTGATCCCCTTTTGCGATGAAACCGGAATGATAGGCGCATTTTCGGCGATAGTCCCTTTGACGAAGGTCTTTATCTCGCGATAGTTATCAATCGCTTCTTTCTGGCTGACTACATCGATTTTACTCTGGACGATCACGATATTCTTGATACCGACCAGTTCAAGGGCCATGAGGTGCTCTTTTGTCTGTGGCTGCGGGCATTTCTCACTAGCAGCAATAACAAGCATCGCACCGTCCATCAGCGCCGAACCCGAAAGCATGGTAGCCATGAGGGTCTCGTGTCCCGGGGCGTCTACAAACGAGATGGAGCGGAATGGCGTTCCCGGACCGCCACAAACGGGACAATCAGGGCTTGTTGAGAAAGATTCCGATCCCTCGCATTTTTCGCACCGGTAAAAGGTTGCGTCGGCATAACCGAGCCGGATAGAGATACCCCGCTTCACTTCTTCGCTGTGCCGGTCTGTCCATGTCCCGGTGAGCGCGTTGACAAGTGTTGTCTTGCCATGGTCAACATGACCCACAACTCCTATGTTGACACTGGGAACTGTCACATCATGCAAATGAAATCAAACCTCCTTACTCTATAAAAGATGGTCAACTGTGATCACCTTTCTGCGAATAATTAATTACGGGCCATGTGAGATGCCGTGACAATACCAGATCCCACCAAATTCCGACCGATAGCTGATCATCATATAGCGCGCCTTATACATAAAATCAATCCTGAAGTCGTTTGAGTATATTCCAAGTAGCTCCTGCAAAGGATTATACCAGTGTACTGAATCTTTTACTCTTCGGTAGATCGTGGAGTGTAGATAGAATCACTATATAACTGATTTAAAAAGATAGGTTGCCTGATTTTTAAGTATGTAAAATACATCTTGTGACTGAATCTCTTTTAAAAAGTAGTATACTGGGATGTAATTCCTGAAATATGGGACCGGAAAATTAACCTCCGCCTTCACAGCTCTGGTCGATGTTCTTGAGTGCATCCTGAAGTCCGCTGCCTGCGGCAAATTCGCGCTCGCGAGCGATAACTGTCCTGGCATCTTCTGTTATTGTTGAAACGGTTTTTTCTGCTCCCGTTACCGGTATGAGGTGATCAATCCGGTAAAGAAGACGGGTACTGTCCAGCTCGGCAAACGTTTCACCCCTGATTTGTTCAATATGGAGGATTTTACCCATCGTCCCCGTATTCGGATACCGGACTCTGGTTCCAAGGGATATCTCTTCAGCTGACATACAGGATGTTGGGAGTCCTTCTCCGATATATTTTTTGTGGAGGCAGATACTACCAGAACCTGGATGAAAATTTCACAGGGATAGTAAAAAAGATTGTTTTGGTGAATTTTTACTGAATTGTCGTTCCCTGTAATACTGCGGATTCGGGAACATCATACTGCTTTCCGGTACCCGATATTGTATATTTTCCCGTGGTTTTCACATCATAGGAATTTCCTGTGGTGGAATACGGGACAACAAATTCGCCGTTAACGCTTGCCTGACGGTATACAAACGATCTGCCGGTGTTTGTTATCACCGGGACTTCGATGGTACCGTCACCTTTGATGTGTGCCCCTTTCACATACTCAAAGATTTTTACATATCTGACATCCACGACAGAAGTGGTACCGAAAACATTATTCGGTGATTCATGGACCAGACGGTAATGCTGTAGTGCCGGTACCACTTCGACCGGGTGGACAATATCCGAGGTCGAGTCCGGATTCAATACTTCTGCATGGTATCCCTGCAATGCCTTAAGGTTGTACTGGTCTGCACGGATCCTGGCATCTGTTGCATTGACTTTCTGAGCGGTGATCACGACCGGATATGCGACATTCGTAACCGAAGAATCAGCATATTCGACATAGTAGGCAACGGATGGTGTCCCCAATGACCCGTCGAAGTTATGGAGCCGGGAAATGGTTGTCGTATAATACTCCTTTTTATTCATCCGGGCAGCGTCATAACTGTCAACATTATTCTGATTCTGGACCAACAGGGTTATCTGGTATGGATCCGTTGCAAGGGTAGCATTGTCCCATGTGGACATAGCCCAGAATTTTCCGGTGTCCATCTCGATATCTGTAACAACATACCGGGTTCCGAGACGGTCGAGAATTGCATTTGCCTTATCCTCGGAACCCGCCATAAAGTATGCAGCAGCCCCGTCAGGACCGGCAACGCCCTGCTGGAACGGGTTGGCATTCGGGATGCGTTTTGCAATATAGGTAATCAGGTGCCCGTAGTCCCACCAGGACATCACCCCGTAGGAGCCGGCTGGATACTGAAACGATTTCTGGTCATAAATCGTAAGATAATCGACACCGGTATCAGGAGTGTTGTCGGCCATCCAGTCCATGGATTCCCGCCAGTCAGCGTTCATCCGCGTCGGGCTGGCCATTGCATTTGTGTAGCTATAAGAAACCGAAGTATATACAAAAAGCAGGGAAAGGCCGATCACAAGAATAAGCAAGCCAACCAGCGGATAGTTTACCGTCGCGTGGTGGGATACCTTTTTCTGGCTTTTTTTCTGCTTCTTCACTTGTGAACCGGAACCAGACAGATTCTCTTTTGTCTCTCCCCCCTCTTTTTGGGAGGATGTACCGGATAGAAGACGCCGGATATCCGGCAGTCCGCGTGAATATAAAAACGTCACACAAACCGCAGCAAGCAGGGCGATATTGATAGCCAGGTAATACTCGTACCTGACATGCTGCCACGTGGAAAAAAACATGACAACAGACCAGATCAGCGCGAAAACCTGCTCGGGGTGTTCGTTGTGGATATTTTTATAGATCATAACCAGCACTCCTCCGGTCATCAGGAGAAGGCCGTAATTAAAGGCAAGCCATGCCAGATCCAAAGCCCATCCGCGAGCTTCCTGAACGGTGTTGGTTACCGGTGCCTGGCCGAAGAATGAGAACAGATCATAAATCAGGAGAGTATATAATTGCGGGACTACGAGATACAAAAATACCGCAAACGCGAGTCCGCAGCCTGCAAGAGCTGCAGGATAGTAATATTTTTCTTTGTCTTTGAGGTAGTGCTGCAGCAGGTATAAAATACCCGTCCCGAAGATCATCCCGAGATATGCATATATATGCCCTATCGAATATGTTGACAGGTCGATCCCGGGGTTTTTCAGGCCGAATACCAGCAGTCCGATGATAGCGATAACGAAGATCGTTATGTTGATAAGGAGAAGATATTCGCTTGTCCGGCCGCGAAATACGTCAATGATGAACTGGATGACGGTAAATATCCCGGCAATCATGGCAAAAAGGATCATCGTTGGCATCGTAAAAAGGCCAAGGAGGTATGCAATCCCGGCCATGCCGGATATCAGGAGAAGAGATTTATATGAACCGGGATTTTTCAGGTCTATGTTCGTCCCTTTTTCTGACAGGATAGCATACATATAAAAAAGGCAGAAGAGTGTTGAAAAAAGGACTTCTGCTATATGGTGATCCATATACCCATAGAGAGAACGGTAAAAGAACTGGCCGGTGATAATCGCGGTGAACCCTGAAGCCAGAATACCGGTTTTCCAGTCCCCGCAGGTTTTTCCGACAAAATACATGACTGCAATGGTTGCAACAGCCATGAGCGGCGGTATTAAAAGACCCACACTGATAATCTCAGTACGGGTTACTGCACCCGTGAGGAGACAGCAGACTGCAATAACCGTGGGAAACAGCGGTCCCCAGTAGATAGACGTTCCGTGCGGGTACATGGTCATTGCATCAAACCAGCCATAATCCGGGAAGTTTGCCAGGATCTGCTCGACCTGTCTCAGGTTATAAAGCGGGTCATCGCTTGCCACCAGCATCAGGACATCGGTATTTCCCATGGTGAGCATAGGAAGCAGGCGAAGCCAGAGTGCGAAGAGGGAAAAAAGGGATATGAGGCCGATAATGAGATAGAACCGTCGGTTTTTAAAATCCAGTGATTTCATGAGACCAACCTTTTCGGTTAGTACGTTTCAGCTGAGACCATTAATAAATTTGGATAACTGCATCAGACGATATTGTTTAAAAGGTCCTCAAACTGTACGGCTTTCTCCTTCCAGCTGTACTTTTCAAGATTTATGCTGTACGTGCGGGGATTTTTCATTATCGATTGTATCTGTGCGACATACTCTTCCCGGGTTCTATAGACGAAAAGATTTGGCCCACCAATCCTTGCTACGTCCGGGATAGGTCTCATTACAATGGGTTTTCCGCATGCTGAATATTCGAAAAATTTGTTCGGCAGGGCGATCTCCCCCCATTGCCGGGGGAAGAGAGGAATGGTACATACATCCATGCAGGCAATATACCGGGGAAGTTCACGGTACGGCTTTGTACCGGTGAAAATAACCCGGTCGGAAATACCCAGATCCCTTGCAAGGGATTCAAGTTCTTTCCGATACCCGGTAAAGAGGGAATCCCCGACAACCAGCAGCCTGGTACCTGCACGATACCGGATCAGGTCAGGAAGTGCACGGATCATTTCGTCGATTGCATACCAGCGTTCCACGCTTCCCGAGAATCCGATGACAAACTCATCGGCTCCAATACCAAGTTCAGCCCTGGTGCTACTCCCGTTTATTGGTTTGAACAGATCCGTGTCCACACCATTCGTGATCAAACCTGCCGTGAAGCCGAATCCCCTGAGTTTTTCAACAAGTGACGGGGACACCGTGGTAATAAGATCACTTCTGGATAAATTCCGCTTCGTGATCTCCCATACACTTCTTCTGACAAGATCCTGCATAAATTGGTTCTTGAAATATGCGGCCGCAGAATCGGGGAACCAGTCCTTGAGATCGAAGACCACCGGTATATGATGGCGTTTTGCTGCGTGAATTACCGCAGAGCCTGCAAGGACATGGGCTGCAACAACCACGTCAATCCCTTTGTCGCGGATGATCTTATTGAAGATATAGAAATGATAGGGTGTGTTAAGGGTATAATGTAAAAGCGGGCTTTTCAGCGGAAACTGCGTGGCCTCATCAACGATAAGGCGGGTGGGGCGTGCCTCCCCGCGACTGACATGAAAATGAGCCACATGTACTTCGTGACGCTTTGCCAGGTCCTCAAAGATGTAATGATGACGGGACGGTACCGGGTGATGGATATAATCCTGGGTGGAAACAAGGAGGATCTTCATACATCGCACGATTCCGGAACTTCCGTATTCGCTCGGATTGGAAAATTATTTTTTTCTGGATTTGAGCATCTCTTGGGGAAGATCTTTGATCCTGGCCGGGGTGCCGATTGCCATCATATGGTCGGGGACATCGCGGGTTACGATCGAACCGGCGGCAACGAATGCCCCCTCCCCGATACAAACTCCCGGAAGAATCGTCGTATTCGCACCGATAGCAGCACCGGTTTTAATAATCGGGCCTTTGAGACTTCCTGAAGGCGGATACCTGTCGTTTGTGAGTACTGCATTCGGTCCGATGAATACCTGATCGCCGATAGTGGTATTTGTAGGAATATACACCATACTCTGCAGGCTCACGTCGTTTCCGATCCGGGAGTTCCCGTCAATGACTGTTGCAGTTCCAATAGCTGTTCTGTTACCGATATAGGTCTTCTCCCGGATCAGGGTATTATGGCCACTCTGAAAGTTGTCGCCGATGACGACATCGCAATAGATAATAGTACCCGACCTGAGCACTGCATGATGTCCGATCGTTAATCCCGGATAATCCGTCTTTCCTATATTTTCCCGTGAAGGAAACCCTATGGTTACCGGTTCGAATATCTGAGCTCCTTCTCCGATTACATTGATACCGAATTCTTTCATTCCACAGTCACGCTCTTTGCAAGGTTTCTTGGCTTATCAACATCCCGCCCGAGGGCCACAGCAGTATGGTACGCGAGGAGTTGTTCGACAATAATGCTGGTGAGGATCTGGATAAATAATGGTGTTTTTGGTACGGCAATGAAAAGATCAACAATATCCGTAAGTTCCCTGTCTCCGTCGATTCCGATTGCGATAACCGGCGCTCCTCGTGCCTTCATTTCCTTAATATTAGAGATCATAACACTATAGGTATCTCCAGGCATACAGAGCGCAATGACCGGTGTTTCTGGAGAGAGCAGGGCAAATGGTCCATGTTTGAGTTCCCCTGCGGCATACCCCTCGGCATGGATGTAGGAGATCTCTTTCATCTTCAGAGCTCCTTCAAGTGAGACCGGGTAAAATGCCCCACGGCCAACATAGAAAATACTCGTTGCCTTTTTACACAAAGCCACACCATCACTGAGATCCATAAGAAGCACCTCCTCGATTGCCTTATGGGCCTGCTGGAGTATGTCATCATATTTTGTCTCAGAAATACTGTTTACAATCTGCATCAGGACAGCGAGTTGTGCGATAAAAGATTTGGTTGCCGCAACGCTGATCTCGGGTCCGGCACGCATGAACAGCGTAATATCAGCAACGCGAGTAACGCTGCTTCCAAGAACATTTGTGATCGCAAGCGTCGAACAGCCGGATGCCTTTGCATGTTTTAATGCAGCAAGGGTATCAGCGGTCTCTCCTGACTGGGTAATTCCTATAACAAGGCCGTTTACCGGCGGAGGGAAGTACTTAAATTCGGAAGCAAATTCCAGTCTGGCCGGAATCCCGCAGACCGCTTCAAGAAGATACTTGAAAATAAGACCCGTATGATACGAAGATCCGCATGCTACGAGGGTGACAAATGCGGCATGACGAACATTCGCCGGCAGTTTGTCCGGATCCACCGAACGAATTGTGTTATAAAAAGCCTGGGGCTGCTCGTAAATCTCCTTGAGCATGTAGTGAGCAAACCCCCCTTTCCTGACATCTTCCAGTGACCAGTCAATGAGTTCCACAGGTCTTGTCACGGGTTTGCCTTCGTGGAATATTTCGAGTTGTTTCCTTGAGAGGGAAACTATATCACCATCTTCAAGAAAGACAGCCCGTTCAGTGAATTCGATAACAGGTGTCATGTCGGACGCAGCAAAAAATTCCCCGTCCCCCACTCCAACAACAAGCGGACTCGCATTCCGTGCGGCGATGATCCGCTCCTCATCGGCAGTGATGACAAGAATAGCATAGGATCCTTCAAGTTTCGGGGCAACTGCCTGTACGGCGCTGAGCAGATCCGGGTTCTTTGCGTATTCTTCTTCAATGAGATGAACGATAACTTCCGTATCCGTTTCGGAGAGGAATGTGTGACCCCTCCCCTGCAACTGCCGTTTCAGATCTGCGTAATTCTCAATTATCCCGTTATGGACAACCGCAATTTTCCCCAGACAGTCCGTATGAGGATGGGCATTTATGTCATTCGGGACCCCGTGTGTTGCCCACCGGGTGTGCCCGATGCCGATCTTCCCTCTCAGCCTTGCTGTCGAATCTGCTTTCTCCGAGATACGGCCCTGGTGTTTTGCGATATCGAGACCGTTTTCCAGTGTTGCTATCCCGAATGAATCATAGCCCCGGTACTCGAGTTTTTTAAGGCCTTCAACTATCAGCGGTGCTGCATCTCTTTTGCCAATATACCCGACAATACCGCACACGTCATATCACCGTGGATCCGTCCGGTATGTTGCGGGAAGAAATGCTGGTTTGTCCTTCAATGGTAACATTGTTACCTACAACACAGTTTTTATACACTGAAAACGGTCCGCTTGCCATATTATCCCCGAGTATTGCACCGAACTCTGACCTGATAGTACAACCTTCGATATCCATCAGGCCGGTTGCCTTCCAAATAGATGTATGATCCGCAAGGGTACACCGTTCACCAATCACCGTGTCAATGATACGGGAATGTGACCCGATCGCAGTATCGTCCATAATAATGGCGTCACCAATAACGGTGAACGGTTCCAGATGCACCCGTGACCCGATGCTGGTATTTGGCTCGATACAGCAATTCGGCCCGATAGTACAATCATTCCCGATCACAACGGGACCATTAATAACCGTGTTCGGTCCGATGGTCGTGCCCCTCCCGATGCTGACCGGTCCCTGGATTATGGTCTGTCTGCTCGCAGTACCTTCCCGTGCCATAGGGTGATTTTTAAGGAGACGCCGGTTCATTTTCAGCAGGTCCCATGCGAATATTGCATCCTGCCAGTCATCTGCCGGGATAGCCCTGATCTGCACCCCGGCATGGATCATCTCTGAAATCGCGTCAGTGATATCGTTTCCCCGGATATGGGAGAAAAAACTCTTTTTTAAGGAATAGATTCCGGTGCTCACCATGAAACTTGGCGAATGCTCAGGCTTTTCAACGATCTCTGTGACCCATCCGTTATCCTGGAGCACGACACCGAAATTGGAGGGATTCGGGTGCTCTTTTACAAGCATTGCATTGGGAACATCCTTGATCCTCGCTATCGATTGCGGATCAATATAGTTGTCACCGGGTAAAACAAGAAAATCTCCCGTAATATTTGATTCCGCGCACTGGAGGGCATGAGCGGTACCCAACTGTTTGTTCTGTACCACCACTTCAACAGGAACTTCAAGTCCGTTCAGAAACCGCGTTACCTGCTCCTTGCGATACCCAACTACCACAACGATATCCCGTATGCCGTTTTTTTGGAGGGCGTCAATTACGTACTCAATAATGGGACGGTTTGCCACCGGAATCATGGCTTTTGGTCTGCTTCTGGTGAGCGGCCGGACCCGGACCCCCTCACCTGCTGCTAGTATAACGGCCTGCATCTTGTCACCTACCGGATAATTGCATTCTCACCGATACACCCTTCGATGAATGAATTGGGTGCAAACTGTGCGTTACTGCCAATTACAGCGCCAACATTAATGGAACAGTTTATCCCAAACTGAACATTGTCACCAACAACGGCTCCGAATTTTTTCTTACGGGTATCCTTCCCGCATACTCTGACACTCGCATGGTCATGACGGAGGTTTGCCCCCTTGGTGCCTGCACCGAAATTGCAGCCACTCCCGATAACCGAATCCCCGAGATAATTGAAATGGGGGATTTTAGTGCCCGACATTATAATAGAGTTCTTGATTTCCGTACAGTGTCCGATGTGGCAGTCATCTCCAATGCTAGTCGATCCCCTTATATATGCATGGGGACCTATGCGGCAGTTTTTCCCGATCATGCAGGGACCTTCGATATACGTCCCCGCCCGGATCATACTCCCTTCTCCGATGACAACAGAACCATGGAGGATTACTCCCTCTTCAACAGTCCCGGTATTTTCTGCAGGGTTCTGCTCCATGAGTGTTGCATTTGCATCAAGCATATCCCAGGGATGGCCGACATCCATCCAGTATGAGAGGCGGTACGCCCCGAGTTTCCTTTCTGCAATCAAATCGCTCAGGGCATCGGTAAGCTCAAGCTCCCCCCGGGCGGACGGTCTGACACGGTCGACCCTGTCGAATATATCCGGTGAGAATAAGTATGCCCCTGCATTGATCAGGTTGGATTTTGGTTGTTTTGACTTCTCTTCGAGCGAGGTGACCCGATCTCCTTCGACGAGGACAACACCATAATCTCCGGGGTGATCAGTCGAACTGATTCCCATGCAGGGAGAGTTACATTTACAGAAATCCGCGATGTCTGTACTTTTTAGTATCATATCCCCGTTCATGAGAAGGAACGGACCGGTCACCAGATCCCGGACGGATCTCACGGCATCTGCCGTCCCGGTCTGGTGGCGCTGGGATGCATATGTGATGTTGATCCCGAATCCGGATCCGTCTCCGAAATGCTTACGGATCTCCCGTTCTCCATACCCCACAACAAAAATGAAATCCTTTATTCCTGTATCCCGTGTTGCAAGGACGAGGTGTTCCATCATCGGGCGATTTGCCAGAGGAAGCATCACCTTCGGACGTTTCGCTGTAAGGGGGCGCATCCGCTTTCCCTCTCCTGCGGCGAGAACGACACATTCCATACCTACAGCTCTTCCTGCAACGTTTAAGCAGTTTTCGCCTGCTGCACGCGATCTTTGCCCCTTGCGAGGAGGGATTTTGCTTTTGTGAGCGTTTTTCCTTCTGCGGTAATGCGGATCTTCGGCTCTGTTCCGCTTGCCCGGATCAGGCACCAGCCGTCTTCGTCCGCAATCCGTATACCGTCTGTGGGGCTGGAAGCGCCAAGCTGACTCAGTACTTCCCGCGCCGTTTCGCAGGCAAACGATTCTCTTATGAGATGATACGTGGGGATTGTATCGATCTCCCCGGCAATGTCCCACTCCGAAGACATCTCACAGAAAAGAGCTGCAGCAAAGGGCCCGTCTGGACAGAGAGAGATCTTTGGGAAGATCCAAGCTCCAGACGGTTCACCACCGAAATCCCCCCACGTCAGGAGTTCTTCCGAAACATAGGCGTCGCCTACGGGGGTACGCCGGACTTCAGCACAGTCTTCGATTGTCATCGAAGCATCACTGGTGGTTACAACACGTTTTGCGCCAAGATACCGGGCAAAGAGCACGAGCATATGATCCCCGCTGATGTACCTCCCCTTGTTATCGAACGCCATCATACGATCAGCGTCGCCATCATGGACAACTGCTCCCCCGGCTCCGGTTTTTTTCACCATCTCACCAATATAGGATACGTGTTCTTTCAGGGGTTCTGATGGGCGTGCAAAATAGCCCGATGGATTACAGTTGACGCAGGTGGTCTTTACTCCGGCATCGGAAAGAAGTGAGGGAGTGAGCAGGCATCCGGCGCCGTTGCCACAATCCAAAATAACAGAACTGCCTGCGTTAATCGTCACTTTGTCAAGTATCGCGTTTTTATGGGGGGTGATAGCATCAAACATATGTTCGCGACCCTGATGCATCCAGTCCGTCCAGTGTTGTGTGCCAAGCTGTTCTTCCACCTCTGCCTGCTGAATCCTGGTGAACGACGAACCATCCCTGTTGAAGAGTTTCAATCCATTATATTCTTCAGGATTGTGGGAAGCTGTTATCATACACCCGGCCTGTGCAGTCCGGGTATTGAATGCCACGGTTGGTGTGGGGACGATACCTGCATTCCTTATGGTTCCCCCGGTTCCCAGGATACCGGATATGAGCAGGTGTGCCAGGAGGGGACTGGTTGTCCGGGTATCCATGCCGACAACAATATCGGAAGACCTGAATGCCAGTACTGATCCGATTTTTAAGGCAGTATCAGCCAGTGTATGGTCAAATTTCCTCCGAATTCCCGATGACCCGAACAGCATACCATATCATTGGCTTTATGCCTAAAAAGAGTTTTATCTTCGAAAGGATATCGAAAAAAAACCTGCACGGATGGTCAGGAAGACCTGCCATACGGGCACCAGTGTTCAAGCTGGTGGAGCCGGGACACTCCTGCTGTGGATGATCCGATACACAAAATCCGTTTTTTCCCTGTATACTGGTTGATCAGATCTCCCGTCCCTTGCGCAGCTATCCCCTCGCTGCTAATAAGAATAACCTCAGCCAGGTCAGGATCTGAGACGATTATTCCTCTGAACTGGTGCTCGATTGGAGGTATGCTGCCGATACAGTAAATCTTCTTTCCACCAATCTCCCGTTTTAATTCTTCAAGACAGGGTGTGTGAGATGACTCCCTGCATGCATGGAGCACCCGGGAAAGACAGAAAAATCCTGTGACAACATTAATGATTACCGAAGCAGCAGCTCTCGTAGATGGCGTGTCAAGCGGGGCATCGTACATAAACGATATTTTCGTTCGTCCCCTGACAGGATCGAACGTGACAAAATCGGCAGTTCTTCCGCCGAATGATGCGATCATACAGGCGCCTTTTTCATACTGGCAGTTCCTTGCATCCGGGTTGACCTCGAGGAGTACTTCTTCTTCGCCGCACCCGCCATGCTCAAGAATATCCCTTAATTTTTTTACAGAATCCCGTATTATATCCATAGCTCACATTCCCTCCTGTTTTATGAGAATAACCCGAGCTGGTGAACCGTCAAGTCCTGCAAGCCGGAGCGGAAGTGCTACCATCTCATAGTCTCCTCCCGTTACATCCGACAGATCAAGCAACTCAATGATAATACACCCGCTGCCGAGAAGCCTGCGGTGAACGGAACCGTCACAGTTATACGATTCAATCGAAGGCGAATCGATCCCAATGCATTCGATCCCGCTTTTCGTGATGCAGCAGGCAGCATCATGCGTCAGCGATGGATAGTCCTCACAAAATGTCCCCCGTGGGGAAAACCAGGTCTTGAGCAGGATCCGTTTTACTCCCTGTAGTTTTCCTTCGAGATCGTCTTCGGTTATCGAAGAACTCCCGGTTCCGCTCAGATCGATGACGCGACATCTGCCGATGATATGACGTAATGGGATCGTGTCAATGGTATCACCGGATTTGAGGTAATGTGCCGGAGCATCGATATGGGTGCCGGTATGGGAACTTAAATGAATGTCACTGATAAGGTACCGGCCATGATCTGCCTGAACAAATGACGGGATACTATCTCCCGGGTATACAAGCATACCTTTCACGAGAGGGCGTGTCACATCGATTATTTTCATGGATACTGATTCTCCCAGCCATACTGCCCTATGAGGGGGACAAACCTGACTCCTCCGTGGAACTCCCGGTTGATTGATTTCCCCTGCTTACGAATGGTGAGAAGATCCTGCACATCGTGCCCCCCGACTGGCACAACGAGAGTTCCTCCATCAGTCAGCTGCTCGATTAATGGCCTGGGCACCTCCGGTGTCGCAGCGGTCACAATGATTCCATCATAAGGGGCATTTTCGGGGTACCCAAGCGTTCCATCTCCCTCAATAACAACGACATTGTCGATCCCGAGGAACTCAAGATTCCTTCTTGCCAGGTCCGCCACCGTTTTAATTCGTTCGAGTGTGGTAAGCTGCCGTACGAGCCGGGAAAGGACTGCAGCCTGGTACCCGCTTCCCGCCCCAATTTCAAGCATATTATCGGTTGCTTTCGGGTGGAGGAGTTCTGTCATCAGGGCAACGATGTACGGCTGGGAAATGGTCTGCCCGCTGCCAATGGGAAGCGGATTGTCATCGTAAGCTGCGCGATCGTATGGGGGTGGAATAAACATATGGCGGGGAATTTCCTGCATTGCTGCAAGAATCCGCGGATCCCGAATGCCCCGGGCTGCGATCTGGCGTTCCACCATCGTTCTTCGTTCATCAGCCCTGGGGTATGGCGGCATATTTCTCTAGAAACCGGATTTTTCAGCTACATTGATGGAGGCATCGATCTGCTGCTGCAATGCTTCGGGCAGCCCGCTGATCTTCACATCAAGGAACCCACGTATGATAGTTGCAGTTGCCTCGTCCTCATCAAGCCCGCGTGACATCAGGTATTCTATCTCGTCCCGGGCAAGCTTGCCGACGGCAGCTTCGTGTGAGAGTTCGGTACCGACAACCGATCCCTCAATTTCCGGAATTGCATAGATAACACCGTCCTTCAGGATCAGTCCCTTGCATTCGAGATGTCCGCGGGTGCCGGCGACCTTGCCATTGATGTGGCCCCGTGAAATGATGGTACCACCTTTCGTAATGGCACGGGTAATAAGTTCGGCGCTCGCACCGGGGGCCTCAAGGATTGCCCGGGAACCGAGATCCATATGGGACCCCGCTGTGGAGATGACGATACTGCTGAACCGGGCAACAGAATTTGCCCCCTTCAGGGTTGCCGTCGGGTACATCTGTACCTTTTTTACCGGCTGCATACATACATAATTCGAGAGGAATACACCATTCTCCTCAACAACTGATGCGCTTCTCGGGTAGACTTCAATGTTCTCGCTCCAGTTGTGGATCATGGTAAAGCTGATCTTGGCATTCTTTTTCACAAAGAATTCGGAGATCCCGTAATGGGCACCTCCTTTACCAACGTGCTCCCCGCTCGTGCACCCGGAAATGATATGAAGTTCTGCTCCCTCTTCGGCGATGATTATATTATGGACATGCTGGATCTGCTCACGCCCGAGGAAAAGACAGGCCTGGATAGGCACAATATTGTTCGACCCCTTATGTGCGATAATTACGTAACCTTTGGGCTCCTTTTGGGATGCAACGTATTTTGTGATCTCATCCTTTTCGGGTGAGACCACTTTCCAGACATACTCTTTAAGCCCGTCATATTTTTCCATCGCATGCTTGTACGACAGGACTTCTATTCCTTCCTGTGTGCATTCCGCATGGACAATATCCTGGTCCATCTGGAGGTAACTGCCGCACCGGTTCTTCATGGCAAGATCGATTCCCGATTGTGCGAGACGATCCTGGTCGGCTTTCGAAAGTTCTGGCATCACTGGTTGCGGCATTCGAGACACTCCTTGTATCCGCGCTGTTTGATGTCCTTTAAAATTTCACGGGGATTTCCATGGCACCGGATCTGTCCGTCGCACATAACATGCCCTTTGTCGGCATCGAGGTAATCGAGGATATACCCGGTGTGCGTGATGACCAGACCGCTTTTTTTCCGTTTTGCCAGGTACTTGTCCTTTTCCAGCAGTGCACCGATGGTTGTTCCGATAAGGGAAATGTTTTCAAGATCGACACCGCTTTCCGGCTCATCGAGCATGACGAAGTCCGGGTTCTGGATCATCAGCTGCAGTACCTCGCTGCGCTTGATCTCGCCACCGGAGAATCCCTTGTTGATATCCCGTTCAAGGAATTTATCCATGTGAACGGATTTTGCCAGTTCCGGGATGTTTTCCTGCTTAGTACGGGAAATTGCAGTCAGCAGTTTTCCCAGCTTCAGGCCTGATATTGTCGGAGGGCGCTGGAACAGCATCCCGATCCCGCGCTTCGCACGCTCGTGAGCGTGCATCATCGTTACATCCACCCCCTTAAAGGTTATCTTCCCCCTGGTTATGGTATAATTGGTAAATCCCATAATCGTCATCAGGAGCGTGGTCTTACCCGATCCGTTGGGACCGAGCAGCACATGGGTCTCCCCTTCGCTGATATGGAGATTGATGTCGCGCAGCACTTCCTTGTCGCCGACATTTACATGAAGGTGTTCAATATGCAGCATAATACAATCGAAGAATGTATGTCGATTGCTGCATTAAACGCTTTTCAACGATACATACGCAATAATTGCTCCGGATAGATCACGAAATTCCGGCACACCGGCCCGGGGTTTTTCCATCGCGAAAAATTTACTGCTAAAACGCGATCCATCAAAATTTTAAATATCCGCTTTCGTTTTGCAGGGAAAATCGGTCCGCTTTTTTTTGGAACGGTTTTTGATCGCGATCGTGTTCGCGAATAAAATTTTCGAGATCAAAATCGCGGATCGATTTTTCCGGAATAGTTTTTGATCGCTATTGCGATCGCAATTTTGATCTGAAAATCGGATCGCGGTTGAAAAAACAAAATCGGAGATCAATTTTGATCTGAAAATCGCTGATCGATTTTCGTTCGAAAATCGGGATCCGATTTTGCGCTCCGTCTGAATTTTTATTCCGTAAACCATTTTTCAATCGCGGATCGATTTCAAAACGAAAAACGCGATCCGATTTTGATCCGGAAATCGCTGATCGATTCCGGAATGAAAATCGATCATCGATTTTTCCGGAACGGTTTCAATCGCGATCGTGATCGCGATTGCAATGGAAAAACCGGATCCCGGTTTGTAAATAACTTTTTGCAAAATAACTGGATGGGACGATCAGACTGGGAACGCCAGGCAAGCTCCCGGAAACCTGGCAGATAAGTCCTGTCGGAGGAGATTTTTTTTACCGTAAGAAAATACCCGGAAAACCTCCATAAATTCGGAGCCCGTTGCGTGCCCGGTTGTACCTCGTTTCCCACCACCCCCGGATCCGGGAGGTAATAATTCCCAAAAATGCGGAATCCGGGTCGGAATAACCAGGTCGTCTCCGCCGGGAATGGAGGAGGTCATATTTGGCAACGTTACAAGGACCGAAACGGGAGTGGTGGTGCTATGAGCCGTGGGGAGTACCGGCCGTTGGGTATGCGTGCCTCCTCCCCGGGAACGTATAGGATAAAGAGGAATTCTACAGAGCAGAACGTTGAAATCGATACGCGATTTTTCCGGAACGGTTTTTGATCGCGATCGTGAAAGCGATTAAAATTTAAAAAACGCGATCCGGTTGTTAATTGTCAAACAGGCACCCTTTTACTCATGTGCGGTAATGTGTATCCGGGAAAAGGCAATGAAGGCAGAGAAGGTCCGGAACAAGGAGGGAAAAGCCAGGATCAGGAAAGGATCCAAAGACGCTAATAAAATCCTCCCTTCCGATGAATCTCCGGCACTTCTTCCTCTCACAAACAAGGTTATCTGCGGGGATGCACGAACTGTGCTCGCCGCTATCCCGGACAGCAGCATCGACCTGATCGTCACCTCCCCCCCTTATAATTTCGGGCATTCCTATGCACAGGATCCACATGACGATACCCGTGAATGGAACGAATATTTTGAGAACCTTCTTCTGGTATGGCGTGAGTGCGAGCGGGTACTAAAGCCTGGTGGCCGGATTGCCGTCAACGTCCAGCCCCTTTTCTCGGATTATATCCCGACACATCACATCATCTCGCGCCAGCTTACTGACCTGGGGCTTCTCTGGAAAGCCGAGTTTCTCTGGGAAAAAAACAATTACAACGCCAAGTATACGGCATGGGGGAGCTGGAAGTCGCCATCGATGCCCTACATTAAATACACGTGGGAATTCATCGAAGTATTTTCAAAAGAGTCCCATAAAAAGGGTGGCAGGCGTGAGGATATCGATATTACTGCCGACGAGTTTAAGGAATGGGTGCTGGGCAAATGGTCGTTTCCCCCTGAAATCCGGATGAAAGATTATAATCATCCCGCCATGTTCCCCGAAGAACTACCCAGAAGGCTGATGAAGTTATTCTCTTATAAAAATGACATAGTTCTGGATCCCTTCAACGGTGCAGGGACCAGTTCAGCAGTAGCCTGGAAACTCGGGCGACGGTTTATCGGTATTGACGTATCCCGTCAGTATTGTGACACCGCCCTTGCCCGATTGAAAATGACTGCCGGCGGGAATACACAATCCCCGGATTATCCTTCTCCAGGACTTCTCGTTCTGGACGATCACCGGGTGAAACATATTCCTGTATGATCATGCCGTTTCTCTTCAGCAAGACCTGATCGTCGCCATGTCACTTCCGGGACAGCAGGTCTTTCAGGAAGGAAATGGAGTCAATGATGCAGGCGGGTTTTATTTCTGCTGCCTCAACAGAATCGCTACGGAACTTTCCGGTCCTTACGAGAATGCTTCTCATTCCCGCATGGTATGCCCCTCCGATATCCGTGATAATATCATCCCCAATCATTATCGCCTCATCCGGGCGCAGGTGCATGTCCTCAAGGGCGAGCTTGAAAAATGTTTGCGAGGGTTTTCCCACAACCATCGCGGTCTTTCCGGTTGCATACTCGAGTGCTTTGACAAAGGGTCCTGCTGAGAGAGAAAGGCCATCGGAGGCCATCCAGAACCGGTCTTTTTCAAGCGCTAACAGCTCTGCACCGTCCATCAGGTGGCGGAATGCCATGTTCATACTATCGTAGGTGACCGCATCGCCGGCATCGCCGATTATCACCCAGTCCGGCTTCGCTGCAGGATATTCATTCGCTACTTCCCTGAAGTCCCTGTCTACGTCACCGGTGGTAAGGAGAAAGTACCCGGTCTTTCCGGTTTTTTTCATGTGCTCAATTGCTGCCTGCGGAGGCGTGAAAATATCGCTCTCCGGGATGTTGAATCCGAGTGCTGACAGGTGATCTGCAACCGAATGCCGGCTTTTTCTTGTGGTGTTGGATACACACCTGAACGGGTACCCTTTCTCTTTCAGAAATTCAATGGTATCCTGCGCTCCGGCAACAGCATGGTTCCCGACGTACAGGACCCCGTCGAGATCAATCAGGAATCCTTTGAAATCTTTCATACCGCCTAACCTCGGAGAATTGAATGGAAGATCCGCTGTCTCATGAATAAACTCGTGTCAGATTGGATTACCCTTTTTAAAAAATTATTGTCCTGGCATGGTGATGATTGTTCCTGACATCACATTTTTCCCGTGACTGAACGCGGAAAATATTCCCATCCGTTTTTCCATCGCATCCAGCCCCCGCGGCTTGTTCCATTCTACGCTTCCACTGATTCGAAAATTTTACTTTCACACCGCACGGGAGGCAGTTAAAATCACCGGATTCGGATTTTTAATCTGACGATGTCCCTGATACACCCCCCCCAGTCGCGGATTGGTGGTCTCTGGCAGCAGCGCATGGATACCCTGCGGGAATACGAGGTTGTCCGGGACGGGAATGTATTCGCTACGAGTTTTTCGAACAATTTCGTATTTTTATCAGAATATGATGAAGCCCGGCATTACCTCAGGGATCTCCTTCAGCGGTATGACGGATGCAATTTTGAGGCTGTATTCGATGGTGGCAGGGAGTATGAGAATGCGGGGGGTGCCTGCTACCTGCTGGAGACCAGAAATTCCATTGACTGCCCGATATTCGACCAGGACCGGTATCAGGCCGCAGTTCTTGCGGATCTCACCCTTGTCCATGGGATTGGGAAAGCGACGGAGAGGCGGCTAAAAATCCGGGGGTACCGTACCCTGAACGACCTGATGGAACACCCAAAATTCAGGACCAGTGCACGGCAGGTAACAGAATGTATCTCTGCCGGGAATTCCGGGGAAATCATGGACCTTATCGGAAACCGGCACGCGAAATCCCACCCCTATGTTCTCGGTACAGCAGGTCTTCACGAGCCCGAAGATTATGTATTTCTTGATATCGAGACCCTGGGTCTTTTCTCCCGTCCCATCATTCTCTTCGGTGTCGGGTTCATAGAGCGCGGCCAGCTGGTCGTCAGGCAGTACCTGCTGCGCGACATTTCAGAAGAACCTGCAGCTCTTCTGGCAACAATGGAGCATTTCGCTTCTAATCATCCTGCACTGGTCACCTTCAACGGAAAGGCATTCGATGCCCCTTATATCTCGGACCGCCTGGGCTACTACGGCATGGGCGCACTTACCGGGATTCCTCATTTCGACGTGCTCCATTTCAGCCGGCGGCGATGGAAGAAAGAACTTTCCTCCCTGCGTCTGTCAGCACTCGAGAACAGGGTCCTGGGGGTCCATCGCGACAACGATGTTCCCGGGCAGATGGTGCCCGAGTTTTTTGAAACATATCTTCGGACCGGTAACTGCGGACCGCTCGTACCTATTGTCGGGCACAACCGGCAGGATGTTGTATCGCTCGCGAGACTCTTTTTCCATCTTATGGGTGACGTGTATGGCAATTGCTGATCTGATCCGCATTCTTGGCGTAAATCCGATGTACCGGAACCGGGTTGTGCATATCGATGTGACCGGGCCTTCAGAAGCGAGGTACGGGACGCCCGGATCGCCGCTTTCCCCGTCGCTTGCCGCGTATCTCGATCAGAAAGGAATCCGTCTGTATTCCCACCAGAGCGAGGCTATAGATCGAATCCGTGCCGGTAAGAATGTAATCATCACCACACCAACCGCAAGCGGTAAGACGCTCGCGTTTAATATTCCCGTTTTTGAGAAACTGGAGATGGACACGGAAGCCCGGGCTCTGTACCTGTATCCGACAAAAGCACTCTCCAACGACCAGCTTGCAACTCTCGAACAGATGGCCCTTTTCACGGGCATCCCGGCGAAACCGGCAATTTATGATGGCGATACCCCGCAATCAAAACGGGCAGTCATTCGTGACAATGCAAGGATTATCGTATCCAATCCCCACGAGCTGCACCAGGTGCTCTCATGGCATGCGAAATGGCGCCCGTTCTTTTCCGGCCTGCAGTATATCATCATAGATGAAGCCCACCGGTACCGAGGAGTATTCGGCTCGCATATCGCACTCCTTCTCAGGAGACTGCTCCGCCTTTGTCTTTTTTATGGCTCAAGGCCTCAGTTTGTCCTTTCAACTGCAACGATAGCAAACCCGAAAGAGTTTGCAGGAAACCTTACGGGACAGTCATTTGACGTTATCCACGAGGACGGCTCTCCCCATGGCAGAAAGACCTTTGTCCTGTATAATCCGTTTTACGACGGGATCGGAGAACGGTCGGCACACCAGGAGACCAAAGACCTCCTGCTGTCCTGCGTTAAAGAAAACCTCCAGACACTCTGCTTTACCGGTTCCCGGAAGATGGCGGAGCTGGTTACGCTCTGGGCCCGGGAGGATGCCCGGCACGGCTATCCCCGTCTTGCCGAAGCGATTTCCGCTTATCGTGCTGGTTACCTTCCGGAAGAACGGAGGAAGATCGAATATCAGCTGAAAAACGGGGTTATGAAAGGAATCGTGTCTACGAATGCACTTGAACTCGGGATCGATATCGGGTCTCTGGACGCAGTCATCATATCGGGTTTTCCCGGCACGATGATGTCGACACGACAGCAGGCCGGTCGCGCCGGAAGAAACGGTACAGACGCTCTTGCGTTGCTTGTTGCCATGGCAAATCCTCTTGACCAGTATTTCATGAACCACCCGGACCAGTTTTTTTCCCGGTCGCATGAACATGCAATCGTCGATACCCATAATCCTTACATCGTATCCGGGCACCTGCTCTGTGCTGCTGCTGAACTGCCGGTGAATGATAGGTCAGACCCGGTCTTTTTCGGTGAATCCCTTCCCACCCTTCTTGCAGATCTTGCAACTCATGATATCGTGCGGAAAACCTCGCGCGGATGGGTTTATTCCGGGCGGGGAAGGGCAACAGAAGTAGTGCAGCTGGACGGGATCCCCGGGCCGACATTCCGTATTCTCTGTAAAGGAAAATTGCTTGAAACCATGGACCGCGGTCAGGCATTCCGCGAAGCCCACAAGGGCGCCATCATGCTTCATCAGGGAATAACGTACGTCGTGAACGAGATGGATCTGGAAACGCATACAGTCCGTGTATCGGAGACTGATGTGGACTATTATACACAGCCCATCAAGGAGGTTGGTCTGTCCGTGATCGAAACGATCGAGAGCCGGCTGACCAATGGAATGAACTGTGCATTTGGCGACGTTGAGGTAACGGAAACGATGACCGGATACAGGATCAAGCGCAAAGACACCATAATCGGCGTGGAACCCCTCATACTTCCCCCGATTACCTTCCGGACAAAAGCATTCTGGATAGTACCCCCTGAGCATATCGGACAGAAAGTCTGCGTGGCCGGGCGCGATCTTGCCGGAGGTCTCCATGGAACCGAACACGCGATCATCGCGCTCATGCCCCTCCATGTTATGTGTGATCGCTGGGATATCGGGGGGCTCTCGTCAGCAATGTTCGGCGAGACCGGGGATCCGGTAATTTTTGTTTATGATGCATACGAGGGGGGTATCGGGCTCGCGGAAAAAGCATACAAGGTGCTCCCGGCCCTTCTTAGAACTGCCCATGAACTGGTACGGGACTGCACGTGCGAGAAAGGGTGTCCGTCGTGTATCTATTCCCCCAAATGCGGAAATGACAACCAGCCGCTTGATAAGGAGGCGACTGTTCAAATTCTCGGGGAACTCTGTCACGAATGTGCGATCCCGGAATCTGCCCCGGAACCTGCAGGATATGAAACCGTGTTGTCATGACTCGTTCCATGTTAATCCACGAGAACGGTTCGATCTCCCGGCCCGGGACTGTCCTCTTCAAAAATAAAGAGGTCATCGATTGTAGTACGAAGGATCTTGGCCACATCGTAGGCGAGTTTCAGTGAAGGATTATATTTTCCCTGCTCGAGGAATACGATGGTCTCCCTCCTGACTCCAACTGCTTTTGCGAGTTCTTCCTGCGTAAGATTCAAGCGCGTGCGATATTCCCTGATCCTCGTTTGCATATTCTCTCCGGAATTATCTTTTCTGGATTCTGGAATCCTGAAAATTTTCTGCCGTACTGGGGCAATGCCCCATCACTCAACATCTCCTTTCCGGAAGAGATATGCCTGGTAGATAACCGCGGATAGCGTCAGGACGACCACTGAGATGGCAAGGGCGTTCTGTGTACTGAGCTGGAGCACGTTGAGATAATCCAGCCAGAAAAGCCCGAACATAAAAAAGAGGCCGGTCAACCATGCATAAGTTATGCCGTAAGCGCCAATCTTCTTCGATCGCTCGTCAGATTCCGGGTCATCGCCATAGTTACGATGGCGGGAGATGCCGGTTATCAGAAACGCAAATCCCCCGGCCAGGAGTATTGTACCAACAATGGCCTCTCCATAAGTGAGCAGGAGCGTGACGATACCGCTGAGGATCATTAATGTTCCGATAATGATCCGGTAAAGATTTCTTTGTTTCATGTTCTCTCACCATTGTTTGTATCAGGTTTTGACTATTTCCGGAATACGAGTATGAAATACGTCATATGATCAGACACTGGCATCACCGTTATGGGACAGATAGATCAGAAAGAAAGTGGCTGGAATGAACAACAGGAGGAGACATATGCCCAGTGTAAGCTGTGTATCCGGTCTCCAGATCCCCAGGTTGTCAGACCAGAACAGCAGGATGATCCCGCTGATACCGATCCACCATGCATAGGACAATGCATAAGCCCCGATCTTTTGTGTTCTCTCATCCGGCCGGATCTCTTCCTCCCATTCCTTATGGTGGAGAATTAGGAGAATTGAACCGGCCAGACTTACAACGAATAGTATTAGTGGGAGATGTGTTGTGTTCCCATAAACAAAGAACAGTAATAACGCTGTAAGCAAGAGTAGTGAACTGATACTATTCATGTAACGATATCCTGGTTTCATTCAGGCACTCCTAGGTGTTATGTATTTCTAACATTGATGGTTTAAAAATGTTATCTATTTCTAACATTAGGGAAAAGAATCGATATCTTACTGGCGAAAAACTAAAAAAGAAAATTATTCCTTCATTATGGAACGGACCGACAGGAAGACGGGACCCCGTACATCGACCTTCTTTTTATTATCGGTGATGAACCGCATCGCATATTCATCGATCTTCAGGTTAATGTCACTGGGGTGTTTTGCCATCTTGACCTGCACGGTCGTGACTTTACCGCACCGCGCAGCCTCCTCGATCCGTGCTGCTGCAAGTGCCGATACTGCGGACAGATAGGAGATCCCCGTCGGTATACCTTCTGTCCGAACCTGTTTCCATTTCTCGGTATCAGGGACGCCGAGAACGGATCCGTCTTGGACGAAGATCTCGTTCGCGCATGCCGGACCGCAGAGTTTTGCATTCGATTCTGTCTCTTCGACAACGACCTTCAGGTGCGTTCCGCCAAGACTGCCTTCCCATACATCAAAGGAGCATGGCCCCTGTGCAGTGGCATTTGCCGTCGCGACTTTTGCTATTGCGCCGGCAAGCAGTCTGGCTTCAGTGCAGACCGGCTCCTCACGCAGGTGCACTGCCCGGGCAATTTCCCGGTCGCTGACGGGCCGGGGGAAGAACTGCGGATAGCAGAGCTGCCGTATATCGTTCCCGCCGTATGCGATCATGGCAAGCCGCTCAACGCCAAGACCCAGGTTCATGACCGGAACGCCGATCCCGTATTCAGCAAGAGCCGACGGGGAGTACATGCCGAAGGTCGCCACTTCAACCCAGTCATGCACCGGGTGACGAGCGTAAACCTCCGTCTGCGAATCCGGCATGTAATATTTTGAACGCTTCTCATCCGGCTGGAAACGGAAATCAGTATAGCCAAATGCTGACAGGAGCGCTTCGCTGACGGCCTTGCCGTCTTCCAGGGTTACATCTTCCCCGGCAACAATACAGGACGCTGAATGGTAGGTCATAAGTCTCGTAGGCCCTTCTGCCTGCTCACGCCGGAAACAGCGGTCGACTGAGAAGAGCCGGATCGGCATCGGGCTCTTCTCCCAGACAGAACCGAGGGTCATGAACCAGCCGCTCGTCATGTGGCTGCGGAGTGTCGAGCGGGACGATTCAGGAGCAAGTGCCCGGAACTCCGGGAACACGGCATCAAGAATGTGAACAACCAGTCCGTCATCGACGCCAAGAACTTTGGCAAGCTCGAACGTGAGTTCGTCGCCATCAATCTCGGATTTTTTGTACGCGTGCAGGGTTTCGCGCAGGTGTTCTTCCGTTTCCGGTGTCATCTGCTGGTAATGGCTGGTGTTGTGGATGTCTTTTACGGGCGCTGATTCGGCGTGCACAAGAGGGTTCTTGTGACTTTTGAGAATCTCATTAATCTCATCAAGCTGTTTCCGTGCAATCCCCACGTTCGGGCGGGGCAGGCCGCCGAGATAGAAGACCCGGTCGAGCACAGCCATTGCCTCGGGGCCGAACTGGCGGTAGATGTCCTTCTCGTCGATGATAACCGGGTTCTCCGCCTCGTCAAAGCCCATCGAGAGATAGGTTTCGCGCAGCCGGTTGATGGTGGCAAAGACCGGGTGGGCTTTCGCCCGCTTGTATACCCGGCACGGGTAGGTATCTGCTTGTGATGCCGGTGTCAGGATAGACGGGCCTTCGTGCCATGCCCCTTCAAAATTCTCGTGTGATTTCTGTTTCCAGTCCTCGGGATTAAATCTCATGTCATACGCTCCAGCACTACTACTCTGCTCAGTTTGTTCTCGTCCTTGAACCGGTAATCGCACGCGGCCGCGATCTTTTCCGCAAACGACCGCACCTCCGCGTGTTCCGGCATATTCTCTCTTGCCAACCGGTTTCTACTGTATCCCAGATACATATATCCCTTGATTTCCACAAATCTTGCGCCCGCATCCTGCACTATCGCTGCGTATCGTTCGGGTGTAAAATCATTGAGACCCTTTACGAGTGTTATTCGTATTGCCGATCTGCGGGTGTTCAGCAACCGGAGACTCTCCTGTATCCGGTCCCAGTAGTCCCCGAGCGGGCGGCAGACCGTCATGTAG
>Ga0105103_10000111_pt1 | contig 41238 bp, 43 predicted proteins | sample PPLLaktember2015_2_FD_79107 | JGI IMG/M metagenome (GOLD analysis project Ga0105103, IMG submission 79107) | Freshwater sediment microbial communities from Prairie Pothole Lake near Jamestown, North Dakota, USA - PPLs Lake P7 Core (6) Depth... | ecosystem: Environmental > Aquatic > Freshwater >...
ACCTCGATGTCAGAGATCGGATCCACCTTGCCGGCCACGTGGATGACGTTCTCGTCCTCGAAGCAGCGCACCACGTTGACGATCGCGTCGGTTTCGCGGATGTGGCTCAGGAACTGGTTGCCCAGGCCCTCGCCCTGGCTGGCGCCGGCCACCAGTCCGGCGATGTCGACGAATTCGACGATCGCTGACACGATGCGTTCGGGTTTGACGATGGCTGCAAGCTGCTGCAGCCGCGGGTCAGGCAACTCGACGATACCGACGTTGGGTTCGATGGTGCAGAAGGGGTAGTTCTCGGCGGCGATGCCGGCCTTCGTCAGGGCATTGAACAGGGTGGACTTGCCGACGTTGGGCAGGCCGACGATGCCGCATTTGAGGCTCATGGGGGGCTTTGGGGTGCAGGGGCAGCCGGGAATTCTAGGGCCCTACACTGCGTCGGCCCTATGGAGGAGATTGACGATGAACCCCAGGCTCGCGCTTTAGGGCCGCCCCAAGGATCTCGGCGGTGGCTTCGTCATGCGCCGGCTGCTGCCGTCGGCGCAGCGCCAGGCGGTCGGGCCGTTCCTGTTCTTCGACCATTTCGGCCCGGTCACGGTGCTCCTGGCGACAACCACGACGTGCGGCCGCACCCGCACATCGGCCTGGCGACCGTGACCTACCTGTTCAAAGGTGCGATTCAGCACCGCGATTCCACCGGCGCGGTGCAGCGCATCGAGCCCGGTGCCATCAACTGGATGACGGCCGGACGCGGCATCGTGCACTCCGAGCGCACGCCCGAGGACCAGCGCGCGCAGAGGCGGCGCAGTCACGGCCTGCAACTGTGGGCGGCGCTGCCGGCCGAAGACGAATAGATCGAGCCGTGCTTCGCGCACACGCCGGCTTCGGCGATCCCGGGCCTACGACAGTGGCGGTGCCACGGCCCGCGTGCTGATCGGTGACGCCTTCGGCCGCCGTTTGCCGGTGGCGACGCGCTCGCCGATGCTGTACCTGGACCTCGCGCTGCGCGCCGGCGCGGCACTGAAGCTGCCGCTGGCCGAAGAGCGCGCGCTGTATCCGGTGGACGCGCCGTTCACGCTCGACGGGCAGGTGCTGCAGGCGCACCAGCTGGTGGTGCTGCACCCGGGTGAGCAGCCGCTGCTCGGAGCGCCCGGTGCGGCTCGCGTGGTGCTGATCGGCGGCCAGCCGTTGGGCCGGCGTCTCGTGGTCTGGAACTTCGTCGCCAGCCGCAAGGGGCGCATCGTCCAGGCGCAGGAGGATTGGCGCGCGCAGCGTTTTGACCCGGTACCTGGTGAAACAGAGGTCATCCCGTTGCCGCAGTGACGGTCAAAACGCCAAGCGGGCGCGGCAGGCCTGGCCCACGGCCAGCTGGTGCTCGACGCCACGGACGACGATCGCGTTCATGCCGAAGGTGGCGGCACCGTCGACACGCGGGTCCGATCGGTAGGCGGCCAGCGCATCGATGACCTCGAAGCCCTGTTCGCCGGTCTGCGGGTCCACCCCCGGAATCGTGCAGCGCGCACAGGGTTTCACCAGCTTGAGCTGCACCATGCCCTGCGGCGTGTCGATTTCAAGCTGGTCGACGTGGTCCTCGTCATGGGCGTCGAGGCCGTCGAGCACCAGGTTCGGCCGAAAGCGGGTCATGTCGACCGCTGCCGCTCCCTGCTGCTGCAGACGCCGGTTCAGCTCGGCCAGTGACGCGGTCGAGGTGACCAGCAGCGCGAAGCCATCGGCAAAGGCCACCTGCGCCTCGTGCGCGCCGGTCCAGCGGCGTTCCGACAGGCGGCGGTGCTCCGGGTCGAAGCGCACCAGCCGCAGCGGCCGGTCGGCAAAGTCGCTGCACCACTGCGCGGCCAGCGCGCCCATGTCCCAGGCCGGCACCCAGTCATCCCAGACGTGCACGTTCAGCGGGCTTTCCACCCGGTCCAGCGCCAGGTGCAGCGCCAGCATGCCGGGGGCGCGCAGCACCATGTCGTTCAGTCGCAGCGTGGGCCGGATCAGCGCCAGCTTCGGCAGCTCGCGCTGCGTGACGAATTCACCGCGTTGGTCGACCAGCATCCAGGCGCGGTCGAGTTCCAGGCCGGTCTCCAGCAGCAGGCTGCTGCGCACGCCGATGCCGGCGCAGGACTTCACCGGGTGGACGTACAGCGCGTGCAGGGTGCAGTTCAGGTCGCTCAAGCGTCGCTCCGGGAGCGTGGGCCGTGAAAAACTGCGGGCATTGTGCATGCACCTGGCTGCCTACAATCGGCGCATGAAGCAGGTGGATGTGTGCGTGCGTGGTGCCGGGGCCGTGGGTTCGTGCCTGGCATTGGCGCTGTCGCGGCAGGGCCTGTCGGTGGCGCTGCAGCGCGATCCGAAGCCCATGGCCGCAGCGTCGCGCGAGGACGTGCGCGTCTACGCGCTGAATGCCGGCTCCGTGCAACTGCTGCGCGAGCTGAAGGTCTGGGAGGCGTTGCCCACCGACGCCCGCTGCGCGGTCTACGACATGCATGTCGAAGGCGATGCCGCCGGCAGCGCGATCGATTTTTCCGCCTGGTCGCAGGGCGTCGAGGCGCTGGCCTGGATCGTCGACGTGGCCGAGCTGGAGCGGGCGCTGGCCACCGCGGTGTCTTTTGCGCCTCATGTGCAGTGCCTCGGCGACGAGCCGGTCGACGCCGCACTGATGGCGCTGGCCGAAGGCAAGGCCTCGGCCACGCGCGACAAGCTCGGCGTGGCCATGCCGGTGCAGCGCTACGGCCAGAGCGCGGTGGCGGCCCGGCTGCAGACCGATCTGGCCCATGCCGGCGTCGCCCGCCAATGGTTCCGCTCGCCCGACGTGCTGGCGCTGCTGCCTATCGACCGGCCCGCGCCGTCGCTGGGCTATGGGCTGGTCTGGTCGGTGCCGCAGGCCCGTGCCGACGAATTGATGGCGCTGGACACCGCGGCCTTCGAGCAGGCGCTGGTCGATGCCACCGGCGGTGCCGCCGGCACGCTGCGCCTGTGCAGCGAGCGTGCCGCCTGGCCGCTGACGCTGGCCCGCGCCGAGCAGGTCTGCGGCACCGGCTGGGTGCTGCTGGGCGATGCCGCGCACGTGGTGCACCCGCTGGCCGGGCAGGGCCTCAACCTCGGGTTGGGTGATGTCAAGGCGCTGGCCCAGGTAATCGCCGAACGCGAGCCCTGGCGCAGCCTGGGCGACGAGCGGCTGCTGCAGCGCTATGCCCGCCGCCGCGCCGTGCCCACGCTGGCCATGGGCCAGCTGACCGACGGCCTGTTGCATCTTTTTGCCAGCGACCTGCCGCTGCTGCGGGAACTTCGCAACCGCGGCCTGAGTCTCGTCAACGGCGTGCCGCCGCTGAAACGGCTGTTGGCATCGTTCGCCCTCGAGTCCTGATGGCCTCGATTCCCAGAGTCTGCCGAAGGAAACCGATGTCCAAGCTACGCCACCTCCTGCCGCTGCTGTGCGCGGCGCTGTTCGCCAGCCACGCCGCGTGGGCGCAGGACGCATTGATCCGCAAGAACCTGTCCGAACGGCTGCCCAACCTGCCGAAGATCGACGAGATCAGCAAGACACCGGTGCCGGGCCTGTATGAAGTGCGCATCGGTCAGGAGATCTTCTATGCCGACGAGCAGGGCAACCACCTGATCCAGGGCAACCTGATCGACACCAAGACGCGCACCGACCTGACCGAGGCGCGCATGGCCAAGCTCAGCGCCATCGACTTCGCCAGCCTGCCCCTGAAGGACGCGGTGGTCATCAAGCAGGGCAACGGCACGCGGCGCGTCGCCGTGTTCGGCGACCCGAACTGCGGCTACTGCAAGCGCTTCGAGCGCGACCTGGCCAAGCTGCAGGACGTGACCATCTACACCTTCCTGTACCCGATCCTCGGGCCCGATTCGAACGCCAAGTCGAAGGACATCTGGTGCGCACAGGACAGCGCCAAGACATGGCGCGCCTGGATGGTCGACGGCGTGACGCCACCGAAGAGCATGGGCAAGTGCGACACCGCCGCGCTGGAGCGCAACGTCGAGTTCGGCAAGAAGCACCGGGTGCAGGGCACGCCGGCCGTGGTCTTCGAGGACGGCACCCGGGTGCCCGGAGCCATCCCCCTGGAAAGCCTGGAGAAAAACCTGGCCACCGCAGCCAGGAAGGGCTGAACGCAGCGCCGGCGCCGCCCGGGCGACCGACCGGGCGTGGACAATGCGCGCGATGATCGACTACCTGATCGAAGCGTCCGACCCGCAGGCGCACCTGTATCGCGTCACGCTGAAGGTGCCGCGCCCGGACCCGCAGCACTGCTTGAGCCTGCCGGTGTGGATTCCCGGCAGCTACATGGTGCGCGAATTCAGCCGCCATCTGTCGCGGCTGCGCGCCAGGCAGGGCACGCGCGAATGCCGCGTCGAACAACGCGACAAGTGCAGCTGGTCGGTCGAGTGCCAGGGCTCGCAGACGCTCGAACTCAGCTACGAGGTCTATGCCTTCGACACCTCGATTCGCACCGCCTTCCTGGACGACCGGCGCGGCTTCTTCAACGGCACCAGCCTGTGCCTGCAGGTGGACGGGCGCGAAGCCCAGCCGCACCGGCTGCGCATCGGCACGCTGCCCAAAGGCTGGCAGGTGGCCACCGCCATGCCGACCACTGCGCGTCGCCATGAGTACCTGTGCGCCGACTATGCCGAGCTGGTCGACCATCCGGTGGAGCTGGGCCGCTTCTGGCGCGGCGAGTTTCGCGTGCGCGGCGTGCCGCACGAGTTCGTGGTCGCCGGTGCGTGGCCCGGTTTCGACGGCGAGCGGCTGCTCGCGGACGCGCGGCGCATCTGCGAGGCGCAGGTGAGCTTCTGGCACGGTCGCGGCAAACCGCCGGTGTCACGCTACGTCTTCCTGCTGAATGCGGTGGACGATGGCTACGGCGGGCTGGAACACCGTGCCAGCACCGCGCTGCTGTGCACGCGGCGCCAGTTGCCCCGCCAGGGCGATAGCGAGACCAGCGACGGCTACGTCACGCTGCTCGGGCTGATCTCGCACGAGTACTTCCACACCTGGAACGTCAAGCGCCTGAAGCCGCGTGACTTCGAGCGCATCGACTTCGGCCATGAGAACTACACCCGGCTGCTGTGGTTCTTCGAAGGCTTCACCTCGTACTACGACGATCTGCTGCTGCTGCGCGCCGGGTTGATCGACGCGCCGCGCTACCTGCGCCTGCTGGCCAAGACGGTGTCGGCGGTGCTCGCCACGCCGGGGCGTCGGCTGCAGAGCGTGGCCGAATCCAGCTTCGATGCCTGGGTCAAGTACTACCGCAGTGACGAGAACACGCCGAACGCCACCATCAGCTACTACGCCAAGGGCAGCCTGGTGGCACTGGCGCTGGACCTGAGCCTGCGCGCCGGCGGCGGCACGCTGGACCAGGCGATGCGCCTGTTGTGGACGGCCTCCGGCGGCGGCGCCATCGACGAGGCCGACATCGCGCAGGCGCTGCAACAGGTGGCCGGCCGCGCACTGGACGCGGAACTGGCCGGCTGGGTGCATGGCACCGACGACCTGCCACTGCGCTCGCTGCTGGCGCGCGCCGGCATCGACTGGCAGGACGACAGTGCCGACCTGGCCGCCGAGCTCGGCCTGCGCGTCAGCGAAGGCGCGCTCAGCGGCATCCACGTCAAGAGCGTGCTTCGCGGCAGTGCGGCCGAACGCGCTGGCGTCAATGCCGCAGACGAGTTGCTGGCCGTCGATGGCTGGCGGCTGCGCCGGCTGGACGATGCGCGCGGCTGGACCCGGCCTGGCCAGGCCTTCGAGCTGACGCTGGTGCGCGACCAGCGCCTGCGCACGTTGAGCGTGACACCGTCGGCGGCGCCGCCTGCCGGCGTGCGGCTGAAGCTCGACGACAAGCCGGCGCCGGCGGCGCTGGCGCTGCGCCGGGAGTGGCTCGGGGTGTGAAGACCCTGCCGATGCGCCGCCGCACCGCCGTGCTCGGCCTGGTGGTGTTGGTGAGCCTGGTGCATTGGTGGCTGGCGCACCTGCTGCCGCCCGTGCGCATTGGCGATGGCAGTGCCGAGCGCATGCCCAAGCGCATCGAGGTGGCCTTCGTGCGCGAGCTGGCGCCGGCGGCGCCACCTGCCGCCCCTGCGGTGATGAGCAGCAAGCCGGCCAGCCGGCGGGCGAAAGCCGCACCCAAGCCGGCTCCTGCTGCGTCGGCCGCACTGGACGAAGTGGCCGTCGCCGAAGTCACCGAGCCACTGCCGGAGCTGCCTGCAGCGCCGGTAGCGCCACAGCCCGATGCGGTGGCGCAGGAGCCGCTGCCCGACGCGGTGGCCAGTGCCGCATCGGCCACGGCGGCCGCGTCGGCGCCGGCGGCCTTCGAGTGGCCGCCGTCCACCCGGCTGAGCTACAAGCTGCACGGCAACTACCGTGGCGAGGTGGTCGGCGGCGCGCAGGTGGAATGGGTGCGCGTGGCCTCGCGCTACCAGGTGCATCTGGACGTGTGGGTCGGCTCGCAGGCCGCGCCGCTGGTCGGCCGGCGCATGAGCAGCGACGGCGAGCTCGGCACGGATGGCCTGACGCCGCGCCGCTACGACGAGGAAACCCGCGCGCTGTTCCGCGAGCTGCGCCGCCGCACCATCGTCTTCGACGGCGAGCGCGTGCTGCTGGCCAACGGCAAGCAGCACGAGCGGCTGGCCGGTATGCAGGATGCGGCCAGCCAGTTCGTCCAGCTCACCTGGCTGTTCACCACCCAGCCGCAGCTGCTGAAGGTAGGCCAACGCATCGAGCTGCCGCTGGCCCTGCCGAACAACGTGGACCGCTGGTCCTACGAGGTGATCGAGGAGGTGGTGCTGGCCACGCCGTTCGGGCTGGTGCCGACCTTCCACCTGAGGCCGCGGCGCGAGCTGCGCCCCAACCGCGACCTGGTCGCCGACGCCTGGTTCGCGCCCACGCTGCAGTACCTGCCGGTGCGCCTGCTGATCCGGCAGGACGAAGCCACCTACATCGACATGATGATCGACCGCCTGCCGCAGCAGGAGGCGACGGCGCCGCTGGCGGCTGCCTCAGCCCCGAGGTGAATCGAGGAAGCGTGTGCCGTAGTCGGCGGCGGCCTGGCCGCCGCGGGCGTTGCCGATGATGCGCTGTGCCGTCTGCACCAAGGTGCGCAACTCATCCGGCGAACGGGCGCGTTCCATCTTGATGGCCAGCGCCTCGGCCATCGGGCCGACCATGTCGGTGAACAGGCGCACGGCCTGGGCACGCGTGGCCTCGAAATCGCGCGGCGGCACCGCGGGCGCAGCCGGCCGTGGGGCAGCGGGCGGCGCCGCCTCGGCCGGGCGGGGCGGCGGGACAGGATTCACCGGCCGCTGCGGCGGCGCGTCCTGGGTGATCCCGATGATCTCGATGAAGCCCTGCTCGTCCAGCATGCGCAGGGTTTCGTCGGCCTGCTGCGGGATCAGCTTGCGCACATCGTCGTCGCTGCGCCGGCCGTCGATCATGATCAAGGCACTGCGCAGCCGCGGCGACAGCCGGTGGGTGCGTGTCTCGATCTCTGAATGGCCTTTTGCGGTCTTGCGGTAGATCGTTGCCATGTTCGTTGCCAGTTGCAGTTCGCGCCGACATCGTGGCCGCTGCGTGGGCCGTCCCTGGATTTCGGAGGCGAGCTTAACCCGCGGTGTACCGGCGTGAACAGGGCAGCAGCGCCTTGCGCCGTGAGCAATTGGCGCCGCGGCCCTTATAGTTGCCCCCGATTTGTGAAGGACTGCCATGAGCCACCCGTACATCCTGACCGAACTGCACGGCGACGGCCCGCGCCGGACCGCCCTGATCCGCCTGAACCGGCCCCAACAGCTGAATGCGCTGAACGACGGCCTGATGGACGAGCTGGGCGCCGCGCTGGCCGGCTACGACCGCGACGACGGCATCGGCTGCATCGTCATCACCGGCAGCGACAAGGCCTTCGCGGCCGGTGCCGACATCGGCGCGATGGCCACCAAGACCTACATGGACGCCTACCGGGGCGACTTCATCACCCGCAACTGGGAAACCATCCGTCAGGTGCGCAAGCCGGTCATTGCCGCGGTGGCTGGTTTCGCGCTGGGCGGCGGCTGCGAACTGGCGATGATGTGCGACATCGTCATCGCCGCCGAGACCGCGAAGTTCGGCCAGCCGGAGATCAAGCTCGGCATCATTCCAGGCGCCGGCGGCACGCAGCGCCTGCCGCGGGCGGTGGGCAAGGCCAAGGCCATGGACCTGGTGCTGACCTCGCGCATGATGGACGCGGCCGAGGCCGAGCGGGCCGGGCTGGTGTCCCGCGTGGTGCCGGCGGACAAGCTGCTCGACGAGGCGCTGGGCGCGGCGGCGACCATCTGCTCGTTGAGCGCACCGAGCCTGATGATGGCCAAGGAATGCGTCAACCGTGCCTTCGAAGGCACGCTGGCCGAAGGCGTCAGCTACGAGCGACGCCTGTTCCATTCGCTGTTCGCTACCGACGACCAGAAGGAAGGCATGGACGCCTTCGTCAGCAAGCGCAAGCCGGCCTTCAAGCACCGCTAGGCGCGGCAGTTCGGACGGGCTTGCCGTTCAGGGTTGCAGCCACTGCGCCCCGTCGGGGCCGAAGTACGCACGGCGGTGGCCGTCGGCATGCAGCTCCATCCAGTCGGTGGCCAGCACTCGCGCGGTGACCACTGCAAAGTGGCTGCGCGACGCGCGCTCCGGCTCGTAGCGCTCGGCCACCGGGCTGCCCGGCGGCAGTGGCGACAGGTAGTCCTGCGCCGCGGGCGTGAGCTTCAAGCGGGCCCAGCGCGACGACACCTTCAACCCGGTGGTCTGGACGTCCAGGTGCACGCGCAGCCGCAGTTGCCAGCTGATGCGGCTGGACCAGCACAGCATGGTGCCTACCGGCCGAGCCTGGATCTGCGCCACCTTGGGCGAGCGCGCGTCGGTGAAGAAGGCCAGCTCGCGCGCCACGGCGTCCACCTCGCGCACCACCACCGTGCGGACCTGCGCGACCTCGTCCTCGATGGTGGCCAGCGCCATCGTGCGCCATTCATGCCCCGGTTGCTGCGCGGCCAGCTGCAATTCCTGCCAGACCTGCGTTTCGATCAGCGCCAGTGAATCGATGCGCGAGATCATGGTCGTGTCTCAGGCCTCGCGGCGCAGCGCCGGGAACAGCAGCACGTCGCGGATGCTGGCCGAATCGGTCAGCAGCATCACCAGCCGGTCCAGGCCGATGCCGCAGCCGGCGGTGGGTGGCATGCCGTATTCCAGCGCGCGGATGAAGTCGGCGTCGTAGTACATCGCCTCCTCGTCGCCCGCCTCCTTGTTGGCGGCCTGGGCCAGGAAGCGTGCCGCCTGGTCCTCGGCGTCGTTCAACTCCGAAAAGCCGTTGGCGACCTCGCGCCCGGCAATGAACAGCTCGAAGCGCTCGGTGATGCTGGGGTCGGTGTCCGAGGCGCGCGCCAGCGGCGACACCTCCACCGGGTAGTCGATGATGAAGGTCGGCTGCCACAGCTGGTGCTCGACCGCCGCCTCGAACAGGCCGAACTGCAGCTCGGCCAGCGTCCAGTGCGCAGGGGCCTCCTCCCCGGCGGCCAGGATGCGCGTGCGCAGCAGCCCGGCGTCACGCGTCTCGGCCTCGCTCAGGCCGGCGTGCACGACCAGCGCTTCGCACACGCTCAGCCGCGTGAAACGTGTGTCCAGGTCGATGGTCTTGCCGGCGTAGTTCAGCAGCGCCGAGCCGGTGGCCTGCCGTGCGGCATGGCGCAGCACGCCTTCGGTGAAATCCATCATGTCGTGATGGTTCCAGTAGGCCGCATAGAACTCCATCATCGTGAATTCCGGGTTGTGCCGGACGGAGATGCCTTCGTTGCGGAAGCTGCGGTTGATCTCGAACACGCGCTCGAAGCCGCCCACCACCAGCCGCTTCAGGTACAGCTCGGGCGCGATGCGCAGGAACATCTGCTGGTCCAGCGCGTTGTGGTGGGTGACGAAGGGCTTGGCATTGGCACCGCCCGGGATCGGGTGCAGCATCGGCGTTTCCACCTCCAGGAAGCCGTGCTCGACCATGTGGTTGCGGATCGAACTGAGGGCCTTGCTGCGCGCCACGAAGCGCGCACGCGCGGTCACGTCGGTGATCAGGTCGACATAGCGCTGGCGGTACTTCTGCTCCTGGTCGCTCATGCCGTGGAACTTGTCGGGCAGCGGGCGCAGGCTCTTGGTCAGCAGCCGCACCGACGTCGCCTTGATCGACAGCTCGCCGGTCTTGGTGCGAAAGAGCGTGCCCTCGCAGCCGAGGATGTCACCGAGGTCCCAGTGCTTGAAGGCGGCCAGTGCCTCGGGCCCGACCAGGTCCTGCGTGATGTACAGCTGGATGCGGCCGTGCGTGTCGCCGAAGGAGCCGTCCTGCAGCGTCGCAAAGCAGGCCTTGCCCATCACCCGCTTGAGCATCATGCGCCCGGCCACCGCCACGGGGACGGCCTGCGGCTCCAGCTCCTCGTTGGGCAGCTCGCCATAGCGGTGGTGCAGTTCGGCCGCATGGTGGCGCGGCTTGAAGTCGTTGGGGAAGGGCATGCCCTGGCGGCGCAGCGCGGCCAGTTTCTCGCGGCGCTCGGCCATCAGCTGGTTCGGGTCCGCGGCGGGTACAGCGGTGTCGACAGATGCACTTGAGTTCATGGACGCGGGGGTCGGTATCGAGGCCGGAATTCTAGGCATTCGCGGCTTGGACGCAGACGCAAGCTGGGTTGACCGATTGCGGCCTCGGCGATAATGACGCCTTTACGTGTCGAATGTCCCCAATGCATTGCCCCTATAAGCCTATCGTCGATCGGAAGGTCCGCTTCGCATTGGTTGGCTACGGCCGCATTGCCAAGAACCATTTGGAGGCAATTCGCCGCCATAGCGAACATGCCGAGCTGGTGGCGGTGTGTGACACCGACCCGAAGGCGCTGCAGCTGGCCATGCAGGACGCACAGGCGTCCGGATTCGACTCGCTGTCTGCGCTGCTCGCCGGCAGCCAGCCCGACTGCGTGGTCCTGTCCACGCCGAGCGGGCTGCATCCGCAGCAGGTGATCGAGGTGGCACGTGCCGGCGTGGACGTGATGACCGAAAAGCCGATGGCCACGCGCTGGAGCGACGGCCTGGCGATGGTGCGCGAGTGCGACGCCGCTGGCGTGCGCTTGTTTGTGGTCAAGCAGAACCGCCGCAACCGCACACTGCAGTTGCTGAAGCAGGCCATCGCTCTGGGGCGCTTCGGCCGCATCTACATGGTCAATGTCAACGTCTTCTGGTCGCGACCGCAGAGCTACTACGACAGCGCAGAGTGGCGCGGCACCTGGGAATTCGACGGCGGCGCGTTCATGAACCAGGCTAGCCACTACGTCGACCTGCTCGACTGGCTGATCGGCCCAGTGGAAAGCGTGATGGCCTACACCGGCACGCTGGCGCGCAACATCGAGGTCGAGGACACCGGCGTGGCCGCGCTGAAGTGGCGCAACGGCGCGATGGGCTCGATCAACGTGACCATGCTCACCTGGCCAAAGAACCTGGAAGGCTCGATCACCATCCTGGGCGAAAAGGGCAGCGTGCGTGTCGGCGGCGTGGCGGTGAACCAGATCGAGCACTGGCAGTTCCAGGACGGCGACCCGATGGACGCTCAGCTCGACGAGGCCAGCTACCAGACCACCTCGGTCTACGGCTTCGGCCACCCGCTGTACTACGAAGGCGTGATCCGCTCGCTGCGCGAAGCGCTGCCGCCGGAGATCGACGGCCGCGAGGGGCTGAAGTCGCTGGAGCTGCTGATCGCCATGTACCTGTCGGCGCGCGATGGCAAGCGGATCAACCTGCCGCTGGCCTACTGAAGGCATGGGCATCAGCATCCACCCCTCGGCCATCGTCGATGCAGGCGCCGTGCTGGGTGACAACTGTCGCGTCTGGCATTTCGTGCACATCAGCGCCGGCGCGCGCATCGGGCAGCGCTGCTCCTTCGGCCAGAACGTCTATGTCGGCAATGACGTGCGCATCGGAGACAACGTGAAGATCCAGAACAACGTCTCGGTCTACGACGCGGTGACGCTGGAGGACGATGTCTTCTGCGGCCCGAGCATGGTGTTCACCAATGTCTACAACCCGCGCGCTGCGGTGGCGCGCAAGGACGAATACCGGCGTACGCTGGTCCGGCGGGGCGCCACGCTGGGCGCCAACTGCACCATCGTCTGCGGCATCACCGTCGGCCGGCATGCCTTCGTCGGCGCCGGCGCAGTGGTCAACCGTGACGTCGGCGACTTCGCGCTGATGCTCGGCGTGCCGGCGCGCCAGGCCGGCTGGATGAGCCGCTTCGGCGAGCGGCTGCCCTTGCCGATACGCGGCGAGGGCGAGGCCACCTGTTCGCACACCGGCGATCGCTACCGCCTCGGCGGCGGGCGGCTGCAGATCGTTGCCCAGGCCAGCGAATGAACGCCCCGGACGCCCTGCAACCCCTGCCGTTCAGCGACCTGAAGTCGCAGTACGCGGCACTGCGCCAGAGCATCCACGAGCGCATGCAGCGCGTGCTCGACCACGGCCAGTACATCATGGGCCCCGAGGTCAAGGAGCTGGAGGACCGGCTCGCCGCCTTCGTCGGCACGCGCCACTGCATCAGCGTGGCCAGCGGCACCGAGGCACTGCTGATCGCGATGATGGCGCTTGGCATCGGCCGCGGTGACGAGGTCATCACCACGCCCTTCACCTTCGCCGCCACCGGCGAGATGATCGTGCTGCTGGGCGCGACGCCGGTGTTCGTCGATGTAGAGCCCGACACCTGCAACATCGATGCATCGCTCATCGAGGCTGCCATCACGCCGCGCACCAAGGCCATCATGCCGGTCAGCCTGTACGGGCAGGTGGCCGACATGGCGGCCATCAATGCCATCGCCGCGCGGCACGGCCTGCCGGTCATCGAGGACGCAGCGCAGAGCTTCGGTGCCGGCTACCAGGGCCGTCGCAGCTGCGGCCTGTCCACCTGGGGCGCGACCAGCTTCTTCCCGAGCAAGCCGCTGGGCTGCTACGGGGACGGCGGCGCGCTGTTCACCGACGACGACGCGCTGGCGCAGGCGGCGCGCGAGATCCGCGTGCACGGCCAGAGCGCGCGGTACACGCACACGCGCATCGGCGTTGGCGGGCGCCTGGACACCCTGCAGGCGGCGGTGCTGCTGGCCAAGCTCGAGCGCTTCGACTGGGAATTGCAGCGCAGGCAGCAGATCGGCGCGCGCTATCACCAGCTGCTGGCCGGCATCGAGGGGGTGCGCACGCTCGCCGTGCGCGCCGACCGCGATTGTGTGTGGGGCCAGTACACGGTGTTCGTGAACGACCGGGCGCGCGTGATGGCTGCGCTGCAGGCGCAGGGCGTGCCGACGGCGGTGCACTACCCGCGCCCGTTGCACCTGCAGCCGGCCTACGCTGCCCATGCCGCGGGCTGCCATTGCCCGCAGGCCGAATTGGCCGCGCAACGCGTGCTGAGCCTGCCGATGAGCGCCGACCTGGGGGAGGCGCAGCAGGACGCCGTGGTCGCTGCGCTGACGGGCGCCCTGGCGTCCGTGTCGGCGGGTTGAGCGGCCTGGTGTCGTCCTTGCAGGTCCGGCCGTCGCCACCCGCCGCGCCGTGCTCACGGTCCCGCTTCGGTCGCAACGTCTGGCTGGTGGCCCGTGGCAACGTGCTCGCGCAGGCGCTGCCTGTCCTGGCGGCGCCGTTGCTGACCCGGCTGTACTCGCCGTCGGACTTCGGCGTGTTGGCCGTGTTCGCTTCGGCGCTCGGCATCGGCCTCGCAGTAGCCACGGCCCGCTTCGAGTGGTCGGTGCCGAACACACGTTCTCCGGCGCTGGCCGCCGCGCTGCTGGTTCTCGGCGCCGGCGGGCTGGCGCTGTCTGCCGTGCTGGTGACCTTCGGATGGGGGCTCCTGGATGCGGCTGCGCTTCCACGCGACTGGGCCGCGCTGTCTGCCGTCGGCTGGATGCTGCCGCTGGCGCTGCTCGGGGCGGGCCTGCAGCAGCTGCTGCAGGCCTGGCACGTGCGGGTCGGCGAGCTGTCGGCGCTCGGTCGCTCACGGGTCACGCAAAGTGCGGCCAACGTGGCAGTCGCTCTCGCTGCAGCGGGTTTCGGTGTCTGGGGTCTGGTGCTCGGCGTGCTCGCCGGGTCGTGGGTAGGTCTGTTGACGCTGTGGCGGGCTGCCGAGGGTCTGACTCGCGGACTGCGCAGGCTGACCGGGCGACGCGTGGCACTGGCGTGGCGGCGCTTCCGCGCCGAGGCGGCGTGGTCGACACTGGCGTCGGCGCTGAACAGCGCGAGCTTCGCGATCGTGCCTCTGCTTCTCGCGCGCCACTACGGCGTCGTCGAGGTGGGTTACTACGCGCTAGTGCAGCGCCTCGCGTTGGGGCCGATCGGCTTGCTCGGTGCCGCCGTCAGCCAGAGCTTCTGGGCCGAAGCCGCGCAGCTCGTGCGCAGCGACATCCCCGCGCTCGAGCGCCTGTACCTGCGCAGCAGCGGGCAGCTGGCGATGGCGAGCCTGCCGCTGGCGCTCTTTGCCCTTGCGGGTCCGCTATACGTCGGGCCGATCTTCGGCAGCGAGGCCTGGCAGGCCGCTGGCTGGGTGCTGGCTGCCACGGTGCCCATGCTGGTCGGCCAGGCCGTCGCGTCGCCGCTGTCTCACCTCATCATCCACCGAAGGCAGCGCTGGCAGGCGGCCTGGGACCTCGTCCGTGTTGTCCTGCTCGCCGGAACGATCGAATGGATGGGCGCCGCCGGTGCCAGCTTCGCGTGGACTGTGTTCGGCCTGTCGAGCGCGGTTGGTGCGATGTACCTGGTCCTGTTCGCGCTCAACATGGCTGCGCTGCGCACCGCAGTCAGGCGGGCGTGAACGTCGGCACATGCTGAGGCGCTTGGCCACGGTCTTCTATGCCCTCGTGGCGCGCCTGTTCTATCCGCGTTGTGCCTGGTTGGTGGAGTGGAACCCACTCGCGATCCGCGGCTACGTGCTCTTTCAGCGGATCCTCAACATCAACGGTGCGAGATCCGTGCCGTGGCCCGTCCACTTCACGTCGCGCGTCACGGGACGAGTGGTCGCTGGACGCATGTCGTCGCCAGGATTCATGCCCGGCGGCTACTTCAACGGGGCGAACGGTATCGAGGTGGGCGACGACGTCTGGATCGGTCCCGGTGTGACGGTCATCAGTGCCAATCATGACCGTTCCGACATGACCCGCCACGTGATTGCGCCGCCAGTTCGTATCGGCGATCGAGTCTGGATCGGTGCCAACGCCGTGATTCTTCCAGGCGTGCGGATTGGCGAAGCGGCCGTGGTAGGTGCCGGTGCGGTCGTGACGAAGGACGTGCCCGCTGGCGCAGTTGTGGGGGGCAATCCGGCGCGCATGCTGCGGCAGCAAGAGGAAGCTCATGGTGCATGACATGCGAAGCCAGCGCTTCTGGGAAAACGCCTGGGTGCGTCACATGGAGCAATATCTGGCTACACCGCCGAGGGCGGGCATGTGGCTGGCCGCGCGCTTCCCGCTTGCTGGCTGGTCCGTACTGGAGATCGCCGGCGGATCCTGCCGTGACTCGCGCTACCTCGCCGACCAAGGCGTCGACGCCATGGGCTCGGACTTCGATCAGAAGACGCTGGACTACCTCCGGCAGCGTTTCCCTAACTCGCCGCTCAAGCTCATGCGCGAGGACGCGCTTCAGCTGTCGCTGTCCGACGCTGCGGTCGACCTCAGCATGCACAACGGCTTCTGGGTGCTGATTGCTGATGATGCCAAAATCGTCGCACTTCTTCGCGAGCAGGCCCGCGTCACGCGCCGCGTGCTGGTCGCGATGGTGCACAACGCCGACAACCCGCGGGTCGTGTCGGCATTCGCGCGGAAGGCGCGGACTGACCCGCTCTACGACATCCGCTTCTTCCGGCGCACCGAGCTGCCTGCGCTGGTGCGTGCAGCGGATCTGCATCCACGGGCGATACGCATCGAGAAGTTCGGCGGACCGGTCGACAGGACGCTGGCGCTCCCTGGTGCCCTCGGTCGCTGGGCAGCGGCGTTGGTGCCGGGCCTGTACCGATTTGTGCCTTGGCGCTTTGTCGAGCGGATTGCGCTGGTGATCGAGTTCTGAGGTCTTCGTGACGATCGCGCTGACGCAGAGCTCGTGGATCAATGCGTGGTCGCTGCGCCGTGCCTGCGAGGCGCTCGGCGTCGATCTGCGTGTCGACGGACCGGCGCGCGACCTGCCACTGCCGCGCCGCGAGGATGCCGCCGCGCCCGACTGGTTGTTCTTCACCGACGAAGCCTCACTGATGGCGGCGCTGCAAGCCGATCCGCCCGTCGCCTTCCTGCCCCGGCATTTCCCGCCTGACCTGCTTGACGACAAATGGGCCTTCGCCGCGTTCCTGGCCCACGACCCGGACGGCCCGCAGGGCTTGACGCAATGGCCGCTGGACGCTGCGACCGGTGTGTCGTACCCGCTGCTGCTGAAAAGCCGCCACTCGTGGGTTGGCCAGCGTAAGCTGCCGCGCGGCTGGGTCTGCCGCGATGCGTCGGAGTTGGCCGCGCGCCGCGCCGCGCTGGCTGCCGCGGGGTTGAAGGAGGACTGGTTCTTCCTGCAGGAGTGGCTGGGCGACCAGCCGCTGCGCCTGATGAGCGTCAGCGGCTTCTTCGACGCCCGCGACGAGAACCGCAACCTCGCCATCGTCACCGAGCGTGTGGCTGACTACGGCGACGCCGGACCCAGCTCGTCGGCAATGCTGGTGACCGTGGCCGACGAGCACGGGCTGATAGGCTCGTCGGTGCGTGTGTTACGGCGGCTGGGGTACCGCGGCCCTTACGAACTGGAGTTCCTGGCGATCGGTCAGCGCTGCCTCGGACTCGAACTGAACCCGCGGTTCTGGATGCAGCACGGTCTGTTCGCTGCCGCGGGCAACGGTCTCGTTAAGCGCTACCTCGGGCGCGAGACCCCCGCCGACCTGCTCGCTCCGCCGCCCGAGCGGTTGCTGTGGGTGGACGGCTTCTGGTTGCTGCGCCGGTTGCTGCGGTTCGACCTGCGCGTGCTCGGCCTGTGGCGCAGGTGGGTGGGACGCGCGGGTTACCGGCCCGTGATTTGCCCGTCGATCGGATACGTTTGCGGTGCGATTCTCTGGCGGGTCGTGCACCGGCGCCCGGCATGATGGCGCTCGTCGTTCGCGCACAGCCGCACTGCTCTGCGGAGTTCGCCTGGATTTGCGAGGTTCTATTCGGGCAATGGCTCGGACTGTCGCATCGCATCGAGCCGCATGATCAGCCCTGGGTCGAGGTTCATGCCGTCGGCGGATGCGTGCGCTGGCCCGATGCTTTCTTCGAGCAGGCTCACCGGCACTGGCTCGAGACCGCCAGCCTGCCGGCGGTTCCTCCGCCGCGGTGGACCGTGCCGGACGATGTAATCGGCCGACGTATCGGGCAGAGCGATGTCGTGCGCCTGTTCGGCGATGCCGACTTCACGCTGCGAGCGGGCCTGGTGGACCTGCCGATCGACATCACCGGTAGCGCGTTCTTCATGCTGTCGCGCTACGAGGAAGCCGTGACCGGCGCTGCCGCCGACCGGTATGGGCGCTTTCCGGGATCGGCGTCGGTGGTGCAGCGCGCCGGCGTGGCCTTGCGCCCGCTCGTCGACGAGTGGGTCGAACTGCTGTGGTGGGCGATCGAGCATGTCGCCCCTGGACTGCAGCGCAGGCCGCGCACGCCGCGCGTGTGGGTCAGCTGCGATGTCGACCTGCCGTACTCGCCCGGCGCGAAAAGCGCCGCGTTGGCGCTGCGCCAGGCGGCATCGCATCTGGTCAACGACCGCAGCCCGCGGCTGGCCGCGCAGTCGCTCGTCGGCGCGGTGGCTGCACGCGCCGGCATCGACCGATTCGACCCCGTCGACACCTTCGACTGGATGCTCGATGTAAACGAGCGCGCCGGCAACCGAGTCAGCTTCTTCATGCTGAGCGTTGTGCGGCCGCAGCGCATCGATTGCTGCTATGAGCTCGCCGAACCGCGCATCGCGCGCCTCCTTCGCAAGCTGGTGGCGCGGGGTCATGAACTGGGCCTGCACGGCAGCTACGGTAGCCTGGAAGCGCCCGGGCGGCTGGCGCGCGAGCTCGACGGTCTGCGCGACGCGGTCGCGCTCGCGGGCGGCGAGCAGGACCGGTTCGGCGGCCGGCAGCATTACCTGAGATGGCATGCACGAGAGGCGCCTCGAGGGCTCGCCGCTGCCGGGCTGGCGTATGACTCGACGCTCGGTTTTGCCGACATCGCAGGCTTCCGCTGCGGCACTTGCCATGCATTCCCGTTGTTCGACCTGGGTGCACGGCGGGCGCTGGCGGTAATCGAGCGTCCACTGGTGCTGATGGAGGTGACCGTCACGTCGCGCAGCTACTTGAACCTGGGTCAGGGCGATGAGGCGATGCGGCTAATGACGCAGCTGCGCGAGACCTGCCGCCGTTTTGGCGGCGAGTTCGCGCTGTTGTGGCACAACAGCAACTTGAGCCTGCCAGGCGCGCGGGCGCTGTACGAAGCTCTGGTCCAGCCGCTGTGACCATTCGACGCATGAACATCCTGCTCATCAACCACTACGCCGGGTCGCCGGCGCTGGGCATGGAGTTCCGCCCCTACTACATGGCCCGTGAATGGGTGCGCATGGGCCACCGCGTGCAGATCGTCGCGGCCGACTACTCGCACGTGCGCGCGCGCCAGCCTCGGGCCGGCGACGAGTTGATCGACGGCATCGCCTACCGCTGGGTGGCCACGCCGCCCTACCAGGGCAACGGCATGGGCCGGGTGCGCAACATCTGGGCTTTCCTGCGCCGCGTTTGGGCCGACTCGCCGCGGCTGCAGCGCGAGTTCCGGCCCGACGTGGTGATTGCTTCCAGCACCTACCCGATGGACATCTGGGTGGCGCGCCACCTGGCGCGGCCGGTGGGCGCCAAGCTGGTGTACGAGGTGCACGACTTGTGGCCGCTGTCGCCGATCGAGTTGTCGGGCATGCCGCGCTGGCACCCGTTCATCCGGCTGGTGCAGGCCGCCGAGGACGCGGCCTACCGCGATGCCGACGTGGTGGTGTCGATGCTGCCCAAGGTGCACGACTACATGGCGTCGCGCGGGCTGGACCTGCGCAAGCTGCACATCGTGCCCAACGGCATCGCCCTCGGCGACTGGCAGCACGCACCCCAGCCGCTGCGCGACGATGTGGCGCAGGCGCTGGCTACCGCGCGCGCCGCCGGCCGCATGGTGGTGGGCTATGCCGGGTCGATGGGCCTGCCGAACGCGCTGGACGCGTTGCTCGATGCGGCGGCGCTGCTGCGCGGCGTGGCGCTGCAGTTCGTGCTGGTGGGCGACGGGCACGAGAAGGCACGGCTGGCGCGGCGCGTGGTCGACGAGGAACTCGACAACGTGACCATACTGCCGCCAGTGCCAAAGGCGCAGATCCCCACGCTGCTGGCGGCCATCGACATGGCCTACATCGGCTGGCAGCAGGTGCCGATCTACCGCTTCGGCATTGCGCCGAACAAGCTGATGGACTACATGATGGCCGGTGTGCCGGTGCTGCATTCGGTGGACGCCGGCAACGACCCGGTGGCCGAGAGCCGCTGCGGCCTGACGGTGTCGCCCGAGGCGCCTGCCGCCGTGGCCGCGGGGCTGCGCCAGCTGGCGGCGCTGAGTGCCGACGAGCGCCGCGCGATGGGCGAGCGCGGCCGGCAGTTCGTGCGCGCGCACCACAGCTACGCCGTGCTGGCGCGGCGTTTCATCGAGGCGCTGGCATGAGCCGGCGCCGGGCCGCCTTCGGCCGGACGCCGCAGTCCTTCGACACTCGACAGCCAGTCCGCAGGGACTGGCTGTGTCCGGCCTCAGCCCCAAGCGGGCTCGCGCCCCCTTGGGGGGCCGGCGCCGCAGGCGCCTTGGGGGCACCATGAACGCAGAGCGCGAAGCGGCCGCGGTGGCCGAGCGTTATGCGCGCCGCGGCGACCCGGGCCGCTACAGCGTGCTGCGTCCCGACGTCTGGCAGACGCTGCAGGAGCGGCAGCGCGCCATGCTCGGCCTGTTCGCGCAGGCCGAGCTGGGCGACCTGTCGCAGCTGCACCTGCTGGAGGTTGGCTGCGGCGCCGGCGGCAACCTGCTGGAGCTGCTGCGCCTGGGCTTCGCGCCGGACAAGCTGAGCGGCGTCGAGTTGCTGCCCGAGCGCCTGGCGCTGGCCCGTGCCGTGCTGCCCGAGGCGCTGGTGCTGCACGGCGGCGATGCACTCGATGCCGCGGTGGCGGATCGGTCGCTGGACATCGTGTTCGTGTCCACGGTGTTCTCGTCGCTGCTCGACGATGCCTACCAGCAGCGGCTCGCCGACGCGATGTGGGCGTGGCTGAAGACCGGCGGCGCGTTGCTGTGGTACGACTTCACGGTGAACAATCCGCGCAACCCGGACGTGCGAGGCGTGCCGCTGGCACGGGTGCGCGAGCTGTTTCCGCTAGGGCGGCTGCGCCACCGTCGCGTGACGCTGGCTCCGCCGCTGGCGCGTGCCGTGACGCGAATCCACCCGGGCCTGTACCGCTGGTTCAATGCGCTGCCCGTATTGCGCACCCATGTGCTGGCCTGGATCGACAAGCCGTGACCGGGGCCGGTCACCTAGAATCACTACTTCACTACTTCACTACATCGGACGATGGCCATGAAGACTGTCACCGCGTCCGAAGCCAACCGCCAGTTCTCTGCCGTGTTGCGCAGCGTCGCGCAAGGCGAGCGCATCACGGTCACGTCGCGCGGCGTACCGGTGGCGACGATCGAGCCGGTGCGCCGCCAAGGCAAGGCAGCACGTGCGGGTGCGGCGAAGCGCCGCCTGCTCGATCGCCTGGCTTCGGTGAGCCCAACCGGGTCGCGCCGGTGGACCCGCGACGAGCTCTACGACTGACATCCATGCTCGTCGCCATCGACACCAATGTGCTGGCCTACGCCGAAGGTGCCGGTGACGAGGTGCGCCGCGCAACGGCCACAGCCCTGATGGCCCGGCTGCCGGAGAGTGCCGTGATCCTGCCAGTGCAGGTGCTGGGCGAGCTGTACCGGGTGCTGGTCGGCAAGTTGCGCCGGCCTTCGGCTCAGGCGCAAGAGGCCGTGCTGCAGTGGAGCGACACCTTCACCGTGCGCGATGCGACCTGGTCGGCGCTGCAGTCAGCTCTCGACCTGTCCCGAGTGCACGGGCTGTCGATCTGGGACAGCCTGATCCTGTCGGCGGCTGCCGAGCAGCGTTGCCGCGTGCTGCTCAGCGAGGATCTGCAAGACGGATTCACCTGGCGCGGCACGACGGTGGTCGACCCCTTCAAGCGACCCGCGCATCCGCTGCTCGATGCGCTCGATGAGGGCGGAAAGCGGTAGCGACACGCCTGGCGCCATGACGGAAGCACGTACCTTCCTGCCCTTTGCCCTGCCCGACATCGGCGACGAGGAGATCGCCGAGGTGGTGGACACGCTGAAGTCCGGCTGGGTCACCACCGGGCCCAAGGCGCAGCGTTTCGAAGCCGATTTCAGTGCCTTCCTGGGCGAGCCGGGCCTGCATGCGATTGCCGTCAACTCGGCCACCGCGGGGCTGCATCTGGCGCTGGAGGCCCTGGGCATCGGCCCGGGAGACGAGGTCATCACCACCACCCATACCTTCACCGCCACCGCCGAGGTGGTGCGCTACTTGGGTGCGGACGTGCGGCTGGTGGACATTGACGCAGCCACGCTCAACATCGACCCGGCCGCGGTCGAGGCAGCGATCACGCCGCGCAGCCGGGCGATCGTCCCGGTGCACTATGCCGGCCTGGCCGCCGACATGCCTGCGATCCTGGACATCGCGCGCCGCCACGGGCTGAAGGTGGTGGAAGACGCGGCGCATGCGCTGCCCACCACCTGCGCTGGCCGCCTGGTTGGCACGCTGGACAGCGACGCCACGGTGTTCAGCTTCTATGCCAACAAGACCATCACGACCGGCGAGGGCGGCATGCTGGTGACGCGCGACGCCGCGCTTGCCCGGCGCGCCCGGGTGATGCGCCTGCACGGCATGAACCGTGACGCCTTCGACCGCTACACCGCTAAGGCGCCGAGCTGGTACTACGAGGTGGTGGCACCGGGCTTCAAGTACAACCTGACCGATATTGCTGCGGCATTGGGCCTGCAGCAGCTGAAGAAGGCGCGGGCCTTCCAGCACACACGCGCGCGCATTGCGGCGTTATACGACGCCGCCTTTGCCGACCTGCCGCTGCTGCGGCCGCCGCAGCCCCGCAGCGGCGACATGCATGCCTGGCACCTGTACGTGCTGCGCCTGGCCGATGGCGCCAGCATCGAGCGGGACCGCTTCATCGAGCGCCTGTTCGACGCCGGCATCGGCTGCAGCGTGCACTACATCCCGCTGCACCTTCACCCCTACTGGCGCGAGCGCTATGCGCTGAAGCCCAGCCAGTTTCCGCAGTCGCAGAAGGCCTATGAACGCATGCTCAGCCTGCCGCTGTACACGCGCATGAGCGATGCCGACGTGCAGCGCGTGGTCGCTGCGGTGCGCGTCATCCTGAAGTGAGATGCCCAAGCGCTTGTTCGACCTGCTGGGCGCGAGCCTGGCACTGCTGCTGCTGTCGCCACTGATGCTGGCCATCGCCGCGGCCATCAAGCTCGATTCGCGCGGGCCGGTGTTCTTCCGTCAGCAGCGGGTGGGGCGCCACGGCGTACCGTTTCTCATCCACAAGTTCCGCACCATGGTGGCCGACGCGCCGCAACGCGGGCCGGCGCTGACGGTGGGCGCCGACGCGCGCATCACCCGGGTCGGGCATTGGCTGCGGCGCACGCGGCTGGACGAGCTGCCGCAGTTCATCGACGTTCTGGCCGGCCCCATGAGCCTGGTCGGCCCGCGGCCCGAAGTGCCGATGTACGTGGCGCACTATCCGGCCGCGCTGCGCGAGCGCGCGCTGTCAGTGCGCCCCGGCATCACCGACCCGTCGTCGCTGCTGTACCTGGACGAGAGTGAACTGCTGGCCCGCGCCGCCGACCCCGAGCGCGAGTACATCGAGGTCATACTGCCGCGCAAGCTGCAATGCGCCGCCGACTACGCGGCGCGGGCCAACCTGCGCTCGGATGTGGTCGTGCTGCTGCGCACGCTGCGGCTGTTGATCCTGCGCTGAAGCCATGGCCGACCCATCGTCGCCGAAGCTCAGCGCCTGGCACCGGCTCGACCTGTTCCTGGCGCGATTGCGCCCGCACCGCGAGCCGCTGTCGCTGGTGGCCGACGCGCTGGTGATCGCCGCCTGCTGGAACATCACCTACCTGTTCCGGCTGGGCTTCGAGCGCTGGATCTCAGCGCGGGCGGCTTATGATCATTGGGTGTTGCTGGGCGTGGTGGCGGCCTATCTGACGGCCTTTGCACTGCTGCGCGTGCCGCAGAGCATGTGGCGCTTTTCCGGCTTCGGCGAGGTCAAGCGCCTGACCGTCGCCTGCGCACTGGCCGGCGTCGCCAGCGCGGCGGTGATCATGGCGCTGGGGCTGAGCAAGGTGCCGCGCGCGGTGCTGGCGCTGCACCCTGTCGTCACGCTGATGGGCGTGTGCGTGGTGCGCATCGCCTACCGCATGCTCTACGAACATGCGCGCTCGCGCATCACCGGCGGCAGCGCCGAGATCCGCCGCGCGCTGGTGCTGGGTGCGGGCGACGCCGCCAAGTGGCTGCTGGCCGGCATCCACCAGCAGGGGTGGACCGTGCTGGGCCTGCTGGACGACGACCCAGCCAAGCAGCACTCGCGCATTGCCGGCGTGCAGGTGCTGGGCCCGCTGCAGGCGGTGCGTGACGCGCAGGTGCGTGGCGCGGCCACGCACCTGGTGATCGCCATGCCGTCGGCCACGCCGCAGCAGCGGCGGCGCGCGCTGGAGCTGGCCGCGGCCACCGGCCTGCCGGTGCTGACCGTGCCCAGCGCCGCCGAACTGGCCGACCCGCAGCGCCGCAACCAGCGCGTGCGCGACATCGAGCCCGAAGACCTGCTCGGCCGCGAACCGGTGCAGTTGGACGAAGCCGGCATCGGCGCCACGCTGCGCGGCAAGACGGTGTTGATCACCGGCGCCGGCGGCAGCATCGGCAGCGAGCTGTGCCGCCAGGTGGCGCGCTTCGAGCCGGCACTGCTGGTGCTGTATGAGCTGAGCGAGTTCAACCTGTACAGCATCGAGCAGGACTTGGGGGACGCCTTCCCGACACTGCCGCTGGTGCGGCTGATCGGCGACGTCAAGGACCTGGGCCACCTGCGGCACACCTTTGCGCGCTGGAAGCCACAAGTGGTGTTCCACGCCGCGGCCTTCAAGCATGTGCCGTTGATGGAAGAGGAAGGCAATGCCTGGGCGGCGCTGCGCAACAATACGCTGGGCACCTACCACGTGGCGCTGGCGGCGGCCGAAACAGGCGCCGAGCGCTTCGTGCTCATTAGCACCGACAAGGCGGTGAACCCGACCAACGTGATGGGCGCCACCAAACGCGCGGCCGAGATGGTGGTGTCGCAGATGGCTGCCGAGCACCCCGGCACGCGCTTCATTGCCGTGCGCTTCGGCAACGTGCTGGGTTCCAGCGGCAGCGTGATACCAAAGTTCAAGGAGCAGATCGAACGCGGCGGCCCAGTGACCGTGACGCACCCGGAGATCATTCGCTACTTCATGACCATACCCGAGGCGGCGCGGCTGGTGCTGCAGGCTGCGGCCATTGGCGAAAGCGGCCAGGTGCTGGTGCTGGACATGGGCGAGCCGGTGAAGATCGTCGACCTGGCGAGGGACCTGATCCGCATGGCGGGGCATGCGCCGGAGGATATTGCGATCGAGTTCACCGGCTTGCGGCCTGGGGAAAAGCTGTACGAAGAGCTGCTGGCCGATGCGGATGCGACGATTCCCACCGCGGTGGCGCGCTTGCGCATCGCGGGGCTCGACACGTCGACGCGGCGCCTTGACGAGCTGCTCGAACTGGCGGCCGCCCCCACATCTGCACCCGACGACGACGCCGTGCGTGCCGCGCTGCGGCGTAGCGTACCCGCCTATCACCGGCCTCCCGCCACGTAGAACGGCCATTCGAGCATTCTTGGCGCTCGAGCGCCAGCGGCCGGGCTCAAAATGCCGCGACCGTTCGAAACCGCAGCCAAGACGAGGAAAGTGCAGCATGAGCGCCACAGGCCCGCTGATCGACGTCATCGCCGGCGCACGCCCCAACTTCATGAAGATCGCTCCGATCCTGCGCGCTGTGGAAGCGCGTCAGCAGACCGGCAGCAAGCTGCGCGTGCGCCTGGTGCACACCGGCCAGCACTACGACGAGCGCATGTCCGGCGACTTCTTCCGCCAACTGGGCATTCCCGACCCGGACGTCAACCTCGAAGTCGGCTCCGGCACTCAGGCCGAGCAGACGGCATCGATCATGGTGCGCTACGAACAACTGCTGCTGAAGTCGCGCAGCGACCTGTGCCTGGTGGGCGGCGATGTCACCTCGACAATGGCCTGTGCCATTGCCGCGCAGAAGCTGCGCGTGCCTGTCGCCCATGTGGAGGGCGGCATCCGTTCGGGCGACTGGGGCATGCCGGAGGAAATCAACCGTCTCGTCACCGACGCGATCACCAACTGGTTCTTCACCACCAGCGAAGTGGCCAACGACAACCTGCGCAAGGCGGGTGTGAGCGACGAGCGCATCTTCTTCGTCGGCAACACGATGATCGACACGCTACTGGCCAACCAGGCACAGTTTCGCGTGCCGGCATTCTGGGCCGAGGCCGGGCTGCAGAAGGACCAGTACTTCGTGATGACGCTGCACCGGCCGGCGAACGTGGACGACAGCCAGGGCTTTGCGAAACTGCTGCGCGCCGTGGGCGAGGCGGTGCGCGATCTGCCGGTGGTGTTCCCGGTGCACCCGCGCACTGCCAAGACGCTGGCCGCGCTGCCGGACAAGCCGGCGTGCCTGCGGCTGGTCGACCCGCAGCCCTACCTGGAGTTCAACTACCTGGTGCGGCATGCGCGCGGCGTGATCACCGACTCCGGCGGCGTGACTGAGGAAACCACGGTGATGGGTGTGCCTTGCGTAACCTTGCGCGACACCACCGAGCGCCCCGAGACCGTGACCATCGGCACCAACGAGCTGATCGGCACGGACCCGGGCGCGCTGAAGCCGGCGCTGGATCGGCTGTTCGCCGGGCAGTGGAAGAAGGGGGCGATTCCCGAGAAGTGGGATGGGCGAACTGGGGAGCGCATCGCCGAGGTGCTGGAGCGGCTGTTGGGCCCACAGGCGCATGGATGAGCCGGAAACCAGCTGCGTTTGCAAGGCCGGCGATGTGGATAGGCTACTTTTCAGCAGCGACCATATATCCATGGATCAACAATTTGTCGCGACTATTGTTCATAGGTTGGCAAGATGGTCGCATGCAGCGCTCCATTGAACCGCAGTTTCTGGCCGACCTGCAACGCAAGACGGTCGTTCTGACCGGCGCGTAGCAGGTAGGAAAATCGACGCTGGCGCGCGCTGATGCCGCGCTTCGCCGACGCCCAGTACTTGAACTGGGACATTCCAGGAGACCGAACGGTGCTCCTGCGCCGGTCATGGAATCCGCGTGCCCGCCTGCTGGTCTTCGACGAAATCCACAAGATGCGTGGCTGGAAGGCCTGGCTCAAGGGCGTGATCGATGCCCGCGCGGATGGACAGGCTGTGCTGGTGACGCGCAGCGCGCGCATGGAAACCTTTCGCCAGGTTGGCGAGTCGCTAGTCGGCCGGAATCTGGCGCTGCGCCTGCATCCGGTTTCCGTGCGCGAGTGGTGTGAACAGCAGCAGGAGGCGCCCGATGCCGCGCTGGACCGGCTGCTGCAGCGCGGAGGCTTCCCGGAGCCGCAGCTCGCCGATGGCGATGACGCGACCCAGCGCTGGCGCCACCAATACGCCGTCGACCTGATCCGCGAAGACGTCGTCGAGTTCTCGCGGCTGCACGAGGTGAACACCATGCGCGTGTTCTTCGAACTGCTGCGCGAACAGGTCGGTTCACCCCTGGCGCTGGTGTCGATGGCGGGCGATCTGGCCGTGTCGCCAAACACCTTAAGCCGCTGTCTGGACGTCCTGCAGGCGCTGTACATCGTGTTCACCGTGCAGCCCTGGCACCACAACATCGCGCGCGCTGCTGCAGGCGCCCAAGGTGCATTTCTTCGACACCGGTCTGGTCATGGGCGACGAGGGCCTGAGCTTCGAGAACGCCGTGGCCGCGATGCTGCTGATGCAGGTCCACTGGCAACAGGACACGCTGGGCGTCGACGCGGCCTTGCACTATGTGCGCACGAAAGACGGTGCGGAGGTCGACTTCTGCCTCAGCGAAGGGCAAGCACTCACCCGATTGATCGAATGCAAGCTGGCCGACGCAAGGTCGCATCGTGCACTGCTGCGCTTTGCCGCCCAGTTTCCCGAAGCCGAAGCCGTGCAACTGCTGCGAGACCTGCGCCAGCCCGAAGTCCGGGGCGGCGTGGCGATCGAGCGGGCGGCCGATTGGCTGGCGAGGCTTGTGGCGTAATCCCCCGGGTGAAGCCGGGAGTCGGCACCGCATGCGGCTTGCTGCAACTGCCGCCCGAGACCTACCGTGCGCACACGCAGCCGATGCTGTCACGGATCAACGTGGTCGCGGGGTGGACTGCAACATCCGCGAGCTGGCCGAGGCGATCGCGCGCGTGACGGGGTTCCAGGGCCGCCTGGGCTTCGATGCCAGCAAGCCTGTTGGCATTCCGCGCAAGCTGATGGATGTGTCGCGGTTGAGGGCGCTGGTGTGGCAGGCGGGGATCGGGCGCGAGGATGCGGCGTGGTGCCGGCTGCCGCTCAACGTGCCGGTCAGCGATGCCACCTTGATGCGGCACTGCGACGACGCCCGGGTGTGGCAGCGGGGCAGCGGGTGGTGCAAGCGTTCGCCGATGCCGTCGCGCTGCAGCGGCTGGCGGCGATGTCTTGCCATTTGACCTGGTCAAGCGGGTCAATGGTCCGGCAGCCAGCGCTCGACCGGTCACTCGAAATCACTGCGGCCGATTTCTTCCAGAAGCCCGGTCACGGCCTGGTGCAGCTCGGGCAGGTTCTCGTGCAGCACTCGCCAGACTTCGGCGCTGTTCAACCCGGCATAGCCATGCACCAGCACATTTCGGAAGCCGATCAGTTGGCGCTGGCGCGGCACCCGCGCGCCAAGCACGGGGTCCAGCCTTGACAACTGGCTCAAGGCTTCGCCGATGTTCTGCAACTGCCGTTCAACCGCCGACCGCAGCAGGAGGTCGGCGGCATACCGTTCTGGCGCGACCCCTTCGACAAAGCCGCGGATGGCGGCGCAGGCCTGCTGCATGTCCCAAAGGAACGATGCCGGGTCGCGTCTCATGCGGCGTAGACCAGTTGGCGATCTCGCTCAATGGCGGCCATCACGTAAGGGTTGACGACGGAGCCTACCGAAACCAGATCGACCGGCCGGCCGAACATGGTTTCCAGGGCATCCTTCAGCCCGAAATAGGCGTCCAGCGGGCTGACCTGCGGGTCGTTGTCCAGCTCGACCAGGAAGTCAATGTCGCTGTGCGCCTCGTCGAAATCATCTCGCGCTGCAGAGCCGAACAATTCCAGGCGCCTGACCCGGCTGCGGCGGCACAGTTCGGCGACCTGCACACGCTTGGACGCTACGATCGGGTTCATGAATGGATTCTAGGACCCTGATGACAGGCTGGCCATCGCGCTGTGGGCAGCGCGACCGTCATGCCGCCGCGCTGTCAGCTCCGCTGGACGACTGGGCGCCCGGCCCGCGCTCGACATGGTGCAGCTGGAGCGCGATCGCCTGCGATTGCGGCTGGACGACCAGATCCTGTTCCGCTTCACAGAGCTGCAGGAAGCGCTTGGTGAGCGGCTGGTCCCCGCGACGCTGCAGCAGTTGGCCGAATCCTTCGAAGTCTGGCCCATGTGCGACCGACTGAAACATCTGGAGAAGCTGGGATGACTGGTGGTGGACGACTGGCTGTGCTGGCGCAACCTGTGCAACCGCCTCGCGCACCAGTTGTCCCGATCAGCCAGAGCTGCGCTTTGCTTTTCTGAAGGAGGCGATCGGCGCTGCTGGGGAAATCGGCGCTGGCTACGGGCGGTGGAAGGATCGCCTTGAGAAGGCGTAGCTGATCGACTATTCGTTGTCACCTCGATCGTGTCCCAGCGGGGTGGACGGTACCTGACGCTGGACGACCCGGTGATCGCCGAACTGGCCCGAACCGACCCTTCGGCCCTGGTGAACGGTGCCGCCGGCTTCACCGTGATCGACGAGGTGCAGTCTGCGTCCGGGCTGTTCCCCGCGCTCAAGCGCGAGGTCGACCGCCACCCCGTGCCGGGCCGCTTCCTGCTCACCGGCTCGGCCAACGCGTTCATGCTGCCCAAGACGGCCGAGTCGCTGGCCGGGCGCATGGAGGTGCTGACGCCGGAGCCCTTGGCCCAGTGCGAGATCGAGGGTTCGCCGCACAACTTGATCGATGCCTTGTTCGGCCACACGCCCTGGGCGCAGCGTGCCGACCGACCGGGTCGATCTTGTGCGCCGCGTGATGTCGAGCGGATTCCCCGAGGGCCTGGGTCGTGCAGATCGCCAGCGCCGGGATGCATGGTTCTGCGCCTATCTGGCGAGCCTGCTGCAGCGCGACGTGCGCGACTACGCCAACATCGAGGGCCTGCACTACATGCCGCGCCTGCTGTCGCTGCTGGCGGCGCGCGTCAGCTCGTTGCTGAACATGGCCGAAGTGTCGCGCGCCACCGGCATCGCGCACTTGACGCTGCGCCGCTATCTGGCGCTGCTCGAAGCGCTGTTCATCGTGCAGCCGCTGCCGGCGTGGTCGGCCAATCTTGGCAAGCGGCTGGTCAAGGCCCCGAAAGTGCACTTGATCGACGCCGGGCTCAGCGCGCACCTGCGCGGCCAGACCGATGAAGCTGCGCTGGCCCTGTCGCCGCAGCCGGACCCGCTGCTCGAAACCTTCGTCGTGCAGGAACTGCGGCGCCACCTGCGCTGGGCCGACACCGCGGCTACGGCCTGGCACATTCGCACGGCAGCGGGGCAAGAGGTCGACCTGGTGCTCGAAACGCCGGGTGAGCGCATCGTGGGCATCGCAGTCAAGGCCAGCGCGAGCCACCGGTGCGTCTGCCGCCGCAGTGCTGCGTGGCGCAATACCGCCAGCCGCCGGATCAGGTGGCCGGTTCCGACGACCCAGCCACTTCCGCCAACCAGCGTTCCAGCGCCGACACCAGTGCGGCGCGGTCGAACTCGCGCATGGCATAGGCGCGCCCGGCTTGGCCCATCGCCTGCCGAGCAGGTGCCGGTTGGTCCATCAGCCGGCCCACGGCGCGCGCCAGCGCCGCGGCATCGCCGGCCGGTGCTGCGTAGCCGGCGCCGGATTCCTCGACGATGCGCGCGCCTTCGCCATCGAGCATCGCCACGATCGGACGCCCGGCGGCGAGATAGCTCTGCACCTTGCCCGGGACGGTCATCGCGAAGATCGGTTCTCGCTTGAGGGATACCAGCAGTGCGTCCGCTTCTGCGAAGAACGCGGGCATACGCTCCAGCGGATGCCGACCGAGCAAGTGCACGCGTCCGCCAAGATCGAGCCGCTCGATCTCGGCGCGCACCGCCGGCGCAGCGCGGCCATCGCCGACGATCAGCCAGCAGATGTCGGTCCGATGCCGCAGGTGCGCGGCGGCGGCAAGGACCGCAGGGAAGTCCTGTGCCTCGCCGATGTTGCCCGCGAACATGACCTTGAAGCTGCCCGCGTACGGAGCGAGTTCCGGGGGCGGTGCCGCCAGACCGCTCGGATCCTCGAAGACCGACTCGACCCACTGCGGGAAGTAGCGGGTCTTGCCCGGATCGCCCGACCAGCGCTCGATTGGGGCGAAGAAAGCACGCGACTGGGCAAGGATCAGGTCGCAACGCCGGTAGATGAACGCGACCATCTGTCCGACCGCGGACAGCATCCATGGTGCACGGACGACGCCGACTGCCGAGAGTGTGTCGGGCCAGAGATCGAGTACCCACAGCGCGATCGGCGCGCGCTTGATCCGGCGCAGCAGCAGCGCGGGGAACGCCGACGTGATGGGCGAGGTCTCGAAGCAGAAGATCGCGTCGAAGCGCTGACCGCGCAGCAGCCACGGCCCGAGCAGGCAGCCCCAGAACACGAAGCTCCAGTAGTTCCACACGAGCCGCAAACTGCTACGTCCGCGTGGCTTGAGCGGCACCCGCAGCACGCGCGCGCCGCCGTAGCGGCCGAAGCGCGCCGGATCGGCGCGGAAGTCCGCGAAGACCTCGCCGTCGGGGTAGTTGGGACGCCCAGTGAGCACGGTGAGGTCGTGGCCGCGGGCGACGAGCTGCTCGACCAGCTCGTTCACACGGAACGACTCGGGCCAGAAGTACTGGCTGACGACCAGGATGCGCATGTACCTGCGGCGGGCTTCAGCCGTACTCGCGCCAGACGACGCGCCGCACGTAGTCGGTGTAGCTGTGGATCAGGCGCACGACCTTGTCCGACACGTTGGGCATGCTGTAGTCGGCCACCGGGCGCAGCCCGCGCACGGCGCCGCGAGGCTGGCCCTCGAGCACGGCCAGCGCCTGCAGCACGCGCTGCGGGTTCAATCCGGTGAGCATCACCGCCGCTTCTTCCATGCCTTCCGGGCGTTCGTGCGCCTCGCGCAGATTGAGCGCCGGAAAGTTGAGGATCGACGACTCCTCGGAGATCGTGCCACTGTCGGAGAGCACCGCGCGCGCGTGCATCTGCAGGTGCACGTAGTCGTGGAACCCGAGCGGCCGCAGCAGCTGCACGCCGGGATGAAAGGTCGTCCCGGTCGCCTCGACGCGCTTGCGCGTGCGCGGGTGGGTCGAGACGATCACCGGCAGCGAGTAGGTCGCGGCGAGCGTGTCCATAACGGCGATGAGCCGCTCGAAGCTGCGGGGCGGCTCGACGTTCTCTTCCCGGTGCGCGCTCACCACGAAGTAGCGCTCGCGCTCGAGGCCGAGCCGCGACAGCACGTCGGAGGCGTCGATGCGCGGACGATAGTGCGCGAGGACCTCGGCCATCGGGCTGCCGGTCTTGATGACGAGGTCGGGCGACAGACCCTCGCGCAGCAGGTACTCGCGCGCGATGTCGCTGTAGGTGAGATTCACGTCGGCGGTGTGGTCGACGATGCGCCGGTTCGTCTCCTCCGGCACACGCTGGTCGAAGCAGCGGTTGCCAGCCTCCATGTGGAAGATCGGGATCTTGCGGCGCTTGGCCGGGATCACCGCAAGGCAGCTGTTCGTGTCGCCGAGGACGAGCAACGCCTCCGGGCGCTCGACCTCGAGCACGCGGTCGACCGCGATGATCACGTTGCCGATCGTCTGCGCCGCACTGCCGCCCGCACTGTCGAGGAAGTGGTCGGGCTTGCGCACGTCGAGATCCTCGAAGAACACCTGGTTCAGCTCGTAGTCGTAGTTCTGCCCGGTGTGCACGAGCACGTGCTCGCAGTGCTCGTCGAGCCGCGCCAGGACGCGCGACAGCCGGATGATCTCCGGCCGCGTGCCGACGACGGTGACGACCTTGAGTTTCTTCATGGCCGCACCTTCATCGCCACCGTGTCGGGACGTGCGCGATCGAAGATTTCGTTGGCCCACAGCATCACGATCAGCAGGTCGTCGCCTACGTTCGTGATGTCGTGCGTCCAGCCGGGGATGGTTTCGACGATCCGGCCCTCCCCGCCATGGGTGACGAGCTCGTGCGCCTCGCCGTTGTCGATGTGACGGAAGCCGAAGCGCGCCGTGCCCTGGATGACCAGGAACTTCTCGGTCTTGCTGTGGTGGTAGTGTTCGCCGCGCGTGACGCCCGGGTGGGCGGTGAAGTAGCTGAACTGGCCGCAGTCGGGCGTCTTCAGCATCTCGACGAACTCGCCGCGTGGATCCGCGTGGCGAGGCACCTCGTAGACGAACTGCCCGGGGCTCAGGTAGCTGAGGTAGGTCGAGTACAGGGCCCGCGTGAGCCCGGTGCCCACGCGCGGGGTGAGCAGGCTGCGCCGGCTCGCAGCGAAGTCCTGGAGCAACTGGGCCAGGTCGCCCACCGTGGTGCGATACACGGGGCCAGCCTCGCACGAGCCTCCAGCCTTGGCGACCAGGCGGCTAGCGAACGCCTCGACCACGTCGTCGACGTAGACCAGCGCCAGTGGCGAGGACGGGTCGTGGATGCTGGGCTGCACGCCTTGCGCCACCTGATGGCAGAACGTGGCGACAGCCGAGTTGTAGAACGGCCTCGCCCACTTGCCGAAGACGTTGGTCAGCCGGTAGATTGACACCGGGGCGCCCGATGCCTGCGCGTAGCGTTCCAGTGCCTGTTCGGCCGCGCGCTTGCTGCGGCCATAGGGGTTGTCGAGCGCAGCCTGGGTCGACGACGCGAACACCACCGGCACCGGGCGGCCCGTCGCTGTCAGCTGCTCCGCCAGTCGCCCAGTGAGGCCCGCGTTCACCTGCTCGAACTCCGCCGGATCCTGCGGGCGGTTGACCCCGGCGAGGTGGAACACGAAGTCCGCGCCGGCAAGCGCGTCGTTCACCTCGGCGTCGGAGTTGTCACGGGTCAGCGGAACGACTTCGGCGTGGCCCAGTTCGGCCAGCCGCACCCGCAGGTTCTTGCCAATGAAACCGGCTGCGCCGGTGACCAAGATGCGCATCGCTGCGAACTCCTCTCGACCTGTCGCGGCCGTTAATCCTCGGCCGTAGCCGGCTCGCCGCGTACGACGCGGCGGATGAAGTCGAGCTTGAGCAGGAGCGCCTTCGTTCCCTCGACATCCAGTCTCCTGGTGTTGTGCGAGTTGTAGTCTTCGCTCCCGCTGATGCGCGCTTCACCCTGATCGAAGAACTTGTCGTAGTTCAGGTCCCGGCCGTCCGGCGGAACGCGGAAGTAGTCGCCCAGGTCGGCGGCGGCGGCCATCTCCTCGCGGCTGAGCAGCGTCTCGTAGAGCTTCTCGCCGTGCCGGGTGCCGATCACGCGGATCTCGTGCTGCGGCTTGCCGAGCAACTCGCGCAGCGCCTGCGCCAGGGTTTGCACGGTGGCCGCGGGTGCCTTCTGCACGAAGATGTCGCCGTTGGCTCCCTGGTTGAAGGCGAATAGCACCAGCTCCACCGCATCGTCCAGCGTCATCATGAAGCGGGTCATCCACGGGTCGGTCACGGTGAGCGGCTTGCCGGCGAGCAACTGATCGACGAACAGCGGGATCACCGAGCCGCGCGAGGCCATCACGTTGCCGTAGCGCGTGCCGCAGATCACGGTGCCGGTGCCTTCGAGGTTGCGCGACAGCGCCACCATCACCTTCTCCATCATCGCCTTGGAGATGCCCATCGCGTTGATCGGGTACACCGCCTTGTCGGTGGACAGGCACACCACCCGCTTCACGCCGGCGGCGACAGCGGCCTGCAGCACGTTCTCGGTGCCCAGCACGTTGGTGCGCACCGCCTGCATCGGGTGGAACTCGCACGAGGGCACCTGCTTGAGCGCGGCTGCGTGGAACACGAAGTCGGTGCCGCGCATCGCATCGGCCACGCTGCGTGCGTCGCGCACGTCGCCCAGGTAGAACTTGAGCTTGGGGTCGCGGTAGCGCCGGCGCATGTCGTCCTGCTTCTTCTCGTCGCGGCTGAAGATGCGGATCTCGCGCAAGTCGGACTCGAGGAAGCGCCGCAGTACGGCGTTGCCGAACGATCCCGTGCCGCCGGTGATGAGAAGGACGTTGTCTTCGAACATGGCAATCGGTGGGTCTAGCGGGGGCCGGGCAGGATGCCTGCCTGGCGGAACAGCGCGGTCTTCTGCGCGTCGGTTGGATAGTTGATGAGGACGGCCCGGTACGGACCCTTGAAGACAAATAGGCTCCCGGCCGCGGCGCCCACGACGCCGCAGCGTTCGATGAGGCGCGCCATGTCGTCCAGCGAACCCGCGCCGCCGAGAACGGTCAGCGGTACGCGCACTGCGCGACGGATGCGTTCGGCCAGTTCGAGGTCGTAGCCGGTCATCTGGCCATCGCGGTCGACGGAATTGACGACGATTTCGCCGGCACCGGCCTGCTCGATCACCTGTGCGAATTCGATCGGGTCGGCCTTCTGCACCCTGCTTGCATTGTGCGTGCACAGCTCGTAGCCCTTCTCGAAGAGCCCGGTGCGCTTGCGCACGTCGAGAACGGCCACCACGCTCTGGCGGCCGATGGCCGCGGCAATGCGCGTCAGCAGCGCTGGATTGGCGACGGCGGCTGCGCTGATCGAGACCTTCTCGACACCCAGGTCGATGATGCGCGCGGCCTGTTCGGCGGTGGTGATGCCGCCGCCGTAACACAGCGGCATGCGGCACTCAGCGGCCAGCTTCGCGATGAGCGCGTAGTTCGGTTCGGCGCCGTTCACCCTGGCGTCGATGTCCAGCACAGTCAGCTCGTCGGCCTCCTTCTCGTTGAAGATCTTGACGGCGTTGATCGGGTCGCCCACGTACTTCGGATCCTTGAAGGCCCGGGTCTTGACCAGGCCGCCTTTGTGCACCAGCAGGCAGGGAATGATTCGCGGGCGGAGCATGGGTCAGGCCAGCGCGAAATTCTTCAGCAACTGCGCGCCGAAGGAGTGGCTTTTCTCGGGGTGGCACTGCACGCCGTGAATGTGGCCGTTGGAGACCATGCAATCGAAGTCCAGTCCGTAGTGGGCCTTGGCGGCGACGTGCTGCGGCTGCTCGCACTCGAAGTAGTAAGAATGCAGGAAGTAGAAGCGCGGCTGCGGCTCGAAGCCTGCGAACAGCGGGTGTCCGGGTACGGGCTTCACGTCGTTCCAGCCCATGTGTGGCATCGGCAGTTGTGCCGCCTGGGGGTGCGCGGCGAAGGCGTGCACGCGGCCGGGCACCCAGTTCAGCCCCGGCAGCACGCCTTCGTCGCTGCCAGCGGCGAGCATCTGCATGCCCACGCACACGCCGAGCACCGGCACCTTGCGGTCAAGCACAGCCGATTCGAGCGCCGGCCGCATGTGCGACTCGTTCAGCATTTGCATCGCATGGTCGAATGCGCCGACGCCGGGCAGGATCAGGCGCTCGGCATCAGCCAGTTCATCGGCGCTGCGCGCTCGCAGCGCCTCGATGCCCAGGCGCTTGAACATCGTCAGGAAGGCCTGGATGTTGCCGACGCCGTAGTCGACGATGCGGATCATCGAAAGTGCCTTTTCTCCAGGCCGAGCCAGCGCATCGCGTTGGCCCCGAACAGGATCAACGATCGCTTGTTCCGGTAGTCGCGATAGGTCTTCTTCGGCAAATCGAACAGTTGCTGCAGCTCGTCCACGGTGAGGTCGAGCTTGTGGGCGACGAATTCGAACTCCTGCTTCAGGAAGTGCTCGTCCATCTCGGGCCTGGAGATGCGCTGCAGCGCGGCCTCACGCGTCATCTGTTCGGTCATGATCAGACTGGAGAAGTGGGCTCGCCGCTTCTCGAAGCCAAAGCGGCGCGGCAGCCAGTAGTCCTCGTAGAAGCGCGTGAAGCGCGACTCGTGGTGCTTGTGCTGGAAGCGCTGCCACCCGAAACGGCGCCCCAACTCGTTCTCGGCATCCTTCTTGACATAGGGCACCAGGTTCAGCGGGTGGTGCACCGTCAGGCCCATGATCTTCTGGTAAAGGACCTTGTAGACCAAGATGTCCACCAGCGGGAAGCCGTCGATCGGTTGCCCGTCGCCGCAGCGCGCCCAGATGTCGCCGAACAACCGCTTGTCGATGCCCAGGTAGCCGCCCCACTCCTCGGGTTCGCGGCAGCACTCGGTGGAAAAGTTCGACCCGGTGATGATGTGCTTGAGCTTGTACTGGCGGGCGAACTTGTACAGGCCGGAGAAGAAGGCGGCGTCCTGCACCAGATCCTGGTCAGGAATGCCGGCACGCAGGAACGCGACCTGCATCCGTTTCACGTCCTGCCAATTCACCACCTCTGTATAAAGATCGAGCCCCAGTCCATCGACGAGCTTTTCGATGTTGCCCACGGCCTGGTCGGTGTTCCAGCCCGCATCCACGTGAAAGAGCAGCGGACGCAGGCCCATCTTCTCCTTGGCCACGTAGGCCGCAAATGAACTGTCCAGGCCGCCGCTCAGGCCGATGATGCAGTCGAAGTCGCGGCCCTTGCCGCTGGCACGGATGGCCTCGGCCATCCGCTCCAGCGCCAGCCGTCCTTTGTCACCCGTGTCCCAGTTCGGCCTGATGGTGGACTCGAAGTTGTTGCAGTAGTCGCACCAGCCGCGCTCGTCGAACACGATGTTCGGGTCCGAGGTGTCCATGATGCAGTGCGTACAGATCTTATACATGGGCTGGATCGACTTAAGTGTTCTTTGATTGAAGGCAGTCGTCGAAGTCGGCAGGTGTTTTTCCGTTATCCATCGGAAAACGGTAGGGACTCACGAAGAAGCGGTAGATACGATGGTATTGGCGTGTCATCTCCCACAACCGACGGCTCGGCAACTGAGACACCGTGGCGTGGTCGAGGTGGTGTACCGGGATATCCGGCACGTAGTACATCAACTCGCCGCGCGCGGCGAGTTGGCGCGCCAAGTAGAACTCTTCCCCCATCACGAAGCCTGGCGACCACAGCCGTCCATACGTCCGGAAAAACCGAGGCGTCATGATGTAGCACGCGCCGTAGCCCTGGTAGATGGGACCTTCGTCGGTATGGGCGTGATGGTCCCTCCGCCCGACCAGCGAGCGCGCCTGCAGGGCCATCCAGCCGATGAGCTGCGATAGCCGGAAATTGGAGAAGTACAGGTCCCACACCAACTCGCGAAAGCGGCTGACGCCGCTGATCACGTGCGGGTTCTGGTGCTCATGGTCGAGCGTGATGATGTCCGGCGACACCACCGACTGCCGCTCGAGGACGTCCGCGCGACACTTCAGCCCGTCGAAGAAGTCGCGCTCGAAGACCAAGTCGTTGTTGCCGATGACGACCGCGTCGTAGTGCGGCGCGCGTTCATGCAGGGCATCGATGCCGAGGTTCAGGCCGTCGAAGTAGCCGACATTGCTCGAGTTCCACAGCACGGTGCAGCGCGGCGGCAGCGCGCCGGGCTCGGCGAGGATCCGGCGCTCCGCCTCGGTCGACGCGTTGTCGACCAGCACGATCTCGTACTCGTTGTCGCAGTGGTTCGCGGCGATCGACTGCGCGGCCTGGATGCTCAGGCGCGAGTTGTTGTAGTTGGTGAACGTGAATCCGATCTTCACGGCTGTCCTTCTTGCCGGCGCGCCAATGCCGCCTCCCAGGCGCGTTCATAGACTTCCAGCACGGCCTGCCGGGCGAAGCGCCCGCCGACGCGTGCCGCATTGGCCGAGAGGCGTTCCCAAAGCTCCCGCGAGTCCAGGCCCGGCAGCGGGGGCAGCGTCGGCCGGCCGTGGCGGACATCGACAACGATGCCGCACTCGTGCTCGCGGACGAAGTCGGCGAGCTCCTGCAGTTCCGACGAGACGATCAACGGCACGCCCCTGGACAGCGCCTCGGCCGCCTTGGTCGAGAACAGGTTGCAGCGCATCTGCAGCGTGCGGTAGTAGCCCTCGATCTGGGCCAGGCCAGGGATGACCAGCGCGAGCAGGCCGTCGTAGTAGGCCGCCAAGCCAGACTGCGGGTAGAGCTGACAGTCGAGGCCGGCGAAGGCATTGATCATCTTGCTCGCCAGTTGCGGCCTGCACTGGGGAAGCAGATCGAAGATCTTCCGCAACAGGACCGGGTCGTGCCATTGGCCCACCGAACCCGAGTAACCGATGCGGCGCTGGGCCCACCGGGCCTCGAAATCCACCCGCCAACCGGGCTCGCGCTCCAAGCCCTGGATCGGGGCGTACTGGATCGCCAGGCCGGTTTCCTCGAGGTACTGACGACGGCCGACGTTGACTGGCAGGAAGGCGACGTCGGAATCGCGGACCAACTCGAACTCGAGCGCCTTGACGAAGCCGTAGGCCGCGGTGCCGAGGGCGCCATAGCCCATCGGGCTTTCGGGGCCGAGGAAGCTGCGCATGTCGAACGACGCGGTGACCACGCGGGCGTTGTCGTGGCTGGTCATCAGGCGACGCAACTGCAGGCCGATCTCGGCGGCGTCGTAGCTGCGGGCGTGCAGCACTGTCGCGCGGGCCGCGCCACCACCGCTGACCGGCCGATGCAGCGCACGGCGGGCCAGCCGATGGTGCCACCAGCGGCGCAGCGGCATCGACCATGGGCTACCCAGCGTCACCGGGATGATCTGGTGGTCGAAGACAATGCCGGCTCGCTGGCATTCGGCGTGCAACCACTGCAGGTCATGGTCGCGCAGGACCCAACGCTTCACGCGCGACAGCAACGGGATCGCCGCGAGCCACGAAACGGTGTGGCCCTTGGCCTGGAGCGCGCGCGCGGTCTCCAGGACCTGCGAGACAAGCAGGCCCTTTTGTGCGGGCCATTCGCCGGCCGTGATGAAAACGACGTGGAAACTCATGGAGCCTGAAGCGAACTGGACAGCGCCGGCATCCGGGCGCGCACCGGTGCGCGTGCGCGGGCCGATGGGCCGAACGCCCCGAGCATCGCGAGCAGCAGCAGTCCCGCCCACAACGGCGGCAGCGGGATGGCGGACGAGGGAATGGAAGTAGCCAGCAGGACGGCAAGCAGGACGAATCCCCGCTGCACCAAGCTGCCCTGGCCCGAGCGCATGTAGCCGATCAGCATGAACGCGCCCAGCGCCAACAGCCCGGGCCAACCCATCCAGTAGCCGAACTCGACCACCATCGAATGAGGGTTGATGTAGACCACCGCGGCGGCGAAGTCGGCGCCGGCGGTAAACGTGGCGTAGTTGAGGATGGACGCCGAGCCGATGCCCAGCCGCCCCAGCTGGTCGATGAAGTTGAGGTAGGACTCGCTGCGGCTCGACGTCGAGCTGTCGGCCTCGAAACCGACCTCGGCGATGGTGGCCAGCGACTTGGCCTTGTAGAGGCTGACATCGATCATCTCATTGCCGGTGTATTCGATCTTGGTGACCGCGAAAGCGCCGAACGCCAGCACGACGACGGCCGCCAGCACGCGCCCCATCTGGCGCCGGCTCAGCGAACGCAGGCGATCCGCCAGGTACAGCAGCACCGCCAGGCGGGAGAACGTGATCAGCAGGATCGCCACCGCCATCAGGTTGAACAGCAGCCGCTCGTGGCCCGGCGCTTGTTGAGAGGTGGCGTTGTAGAAGATGCTCAGCAAGACGATGATCGCCGCCAGGTTGTTTACATTGAACTGCGAGCCCGGCACCATCCAGTCGTAGAGATCGCCCGGCGGGATGCCGATACCGGTCAGGAAGAAGGCGAGTTGCAGCAGCATGATCGCCAGCTCGGTGGCCACGTAGACCAGCAGCAGCCGCCCGAGCGAGCGACGGGAGCCGGGGTGGGCGGACAGCTCGGAGAACGCCACCCACAGCACCGGCATCAGCACGAAGGTGGCCAGGAACTGAAGCCGGACGTTCAGGCTGCCCTGGTCCATCAGCGAATAGAGCACGCCCAGGCCGGCCAGCGGGCAGATCGCGAAGAACGTCGGCAGCCCGCCGACCCAGGGCAGCCGGCTTGAGACCAGCGCCCGCAGGCCCTGCGACACGCAGAACCACAGCAGGCCCAGGCCGAGCAGCGCATGGCTCAGCAACGCACTGCCGGTCAAGGTGATGATCGGGTCGTGCAGCAGCAGCAAGGTGGCGAACGCGAAGGCCGCACGTGGGCGACTCGGTCTCACGAGGCGGCCTCCGCGGGCTGGGTGCAACACGCGACGGCGCGATAGACCTTGGCGTGGCGGCGGGCGAAGGCGTCCTCGGAGAAGCGCACGATGCAGCGCTGGCGCAGGGTTTGTGGGTCGAACCGGGCCCACTCGCGCGTCAGGCGCAGCAGCCCGGCGCATAGCGCGGCGGGATCGTCCTTATCGACCAGGTAGCCGTCCTCGCCCTCGACGACGATGTCCTCCGGGCCGCCGCAACGGGTGCTGAGCACCGGCCGGCCGCTGAGCAAGGCTTCGACCGCGACGACGCCGAAGGTCTCATGGCTGCTGGGCAGCACGAAGGCGTCGGCCGCGGCCATCTCGCGGGCCACCTGATCCCGGCTGCAATGGCCGAGGAACTCAACCCGGTTGCCGAGGTTCAGCACGGCGGTCAACTCCTTCAGCGGGGCCTCTTGCGGACCGCTGCCGCCAATGCGCAGGTGGAAGTCCGCTCCGGCATCGATCGCCAGGCGGAGCGCGCGCAGCAGATGGTGGTGACCCTTGTGCGACTCCAGTCCGGCCACGCTTAGCAGCATGCGCGGGCGC
>Ga0105103_10000112_pt1 | contig 41221 bp, 61 predicted proteins | sample PPLLaktember2015_2_FD_79107 | JGI IMG/M metagenome (GOLD analysis project Ga0105103, IMG submission 79107) | Freshwater sediment microbial communities from Prairie Pothole Lake near Jamestown, North Dakota, USA - PPLs Lake P7 Core (6) Depth... | ecosystem: Environmental > Aquatic > Freshwater >...
AAGATGACATTGGCAACGAGCTTGTTACTTATGGAAACATAATGCACGTTGCAATTAAGCTTGCCTATTACTTCGGTGCGGGAACAATACTGATTATTGGAATGGAGCACAATCCTGATGATGCAAGAAACCATTTTTGGGGCGTAGACGAAGGTATGCCATTTGGAGTGCCACTGGACGATTGGTTTGAAGGCTACATTCAATTACGCAAAGGTCTTGCTAAGAAGGGAGTTCAAATTTTCAATATCAGTGCTGAAACTTATGTACCTGGGGATGTGCTACCTCAGGACAATTTTGAGAAATGGAGAACACAATAATGGAAGCAAACAGATCATTGATTGCGCACTTCCTTGATACTACACCTGCAGCAACTGCAAGGCTTTTCAAAAGGCTTGGCGATGGCATCACCACAGCAACAATGAATTACAACCCCCAATCCGTCACAGAAGCGTACATCCATCAAGATGTGGCAGTTACTCGGGTGGATAGCTATCAGCCTTCCTTTCCTGTTGAACAAACTGCCTTCCCTGGTGACCCGGTTTACGACTTCATTGATGAAATCCGCCAAGGAGGTCCGAGCATCGGCGGAAACGATCTTACCCAGCTTGTTGAAGTCAGGCTTTACGAGACAGCCGTTGGAACTGGAGAGTATCCAGCCACCCGTTGGAATGTTGCGATCCAAATTGATTCATTTGGTGGTGATGGTGGCGCAAAAGGTAAGCTTAACTTCACGATCAACATCAAGGGCGATTCAACACAAGGCAAGTTTGCTGTTGCCACAGGTGTGTTTACAGTCATACCGTAAAAACTACATAACAAGAGATGGACGTTGGCAATTCAGTCAACGTCCATCTTTGAAAAGGAATAATCATGGAAATAAATATTTCAACTGGACTTGTGAGAATAGCTGTAAATGTTGACGGCAAAAATAACAAGTACATTGAATTCAACCCTAACGATGTTTTGTTCATTGAGAAGCTTCATAGATTTTACAAGATTGTTTTGGAGAGAGCTTCTGAGTGGCAAAGGATTTCACCATCAATAGAGGCAAGGATAAAGGAAATTGGCTTAGACGAAAACGGTATGCCAATTAGTATTGAGCCTGCCCTACAGCCTCTTTATGATATGAATACCTTTATGAAGAAACAAATTGATGAAGTGTTTGGTGAAGGCACTTCTCAAGATATTTTTGGCGATCTTGTGACAAGAGACCCATCAATATATGCGCAATTGATCCAGGGTATTCAAAATTACCTTCAACCTCTTCGGAAAGTTAAAGTTGAAAGGTATACAAATACAGCTACCAGAAAGCCACGTGCACGCAAGAAAAGTAAATGAACATTCTTACCGATGCATTGGTTGAAGAGCTTGTTATTGATGGGATTGCATATTCTATTGATACAGATTTTCGTAATTGCTTAAGAATTATGCTTGCGTTTGAAGACACTGAATTAACTGACGCAGAAAAGCAAATGATAATGCTTTACAATCTTTTCGGTGATCAAATTCCTGACAATGTTGAAGCAGCTATCAAAGAGGCAATTACATTCCTTGATGGAAATCTTGTTGATTACCAGGCAGGCACAAAAGGGAAAGGTGTTAGACTTTTCAGCTGGAAAAAGGATGCAACCTTTATCTTTGCTGCCTTCAGACAAACTCATTCAATTGATCTTTCAGAAGCACAAATGCATTGGCATAAATTCATGGCTCTCTTTATGGACTTGGGAAGTCAAACAACCTTTTGTCAATTGGTGTCATTCAGAGATCGGCTTGCTAGTGGTAAAGCTTCTTCAGACGAAAAGAGAGCAGCACAAGAACTTGGGGAGATCGTAGAAGTTCAATATATTGATACCAGAACTTTGGAAGAAAAAGAAACAATGGACAACTTCTATAAACTTTATGAGGAAGGTTTAAGGGTGAGGGAAAATGGCAAATCAAATAAAAGTTGACGATGATGTAATGAATCAACTCTTGCGAGAGCCTGGTGTGGCTGAAAATGTTGCCGAGATGACACCTGCAACACTAGCAACCTTCAAAAGACTTCTTGTTAAGGAAGGCATTTATCAACGTTATTATCTTGAAAAGATGAGTGACAAAGTTAAAGAGATCTGGAGGAAGGAATGACAGCATCTGTTGATGGAACAATTCGTATTGATACAAAAATAGATCAAAAAGGATTTGATGTAGGCACAAGGCATTTAACTTCAAATCTTAAGGGTTTGGGCTCTAGGGTTTCATCTACTGTTACTGGATTGGCAAAACTTAAGTTAACTTTGATAGGTCTTGCTGCTGCATTCGGTCTTTTCTTAGGACTGCAAGCATTTGTTCAGTTTCTGGGATCATCTGTAAGTGAAGCATCAAAATTATCAAGTGCATTGATAGGTCTTGAGTCTATTGTTAATGGAACGGGCAATAGCCTTGTGAGGGCAAATAAATTCCTAGATGATTACACCAAAGACGGTCTTGTGCCTGCTACAAATGCAATAACAGCGTACAAGAATTTGTTAATGCGTGGATATGACACATCCCAGATCGAAACAACAATGCTTGCGTTGAAAAATAGCTCAGCCTTTGGTAGGCAATCCCATCTTACAATGGGTGAAGCTATTCAATCTGCAACTGAAGGTCTCAAAAATGAAAACTCCATTCTTGTTGACAATGCAGGTGTAACCAAAAACGTATCTATGATGTGGAAGGATTATGCAGAAGAGCTTGGAATTGGGGTTGGAAGTTTAACAAAGGCTCAAAAGATACAAGCCGAAGTAAATGGCATTATGAATGAAACTCGCTTTCAAATGGGTGATGCAGCGAAACTTTCAAAAACATATTCTGGACAAATCTCTGCCCTTGGGGTTGCAATGTTAAATCTCAAGGTATCCATTGGCAAAGCTATTATTCCTGTTATCACCGCTATCCTTCCTTATATACGAGCAGCGGTGGAGGCTTTAACTGTTTTCTTCAATCGTGTTGCTTTGATTGTTTCGATATTATTTGGTGTTGATATATCACAGGGAATAGGTCAAACAAATGCAGCAATGGATGATTCTGCTGTTGCCGCAACCGATGCAAGTAAGGCTCAGGATAAGTTAGCAGGAAGTACTAAAAAGGCTGGAAAAGAAGCAAAAGGTGCATTGGCTTCCTTTGATAAATTGAATGTACTCCAACAAAGTATGGGCGATGAAGATGGCGCAGGCGGAGCAGGCGCAGGCGATCTTGGCGATCTTGCTGGAATTGGTGGCGGTGCAGCAATTGAAATGCCCGGGCTTGACACAACAGAGATGGATGCAAGCCTTGAAGAATTAAGGGCAAAAGTTGAGACGGCAAAAGCAAGGTTTATTGAATTCTTTACCCCAGCAATTGAGGGCTTCAATCGTTTCAAAGAAGCCCTTGCACCGTTAGGGCAGACGATCTGGAGTGGATTGCAGTGGGCTTGGGAAAATATCTTAAAGCCTTTAGGAGAATGGGCTGTGCAATCCGCCACACCTGCTGTGTTTGATCTTCTTGCAGCCGGTGCAACAATTTTGAATGATGTGTTAACTGGATTGAAGCCTCTTGGGGAATGGTTATGGGAAAACTTCCTTAAACCGTTAGGAGAGTGGGCTGCCGATAACCTTATTGCTGCAATTCAACAAGTCACAGAATGGCTAGAAAAGCTCCATGTCTGGATTAGCAATAATGAACAAACATGGCAGTCTTTGCTTTGGATACTTGCTATTGTTGCTGGGGTAATGCTTTTAGTTCTTGCTCCTATTTCTGCAACAACTATTGCAATCGGTGCATTGATTGTTGCGATTATTTGGTTGATTGCAAACTGGAAACAGATTGCCCCAGCTTTTGCGAATACATGGAAGTTGATAACAGATAACTGGGGAAAGGCTGGGGATTGGTTCAAAAATATTGCCGATCAAATAAAGACGAATTTCAATACATCATTGGATTTTGTTCGCAATGCATTTTCAAATGCGTTTTCTGGCATTGTCAGCATTGTTCGCAATTCGATCAATAAAGTTATTGAGTTCATCAATGGCATGTTGAGCCGTATCTCATCTGGTTTTGGTGCTTTGTCAACAATCGGTGGAGCGTTTGGAATTAAAATTCCAACATTTGCTGTGCCTCAAATACCCTATCTTGCGACTGGCGCAGTTATTCCACCTAATAGTCAATTTGTTGCAATGCTTGGTGATCAGCGATCTGGCAAAAATATTGAAGCTCCAGAAAATCTTATACGTCAGATCGTCCGTGAAGAAGCAGGAAATATGCAAACTTCTGTCAATATAAAATTTGAAGGTACTATAGGTGAGCTTGTTCGGATATTGAAGCCTCAGATTGAGAAGGAAACAAAGCGCAATGGCACAAGTCTTGCGCAAGGAGCATTCTAATGCCTATCACAATAGACACAGTTACATTTGATGTAAACATTACAATTGTTAATCGTGAGGCTATTTCTCTTGATAAATTCGCAGGGCGCACAGAGGATGGAGTGCTGCAACGTGAATTGATCGGATGGTACTACAATTACAGATTGCAATGTGGAATGTCAGCGCACAATTCAACTGATTATGCAAATCTTTTCTTGAAGCTTACAGAGCCTGTTGAGTTTCATACAATTGTTATGCCAGGTGCCCCAGAAGGATACGAAGCTTTTGAATGTTATTTTGCTGAAGTTAAAGACGAATTGTATAGACATAATAAGGGTGGCGTTGATTATTTCCGTAGTTTATCTTTTTCAGTTATTACCAGAAACCCATCAAGGATACCATAATGACAACAAACGTTGTAATACTTATGGGCAGAAATGCTCTGAATATGAGAGGCGATTGCACAGTTCAAGTAACCGATGGCGGTGAGCAACCGTTTGCAAAAGCAACAAGCCTTTTACATGAAAATCCAATTGAATTGATTGCGACATTCGAGCCCGATTGTTGGTTGTTAGACGGCAATTATAGATTTGCCGATTTGGCTATGAATAATGGATACATGAGTTCAAACTTATCAAATGGTTCTGGCGTATTTTTCCCTGTTGCGCCACCAAGTCTTTTGTTTACATTTGGAAAAGATTATTCAACAAACAACATAAAGATCGTCTGCCCTCCAGAAGATTGGGCAAAGTCAATTTCAATCTCTTACATTCGAGCAAATGATACTATTATAAGAACTGACACATATACATTGACAACAAATATTCTCGAGACGAATATGATTGTCCAGAATTTTAGAAAAGTTTCAATAGTAATAAATGAAACCAATAAGCCTTTCCGCATGGGCAGGATTACATCAATTGATTTTGATCAAACCATACGATGGAATTCAACCAATATCAAAAACGCAAAGTTGATTGAACAAATTGACCCTGTTTCATTAGTAATGCCTTCAAACGAATTGGTGTTTACGATCTTCTCTGATGAGGCTGGATTTTCAGCAACCAATCCGTCTCCTCAATATGCTTCTCTTCAACAAGAAGAGCCCATTGAGGTCTATGAACAAATCAGTAATTCAAGCATCTTTATGGGAAGATTTTATCTATCTGATTGGGAAAGTCTTAATGATAAAGAGGCAAAATTTACAGCTGTTGATGCAATAACTCTTCTTGAGATGACACCTTTTTATTGCACAGCAAACGGCATATCTCAGCCGTACGGTATTTATTATGTAGATGAATTGATCTTAAAACTTATGCAGGCTGCTGGATTTGAATACACTATTGATAGCTCTTTAATTGACATTCCATTGTGGAACGTTTATTCTGGAATGATGAAAACAATGAATTGTAGAAAAGCCTTGCAACAAGCTTGCATTGTTCTTGGAGCTTATGCAACTTGTTCACGATCCAGGAAGATAAATATTGTTCCATTCAGATTAGGCTCAAGCCTTATGGAATATGATCACACAATCATGTCTGGGGAAAAGGGTATTAAATCTTCTGTCATGCTTCGCAGGGCAGTCACTTCTGTTGAAGTAATTGCTCATGAATGGGCAAGAATTTATTATGATCAAGCCAAAGAGGTATATGATCAAACTTTGCAACCAGGAAACTATGTTTTAACTTTTGATATACCTTCATTTTATGCTTTGAATAACAGCACGGCAGTCTATACAAGAAATGATTATGGAAGATATTGGGTTGATATTACTGTAACCGTCACTGGAACTATTGTTGTTGAAGATACATATTACTTCAAAGCGATGAATGAGAAGAGAGTGCTTGTAAATACGGGATTACCTGCAGGCACTTTGACAAACATTATAAGACTTGAGGATGCCGAGCTTGTTACGACTGTTTTTGTCAACGAAGTCCTGCAAAGACTTTATGCATATTTCATTCAACGTCATGTTCAAAAGACAAGGTTGTTTGGAAAAGACATAAAGGTTGGGCAATCAGTATTGATTGAAACGCAATCCAATAAGCACATAAAAGGCATTGTTGAAAGAGCCGAATTTGATCTAACTGGTGGATTTGTTTCTGATGTGGAGATCGTAGGAGTTGTAGTGTGATTTACCTTTTATTGATTTGGCTGCTGCTTCCTATTCCGATTGGAAATCAAGTTGCTGCTTACAACACATTATCGCAGACGTTTTTCTGTGTTGATCAATATTATTGTTGGCATGAAGAAGCTCATTACATTGACTTTCAAAATGGGATGATAAGTCATAGTAAGGAGTACAAAGAAGTTATAATAATATATGTTTTTACTAACAATAACGATCTTTCAAGACAGATTGTTGGAATGTTAGGAAATCCAATAGAAGAGATTTATGCCGAGATTTACGCAAGAACAAACGGAAGTCCACCAGAGATTATGAAGCCCTTTTATCCAGATTATCAGTTAGCTTATCTGTCAGTTTTTGGAGGAAAATTTTATTATGGGATACACAACACCAATAAAAGATAGGACAATTCAGGACGTTATAAATAGAGCATCAAAAGCTCATTTTAATATTTCTGATTGGACAAGAATACTTAACAATGCAAAACTTGTTAACGGTTTGATTGAGGCATTAACAAATACCTCAGTGGACTTCTTCATGATCTTCTACAATCCCACAACAAGAACAATTGCAGACTTCCTTCAATTCAATGGCTTGTTCAGAAACATAGAAGAGATTAGGCAAATTGCTAATATAGAAAATGTAGCTGGAGTAAAGACGCCAGTTAAATATGATTACATCGGTGGAAATTTTACATTCAATTATGTAATTGCTAACTATATCGAATTTTTGCTTGACGCAATTTGGCTTCATTACAATGGAAGCAGCTTTACGGTATTTCCAGTGCTTTCAGCAAATTTGACAATCTCTTCTCTTTCAATATATGTTGATGGTATTGACGCTGCCAATTTCAATATTGAAATCCAAGGCAATTCAAAATTGTATATCATATAAGGAGAATGTTATGGGACAATTAATCGTATCAGAAGAGGCTTCAACCCCCACTGCCCCAGGCGCAGGGAAATGGAAGTTGTACCCCAAGAATGGTGGATGGTTTGTTCAAGGAAGCTCAGGATTAGAAGTGCCTGTGCTTCTGTTGCAAACTTCGATTGAAGGATTGAAGCTTGTATGGAATAGTCTCACAAGCATCAGTGTTGGTACAGGAAGGTGTCTAACTCAGGGCGGAGATTTCATTGATGTTACAAGTACATTAACCGCATCTGGATTGAGCCTTACGGCAAATACTTGGTATCACGTCTATCTGTATTTGAATTCGGGCTCTCCAGCTATGGAGGTTGTAACCACTGCCCCGGCTCTTTGGAAGAATAGTGCTTACAGTAAGTCAGGAGTTGTCACCCGAAGATACGTTGGCAGTATTATGACAAATGCTACGGGTGGTATCTTTCAATTCCTTCATGAAAATAATGCAGGCATTATGCGTTATGTTGGATTGCAAATTGACAGTGTAATGCGTGTTTTGAATGATGGAAAAGCCACAGTATCAACTTCGGTAAGCTTGGCAGCCAAAGTGCCTGTCACTACCACGAGTGCGATCTTAAGAATAGGAAATAATGAAGCAACACAAGTCTTATATATGGATAGGGCAGCCGTCTCTACTACTTCTTATTACTTTTTTTTGAGTGCAAACTTCAAAGGTTTTATGGCAGAATTTCCTTTGAGTTCATCTCAAACTTTATTTTACGTTTATACAGGCACACCAGTAGCAACAGGATTGTATTTGGATGTGCTTGGGTATCGTTTTGATAGATAACAAAAATAAGGACAAGGAGAATTGACAATGTATAAATTAGACAGAGGAATGGAAGCCGGGTACGTAAGACCTGATTGGACTGCGACTTGGTCAGACGTAATCCAAAAGCCCTACTCAAAAATCTACACAAGATTTGCTCAGCCAGATCCAATGATTACGATTGAGAGATCGGTCAAGATTATTGATCTGTCTTTTCATCAGGGTGAAGTTGATTTCAAGATTGTCAGAGGATTGTATGATGGTGCAATTCTTCGCGCTGGACAAAACCTTTGGGAAGATACAAGATTTCAGGAGAATAGGTCAAAAGCCGAAGCCGAAGGAGTGCCATGGGGCAGTTATTGGTATTTTGACAGTCGTGTCAGACCTCAAGATCAAGCCAATAAATGGGCAGAAGTTCTTAAAGGCAATTATGGCGATCTTGATCACACAGCCGATTATGAAGAAAATTATGGTGGCGCATATGCAAACTGGACAAATCTTTATTTGTTTATGCGTGATCAAAACGATAGTTATGGTGGAGGTTTTCAATACCTCACAAAACTTCCTGACATAAGAGTGCCAGTATACACAGGTTATTATTATTGGCTTTCTGCAGGAAGATCACCGCAGAATAACCCGGAAAGCATGGCGTGGTTTGCAAAGCATCCTTTGTGGCTTGCGTGGTACACAAACGATCCATCTGTTGTAAAAATACCCAAGCCCTGGAATGAATTGCCACCGTCTTTCATTCGTTGGCAGTTTACCGCAAAAGGCAACGGCTCTTCATTTTGTGACAGTCTCAATGTTGACGAAAATTGGCACAACGGAAATCGTCAAGAGTATTTGGCACATTATGGTTGGGTTGACACAAAGCCTGAGCCTGTCCCAGCTTCTGATATTCCAATGAGTTTGTCCTGGGATGAAAACACAACGCATAAGTCTGGATCGGTAAGTTGGATAGTTGAGGCAAAATGAATTTCAAATTAAAAATGGGAGATATTGCTATTCCTCCCCCACCTCCACCTCCACCTCATCCACCTCCATTGCAAAACACATTAGTAATGAAGATAAAAGGTTACGGTCATCAAGTTTCATCAGATCTTTTTGGATTAGATACGAGATTGACAAAAGACAATTTCAATCACGTAAACTATTATGACCCTGTTGGTGGATGGTCTGCTGTTTCAAAGTTTTATCTTGATGTGCAGGATACTTTGGTTTGGATTAGAAGCCTTCATCAAGAATGGACAAGAGAGCAAGAGAATTGGCTTATTGGAGATATTACTGGTGGTGGTATGCCTTCACGCCCAATGTGGTGGGCTTTGAAAAACGGTCAAAGGTTTTTGAGATGTGGCACGAGCGCATTTGGTGAAAACGTTGTCATGATTGAAGCATCCAACGGACTTCCTGTTGAATATATGTATAACGATAAATACCCAGGAGAGCCCGCAACAATGAAGCCTCACCCAATTAAATTCTGGAGAGTTATCGGTATGAAAAAGACCGATCTGTATAATGTAACTCACCAGTCTCATCCATGGTTTGTTCACCGATGCAATCAAGCTAACTCAAGACCTGTCCATAATACAATTGATTGGAATACGAAAGGAAAAATCATTTATTATCCTATCCTGGATTATAGTGATTGGATGCCCAATACAAGATTTAACAAAATGCTTATTCCTAAAGTTTTGTTTTATTGATGAGGAAAAATGTCTATTGAACAATTCTTAGCTGAGAGATCAATATGGGTGTTCATGTTTTACATTATTGTTTACCACGGCATAATTCCTGCATGGAAGTTATATGTGCCGATGAAAATCAGTAAAATGAAAACGTTAGAAGAGAGAGCAATTGAAGCAAAAGAAAAAGAGTTAGATATCCAAGAACGTCAATTGACGATCTTTGAGATGATGGGCAAAACGCTTGCGCTTGTTGAAATGAAGCAAGAGATAGCCCAAGGCGGATTGAATGCTATTCAAAGTCAACTGGGTACCATTCAACAATCATTAGTTTTGTTAGTTGACAGAGAGAGAGAGGCACATAAAGGAAGAGTGTACAAGGAAATAACTCAAGAAGTTAAACCAATACCACGTTCAAAAGGAGAGTTAAAAAATGACGGCTGAACAATTGTCTGCAACAATTCTTGCTATTGCTGGTGTGTTGATCCAGCTTGCCTTTATGTATTTCCCGAGTGTCAAGAATTGGTATGAAACCCAGGAAAATAAAGGCTTGATCATGATGGGCGTTGTGCTTGTTGTAAGTCTTGGGTACTTCGGTCTTTCATGTACTTCTCTTGCGATCTTGTTGAAGATCGTATTGCCTTGCAGCGTTGAAGGTGCATATCTGATTTTGCAAGCATTCTTCTACATTGCAATCGGTCAACAATTGACCTATCAATACACTCGCAACAGCAAGTTCTTCAAGACACGTAATAAATAGTAAAGACCGATCCAAGATAGATAGGATTAGAGCCAGGAAGCTCAAACAATCGAGCTTCCTGGCTTCTTGTGTGAAGTACACAATACACTGAGTACACTGAATACACTCAGTGTATTCAAAAGGTGGAATAAGAAAAAGACGGCACAAAGGTGTATCCAGTGTACTCAGTGTACTCTCTTCCGTGAACGAAAATCTCCGATCTTAAGCCCTCAAAAACATAGAACAAAAATTCTATATAAATCTACATTTTTACGCACTGGAAAAACCTTGAAAAAAAACGGAAAAGAGGTATACTTGACCTCAGTGGGGGGATGACAACCGAGCTTTTGAGCGAAGTCAGGTAACAGGAAGAAAGCAAAACCAGTTTGAAAAGGGCAGAACCAACGAACCAGAAACCCCCAGTAAAACGGAAGCCGAAGCGGGATGCAAAAGGAAGGCAACGGAGCACCAGACTAGCAAGGCAAACGAGAGTTTGACCCAGTAAAGAGATCGGAAGAGAGAAGAGAGCCCGAAGTCATCCCGGTACAGCCCGGTCAAATTCAACTCCCCCACCATATGTGCGCCAGAATAGAGCGAAGTCAAAATTGATGGGTCGCAAGTGAGTAGCTTACTCCCTTCTCTGCTTTGAGACATATCGCTGAAGCGACAGCGGATAAAATCCGCCAGAGGCAAAAGCGAAAAAGAAAAAGATGAAACGGTTGATGTCAAGCTTCATATAGTTTGGAGCGCAAGATAAAAGACGGGCATCAAACGTATGCGATAAGCTGGGCACTTTCGCACTGATGATTCAACCCAATACAAAAACAGGAGAATATAAGAAATGGCAAAATTGAAACTTCAAGGAAGATCGGTGGACGTGAACGATGTGTGGGCAAACGTTACGTGCCCGGGATGCAATCACACTTATGATGTTCAAATGAAAGGCTCAACAACCTTCAAGACCTGCCGATGCTCAAAGATCACAATTTCATTTGCGATTTATCCCGAGCCCGGCGCATTGGTTGTTGTTGCAACTTTCACTGACAATACCTTCCAATCAAGACCGTTGAAAGTCAACAAAGTATATATCAACGAATAAGAAGGAAGAGGCAACAGAGACGGGTGAGCAAGCCCGTCTCTGACATTCATTTCAAATAAGAATAAAAAGAATTGGAGAAGAAATGGAAACAACAATTGAATTCAAATCCTTTGATGCGTCAGACTGGGAGCTTTGTTCTGGTGCTGAAGGTACAGATCCAAAGATTTGTTACACAAAGATAAACTACGAAGGAAGGCAATGTGATACTGTTATCGTTTGTGATGATTGTGGTCTTACTGTTATGGTTGACGACTGTGATGTAGATAGTGTGATGTGCTTCAATCTTTATGCAGAATACGTTTACGGTGATACGCTCAAAGCTTTGAGATACGCCAAGAAGATAAATTGGAAAAGACCGTACACAAAAAGCCTTTTCAGATCAATGGGCTTCTTCGGAGTTGGAGCATAAAATGGACAAGCTGAAAGTCACAACAATTAAAAAGTATGTGTTGAGCAGAAGGTTTTACAAAACTCTGCCACGCAATAGGGTATCAGTGCCAAAACTTGAAAAGCGAGCAGAACAATGTTTGGCGTCAATCATATTTGATGCCAAGCAGCAGTTTATGGCTTTGATGAATAAGAAAAGAGACGTGCGTAATCCAAGTTGGGAGGAGATAGAGATTGAGGTCAACAGAGACAATATGAAAATTGAAGATGACGATCAAGAGGATTTGATCTTTGTTGCCGCAGACGTTGTTGCAAAATGGGTGTATGATCCAAAGGAAGGGTAAAATGGCTAAATCACGGATTACTTCAATATCAGTTGATTACTCTGACTTTGCAAAAGGAATTGTTCTTTTGCGCGTCAAAAGAGAAGACAACAGAAACAGGAAGTATAAAGTCAAGGTAACGAGCAAGGTATTGAAGTCACTTTCATTCTTCCACGATGGAGACGGTTACAAAGTTTATACCGCAATTCATTTGCCTATTTACCCAACAATCGTATTCGGGATTACATACCGCAATAAACAGCAGCCTGTTGATCCAGGATGGTCACTGCTGTTAAAGCGTTGAGCCTGGCAAGCCAACGTAGGATAATGGAATGCTCCTTGGCAGTGGGATGGTTAAACTGCAAATCCAAAGAGGAAATTATGAAAAAGACTCAAGTGACTGCGCAAGAAGTAGCAGAAAAAGGTATTGATGTTATTGTCACCTATGTCGGCAGAAGCCTTTCAAAGTCTCACTTTTACATTCTTGAAGAAAAAGATAAAGAGCCTGTTGAGATTTCATTCGTGCGTAAGCTTCAACGCTTTCATAGGATTGGTTATTCTTATCCTGCCAAAAAGATCGGAAATTCATTCACAACAAAACGTTCTGATTATGCAATTAATGATCACAAGCTTCCTTTTCCTAAAAAGAAGCTTGTTGAATACATCAAAGATGACGAAGCCGTTGACAAGAGAATTAAAAGAGAAGCAAATCAAACAAAACTTGCGAAGATCGGAAAAGATGCGGCAAAGTCAATAAAAAGATACTACCAATTAGGTAGTGATTATGACAAGGCAACAATACTACGGGCATTCGTAGAGGAGATTGAAGCGTTATGAATACGTCTCTTTTTATTCTTATTACTGCAATCCTGGCAATCGTAATTCCATTTGAGATCTGGGGTTTCATGAATGAGAGTGAACGTGCCAAACTTCTTAGGTGGAGTTACATTCATTTGCCGCATCAGATCACAAGGACAAAACGCTTTCAGGCTCTTCGTTGGAAATATTTTTATAGCGAAGCCAGGATGATGTTTTGGGGCAGATGTTTTGTTACTCGTCACGACTGGGTTTACATTGGCGTTGGAATACAATGCAAAGACTGCAAAGCCTTTACACCAAATTATCTTTTGGATGGCGTGATGAATTTTGAAACGGTAGAGGATGTTTTCAAAACTGTTGTATAAGGAGAATATAAGAAATGATAAGCAAATATGATGGTTTTTGTATGAAGTGCAAAAAGAAAATCCATAAGGGTGATGAGATCGTAAAAGATGAAGGGCTTGGCAAATGGGTGCATAAGGTTTGCCCGAGTGGTAAAAGAATCAATTTGAAACAAGAGCTTTTAGGAAGAAATGCCCCGAAGCCGATTGAGGAGGAAAATCGTAATCAAAGCTTCAGCATTGAATTTACTCCATCCGTTTATCAAGAAGAGATTTTTAAATTCATTGAAAGCGGAAAAGGAAATGGGGTTATTGAAGCTGTTGCTGGCTCAGGCAAAACAACCACGATCATAAAAGCCCTTGCCAGGATACCAAAAGATAAAAAGGTGGCATTCTTCGCTTTCAACGTCCATATCGCAAAAGAGCTTGAAGAGAGACTTATGAAAATGGGCTTATCAAATGTCCATGTTTCAACAATCCATTCATTCGGTCTTTCAATTTGCCGTAAACTTCCTGAACTGAAGAGAGGCAAGAATGGCATAGACCGTGACAAGCTCAGCGGATTGATGGACAATTGGTATCCAATTCATTACGAGATCACAACAGCAGATCGTATCAAAAACAGAATTAAACGTAATCAACTTCGCAAGATCGTTACATTGGCAAAAGCAACTCTGATAGATTACAAAAACCGTGAAGCTGTTGTTGAAATGATGGAGCGTTATAACATAGACCAGGATGACGATACCTTTGAGTTAGTTCAAAGGCTTCCTGAGTTAATGCAAATGTGTCTTGATAATCTTGAGACCGTTGACTTTGAAGATATGCAATGGCTTCCTGTTGTCATCAATCGGTTGAAGCTTCATACCGATAAGTTTGATTTTGTATTTATTGATGAAGCCCAGGACTTGAATGCATGTCAGATTGAACTGCTTCTCAATACGGTCAATGAAAGCGGACGTATCATAGCTGTTGGAGATCGGAAGCAATCTCTATATGGCTTCCGTGGAGCAGACACAGATGCAATACCTCGTTTGATTGAAATGCTTGATGCCAAAACCCTTCCTTTGTCAATCACATATCGCTGCCCAAAATCTCACGTTGAAAGAGCCAGGAAGATCGTGCCTCAAATTGAGGCAAGCGATGATGCAATTGACGGTTACTTTGGCGAGATCGGTTACAAAGACTTCCTTGATAAGATTTCTGACGGTGACATGGTTGTTTGCCGCACAAATGCTCCATTGATGAAGCCTGCCTTTCAAACAATTCGGAATGGCAACAAGGCTATTATTCGTGGCGCAGAAATTGGCGAGCAGCTAGTAATGTTTATCCAGAAATTTGAAGCTCCATCACTTCTGACACTTTACGCATTGATGTCAGAATATACCGCCAAGGAAGTTGACAGGCTTTTGTCAAAAGGCAAAGAGCTTCAGGCAGAAATGCTTGTTGATAAAGAAGAGACGATTAAAGCCATTGCGAATGAATGTAAAACCGTAGAAGAGTTGACTGAGAAAATTCTGATCTTGTACAGCAATGACAATATTGGCGTTGTATTCTCTTCCGTCCATCGTGCAAAAGGTCTTGAAGCTCAAAGGGTGTTTGTTTTAAGACCAGAATTAATGCCACATCCCAAAGCCAAACAAGGCTGGGAAATGATACAGGAGGATAACACACTTTACGTTGCGCTTACTCGGAGCAAGAGTGAGTTGTATTACGTAATAGGAGAATGAAAAGATGGACACCAAATATATGAGACATTTTATAATCGCTCTCCTCCAACTTAAGCTCTTACACATCAATGTATTGACATTGGAAGAGCTTTTTAGTGAAATTGCAGATGCGATCTGTGTTGAAATGCAGGAAGAGTTTAAAAGACAGCAACGAGCAAAGGAAGATAAGAATGAATAAAAGCATTGCTTTGTTGAAAGTGAATTTGCAAAATGATGTTCTTGTCTTTATTGACGATAAGGAAAGGTCAAAAGTTTTAATGAGCTTTCCAGTCATAGATGACGATGACATCAAAGGCTGCCAAAAGATCGTTGGCGTTGGAGAGGGAATGAACGTTGTTGTCTTTGTCGTTTTTGTGGACGGCAGACAATTCGTAATTCCCTGGCACTCAGTCATAATGTATGAAATAAAAGATACTGAAGAGGAAGGAGGTGATGTTTAAATGAGTAAGACGCAGTTGAATCATAGAGACCCCAGAGGGCGTAAAACAAATCCACGTGGAAGGATACGTACCAATGGATTGTTTGAAGAGCAATGGAAGCGCATATTGAACGAAGCAGGTGATCAGGGCGTTGAAGGTGCATTCAAACTGCGTGAGATCGTTGATTGGTATTTTGCTGCAAAAGATCAAGAAGCCAAGCAAGAAGTTCAAGAATAAAATCCAAAACAATACAAACAAGGAGTAATAAGAAATGTCTCTGCGAGATCAAATTCAAAAGGCAATTGAGAATGCACCGGTTGCTACCGGTGGATCGTTTGTGCAATACGGCAAACTTACGTGCGCGATCTTCATCACCACTTTCCACGGCAAAGGCGAAAAGCCGACACGCAAGCCCTACACTGAGGATGCTGAGATTGACGAGCGCAATCAGGTACTTGAAGTTGAGTTTGTCATTGATGTGAAAGAGCTCAATCCCAGCCTCAACTTTGATAACTGGACACGGCGCATTCAGATCAAAAACAGTGGATCAAAGGTCAAGACCGATTGGGCTGAAACCGTTAAGCCTGCGCTTGAAAGGGTCTTTGGTGCAAAATGGGTTGATGTCGTCTCTGGCACATTGAAGCCCTACGTTGAATGCGAGCAGGCTGACAGCCAGTTTGTTCGTAGGGATGCCGAAAAAGATTACGGTGTGCCGAAAATCCTGCGTGCCTTCAAGAGCCGTGATGAATGTGCGGAAGCCCGCACTGAACGATACGGTGCGCCTGTTTCAAGCTCTTCCGATGAAGAAGCTGACGAAGAGTTGGGTATCCCGGCTGAGGTGATCAGTCAGGCAAAAGGCTTGAAGAAGTCCATCAAGAATGCCAAAAAGTTGCGTGAAATCTTCGAGACCACAGAGCCCTTCAGTGATTATGACGTTGATGCAATCATGGCTGAGATCGAGTAGATCAAATCCTGATCAACAACAAAGGGTTTTCAAATGGCTCAAGAAGAACAACACGTATATCATCACTACGATAACGATGGTGTGCGTGTGAATGTGTCCTTTGAGCAAAATAGCCGTGGCGTGAATTTTTCCGCCACGGTTATGGGCTCAAAATCAGTAGCTGAGGCGATCTTGCAATTGCGCGAAGCCAAAGATGCGTTGAATGTTTTATTCCCCACTGTGGTCAAAGAGCCTGAAGTGGAGGATAAATCAAAAGTCAAAAAGTAGATCAAACCAAATCAAACCAAGGAGTATCGAGATGAGTGACAAGACTGCTGAAAACAAGTATGAGATCAAATGCAACAAATGCGCCAAGACCCTGGGTGTGAAGCGCACTGAAGGTGTGACAAAGATGACATTGAAGATCAATGCGCTGAAAGCCGGTTGGGCATGGGTTGACAAGGATACCCATCTTTGTTCTGATCACAAACCTGCCAAGGTGAAGAAGGAAGCAAGCCCGAAGGAAAAGAAGGAAAAGAAGGCACTTGGATCTGGCAAGGTGAAATTCGGCGCGAAGAAAACCGAAGAGACGAAAAAGAGCAACAAAGCCAAGGCACGTGAAGTGCTTGAAAAGATCACGATGCCTGCTGACCCTGCATAATTGATCTTCACAAATACAAATAAAACATCGGTGTGATTGATACGTCACACCGATGTTTGCAATTATTATATATTTTTGCATCGGCTGTGAAACTGGAGCAATATAGTCAACAGTATTTGGCGATAAAATGATGAAGGGTATCTGTATGGGTAGTAAAGACCTATATGACGAATGAGGATACCTAGCTGTAAGACTTGGTTAAGGGCAAGATAATAGCTTTAGGCGCATCATCTGTTGTTTGCAATTCTCTCCCAGTTCCAAGGGAATTGTAATAATGCCATCTGAAAAGGTTGCTAACCAGTCAGCAAGTTTCCAGAAACACGTGTTGAGCTTCGGCTCATGTAATGCGAATTGACGCAGTGCGTAATCAAGGAGACAGGAAAAGGTCAAAGCCGATCCATTGTTGATGATTTGCTTAACGCATGGAGTGAAGTGTAGTCTCCAGCTAGACAGCAGATTGTCTAAGATGGAAACTGCTCAATTTGGATAGTGTAACCAATAGAGCGAACAATAGAGCAAACGGGCTGATGGACGAGTGGCTAAAGTCTAGTCTTGCTGGACAGGTAACCATCTGCAAGACTGTATTGAGCGCAGGTTCAAATCCTGCTCAGCCCACTGTATAGATTGACATTTTGATACAAGGAGTAAATTATGTCTATGAAATTAGTTATTGACAACGAATACTTTTGCACGTCTCTTGATGAAAATGTAACTCTCAAAAAAGATGAAGGCGGGGAAAAGGTTGTTGTTGAAGATCAGTATGGACAAACGTGGGAAGTTCAACGCACTTCTCTTCGCTGGACAGCTGATAATATTCTGAAAAACGAGGGATAAAATGGCAGACAGAATTAAACCCCCAAAGATTACGAAAGTAAAAGAAGTAAAAACATTCAACGAATTGCTTGCAGCAATGGCTGATGTGTACACCCCAGGTTTTGGGAATGTTGGAAAACATATTGGATACAAAGTTAAAGCAGAAGTTCTTAAAGACTTGCATGAAATTGAAGAGCATATGTATATGCAGGATGCTTTAAACCGTCCTAACCCAAGGCTTGATACAAGTGAAGTTTCACATTACAGCAGTGGCATAACCGTCCAGCAGGGTACGGTTACAAAGAATGATCAGGGCGTGTTTTTTACGCCAGATACTGGCAAATCTTATCCGAGCCGAAAGGATGACCCGTCTTTTCCTGCTCCTGAAATTCCAGACATAAGCCCCAGTACATTATTCTTTACATTCCTGACAATTGTTTGGGCACCTGCTAATTGGTATATTGAAGCCAATTATGGATACGTACCTGCCTTTTGGTGGCTTTGTTATCCTAACCTATTCTTCTTTGTGATGATTGGCATTACTCACGTGATATCACAGATTAGGAAAATGAAATGAAGCCTTTCAATTCCAATTACAAACTTATCCAACCTGAGTACAGGGAAAGCGATCTGTTGAAAGTAGCCAGGAATGTTTTAGACGAAGCAGAGAGACAGGCATTCAGAAAGAGTGCTACTACTGCATTGATAATCTTATTTGCAATTCTTTTCCTCTGGAGATAAATATGATTATCATAGCAGACATCAACGAAAAGGCAACCAATCCTAAAGTTATTGCAAGTCTTAAGAAGTTGTTTCCAAGCCTCAAATTGCAACAATTAAAATTCGGTGATCTTAATGTTATCCTGGATAATGGCGATCTTCTTGCGATTGAACGTAAAGAGGCTCATGATTTTCTTGGTTCAATTGGAGACGGCAGGGTATTCCGCCAGGTTGAAGCAATGAGCAATGGCGCAAAGTGGTGCGCTATCATAATTCAGGGTGTTATATCTTTTGATGAAAACGATATGACAGAGATCAATGGAAAAGTAACAAACTGGAGAGGCGCGTCAGTGCGTGGAGCTTTATTAGCAATTCAGTGGTCAGGATGCCCAATTATCTTCACCGCTTCCTTTCCTTATGATTATGCAGAGATCGTTGCGGATATCATAAAGTTTTGTTCAAAGCCCGATGTTCACCACCAGTCTCTTGGCAGGAAGCGCATTGTTACATTCCCTCCAATAAGTTTGCCAGAAGAGATCGTTGCAGGCTTTCCCGGGATTGGATTGAAGAGAGCAAGGTCATTGATAAACTTTGCCAAAGATATGGACGATAAAAGCAAAGAGCCATCTTTGGCAAAGGCTTTGTGTTGGGTTACATATCTTCCCAGACTTGACTACAAATCACGTCCAGAGGGCTGGGGAGATAAGACAGTTACAAACTTCCGCTTAGCTCTTGGGTTGTCAGATAATGAACATTTGATAATTGAAGAGGAAAGGTCAAAAAATGGAACTTTCAAAAAGTCAAAAAGATCGAGTGGGTAACAGGAAGTGGCAAAGGGCAGTCAGTGTTGTGTTTTGTTTTGACTGCAGTGCAGAAACAATGGGTATGGTTTCATCTGATCAACAAGCCCTTCATTGTTATGATTGTGGTGGCGAAAATGTTACAGATGCTCTTCCTCCACCAGATCTTACAGAAAATGACTGGGAAGCGATATTTCAAGGAGAGTGCCAAGATGGACAAGATACACCGCAGGATGAATGATTTCATTTGGTACAAAGTTTGCAAACGTTGCGGTATAAGAGTTACTTGGCAACATGAAGAACGCAGTGAAAATACACTCGAGAATTTTCACACGGCTTTAAAGGAAGCCGGTTGGAGGAAAAGTATATTTAGCAGCAAATGGACTTGCAATATCCATAATAAAAAGACAATGAGGAGATCATAACATGATATTCACAAAAACACGTGGCGTAATTGAAATCATCGGTGAGCATGATGTGGGGAAAACAATTGCTGCATTGCAAGTTGTCAATCCGTATAAAAACACAGCCTTTGTTGATGACGATATCAAAGGCGATGGAACAATGCGCCAGATGAAGGAAGGTGGAATTGAGGTCAGGGATTATGTTGATCTAGCTGCAATGCGCATAAGACTTGGCAGGACACCGACAGCTACCGATCTTATGCATAAAGTTGTTGACCCAACAGTTGAGTATCTTCTTAGCGGGAAAAGATATGACGTGATCATTTGGGATACGTGGCGGATTGTGTACGAAGCAGCCCGTGGGCATGTTGATCGGAATCAATCGAAGTACAGCAACGTTGTTACTTTCCGTGGAAATTCAATAATCATTCAAGGTCTTGTGAGCAAGGTCGCACGAATGATTGAACGGGAATACATTGAACGTTTGCGCAATGCCTGCGATCTTCTTGTGCTTACGCATCACGTCAAAGATTATTACCTCAACAATGTGGTTGTTGGCAAAATACCTGAAAGCTCCAAAACACTTAATGAAGTTTGCAATATGCGTGTGTGGCTTAGGCGCAACCCAAGAAGTAAAGTGCCTATTATTCTCTTCCTAAAGAGACCGTCTATGCCAAGTATTGCCAAGACTGGTGCTCCACGTTTTGTCAATATCGTACCTTTGAAGATCACTCCAACAGAAAAAGATGAAAGTATTTGGGGTGCAATCAGCCGATATGAGCAAAAGCCGATTGAAAACCGTCAGCCCACTGCAGATGAGACACCAACAAAAGAAGAGTTTGCTGCAATCTCTGGCACTATGACGGAAGAGCAAAAGCAATACGCAAAAGAAATGCTTAGACTTCAGGCAGAGACAACCGAAGATTTCCTTGGCGATCTTTCAAAGGGTATGAAGCAAACCGAAGTTGATCACCCAGCGAATGGCACGCAACTTCTTACAATGTCAGCCAATCGTTACAGTCTTGATAGTGATGAGGTTTTAACTCTTCTTGATCTTGACGATTTGGGTGATGTATTTTCACTTACTGGAAAAGCTCTTGAGCAGGCATGGAAGACAATAAAAGAACATGGAGAATAAAAAGAAATGTCAAACAACTCGTTATTCAATCAATACATAGCTGTTGATTTTCCGATTGATAGAAATGAAACTGAAACAGTCATTTGTCTTGTTGAATCACATGCCTTTCACAAGGCAGAAAAAGATATGACCTATACCTATAAAGGCAGGAAAATCCAAGCTAAAAAAGGTGATACGTATTATGCAGGTGAATTGGTTTTACGTATTGATCCAAGAGAATTGTCAAAGAAATGTGAAGCTTACTTGATTGAAAATTATCCGTGCCTTAATCCATATGGGTCAACCTCACGTCTTTACATCATTTCAAAGGAAAGGTTGAGGCAGTATGTTAAAGGAGAAGTTATTGAGCAGGCTGGGCAAAGCGTTGTCCCAGTCAGACAGAAGCCTGCTAAAGCTATTCACCGTAACTGAGCAGAAAGGTCTTGTGGTATTCCGAATGCCCAAGACCTTATTTGCTTTAGAAAATCTTTGGGCAGACATTGAAGCTGTTGCAAAAGAAGCAAAAATAACAATTAAGAAAACAGGCTTATATGCAACAGTGGAAGAGCTTGATGCAATTCTGTCAGACATTGATTGGCTCTGGAAAGGGCATATACCAAAAGGCTTCATGACGATGTATGCTGGAGAGGCAGGTATTGGCAAAAGCCTTACAGTGCTTGATATTGCTAGAATTGTGACGACTGGTGATTATTTCCCAATGTCACAAGAACGTTGCAAAAAGGGTAAGGTGTTTTGGATTGACACTGAAATGAAGCAACAATTGCTCAACATGAGATCAAAGAGCTTGGGCGTAGACAGAACAAGGTTGCTTATCCCGTCCATTGATGGAAATCTTCTTGCAAAGCTTGATGCTGGGAATGAATTACATAAACAACATATTGTGTCTGTTATTGAAGCAGAAGAGCCGAGCCTGCTAGTTGTTGATTCATTAGGTCACTCTCATTCCCGTGGAGAGAATAGGATTGAAGACATCAGACCAGTTATGGATTTCCTGACAAGTATTGCAAGAGATTATGGTATTGCATTGATTGCTGTGCATCACTTAAACAAACCAAAAGAGGAAGCATTAGAAGTATCAATGAGTAGGGTGCGTGGATCAACCGATATTGTAGCGACACCTGTCATAATTAACGCTGTTGAAAAAGGAATGTCAGAGGATGGTATAAAAATCAGACAAATCAAAAACAATATCGGACGGCAACAAGAGCCCTTGGAAGCGATCTTGACATATCGTGATGCTGAAAGGAATGAAATAAGCTCGTTACAATACAATCTCTTCAAAGCTCCACCGCCAAAAAGAAACAAAAAGGAAATTTGCGCAGACTGGGTACACAATCTTCTTTTAAGCAACAGGAATGGAATGTTATTGACAGAGCTTGTTGAATTAGGTGCAGCCCAGGGTTTCACTCGTGGTAATATATATGCCTGCCGTGAAATTCTTGGAGATCAATTAACGTTTGGAGGTACTGGCAATAAGGCAATTTGGTATCTGTCAACATCAAACGATCAAGAAGCCATAGAAAAGATAAGGAGCAGACATGGAAAACAAAACTGATAGTAAAGAGCCCGTTCAATTGTCATTCATTGATTGGTGTCTTGAAGGTGTGAGAGGTGGATTTATAAAAGCTACCTGCACCGTTGAGTGGATGATTGCGATGTATCCTGTAAAGGTAGGTTAAAGATGAGCACATTATTTCAGGCAACAGGTCTTAACGCATTCGATGAAGTTGCTGACGATGACTTTTTCTACGAAGATAAAAAACCTGGCAAGAATTTCTTTGATGCAGTCTCTTTGCCAGACACTCCATCAAGATCGTTCAATGCAGTGGGCGCAGAAGTCTTTGTGCTTCATCTTGCATTTGATACGCAAGAAGATTTATTAAGGGCAATTCGAGCCTTAAGTGTTGGCACAAGAAAATCCTTAATAAAGACTTCCAAAGAGGCAACTTTCAATGGAATTGCTTTACGTCCTGATGGATCTGAAACCTGGCTTGATTTCTGGGAACGTAAATTGGCAGAAACAAAACCAATTGTCATCAAGAAGAAAAAGAAAAGCAAAGATGACGATGAAGCACAAGAGCCCTTTACAGGAGGATGACGTGCATATTATTATTGGATTGGTGCCCGGGGTTTCTGAGTATCGTATTTTGGAATACCCTGAAATGATCAAAGCCTTTGGTGACGATCTTGAGCTTGTTGCAGATTGGTGCGATGAAATGAATGAAAAAGGTTGTCCAGTTGAATTTACGATAGCCTTTCAGGAGGTTGAGTGATGTGCGGTGTAATCGGTTGCTTTCCAACAAAAAGAATAATGACTGATTGGCATATCGAGAAGTTTTGCGAGCTTCTTACTCAAAGCAGAATAAGAGGAATGCATGCATACGGTATTGCTGCCCAGTTTCCGTCTGGGCGTTGGAGCTTCCTTAAATCTCTTGAGATTGCCGAAGTTATATCATGGGCATTTGAGATTTCAAAAACTGCAACAGCCATGATAGGTCACACTCGTTATGATACAAGCGGTAATTGGAGAGTAGCAGCAAACAATCAACCCATTACTATTGGGCAAGACTTCCTTGTGTTTAACGGTGTTATTAGAATGTCAACAAAAGCCGAATATGAGGAAGAGTTTGGCACAAGATTTACAACGGAAAATGATGGAGAGATTTTGCTGTGGCTTCTTGGCAAGAGCGAAAAGGGAAAGGCAAAGAAGCTTCTTGACGATGAGCAGGTATCATATGCAGGCATTCAAGTAGTTAATGGTGATGTGTCAATATACCGCAATGAACGCAGACCTTTAACACTTTTGCGCAAAAGAGGATTGTGGGTTGCAAGCACCATTGATATTTTAGCCAGAACGTTTGGAGCAGAGTTAAATCCTCAATCAATCGAGCCGGGAATATTCCACCATGTCAAGACTTGATGAATACATTCAATACCATGCAATTTCAGAGCAGATCGGAGATATTGACCCGAGTTATGCAATGCTCAGATATGTTTGTGATAGATTTGAGTTGAACATTGAACAACGTTTTTGGTTATCTTATTTGTACAGTACCTGCTACAATGCTTCAACCGTCTTTTACATCTATAATGAATTTCCAGATTATCTGGGCGTTGACGTTGGCAGGCTTCAAAGATGGTGGAATGCCAATAGAGATCGGCTTGATTTTCAAACTGATTGCCGTTGGGTACGGTCACGCAATCAATTTGTTCAAATGTTTATAGAGTACAGAATGTTGTGCGGTAGAAGTCAGGAAGAGACTTATCATAATTTGGTTTTCAGAAAGTCTCACCCATACCGATCTTGTTATTCTTACTTTGAACAAATACATAACTTTGGCAGGTTTAAGCTTTTCCTGCTTCTTGAGGCAGTTCATGTTGTAACGGGCTTCGACATTGAGCCTGATGAACTACCGCTTGAACAAGCTCAATCCAGTTGCAACGGATTGTGTTATGCTCTCAATCGTGACGATCTTCTGCGTGGAAATGATTACGGTGACAAACCTCTTCTGGCAGGTGATTATGAATATCTCTATATAGAATTTGAAAAACTTCTAAAGTTAATGCGTTCAAGATTTCCAGACAAACGCATTGATTATTGGAATGTTGAAACGACATTGTGCGCATACAAGAAATGGCATAGAGGAAAGCGATACCCAGGTTATTATCTGACAAGGCAGGCAAAAGAGATCATGAGCATGCGTCACAATGTGCCTGAGGGAGTTTGTTGGGAAGTGCTTTGGGATTATCGCAAGGAATGTCTTGACCATAAATACCTGTACGAGTTTACAGGACGTGAAGACCCGGGAGTATTTGGAAATGATACCAGACAAATCAGCATCTTTGAAATCTAAGTTTGAATTCGGTTTTGTTCGGCAGGGAGAATTTTTCCAAATCCCAATTGAAGAACTATCCAGGAAAATTCCAGCCGTAAAAGATTTTGCATATACTTGGAGGTTTTGGCAAAATTGGGAAAAGTATCCACCTGTTGTTGCTTATTCTGGCAAGATCGTCTACGGTTTTCTTGCCATTACAAACTCCATCAGTGGTTATCTCAATCTTTATTACATTGCAACAAACCCAGAGCATAGAGGGCAGGGAATTGCAAAAGACATGTTTGACTTCTATCTTCAAAATCTTCCTCCAATGCGTTACAGAAGAATGAAGATACGCACCACAAAAGATGCAGACGGTGAAAAGTTTTTCAGGTCTTTTGGCTTCAAACCTTTTCTTTTGGTTGAGACAAAGCCAAAACATTTTGAGTATTTCTGGAATGTTGATTTGGGATACTCGAGATCGGTCAAGGAGGTAATTGAAAGGCAAAAGGATAAGACACAGCCAATTCCATTGGGTGAAATTGAAAAGATCATAAAAAAGTATCCAGATGCGAGGTTGCTATGAAAGTCATATTGATCGGTGGCTATCCTGGAGTGGGGAAATCTTTTGTTGTTAAAAAGTTAATCGAGCTTATCAGATCAAAGATAGGCGGAGATGATTTTGAAGAGATGTCAGAATACAGTATGCCATATATGATCAAGCGCATGAAAGATAAAGATCTGATCATAATGGGCTCTTACAAGCACAACGAAAAGTTTCCTGGCACAGATCGGTTTTCAATGGGAGTTCAACCATACTTTGAGCAATTCCTAAAGAAGCATAAAGACGACAATGTTGTAATCTTGCTTGAAGGTGATCGGCTTTTCAATGGCAAAACCATTGGACACCTTTGGGCTCAAAGGATACCGTATAACATTGTTATAATAAGAGCCGATGAAAAGATTACAAAAGAGAGGAGGGAGAGCAGGTCATTTCAAAATGAAACCTGGCGCAAAGGCAGGAAAACAAAAGTTGACAATATTGCAAAGCAGACACCTTTTGCGATTTCTATAAACAATGACACAGAAGAGCAGGCAGAGGTAGCTGCTAATCGTATCCTTCAATTGATAAAGAGATAACACAAGATTTTATTTACAATAAGGAGTATTGAAATGGAATTAACAACAGGTAATTACGGCTCTCCAAGATGGTCATATGAAATTCTGGATTGTGCAATGCCAATGACATTTGACACGTACTCGAATTGTGCGCATCAGTGTTTGTATTGTTTCAGCTTCTTTCAACGGGCTGTTGGAACAAGCGCAGAAGATTATTTGTCACATAAGGTGCGTTCTGTTGACGTTGAACGTGTCAAACGTATGTTTACCAATCCTGAGAAGTACGGTGGGCAATTCAAGAATTACATCAAACGCAGAATGACATTGCAATGGGGCGGGCTTTCTGACGGATTTGATTGGTACGAAAAGAAGTTTGGAAAATCTCTTGAGCTTCTTACATTCTTCAACGAGATTGATTATCCACTCTCAATCAGCACGAAGGGTGTTTGGTACGTCTATGATGATGAATACCGCAAGCAACTCAGAGATCGTAAAAACTTGCATTTCAAATACTCAATCATAACAGACATTGAAGAGCATGTAAAAGCAATCGAGCCTGGAGTGCCATCAGCCAGAGATCGTTTTGCAGCACTGAAAGAGCTTAACAAATTGGGAGTTGCAGCAACAACACTCCGCTTCCGTCCGTTTATTATTGGTACATCCGATCTTTGCATTGAAAGTATGATGAAGAGCGCAAGCGATGCTGGATGCTATTCAATAACAACTGAATTGCTTTGTTGGGAGAGCCGTGCCAGTGATACCAGTAGAGATCGTTTGGATCGGCTTTCAAAGGTCTTGGGTTATGACGTTTGGAAGTTCTACAATGAGCAGAGCGCAAGATCGTCTGGGCTTTTGCGTTTGAATTACGATCTGAAACGTCCATACATTCTTGAAATGAAAGAAGCAGCAGAAAAGTATGGCTTGAAATTCTTTGTGTCTGATGCGCATCATAAAGAAGAGAGCTATCATGCTGGATGCTGTGGGCTTCCTGAGACTGGAGCTTTATCAAACGTCAATCGTGGACAATATGCTCATGCAATAAAGATTGCAAAAGAAAAAGGAATTGTGAAGTGGTCTGATATCAAAGAGGAAGCAAAAGCCTTGCTTGAAGACATTCCACTTGTTCGGGCTGAGGGCTTTAATATTGGTACGACAGGTGAAGCAACAAAGCGAACATATCAAAGCGTTTTTGATTTCATGCATGACATTTGGAACAATCCAACCTCATGGCAATCGCCTGCCCGTTATTTTGGTGGTGCTCTTGTACCAGGTCAGCCTGACGAGAATGGTGACATTGTCTACCTTTACAACAAACCGTTTATTGAATTGAATGTAAGAGTTGAGAGCGTAAACGATCTTGCAAAAGAGTTGAGGATGACTGGTGCACCTAATGCTCAAAGATACAACGAGATGACTGCAGACGGCACTGATTATGGTTACACTGCTTATCCAATTTACATTTTCAGTAGGAAGAGATCGGCAGATGCCTCAACTCCGCTTGTGTTAAGATCGGCACGATTGAATTACCATTTTGTTGTGAGCAAAGACGATCTTGATGCATATGCTGATCAATTCCCAGAAGCCGACATAATTGTTGTGCCTCAAAGAAACAGTATACGTGCTGCACGTCAATTCATTCTTGAGCAAGCCCGTGAGGAAGGATACCCGTACATTTGGATGCTTGATGATGATATTGACAGCGTAAAGCAAAATGGAAAGCCTGTTTCAATGCGTGCTTTGCTTTCAAGCCTTGAACGTTGGGTTGAAGATTACAGTAATGTTGCTCTTCTTGGAGTGAATGGAAATCGTGCGAAGTTTGTTGTCAATCAAATTCCAGCAGGCTTGCTTCTTGTCAACACAATGACTGGAATTTCATTCACGGGCTTTGAATACAAAGAAGTTGAAGCATTTGCCCTTCAGCATTTCAAAAAGGAAAATTGGGTTACCGTCTGCAACGGTGAGTTTACGATTTCCTTCAAGGAAATCCAAGGCGGTGGAGCAGCGCATATCATAACAGCCGAATTGCAAGATCACCAGTATTCAAAGAAGCTTTTTGAAAGATACAGAGAATACTTTAATGAGGCTAAGGAATTTCAGCCCAATACTATCAGAAACAGTATCAGATCAAGGCACGTAGAAGCCATGATCAAGGAGTAAAGATGGCAGAGCGTATTCAATACCAGGTAGACGTTTTATTGAGTTGTGGAAACATAATTTCAATAATCATTGAAAGCGTTTTAAAGAAGCCAAAGATTGGAGACAAGATCGTTTGTGCTTTTTGTCGCGCTGAAAGTGAAGTCATTAAAGTTGGCACACCATATCGCATTACAATAAAAGAGGAGGTATCCCAATGAATGCCGTAAAATCCGATCTACTCAGGGCTCTGCAAATTACGTCAAAAGCAGTTCACCCAAAACCAATCATACCGTTGTTCTCAAACATTCTGCTTGAAGTAAGCGGTGATACAGCGCAAATGTCCGCAACGAATTTTGAGATAAGTATCAGGGTAACTTTCCCCGTCAAAAAGTCTGGCAAATTTTCAACCTGCATTCCAGCCAAACTTATGACAGACCTTATTTCAATGACCGCATCAAATGAAATAGGTCTTGAATTCAAATCTCAATCTAACGAGCTTGTTGTTAAAACCAAAAACAGCACAAACACTGTTAAATGCATTCCATCAGACGATTTCCCCCAAACGCAAACGATCAACAAGCCAACTTTGAAAACAGATGCTGTTGCACTAAAGAAGAGTATTAGTCGTACAACCTTTTGTGCAAAATCAGGAGATGATCAAAGTGCCTTGGCTGGAGTGCAGATCAAACTTGAGGGCAATAAATTGATTTTGTTTGCAGTCGATGGCTTCCACCTCTCTTATGATGAAACAGAAATACCCAAAAAGAATAGGTACACCAAAGAAGCCGAAGCAATAATCAAAGCTTCAACATTGGATACCGTTGCGAAAATTCTTGATGAAAGCGGGGATGTAGCAATTGAGATCACAGACAGGAATATCGTATTCAACTCTGAAAACATTATCATTGTTGTGCAACGTTTGGATGGCAATTTCCCTCCATATGAAAGGCTTCTTTCAGTTGTTGATGGTACGAATACATCAATAACCGTTCCAACTCTTGAAATGTTGCAGGCTTGCAAAGTTGTCGAGCTTTTCACTGATGCAAACAAAGCCGATCTTACTACTTCTGGCGGAATGATTACCCAGTTGTCTTCCGTCTCAACAGAAAAAGGCAAAGGCAAGATGGAAATTGGCTCAGTCATAACTGGCAGCCCGATAACAATTCAACTCAATGTTCTGTATCTAAGACAATTCCTTGAGATCTGTGATGCAGATGATGCCGTGATTGATCTTATCAGTGATAAAAAGCCTGTCTTGCTAACGATGAAAGACAATCCGCATTTCAAGCACATCATCATGCCAATTGCAACATGAGATAAAACAATGGACAATCAATCAGCACTAACAGTAACCGCAAAAGTGCTGAGATATTTCAAAGCTCACAAAGGTCTGGCGGTATCAAAAGATGATATTGCCAGACTTATTTATGAGAGTGACGGAATAGCTCAAGAGCAAAAAGATGCCTATATTCGTCAGGTTGTTTTTGAAATAAGACGAATAGTTGGTGAGAATAGAATTGGGAAAATCGTCAACATAAGAGGGTATGGGTACAGATATGAAGAATGATGAAAACACACCAAGAGACAATCAGGATTTGTTTGACAATCTTATGGGCTTTACCATAGTGATTGTGATATTCTCTTTGATCTTGTACTTTGTATTCGGCATACCGTTTTGCACAGGAGCAGGTATAGTAAGTTTTGTATTTGCAGTATTGATACTGTTACCTAAACTATTCTGAAAGGAGAGACGAAGCCGATGATGTTTTATCCAGACAGAGCTTGGAAGCTTATCGCATACCCAATCGTTCCAGTAATGATTGGGTTTTTCATATATCGCATAACAGAACAAAACTTTGGCAAAGACCCGATCATCATTTGGCTTGTCATGGTGCCTCTTGATGTAATTGCAATCTTCTATCTCCTGCTACTCATAATGGTTGAAATAAGAATAAGCGCAGAAGCTTTTGCAGCAACGTTCAAGTCATTCAAATCAGAAAACCAGACGCCACAGAAGATCGTGCAGGACTTGAACAACACTGATGCTTTGCCTCCAATCAAAGGTTATGTCAGTATTGAAAACAAAGGATTGAAACAGGAAAGCATAACCAATGAGATGGCAGTTAACAGTGCAATCAACTGGGATTTGGAACGGAATTTTGCAAAAGCTCTTGTTGCCATGGCAGCTGTAAACAAAGGCTGGGAAAAGGTTGATCTAACAGAAGTCTACTGGAATGAAAAGATCAATTTTAGGTCAAGATGGTCAAAGCTGGGCGGAAGCGCAATTGCTCAATTGAGAGAGATAAAAGTTAGGTGGGCAAAGCTGGGGGTACTCGAAAAGGTTAACCCAAATTCCGACAGAAGCCCTTACAGGATTGTAAGGGTTAAGGGCATCGCACTCATAGCTTCGGGCACTCATTTGGAGCTTCCTCTTCAGCCCTAGCCATTGTGGTAGGCTCGTGGTAGATCGTAATCCACCCTTCCTCCCTTGAAACGTCCTAAGAGCCCTAGAAGCCCTTTTCACAGGGGCAAGCAAGCAAGCAAGCAGGAAAAGCAGGCTACTTTCACCGTTTTCGGTGGGGGTAGCCTGTTTTCGTTTTAAGCCTAGAAGCTCTACGAAGATTGGAGAGCCGAGCCCGATCTTGTGTGGGGTACACAGTACAGTGAATACACTGGGTACACTGAAAAGATCGGCTCTTCAATCGGTCTTATTCTTGCCACCTCTGTGAAATACTCTGAGTGTACTGAGTGTATCCAGTGTACGTCTTTTCCCACACAGGAAGCCGAAAAGCTGAAAAGGGCTTGCAAAGATTTATAATAATAATATGCCTGCACCAGTAGTAACCGGCTCAATAATCCAGATCCAAAATGGATCAACTTCTGCCTCACAATCTGTTTCAATTCCTGCTGATGCAGAATTGTGTCTGGTGCTTATATCTTATTGGATAGCAGGCGGTGGAAATCTTTCAAGTGCTTCATTAGGTGGAAATGCTTTTACTTCAATTGCAACAGCTGGAAACTCCAATACTGGCAATTCAACGGCTTGGCGGTATATCATTCCGTCAAACTTTAAGGGTACAAGTCAGACATTAGCATGGACGTTCGCAAGCGCAATCGCTGAAGGTGCAAATATCTTTGTTGTGTTTCTTAAGAATGTCAACGTATCTGGAAATCCAATTAGAGGAAGTGGAATTGCACAAGCAGCCGGTGGAGGTACTTCAACAACTCCATCATTCTCTACCAATGCAAACGATACTTGTTATTGTATTGTTTATTCATTTAACATTACAGATGCTGATGCTGCCCCAACAGGAGCAGGGCAAACAGAAATAGCTGACAGCACAGCTTTCCGTGAATGCCAAGGAGCAGTTGGCACTAAAGCTGGCTCTGGCAGCACAACAACAATGAGTGGTGCTGGTGAATACAGAGCTATTGTTGGCTTCAGTGTAATAGGAACAACAGGTGGGACGAATAATCTAACATCAACAAATATTACAACAGACGTTCCATCTGTTGGAAGCCCTTCAATTGGTCAAAAACATTCATTAGCAGCAGTTGCAATTGCAACTGGTAGCTCTTCCGTTCCAACAACTTCTCTGGGTCAAATACATCAGATTACATCATCTGGTATTGCCACAGGAAATCCTGTTGTTGGAAATCCTGTTTTATCTGGCACAATAAATCTTACAGCCCTAGGGATAACAACAAATAATCCTGTTGTTGGAAATCCATCAATTGGGCAGGCTTATGCTTTAACAGCAATTGGTATAACAGTCACACCGATCTTGGGGCAACCTTCAATCGGTCAAAAACATAATATTGGTGCAGCAGGAATTACAACAGGAAATCCATCTGTTGGCAATCCGTCTTTAACAACAGGTGCATTTAGTTTATCTTCTACCAATATTGTTACGGGCTCTCCGCAATTAGGTCTGCCAGCAATCGGTCAAAGACATCAATTGTCAGCATTGGGCATAACGACAGGGCAGCCAATATTGCAAAGCCCTTCAATGTCGCAAGAAGCTATCCTGAATGCAAATAACATCACAACAGGCAATCCTGTTATTCCTAATCCTACATTCAGACAATTGCATGCTTTAGGTATTGTTGACCTATCAACGCCCAATCCTGTGTTTGGTGCAATCTCATTAACTCAAGTTCATAACCTTGTAGCAGTTATAATTGTGACCGATCTTCCTGTTGTTGAAAGTCCGTCAGCAATTTATGATTTTACAGATGAAGCATTATTGCCTATACAATCTGAGAAAATTGCTATCAGTCAAAGTGAAGGATTAGCGTTAATCCATTCACAGAAAACAAATAGAGCTTTGTAAAGAGGAGATGAAAAATGCCAGCTTTAAATGATCGTGTATTTGATAGTGGTCTTGTTATTATTGATAACGAGACCACTGCGCTGCATATCTTGAGCGCAGACCCTGGGTTGACTTATGCCAATATCGCAACCTATACCCTGGGAAATAAATCAGCACCTGCTATTGCTGCTCCTGCAGACCGTTCTGGTGGAGGTAGGCAGGTTACGGTTTCAGCAATTACTGATGGATCGGTTACTGCCAATGGGACGGCTTCTCATTATGCTCTCATTGATGCAACCAATAGCAGAATTTTGGCATCTGGTGCTTTGTCTGCAACTCAGGTTGTTACCAGTGGCAATACCTTTACATTGACCCAGTTCATAATCGGCATCCCAGACCCGGTGTAATCTGATGTCAAGAGAAGTGCGCCAAACCCAATCAACAACGGAAGGTAAACCGTACAGAATTAGGTTTAATCTTCCGGTTGGCGTCACATTGATTGACGTCACGATAACGCATGCACAACCAGACAATGGCACACCGCTTGATTTGCAAAAGATTATTGACAGTCCAGATGCATGGATATATATGCCTAGAGATTTAACCAAAGGTAGGCACATTGTTCTTGTTGCTGCAGACACGAACGATCCAAAAGTTACGCCAGAAGTAAGGTTGATAGTTGACGTTGTTATATAATGGCAAACAGATCAGATAATTTCACTGACAAGAAAAAGAAAAAGGGTGGTGTTGGGAAGCCTTTTGTACCAGGCGATCCACGCATCAACAGAAAAGGCGCACCGGTGCGAGGTCAAACATGGCGTGAGACCGTCAAGAAAAACACCGATCTGACTTGTCGTGAACTTATTCTCATCTTTGGAGCAAGAACAAGGGTTGGGAAATTCCTTGCAAAATTAGACCCTGAGATGCCTGCAAAAGATGCCCTTGCGCTTGCTGCAATCGGCTCTTACTTCAACTCCCCAAATCCACGCACTCTTGATATGCTGATGAGCAGAGAAGAGGGCAGACCAGGTTTAGCTCTTCCTCCAAAAGAGGATGCCAATTCAAGCTTTTCAATTCCTGCTGAATTGATAGGCAGAAACTTTTCTGATGTTTATCGTGACATCAGAATGGGATTGCATACAGAGTACTGCTTTGAAGGTGGACGTGGTAGCCTGAAATCTTCTTTTGTTAGTCAGGTTATCATAATGCTTATGATCAACAATCCTGAAATGCATGTATTGGCAATGAGGCAGGTATCCAATACGCTTTTAGGAAGTATCTATAACCAACTTAAGTGGGCTGTCCTGGTGATGGGATTAACAGACAAATTTATATTCACTCCGTCTAACCTTGAGATAACCTACGTTCCCACAAATCAGAAAATATTCCTAAGAGGTGCATCAGATCCAACAAATATAAAAAGTATCAAGCCTGATTTTGGATACATCGGTATAGTGTGGTTTGAAGAGTTTGATCAATTCCGTGGTGAAGCTGCCGTCCGCAACATTGTTCAATCAGCTTTGCGTGGCGGTGATAAGGCTTATCGTTTTGAAAGCTGGAATACACCAAGAACAAAAGACCACTGGGTGCACAAATACAAATCTTTGCCCAGAGAAGATCGGTATTATCACCATTCAACTTATCTTGAAACTCCGAGAGAGTGGTTGGGTGAAATCTTTTTGCGTGAAGCTGAGTATCTTAAAGAGGTCAATTATCCTGCTTATGAGCATGAGTATCTTGGACTTGCCAACGGCTCTGGCGGGATGGTCTTTACAAACGTTACAAATCGCAAGATTACAGAAGAGGAAATTGCAACATTCAACGAAGCCCTTCATGGTCTTGATTGGGGATTTGCTGTTGACCCTGCTTCATATGGAAAAATGTCTTACGATGCAGCCCGCAGAAAGCTTTATATATACGGAGAGTATCGAGCCTGGAAATGCAGTAACAGAGAGCTTTATGAAGCATTACTGAAAAACGGTTACAGTGATCCATCGGAGTTGATCATTGCAGATAGCGCAGAGCCGAAAAGCGTTGCAGACTTCCGCAAGTATGGAGCTAATTGTCGTGGTGCAGAAAAAGGTCAAGACAGTGTACGTTACTCTATCAGATGGCTTCAAAATCTTGCAGAGATTGTTATTGATCCAAGTCTTGCTCCTCATCATAGTGAAGAATTTACAAATTATGAATATGAGCGCAATAAAGACGGTGAAGTTATTTCTGCCTTTCCAGACAAAAACAATCACGGTATTGACGATACCCGTTACGCAACAAATCTCAAATGGCGAAAAATGGGTGAGTGAACTATGTTAAAAAACATTCTTGGTGGACTTTTCAATAACATGCTGACAAACGTCAGAGATTGGTTGGATAAAATGCTAACAACAAAAGATATTGCAAAGGCTTTGAATATTGAAGTTTCAATTGATACCGATATGTGGAATGCCATAAACTTATGGTCAAGAATGTATCGCAACATTCCTCCCTGGAAAGTTAAACAACAGGATTACATAAAAACACTTAATCTGCCTGCTGTTATTTCATCAAAGATTGCAGGCAATGTAACTGTTGAAATGTCTGTAAAGGCTTCGGGCTCTCCAAGGGCTGTGTATCTTGAAACTCAATTCAAAAAGGTCTTGACCAATATTCAACACATTATCGAAAAGGGTAATGCTCTTGGCGGCATTATTATCAAGCCTTATGTGAGACTTGATCAAATCGTTTTTGATTATGTCATGGCTCATGAGTTTTATCCTACGTCATTTGACTCAGACGGAAATATTACAGGCTGTGTCTTTTTGGATCGGAAAAAGATTGGCAACTTTTGGTTTACCAGGCTTGAGTACCACCAAATGGGCGCAAATAATACATATCGTGTTTATAATGCAGCTTTCCGATCTTCCCAGCCCGATGTATTAGGTGGATCTGTGCCTCTCAATTCAGTTGAGGATTGGAAGGCATTAAAAGACGAAGTAACAATAATGAATGTTACTTCACCTCTTTTTGGATACTTCAAAGTTCCAATTGCAAATACAATTGATATGTCATCTCCTCTTGGTATGTCTTGCTTCGCAAAATCAGTTGATCTGATAGAGCAAGCAGATAGATTGTGGTCAGACTTCCTTTGGGAATTTGAAAGCGGAAAGCGGGCAATGTATGTTGATCCGATTGCTATGCCTGCAGACGTTGATGGTAATCCATTTCTTCCCAATAAACGTTTGTATAGACAAATAGCGTCAGCATCAACAATAGGTGACAAGAACAAGATGTTTGAGGAGTGGTCACCGACATTGAGAGAGCAAAGCTACATTACTGCCTTAGATACAATTCTTAAACGTATTGAATTGAATTCAGGTTTGGCATTCGGCTCTCTGGTTACCGATCCAGATAGGGTTGAAATGACTGCAACTGAAATCAAAACGAGCAGGCAGGAGACCTATTTAACGATTACGAATACACAGAAGAATGTTGAGAATGCAATTGTCAGTACGTTTTATGCAATGGATGTTTACGCAACACTTTATGGGCTTGCTCCTGATGGTGAATATGAATTGATGCTTGAGTTTGACGATAGTGTTGTGTCAGATCGTGATACTCAATTTCAACAAGACCTTCAAGTGTCAACTTCTGGAAAAATGCCTGATTACATCTTTTTGATGCGCAATTACGGTCTGTCAAAAGCCGAAGCAAAAAGATGGGTAAGCGAAAAACAAGAAGAGACTTCAGACGCTATGAATTTGATGGATAAAGGTTTTGATGAAGATCAGGAAGAATAATGCTAACACCAGAACAATTCGACATTCTTGTTGATCCATTTATGGCTCTTTATGAGGAGTTTGAAATATCCATCATAAGAGATATTGCCGCAAGAATAACAAAAATGGGCAAGCCAACTTCTACTGCTGCATGGCAGGCTCAACGGCTTCTTGAAAGTGGATCGGTGTTTAAGAATTTCATTAAAGAGCTATCAATCCTAACAGGACGAAGTGAAAGACTTCTTGCAAAACAATTCAGAGAAGCTGGAGTTCAATCGCTTGCTTTTGATGACGAGATATACAGATTAGCTGGATTGAAGCCTTTGCCATTAAATCAATCTCCTGCAATGTCTCAGTTACTTTTGGCAGGAATTGAAAAGACAAATGGAGTAATCAGAAATCTAACACTAACAACGGCAAATAGCTCTCAGCAGCTATTCATACAATCTCTTGATTTGGCTTATATGCAAGTAACGTCTGGGGCGATGAGTTATGACCAGGCAATACGTCAGGCAATTAAATCCGTTGGCACTAGTGGATTGAAAGTCTTTTATCCGTCAGGTCATGTTGATAAATTAGATGTAGCAGTAAGACGTGCAGTGCTTACTGGCACTGGTCAAACAACCAATAAATTGCAATGGATAAGAGCCGAGCAAATGGGGGTTGATCTTGTTGAGACCTCAGCCCATATTGGTGCCAGACCTTCACATCAGATCTGGCAAGGCAAGGTCTTTTCAAGGTCTGGTAATGATAAAAGATACCCTGATTTTATAAGCTCTACTGGGTATGGAACTGGACAGGGATTGGGTGGATACAATTGCAGGCATAGTTATTATCCTTATTTTCCTGGCATATCAGAAAGGGTTTACAGTAAAGCAACTCTTGATAATATATCAAGACAATCGGTCAAATACAATGGCAAGACCTTGTCTGTATATGATGCAACTCAAATCCAAAGAGGCATTGAACGCAAAATTAGAATGTGGAAAAGACAGCAGGAAGCTTTTGATGCTGCTAAACTAAGTAATGCTTTTGAGACAAGAAAAGTAAAGCAATGGCAAGCAAAGATGAGAAGCTTCATTAAACAAACAAAATTGAGCAGACAATACGTGAGAGAGAAGGTATAAAGCAAGAAAACAAAAATGCCAGAGGTATAATTGTTGTGTTGAAAATTCGTTATCTGTCAAACGTAAAAGCGACAGGCACAAGTGATGCGAAACACGTATAAAGCGTAGTGTGACAAAAGGAGATTAGGATGAAAAGAGATTTCTTGACAAAGTTAGGATTGACAAAAGAAACCCTTGAAAAAGCTGAGCTTGGTGAGGATGTGATTGATAAAATCATGGCTGAAAATGGTAAAGACATTGAGGCAACAAGGATTTCTGCTTCATTAAAGGCTTCTGAGTTTGAGGAAGAGAATGGCAAGTTAAAAGCACAATTGGCTGAAGCTCAGAAGCAAATGGATCAATTCAAAGGAATGAAGACACCTGAAGAAGTTGAGAATGCCGTCAAAGATTGGAAGCTAAAGGTTGCAGAAGCCGAAAGGGCACATACCGAAAGTGTATTGGCTTTGAAACGAACGCACACCATGGAGCGTGTTTTGAAGGAAGAGTTTAAAGCCAAAAACGTAAAGGCAGTTGTAGCACTTCTCAATCAAGAGACTTTGAAATTTGATGAAAAGGAAGAGAAGTTTATTGGCTTGAAAGAGCAAATTGAGCCTTTGATCAAATCCGATCCATACCTATTCTCCACTGGTAAAGAAGCTCCAAGATTTTCGGAAAAGTCAGAAACAGGTAACAATGAAAAACCACTCACATTTGCAGGTGCAATCCAGGAAAGGCTTGCAAATCAAACTTAAAACAAGGAGAATAAAAGATGACTATTACATTGGCTGAAGCCAAAACGCTCTCGCAAGACAAGTTGACGAATTTTGTCATTGATGAATTCCGCAAAGATGCATTGCTTGATTCACTTGTCTTTGACAACACGGTGAAGCCCCAGGGCGGTGAAACCCTGGCTTATGTTTACAACCGTGTTACGACATTGCCCACTGCGGCAGGACGCGCACTCAACTCTGAATACACAGCGCAGGAAACAAAGACCACTCCTTATACGGTTAATCTGAAACCGTTTGGTGGATCGTTCCAGCTTGATCGTGTGATCATAAAGCATGAACGTCAGGTTGTGGATCATATCGCATTTCAGTTGCAGCAAAAAGTTCAGGCAACTCGGGCTCTGTTTTCAGATTGGTTCATCAATGGTGACTCAGCTGCAACTGGCAGTTTGTCGTTTGACGGGCTGAACAAAGCGATCACCGGCTCATCGACTGAATACAATGCAAGTGGATCGGCAATTGCATTGGCAAGCTCTGCGAACATCGACAGCAATTGGAAAGTTTTCCTGGATGCCTTGCGCAAAATGCGTGCAAAGCTGGACGGTGCACCCACTTTGTACATGATGAATGCTGAAATGTACGCTGTCTTCCAGTCCGTTATGGATCGTGCGGGCATCAATCTGTTGAGCAAGCAGAATTATGGCGCAGAAGTTTCACAATGGGGCTCGAGCCTCGTTGTTGCGCTTGGTGACAAGCCCGGCACATCAAATCCGATCATCTCCACTTCTGTTGCAACTGGAACGTCTGGTGAAACCAGTATCTATGCGGTGCGCATCGGTCTTGACGGTGTTCATGGAGTATCGCCCGAAGGTGATACGTTGATCGAGACCTACCTGCCCGATATGACTGCGCCCGGTGCTGTCAAAAAGGGTGAGGTTGAAATGGTGGCGAGTATGGCAATCAAGGCTACCAGATCTGGTGGTGTGTTGCGCAAAGTCAAGATTGCGTAGTCAAAAAGTTGTGTAATTGAAAAGAGGCTGATATGGCTTATGCGGATTATCAATACTATTTGCGAGAGTATCATGGCGATCTTGTAAAAGAAGCGGAATGGTTGCGATTGTCCGCAGAAGCCTCAGCCTGGATAGACAGGTTAACTTTCAATCGTGCTGCTACTGCTCTTACGGCACTTCAAGACAAAGTCAAAATGGCAATGTGTGCAATAGCAGACGAATTGAAAATGATCAGAGACGACGGTGGGCTGGATGGAATTGTTTCAGAAAGCATTGGATCAGCTAGTGTTACATATTCTGATACTTCAGCCCGCCGTCTTGTCAAAGGTCAACGAATTAAAAATGCAGCCACTCTTTATCTTGAAGGCACAGGCTTGTTGTATGCTGGCTTCTTAGATGGAGAGTATGGAATGAATACCAGTGAAATCTAATGCCAACATAACGTTGTTCAATAAATACGTTTCAGATCGTTCTGAGTTTTATATTAGCACACAGATTGAGCGTGTCACTTGGGAAGATCGAAAAGCAGTCAACAAACTTTCATCTGGTGGTGACATTAAAGCTGATGCTGCTTACATTTATATACCAAAAGCAAGAGGGCTTGATTATCTCACCCCCAAACTCTGGTTAGAAAACAAAACGTCAAACTGGACACTACAATCTGGAGACATTGTTGTGCGTGGATTGATTGAAGATGAAATTACGAGCGCATTCACGATTTCAGATCTTAAAAAGAAGTATGATTTTGTTCTTACAATCAATTCCGTTGATTTGTATGATAATGCCTCCCTGGTAGTAGCTCATTGGAAGATTGCTGCATCATGAAAAGATTTCAAAATTTTTCAAGCCTTCATTTCAAAGTGGAGTTCAAAACATACACTGAGGCAAAATGGGGCAAGAAGTTTATCAATGCCCAAACTCTTTTTGATGCAGAAGTCCTAAGAGGCTGTGAGCCTTACATCCCACTATTGACTGGCAGGCTTATAAAGTCTGGTATTGATGGCACGAAGATCGGAAGCGGATTAGTTCAATGGATTGCTCCTTATTCAAAACGACAATATTATTTGCCACGTGTTGGAACGCAAACAGGCAGACTTCGTGGAGGCTTTTGGTTCAAACGTTGGCAGGCAGTTCATGGTCAACGGACGTTGTCTAATGTCAGGAAGGCATTTGCAAAATGAGCACATTATTGGCAGTTGCTACGTTTATTAAGACCTATCCAAATCTTGAGACTGGTGCTCCAGTTACTGTGGATTATGCAGGTGAAAACCCTGCATGGTATTCAATCCTTCCTACTCCGTCTAACCCTGTTATTGAAACATATATCAGCGGAAAGGAAAAGAGGCAATTTACTTTTGTGTTTCAAGCTGTTGGATATACCGCTGACGATATTGAAAGAATTGACAACATTTCCTTTTTTGAAGCCTTTGCATCATGGTTGAAAAGTCAGACAAACAGTAAAATTTTGCCAGTGCTTGAAGTAGGTCAAACACCTCAGGAGATCGAAGCCTTGACATGGGCTTATCTTTTTGAGGAAGGTGTATCAGACACTGGCATTTATCAAATCCAATGCAGACTGGTATACATACAAGCATGAAATCAATTAAACAATTCAGAAACATCCATGAAGCAAGAACAATACTACTTGTTGGTAATGGCGGAAATCTGAAATTAACTCCGCCAGAAAACTTTGATTACATTAGCATTGCAATGAATACGGCTCATTTGTATAATGGAGACTGGAAACCGTCTTTTTATACAGCTGTGGATCAAAGAGTTGTAGATGAATTTGGAGGTGCCATTGCGCATAAATATCAAAATATACCTAAGATCGTTCCAACCAGAATAAACAACTGGGCTGGAGATAATTTTTATGAGTTCACAAATGCACCCGGTGTATTATGGTCAAGAGATCAAAGCGACCTTTGGCAAGATGACATTGGCAACGAGCTTGTTACTTATGGAAACATAATGCACGTTGCAATTAAGCTTGCCTATTACTTCGGTGCGGGAACAATACTGATTATTGGAATGGAGCACAATCC
>Ga0105103_10000113_pt1 | contig 41138 bp, 40 predicted proteins | sample PPLLaktember2015_2_FD_79107 | JGI IMG/M metagenome (GOLD analysis project Ga0105103, IMG submission 79107) | Freshwater sediment microbial communities from Prairie Pothole Lake near Jamestown, North Dakota, USA - PPLs Lake P7 Core (6) Depth... | ecosystem: Environmental > Aquatic > Freshwater >...
ACGCACGGACGCCGGCGTCCATGCCCTCGATCAGGTCATTCACTTCGACACGAACGCCGCGCGGCCCCTGACCGCCTGGGTGCGTGGCGCCAATCGCTTTCTTCCCCCTGCCATCGCGGTGCGTTGGGCGCGCAGCGTGCCGGACGACTTCAATGCGCGCTACGCGGCGCGGCGTCGGCGATATGACTACTGGATCCTGAACGACGCGGTCCGTTCCCCGCTTGCCCATGGGCGCGCGACCTGGATCTTCCGGCCGCTTGACGTAGCCGCGATGCAACGCGCCGCCGATCACCTGGTCGGAACGCACGACTTCAGCGCGTTCCGCGCGGCCGAGTGTCAGGCTGCTTCGCCGGTGCGCGAACTGCACGAACTCTCGGTGCGAAGGTTCGGACGCTGGATTCGTGTCAGCGCCAGCGCCAACGCGTTCCTGCATCACATGGTGCGCAACATCGTGGGAGCACTCGTCTACGTCGGAACCGGGCGCCACGCGCCCGAGTGGATCGTCGAACTGCTTGCGGCGCGCGACCGCACGCGCGCCGCGCCGACCCTCGGGGCGGAAGGTCTTTACCTCGCCCGGGTCGAGTACGATGACCGATTCGACTTGCCGATGCCCGGGGCCCTGGTCCCGCACTGGTTGAATGCGAACACGGATCAAGATCTGCGGTCTGACGCGTGAGGCCGATGTCGAGGCGGCGGTTGCCGCCGGTGCCGATGCGCTGGGCTTCAACTGCTACGCCAAGAGCCCGCGCCACGTCGCGCCGGCGCGCCTGCGTCCGCTGACGCGACGCCTGCCGCCCTTTGTCACTCCGGTGTTGTTGTTCGTCAACGCACCGTCCGACCTCATCGAGGATGCGCTGGCCGCCGTTCCCAATGCCCTGCTGCAGTTCCACGGCGATGAGCACGAGGCGGCCTGCAGCCGCTACGGGCACCCTTACATGCGCGCGCTGCGGATGGAAGAAGGGGTCGATTTGTTAGACTGCGAACGTCAGTTCCCGTCGGCGGCGGCGATGTTGCTGGATGCGCCGTCGGCCGGTTATGGCGGCAGCGGCAGCACGTTCGACTGGAACCGCATTCCTTTGCGGCGTTCGAAGCCGCTGGTGCTGGCCGGAGGCCTCGTGCCGGGCAATGTCGGCGATGCGATCCGGCGCGTTCGGCCCTATGCCGTCGATGTCAGCAGCGGCGTCGAAGATGCTCCAGGACTTAAGAACTCAGTGCGCATGAACCAATTCATCGCGGCCATCCGCGCCGCCGACCAGGCCCTGTCTGCATGAAGCCCTACGACCTGCCCGACGCGCGCGGCCACTTCGGACCGTACGGCGGCGTTTTCGTTGCCGAGACGCTGATGCATGCGCTCGAGGAACTGCGCAATGCGTACGCGAAGTATCAGCATGATCCCGATTTCGTCGCCGAGTTTCGCAGCGAGCTGAAGCATTACGTCGGCCGGCCGAGCCCGATCTACCATGCCCGGCGCTGGAGTGAAGAACTGGGCGGTGCGCAGATTTATCTGAAGCGCGAGGACCTGAATCACACCGGCGCGCACAAGGTGAACAACACGATCGGCCAGGCGCTGCTCGCCAGGCGCATGGGCAAGCCGCGCGTGATCGCGGAAACCGGCGCGGGACAGCACGGCGTGGCCACGGCGACTGTCGCGGCGCGCTACGGCATGAAGTGCGTCGTCTACATGGGGAGCGAAGACGTCGGTCGCCAGGCGGCCAACGTGTACCGCATGAAGCTGCTAGGCGCTGAGGTCGTGCCCGTCGAAAGCGGTTCGCGCACGCTGAAGGATGCGCTGAACGAGGCGATGCGCGACTGGGTGACCAACGTCGAGAACACGTTTTACATCATCGGCACGGTCGCCGGACCGCATCCGTACCCGATGATGGTGCGCGACTTCAATTCGGTCGTCGGCAAGGAGTGCCTGTGGCAGATGCCCGAGATGGTCGGGCGCCAACCCGACTACGTGATCGCCTGCGTGGGCGGCGGCAGCAACGCGATGGGCATTTTTTACGACTACATCCCGCACGAGCAGGTGAAGCTGGTCGGCGTCGAGGCCGCGGGCGAGGGGCTGACGACGATGCGCCACGCCGCCAGCCTGCAGCGCGGCACGCCGGGCGTGCTGCACGGTAACCGCACCTACCTGCTGCAGGACGACAATGGCCAGATCACCGAGACGCACTCCGTGAGCGCGGGCCTCGACTATCCGGGCGTCGGACCCGAGCACGCCTGGCTCAAGGACAGCGGCCGGGCCGAGTATGTCGGCGCGACCGACGATGAAGCGCTGAAGGCGTTCCACGACTGCTGCCGGATCGAAGGGATCATCCCCGCGCTGGAGTCGAGCCATGCGCTGGCGTATGCCGCCAAGCTCGCGCCGACGCTGCCGCGGGACAAGGTGTTGCTGGTGAATCTCTCGGGTCGTGGCGACAAGGACCTGCACATCGTCGCGGAAGCGAGCGGCCTGGAATTTTTCTGCCGTGCGTCGTGCCGCGAGGCCACGCTCGCCTACCGGAAGAAAGCCTGATGTCACGCATTGCCAGGCGCTTTGCCGACCTGAAGGCCGCCGGCCGGAAAGGTCTCATCCCGTACATCGCAGCTGGTGATCCATCGCCCGAACTCACGGTGCCGCTGATGCAGGCGCTGGCGCGCGCCGGCGCCGATGTCATCGAACTCGGCGTCCCGTTCTCCGATCCGATGGCCGATGGCCCGGTGATCCAGCGTGCGACCGAGCGCGCGATCAGGAATGGCGTCGGGCTGCGGCAGACGATCGAGTTCGTGCGCCAGTTTCGGCAGACCGACACCTTCACGCCGGTCGTGCTGATGGGCTATGCCAATCCGATCGAGCGCATGGGGCGCAGCGGGTTCGCCGAAGCGGCGCGCGCCGCCGGAGTCGACGGGGTGCTTGTCGTCGACTATCCGCCGGAGGAGTGCGCGGAGTTTTCCGCCACCATGCGCGCCGCGGGAATTGACCCGATCTTTCTGCTCGCGCCGACCTCGACCGACGCGCGCATCGAGGAAGTGGCGCGGCACGCAGCTGGCTATCTCTATTACGTCAGCCTGAAGGGCATCACCGGTGCCGGCCACCTCGACGTTGCCAGCGTGGCGGCCAAGCTGCCGCTGATACGCCGGCACACCGAGGTTCCTGTGGGCGTCGGCTTCGGCATTCGCGATGCGGCGAGCGCCGTCGCGGTGGCGCAGATTGCCGACGCGGTCGTCATCGGGTCGCGGCTGATCCAGGAAATGGAAGCCGTGCCGCGCGAGCGTGCCGTCGAAGTCGTGGAGGCGCTGGTCGCGGGGTTTCGCCAGGCGCTCGACGCGATGAAGATCCCCGCGGCCGCATGAAAGTGCCGAGCTTTTCCCGCAGGCTGATCCGCAGAACGTCATCCGGAGGTTGCCGATGAGCTGGATCGACAAGATCCTTCCGCCGCGCATCAAGCGCGAAGAAGGCTACACGCGCAAGGTTGTCCCCGAAGGCCTGTGGACCAAGTGTCCTGGCTGCGAGGCCGTGCTTTACAGCGCGGAACTCGAGAAGACGCTGATGGTGTGCCCGAAGTGCGCCCATCACCTGCGCATCGGAGCGCGGCCGCGGCTCGATGCCTTGATGGACGCCGAAGGTCGTTACGAGATCGGGCAGGAAGTCGTGCCGGTCGATGCCCTCAAGTTCAAGGACAGCCGCAAGTACACCGACCGCCTGCGCGAGGCCATGGAGGAAACCGGCGAGACCGACGCGCTCGTCGTCATGGGTGGAGCGATCCGCGCGGTGCCGGTCGTGGTCGCCTGCTTCGAGTTCCAGTTCATGGGCGGTTCGATGGGCTCCGTCGTCGGCGAGCGCTTCGTGCGCGGCGTCGATACGGCGATCGAGCAGAAGGTGCCGTTCATCTGCATCACCTCCACCGGTGGTGCGCGCATGCAGGAAGGGCTGCTATCGCTCTTTCAGATGGCGAAGACCACCGCGATGATCGCGCGTTTGGCTGATGCGAAGTTGCCGTTCATTTCGGTGCTGGCCGATCCAACCATGGGCGGTGTTTCGGCCAGCTTCGCCTTCATGGGCGATGTCGTCATCGCCGAACCGAAGGCTCTGATCGGGTTCGCCGGCCCGCGTGTTATCGAGCAGACGGTGCGCGAGAAACTGCCGGAAGGGTTCCAGCGAGCGGAGTTCCTGCTGACCAAGGGCGCGATCGACATGATCATCGACCGTCGCGAAATGCGTGACGAGATTGCCCGCCTGCTCGCGCTGCTGCTGCGGCAGCCGGCCGACGCGATTTCATAGCTCAGGGAAGCCGGCCGCTGCGCGTCCGGCAACGGATTCACGTGAAGCCGCCTACGCTGGCCGATTGGCTGGCGCGCCTCGAGCGCCTCCACCCCAAGGGGATCGACCTCGGACTGGATCGCGTGCGCGCGGTTGCGGATCGGCTGGCGCTTCGCCTCGACGTTCCCGCGATCGTTGTCGGCGGCACCAACGGCAAGGGGTCGACGTGCGCGATGCTGGATAGCATCCTGCGTGCGGGCGGCTACCGCACGGCGCTTTACACCTCGCCGCATCTGCTCGACTTCAACGAGCGTGCGCGCATCGACGGCGAAAGTGTCACCGATGCAGCGCTGATCGAGCAGTTCGAGGCGGTCGAGGCGGCGCGGGGCGAGGTGTCACTGACCTACTTCGAGTTCACGACGCTCGCCATCCTGCGCCTGTTCGCGGCAGCTCGTCTCGACGCGGCCGTGCTGGAGATCGGGCTCGGAGGACGGCTTGATGCCGTCAACCTGATTGATGCCGACGTATCGATCGTCACCTCGGTCGACCTGGACCACATGGAGTACCTCGGCCCGACGCGCGAGGAGATCGGCTTCGAGAAAGCCCATATCTACCGACCCGGCCGGCCGGCGATCTGCAGCGATCCACAGCCCCCGCAGTCGCTGCTCGACCATGCGCGGGCGATCGGGGCGGATCTCTGGCGCTTTGGCAGCGACTTCAACTACCAGGGTGACCGCCAGCAATGGGCCTACGGCGGACGTCAGCGGCGCCGCAGTGGCCTGCCGTATCCCGCATTGCGCGGCGCCAACCAGTTGCTGAATGCGTCGGGCGTGCTGGCAGCACTGGAGGCGCTCGAGGACCGGCTTCCTGTGTCGCAGCAGGCCGTCAGACAGGGCCTGCTGACCGTCGAACTTCCGGCGAGGTTCCAGGTGTTGCCGGGCCGGCCGACGACGATCCTCGACGTGGCGCACAACCCGCACGCGGCCGCGGTTCTGGCCGACAACCTCGACAACATGGGCTTCTACCCGGTCACGCATGCGGTGTTCGGCATGCTGCGCGACAAGGACATTGGCGCCGTGGTTGCCAAACTGGGCACGCGCGTCGACCAGTGGCACATCGGTTCCACAGCAGGCCCGCGCGGCTCATCCGCGGCCGAAACGGCGGCGATTGTGCGGCGCGCCGTCGGCGGACCGGCCCAGCCATCGATTACCGAACACGATTCCATCGCCGATGCCTACGCCTGCGCGCGTGAACGCGCGGGTGCCGATGATAGAATTCTTGCCTTCGGTTCCTTCCTCACCGTGGCGGACGTAATGCGCGTGATTCGCGCTCAGCGTCGGCCGGGAGCGTGAGGACCTCGACTGGAGCACGGATGTCTTTGGCTTTTTGGCGTCGTAAACCCAAGGCTGATGACGCTGCTCCGCCCCGCACCTCCCGTTCCTCCACCGGCGATGACGACGCAGGTGCGCGCGCCGATCCGGCCGCGACGCTGCGCGCACGGGCGCGACGCCGCCTGATTGGTGCGGCCGCGCTGCTGTTGCTGGTCATCATCGTCGTGCCGATGGTGCTCGATCCCGAGCCCAAGCCGGTGCCGGACAACATTCCGATCGACATCCCCAGCGAGAAATCCAAGTTTTCGCCGCGACTGACCCTGCCGCCGGTGCCGGCGCCGGAGAATGTTCCGCTGGCACCGCCGCCCGATGCGGCTCCCGCGGGCGCGGTGCCCCCCGTCGATGCCGCAGCCGCGCCCGAGGCCGCGAAGAAGGAGCCGGCGGAAGCAGCGAAGAAAGACGCGACGGATTCGGCCACGAAAGACACAATGCGCCCGGCGCCGCCCGCAAAGTCCGAGGAGCAACGAGCGCGCGCTGCGCTTGAAGGCAAGGCTGCCGAGGTCCTTCCCGCGCCAGCCAAGGGCGGGAAGTTCGCGGTTCAGGCGGCAGCGACGTCGAGCGAAGCTGCGGCCAGGGAACTGTCGGAGCGGCTGAAGAAGGCGGGTCTGCTGCCGTACACAGAAGGCGTCCAGACGGCCGAGGGAATGCGCTACCGGGTGCGGGCCGGGCCCTACGCGACGCGCGAAGAGGCCGAGCGGGTGCGTGCGCGGCTCAAATCGCTCGGCATCAGTGCCAACATCGTCACGCCCTAGATACATGACGCCGATCGACTGGGCCATCGTTGTGACGCTTGCCCTGTCGGTGTTGCTCGGGATCCTGCGCGGTGTCGTGCGCGAGATGTTCGCTCTCACGGGCTGGATCCTCGGCGTGCTGCTGGCAATTCAGTTCGCGGCGCCGATCGGGAACTGGCTGCCACTGGAGTTGCCCCTCGGCGCGCGAACGGCGCTCGCTGGCCTCGTGATCGTGGTTGGAACTTTGCTCGGCGCAGCCCTGGTGGCTGCGCTGCTGCGTGCAGTGCTCAGCGCCGCGAAGCTCTCCATCGAGGATCGGATGCTGGGCGGCCTGTTCGGCGTGCTGCGCGGAGTCATCGTCATCGGACTCGTCGTGCTGGTTGCCGTCGCTGCCGGTGCCCCGCGCCAGACGTGGTGGCAGGCGTCATCGTTGTTGCCGTGGGTGCAGGCAAGCGTACGATTCGCTTCGCCGTTGCTGCCGGAATCCTTGGCGCGTTACGTGCCGCACGCGGCAAAAGGGGAGAACTGAGATGTGCGGGATCGTCGGAGTCGTTGCGACCGGCCCGGTGAATCAATTGCTGTATGACTCCCTGCAACTGCTGCAGCATCGAGGCCAGGACGCAGCGGGAATTGCCACCGGCGCCGGCAACACGTTTTCAATGTGGAAGGGCAACGGGATGGTGCGGGAGATCTTCCGCACCCGGAACATGCGCAACCTCGCTGGCAACGCCGGCATCGCGCACGTTCGCTACCCGACCGCCGGCTCTGCCACCAATCCGGAGGAAGCGCAGCCGTTTTATGTAAACGCGCCCTTCGGCATCACCCTCGGCCACAACGGCAACCTGACCAACGCGGAACAGCTCAAGAGCGAGATGTTCCGTATCGACCGGCGCCATATCAACACGACGTCGGATTCTGAAGTGCTGCTCAACGTGCTGGCGCACGAACTGCAGGAACAGAGTTCGAGCTACACGCTGGACCCGGCCACGATCTTCCGCGCGGTGGCCGGCCTGCACCGCCGGGTCCGCGGGGCCTACGCGTGCGTCGCCCACATCGCCGGCCACGGCATCCTCGCGTTCCGTGATCCTTACGGCATCCGGCCGCTCTGCTATGGCGTCAACGAGACCGACAGCGGCACCGAGTTCCTGGTGGCGAGCGAATCGGTCGCGGTGGAAGGTCTCGGATTCAAGTTCGTGCGCGACGTCGGTCCCGGCGAAGCGGTGTTCATCGACCTGGACGGCAACTTCCACGCCCAGCAGTGTGCCGAGCGTCATTCGCTGAATCCCTGCATCTTCGAATATGTCTACTTCGCCCGGCCGGACTCGGTCATCGATGGTGTCAGTGTGTATGCGTCACGCCTGAAAATGGGCGAGCACTTGGCCGAGAAGATCAGGCGCCAGTTTGGCACCGGTGAAATCGATGTCGTGATGCCGATTCCGGACACGTCGCGGCCGGCGGCGATGCAGCTGGCGATGAAGCTCGGCCTGGAGTTCCGCGAGGGGTTCTTCAAGAACCGGTATGTGGGCCGCACCTTCATCATGCCGGGCCAGGCCGTGCGGCGTAAGAGCGTGCGCCAGAAGCTCAACGCGCTGCCGACCGAGTTCAAGGGCAAGAACGTGCTGCTCGTGGACGATTCGATCGTCCGGGGCACGACCTCGCGCGAGATCGTGCACATGGCGCGCGAGTCGGGAGCGAACAAGGTGATCTTCGCCTCCGCGGCGCCGCCAGTGCGCTTCCCCAATGTCTACGGCATCGACATGCCGACGCGCAACGAATTGATCGCGCACGACCGCACCGACGAAGAGATCCGGCGGATGATCGAGGCCGACGGCCTCGTCTACCAGGACATCGATGCGATGAAGAGGTCGGTCGCTGAACTGGGGCCCCATCTCAGCAGCTTCGAGGCGAGCTGCTTCGATGGTGTCTACATCACTGGCGACGTCACGCCCGAATACCTCGACCGGCTGGAGGCGAGCCGCCAGGCGGCCGATGCCGCGGACATCGAACTGCGGACGCAGCTGAACCTCAATCTGGCATCGGCGGACTGAGCAGCCGGGTTCTCGTATACAATTTGCCCATCGCGCCGATTTGAAGTCTCAGCTTGCGGGCGCTTAACAAATGCGGCTAAAGCGAGGGGCTCCAAAGAACCCGCTGCGCTGACGCCGGCGGGTTTTTTTATGGCCGATCACATCACTCCGCCCGACTTCGACTTCGACACCCGCGCCGTGCGCGCCGGGACGATGCGAACACCGTTCAACGAGCACAGCGAAGCGGTCTTCCTGACGTCCAGCTTCGTCTTCGACAGCGCGGCGCAGGCGGCCGCGCGCTTCTCGGGTGCGGAAGAAGGCTACGTCTACTCCCGTTTCACGAATCCGACGGTACGCATGTTCGAGCAGCGGCTCGCGTCGCTCGAGGGTGCCGAGGAATGCATCGCTACCGCGTCCGGCATGGCGGCGATCATGGCGACCTGCCTCGCCACGCTGAAGACCGGGGACCACGTCGTGTGCGCCGCCAATGTCTTCGGCGCGACGGTGCAGCTCTTCTCGACGGTGCTGGCGCGCTTAGGCATCGATGTGAGCTACGTCGACGCCACCGACCCGGCGGCGTGGCGCGCGGCGGTGACGCCGCGTACGCGGCTGCTCTACTGTGAAACACCGTCGAATCCGCTGATGGAGATCGTCGATCTCACCGCGTTTGCGGTGCTGGGACGCGAGATCGGCGCGCTCTCCGTCGTCGACAACTGCTTCTGCACTCCGGTCCTGCAGCGGCCGCTGCAGTTCGGGGTGGACGCCGTGATCCATTCCGCAACGAAGTACCTCGACGGGCAGGGCAGGGTGCTCGGCGGCGCGGTGCTGGGCGCGCAGAAGTTCATACGCGAACAGGTGCTGCCTGTCCTGCGCACGACCGGGCCGAGTCTGTCGCCCTTCAACGCCTGGGTGCTGCTGAAGGGACTCGAGACTCTCGGGCTGCGCCTGCGCGCCCAGAGCGCCGCCGCGCTGGAACTCGCGCAGTGGCTGACCGTGCAGCCGCAGGTCGCGCGGGTGCACTATCCCGGCCTGCCGTCGCATCGCCAGGCGGAACTCTGCGCGCGGCAGCAGGCAAGTGGCGGCGCCGTCGTGGCCTTCGAGATCCACGGCGACACGCCGGCGGCGGCGCGCGCCCGCGCCTGGGCCACGATTGATCGGGTCCGGCTGATGTCGATCACGGCCAATCTCGGGGACACACGCACGACAATCACCCATCCGGCGAGCACGACGCACGGGCGCATCAGCCCCGAGGCGCGCGAACGCGCCGGCATCCGCGAAGGCCTGATCCGCATCGCCGTCGGCCTCGAGTCGGTCCGCGATATCCAGGGCGACCTGGCCCAGGCACTGGCGACCTGATCCGCGCGTTAGTGCGTTCGGATGATCCGCGCGCGCCGAGACACCGGCGCTAAGACGTAAGGCGGATCGAAAGTCCATTCCCGCTCAATGACAATTCGCGCACGGCGACGCGCGCCAGTGCGTCGCGTTCGTACGCGTCACCTGCGAGCAAAGAGCGAATCGGGAATGAGCCAGAAGCTTCGTCGTTGGAGGAACCTTGCACTGATCGTGCCCTTCGCCGCAATGGCGTCGGCGTCATGGGCGCAGTCGACGTTGCCTGGTAACTCGACCACCGGCGAGGCGCTGTGGAACTCGAATGGCTGCTCGGGCTGCCACACGGTCACGAAGGCGCGTGGCGACATCACCACGCGTGCGCCGGCGGGAATGAGTTTCGACAAGGCGCTTGCCGCCCTGAACGCGGCGCTGAATGGCGCCGATCTCGAGGGCAATGCGACGGGGATGCAGGGTTTCGCGGCGTCACTGAACACGACGAACCGGAACGACATCGCCGCCTACATCGCGGGCCTGGCCGGTCCTGCTCCGATCATCAGCTATTCGCCGACGGGCGGCGCGATATTCCCTGCAACGGCGATCGGCGCTTCGGCCAGCGCGACGGTCACGATCCGCAACACGGGAACGGCCGCGCTGACGTTTGCCACCAACAACGCGGTCACTATCGCGACCGGCGGCGATGCGGCGGACTTCCGCGTCGCGACGTCGAGTTGTCCGGCGACCACGCTGCAGCCCAACTCCGGCAGCTGCACGATCAACATCACCTTCACACCCACGGCAGGTTCTTCGCTGACGCGCACGGCTTCCGTCGGGCTGGCGACGACGACGACCACGTCGCTGGTCCCCCTTGCGGGCAGCGTCGCGGTCGCGCCCCCGGCCAACAGCGCTGCCAACGCGCCGTCATCCGGTGGCGGTGGGAGCTTCCACTGGGTTGCGCTCCTGCTGCTCGCAGGACTCGTACCAGTACGCCATGCCAAAGGGAGCTGACATGCGGCAGGCTATGAAGGCAGCGACGTTTGGCCTGGCCCTCGGGTGGGTACTGCTCACCGTGCATGCAGACAGTTACGCACAAGCCACGCGCGGCCGCGACCTCTGGTGGAACGCCGCCGCCGTCAAGGCTCGTCCGAGCCTGCCGGCCTGCGCGTCGTGCCACACCGATCCGGCGACGGGACTGCCGCTCAAGATCGGCCGCACGTCCGCCAACATCCAGAACGCCATCGACGCCAACCTCGGCGGTATGAGAGACATCTTCGGCTCGGGAGGCAATGCCATCCTGAACGGAACCGACCTCAACGACCTGCAGCTCTACCTTGCCGCCGTGGGCGGCGCGCCGGCGGCACGCGCCAAGATCAGTTCCCAGGCACTGGGGTTCCCGAGCACGGCGGTCGGCGTTGACAGCGCTCCGTTGACGGTCACCGTCTCGCACGACGTCGGCAGCGCAGCCACGTTTACGCTGGCCGCGGCCAATGCACTGACGATCACTGGTGCCAATGCTGCAGACTTCCGGATCTCGGGCGGCACCTGCGCCAACGGCCTGGCCGTTCCCGCGACGGCATCGAGCTGCACGATCCAGGTCATCTTCAAGCCGACGGCGGTGGGCAGTGCGCGGGCGGCCACGCTGAACATCGCGTTCGCCGAAACGCATGTGCCGGCGATCGCGATGCCCCTGGTCGGTGCCGCCGTGGCCTCGCCGGTGCCAACGATCTCGCTGACGCGGACATCGGTGGTGTTCCCGAACACGCTGGTCAATGCCACCAGCGCGGCTGAGACGACCACGCTGACCAATGCCGGCACGCTGGCGCTCGACATCACGTCGCTGACGACCTCCGGAACCAACGCGACAGAGTTCGTGCGCGGCGGTACCTGTCCGAACGCTGGTGCCGTGGCCCCGGCGGCCAGCTGCACGATCACCTATACGTTCACGCCCGGAGATCTCGGCGCGCGCGTCGGCTCGCTCGTGATTGCCTCCAATAACGCCACGGGCACCGTGACGGTGCCGCTGAGCGGCAACGGGGCGGGTAACACGCCGGTGTTCTTCTCGACGCCGGCCTCGCTGACGTTCACGGCGGCGACCGGGACGACCAGTACGGCGCAGAACGTCACCGTGCGCAACGATGCTGGCGGCACGCTGACCGTCATGAGCGTGGCAACCACAGGTCCGTATGCCGCGACGGCCAACAACTGCGCGGCACTGTCGATCAACCAGACCTGCACGATCGCGGTCACATTCACGCCGACGGCCTTGGGCGCGGCCGACGGCACGCTGACGATCAACCACAACGCTGGAGCAGCGGGGACGGTGGCGCTCAACGGCACGGGTGTCACCGCAATTCCGCTGGTGGTGGCGTCGACCGCGAGCTATACGTTCCAGAACCTCGTTCTGGTGAACCAGGTGTCACAGACCGTTCAGCGCATCCGCTTCACCAACAACGGGCCGGGTCCGGCCGTCCTCACCTCGGCAACGTCGGGCGCCGAATTCCCGCTCAGCACAACGAGCATCACAACGCCCTGTGCCGCGAATCGAACGATCGCCCAGGGAACGTTCTGCGAAGTGGACGTGCGCTTCCAGCCCTCGGCGGCGGGAGCGCGCACGGGCACGCTCTTGTTCGTCAGCAATGGCAGCCCGAACACGCTGTCGGTTGCGCTGGCGGGCACGGGATCGGGCACGGCAGCTCCGATTCTGCGCTACACGACAGGGGGAGCAGCGATGGTCGGGCCGGTCTTCCCGGTCACCAAGGCCGGTGAGACGGCGCAGGCGATCCGCGTCACGCTGACCAACACAGGGACCACGGCCATGACCTTCCCGTCGGGCAACGTCGCGGCTGTCACGACCGGATTCAACCCCGGCGACTTCAAGGTGGCGACCACGACCTGCGCTGCGAGTGCGCCGCTGCAACCCAACACCGGCAACTGCGCCGTCGATGTGACGTTCGCACCGGTCGCTGCGGGCGCGAATACACGCAGCGCGATCCTGACGATCGCGCACGCGGGCGGGAGTGAGCAGATCCCGCTCTACGGCGTGGTGGAAGGTGCAACGGGTGCAGCAGCACCGCCGCCGCCCCCCAGTTCGGCGAGCCCGGCTCCCTCGACTCCCGCAACGCCAGCACCCACCACAACGACCGCGGCCAGCGGAGACGGTGGCGGCGGAAGCCTCGAATGGGCCTGGGCGGTCCTGTTGCTGTCGGCGGCCGCGGTGCGTCCGAGAGGGCTTGCGAAGCGGTGAAGAGCGCCGTCGCCCAGCCCCTTTTCAGATCAGAACTTAAGCCTACGTATCGCCAAGCTCTCATGAAATCGAAATCGACCGCTGTTACAGGAAAGCTCCCCATGGTGCGCACACTGCTCGGACTAACGATTGGACTTGTGGCCACTTCGGCCTTGGCGCAGAACGCCGTTGTGGGCAAGCAGCTCTACTTCAATACGAACGGCTCGCCACTGAGCTGCGGCGCCGGAACCTGCCATGGCCCGGATCCGACGATGAACATCAAGAACATCCGCAAGGGAATCACTTCTGCGGCGATCCTGAATGCCATCGCCAACACGCAGGATATGAAGTTCCTGGCGAATGCACCCTTCACCGTGTCGGCGCAGCAGGCGGCCGACATCGCAGCGTTCATCATCAATCCTGCGGCCGGCAATGGTGCTCCTGCCATCGGTCTGTCCGGCACGTCGCTGGCGTTCGGGTCGACGCAGATTGCTGCGACCAATTCGACTCCGATGCCGGCGAACATCACGCTGACCAACAGCGGTACCGCGCCACTGACGATCACCGGAATTGCCAAGGCCGGAACGAACGCTGCCGAGTTCACCGCAACCGGGACCTGTGTTGGAGCCTCGGTCTCCGTGGCGGCGGGAGGTACCTGCACGATCGGCGCAACGTTCACGCCGGCCGCTGCTGGCAACCGGACGGCAACATTCACGCTGCAGTCGAACGCTGCTACGAATCCGAGCATCACGCTGACCGGCACGGCCGCGGCTGCTGCCACGCCTAGCCTTTCACGCAGCGTGACGGCGCTGACCTTCAATACGCAGACGGTGGGTACCACGAGCGCCGCGCGGCCGGTGACCATTACCAACAACAGCACCGTGAATGTTTCGATCACTGCCGCCGCCGCGACACCGACCCCCGAGTTTTCCGCCACTGGCAACTGCGTCGGTAACCTCGCCGCCGGCGCCAGCTGCACGATGAACGTCACGTTCACGCCGTCGGCTGCCGGCAATCGGTCGGGCAACCTGACCATCACCTCGAACGCGACCGGCTCGCCGCATGCAGTCACGCTCGCCGGTCCTGGAGTGACGACGCCGACAGGCGCTGCAACGCTCGATACGACGGCGCTCAGCTTCCCGTCGACCGGCACGGGTGCCGCAGCGACTCCGCTCAAGTCGACGTTGACGAACACCGGCAACGCGGCGCTGACGATCTTTGCTGTGGCGATCGGTGGCACCAATGCGCAGGACTTCAAGCTCGGTGCCGGAACGACCTGCGCGGCAGGAACCCTGGCGGTGAACGCGAGCTGCCAGGTCGAGGCGGAGTTCAAGCCTCAGTCCGATGGCAGCAAGTCGGCCGACGTGGTCGTTGCGCACAGTGCAGGCACGACGCGAATCGCCGTCGGCGGAATGGCGATGGCCGCCACCACATCGACCGGCACGCCGACGGCCCCAACAGCCAGTCCGCCGGCACCGACGTCGTCGGCCCTGTCGCCTTCGAATGTGGGCGGTGGAGGAGCGACCTCGTGGTATGCGGTCCTCGCACTGCTGCCACTGCTGGTCGTCCGTCGACGTCTGGCGGCTGTGCTCCGCTAGAGGAGGACGTCTCCGGTTCTGGCAAACGGCGCCCGCGGGCGCCGTTTCCATTTGGGCGGCTCTCCGGGTGCCCTGAAGGCAATGGTTGACTGCATCAGTCGGGATTAGTACAATTCCCGACGAAATTAATCGGGAATCTTTGCGTGGGCGCCGGGTCAGACCTGACGTCTACCCTTCTGGAAGGCTAACGATGAGACTGACGACCAAAGGCCGCTTCGCCGTCACGGCCATGATCGATCTCGCGCTGCGCGAGCACAACGGCCCGGTCACGCTGGCGGGGATCAGCCAGCGGCAGAAGATCTCTCTTTCATACCTGGAGCAGCTGTTTGGCAAGCTGCGTCGCCACGAGCTGGTCGAAAGCACGCGCGGACCGGGCGGCGGCTACACGCTGGGCCGCGTTGCCAAGGACATCACGGTCGCCGACATCATTTTCGCGGTCGATGAGCCGCTCGACGCGACCCAGTGCGGCGGCAAGGAGAACTGCCTTGACGACCAGCGTTGCATGACCCACGACCTGTGGGCGAATCTGAACGCGAAAATGGTCGAGTATCTGGACTCCGTCAGCCTGGCCGATCTGGTCGAGCAGCAGAAGCTGCGCGCGGACAAGCCCGCAATGCCGTCCGTGTTGCACGATAATCGCCTCCGACCGCGCGCCGAGACCGACGCCAAGAACGAGACCGCGCTCACGTAGCCAGGCAAGCACGATGCAGCTTCCGATCTACCTCGACTATTCCGCGACGACGCCGGTCGACCCGCGTGTCGTCGATGCCATGATCCCGTGGCTTCGTGACCACTTCGGCAACCCCGCATCGCGCAGCCACGCGTTTGGCTGGGAAGCAGAGAAGGCGGTCGAGCAGGCCCGGTCAAATGTGGCGGCGCTCGTCAACTGCGACCCGCGCGAACTGGTCTGGACATCCGGCGCGACCGAGTCGATCAATCTGGCCGTGAAGGGTGCCGCTCATTTCTACAAGGACAAGGGCAGGCACCTCGTCACTGTCAAGACGGAACACAAGGCGACGCTCGACACGATGCGTGAACTGGAGCGCGAAGGCTTCGAGGTCACGTACCTCGACGTGCTGCCCAACGGGCTGCTCGATCCCGCGCAGTTCGAAGCGGCGCTCCGCCCCGACACGGCGCTGGTTTCGGTTATGTACGTGAACAACGAGATCGGTGTCATACAGGATATCCGGGCAATTGGTGAACTGTGCCGCTCGCGCGGCATCATCTTCCACGTCGATGCGGCGCAGGCGACCGGCAAGGTCCAGATCGACCTCGCGCAGTTGAAGGTCGACCTGATGTCTTTCTCGGCGCACAAGACCTACGGCCCGAAGGGCGTTGGCGCGCTCTTCGTCCGCCGCAAGCCACGCGTGCGGCTCGAGGCGCAGATGCACGGCGGCGGCCACGAGCGAGGGCTGCGGTCCGGCACGCTGCCGACGCACCAGATTGTCGGCATGGGCGAGGCCTTCCGCATCGCGCGCGAGGAAATGGCCACCGAGAACGAACGCATCCGCATGCTGCGCGACCGGCTATGGGCGGGCCTCTCACGGATGGAACAGGTGTTCCTCAATGGCGACTGGGAACATCGGGTGCCACACAACCTCAACGTGAGCTTCAACTTCGTCGAGGGCGAGAGCCTGATCATGGCGATCAAGGACGTGGCGGTGTCCTCAGGGTCCGCCTGCACGTCGGCGAGCCTCGAACCCTCCTACGTGCTGCGTGCCCTGGGCCGCAGCGACGAACTGGCCCATAGCTCGATCCGCTTCACCGTCGGCCGTTTCACGATGGAGGAAGAGATCGACTACACGGTCAACCTGCTCACCCGGCAGGTGGCGCGGCTGCGGGAGATGTCGCCGCTGTGGGAGATGTACAAGGACGGCGTCGACCTCAGCACGGTGCAGTGGGCGGCGCATTAATGAAGGCGCACGAAAGTACAAACCTACTTTCGTGCGAGTGAATTGCAAAAATTCACTGGCGGAGCCAGATGAATTTTTGAGGACAACGGCAGGGAAACGACATGGCATACAGCAGCAAGGTCATTGATCACTACGAGAACCCGCGCAACGTTGGCTCGTTCGACAAGGGCGACGGCAGCGTGGGCACCGGCATGGTGGGCGCCCCGGCGTGCGGCGACGTGATGAAACTGCAGATCAAGGTCAACGAGCAGGGCATCATCGAGGACGCCCGCTTCAAGACCTACGGCTGCGGCTCGGCGATTGCGTCGTCGTCGCTGGTGACCGAGTGGGTCAAGGGCAAGACACTTGACCAGGCCGCGACGATCCGCAATACGCAGATTGCCGAGGAACTCGCGCTGCCGCCGGTGAAGATCCACTGTTCGATCCTGGCCGAGGATGCGATCAAGGCCGCGATCGACGACTATCGCAAGAAGCACGGCGAAGCCGAGGCGCCGGCGGAACAGAAAGCGGCCTGACGCGATTCAGGGAGAGAGGCAATGGCAGTCACGATCACGGAACGTGCGGCGCAACACGTCGCAAACTATCTCGAGAAGCGGGGCAAGGGTGTCGGGCTGCGGCTCGGAGTGCGCACGACCGGCTGCTCGGGCATGGCCTACAAGCTCGAGTATGCCGACGCGGTGCAGCCCGAGGACCAGTCGTTCGAATGTCACGGCGTGAAGATCCTGGTCGACCCGAAGAGCCTGGCCTACATCGACGGCACTGAACTGGATTTCGTGCGCGAGGGCCTGAACGAAGGGTTTCGCTTCAACAATCCGAACGAGAAGAACCGCTGCGGCTGCGGCGAGTCTTTCAACATCTAGTCGAGGCCACCGGGCCCCTGGCGTGCCCGGCCGGCCATCCTTCCGATGTCTCACCCCGATCACTTCGCGTTGTTCGCAATGCCGGCGCGCTTCGCGCTGGACGAGGCGGAACTCGAGCGCGCGCACAAGGACGTGCAGTCCAAGGTGCATCCGGACCGCTTTGCGTCCGGCAGCGCGGCCGAGCGGCGGGTCGCGATGCAATGGGCGGCACGTGCCAACGAGGCCTATCGCACGCTAAAGTCGCCGCTGTCGAGGGCAGCCTTTCTCTGTGAGCGCGCCGGGGTGCCGATCGACGCCAACCACAATACGTCGATGCCGGTGGAATTCCTGGCGCAGCAGATGGAGTGGCGCGAAGCACTGGATGAAGCGCGGGCGGACGGCGATGCGGCGCGCTTCTCGGCTCTCACCGGCGAAATCGACGAGGTGCATGGACGGCTGATCGCGGAACTTGCATCGGCGCTTGACATGCGGGCCGACTACGTGGGTGCGGCCGGCCTCGTGCGGCGGCTGATGTTCGTCGACAAGTTCCGTGACGAGCTGCGTTCGGCGGTCGAGGCGCAGGCTGCGCCGAAAGCGTCCGCATAATGGCATTGCTGCAGATCGCCGAGCCGGGGGAGTCGGCGGCTCCGCACCAGCACCGGCTTGCGGTCGGGATCGACCTCGGCACCACGAACTCGCTGGTCGCCACGGTCCGCAACAGCATCCCGGTCGTCATCGACGATGCCGAGGGCCGCTCGCTGCTGCCTTCGATCGTCCGCTACCGGGCGGATGGCACGGCCGACGTCGGCTACAGCGCACAGAAGCAGCAGTCGCTCGATCCACGCAACACGATCGTGTCGGTCAAGCGCTTCATGGCGCGCGCGCGCGCGGATGTCCAGCATGTCGAAAGCATGCCCTACGACTTCGTCGATCGGGGCGACGATGCGCCCGGAATGCTGCAGCTTCGAACCGCGGCAGGCGTGAAGAGCCCGGTCGAGGTTTCGGCGGAGATCCTGAAGGTCCTGCGCGAGCGCGCCGAACAGTATCTCGGCGGCGACCTCGTCGGCGCGGTCATCACGGTCCCGGCCTACTTCGACGATGCGCAGCGGCAGGCGACGAAGGACGCGGCGCGGCTTGCCGGACTCAACGTGCTGCGCCTGCTGAACGAGCCGACGGCGGCCGCTGTCGCCTACGGACTCGACCACGCGGCCGAGGGCACGTACGCGGTGTACGACCTCGGCGGAGGAACGTTCGACATCTCGATACTCAAGCTCGCCAAGGGCGTGTTCGAGGTGCTCGCGACTGGCGGCGACTCGGCGCTCGGGGGCGATGACTTCGACCACCGGCTCTTCTGCTGGATCATTGAACAGGCGAAGCTGCTGCCATTGTCGGCGCACGACTCCCGAACGCTGATGGTCAAGGCGCGCGAGGTGAAGGAGCGGCTGTCGGTGGAAACCGAAGTCCGTGCGAATGCGCTGCTGTCCACCGGCGAGGTCGTCGATGTACCGGCCGACAGCCAGGCATTCGCACGCATGACGCAGCCGCTGATCGACAAGACGCTGGCAGCGTGTCGCAAGGCACTGCAGGACGCCGGGCTCAAGACGACGGACATCGACGGAGTGGTCATGGTCGGCGGCGCGACCCGGATGCCGCATGTGCGCAAGGCCGTCGGCGCCTTTTTCGGCCAGACGCCGCTGACAAACATCGACCCGGACAAGGTCGTGGCGCTCGGGGCGGCCATGCAGGCGAACCTGCTCGCCGGGAATCATGCCGTGGGTGACGACTGGCTGCTGCTCGACGTGATCCCGCTGTCGCTCGGGCTCGAGACGATGGGCGGACTGGTCGAGAAGATCATTCCGCGCAACGCGACGATTCCGGTGGCCCGGGCCCAGGAGTTCACGACGTTCCGCGACGGCCAGACGGCGATGGCGATCCACGTCGTGCAGGGCGAGCGCGAACTCGTCAGCGACTGCCGGTCGCTCGCGCGCTTCGAGCTGCGCGGCATTCCGCCGATGGTGGCCGGCGCCGCCCGCATCCGCGTCACGTTCACGGTCGATGCCGACGGTCTGCTGTCCGTGGCGGCGCGCGAGATGGGCAGCGGTGTCGAGGCGGCGATCACCGTGAAGCCGTCGTACGGCCTGTCGGACGATGAAGTGGCAAAGATGCTGCAGGACTCATTCGGCACGGCTGATGACGACATGCGCGCGCGCGCGCTGCGCGAGCAGCAGGTGGAGGCGCAGCGGCTCATCGAAGCCACGCAGGTGGCGCTTGCGAGCGATGGCGACCTGTTGACGACCGACGAGCGCGACGCGATCGAACGCCTGCTGGCCGATGTCTCGCGCAGTCTTGCAACGAACGAACTGGAAGCTGTTCGCCGGGCCACTGAGGCTCTGGTCGCCGGCACGGACGACTTCGCGGCGAGCCGCATGGACCGCTCGATCCGGGCCGCGCTCGCCGGGCGCTCCGTCGCTGAGCTCGCCAAGTAACCACGGTCGGTCGCGCCCATGCCCAAGATCACCGTGCTCCCCCATGAGGAACTGTGCCCGAACGGCAAGGAGTTCGACGTCGCGCCCGGAGTGTCCTTGACGGATGCACTGCTCGACCACGGCGTCGACATCGAGCACGCCTGCGGCAAGGTGGCCGCCTGCACGACCTGCCACTGCATCGTGCGCAAAGGCTTCGAGTCGCTGCCTCCGGCCGAAGACAAGGAGGAGGACCTGCTCGATCGCGCGTGGGGCCTGACGCCTGTCTCTCGCCTTTCGTGCCAGGCCATCGTGCAGAACACGGATCTGACGGTCGAGATTCCCAAGTACAGCATCAATTACGCCAAGGAACTCCACTAGCTGCTGTCTCGTGCGCATGTACGCCGGGGCAGGGACGAGGCCAACATGAAGTGGACCGAGACTCTCGAAATAGCCATCGCGCTCGCGGAGGCGCATCCTGACGTCGATCCGCGCACGATCCGCTTTACCGACCTGCATCGGTGGGTGTGCGAACTGCCCGGTTTCTCGGACGACCCCGCGCGTTCCGGCGAGAAGATCCTGGAAGCCATTCAAATGGCATGGATGGACGAGGTCGCGTGAGTGCTCCGCGCGCGGCGCGACTGCTGGCGGCGATTCCAGTACTCGCTGTCGCCGACATCGCGGCGGGCGTCGCTTTCTATCAACGCATAGGCTTTGCGGTCCAGTTTCAGACCAGCGACTATGCCGCCTTGTCACGCGACGACGTGCACCTGCATCTGTGGCGGTGCAGTGACCGGAACGTGGCAGACAACACAGCCTGCCGCATGAGGGTCGCCGGCATCAATACGCTTTATTCCGAGTGCGAAGCGGCCGGTGCCGTGCATCCGAACGGCGGGCTGCGGCGGACGGACCGTGGCACCCGGGAGTTCACGGTGCTGGATCCGCAGGGTGGCGCCATTACCTTCGTTGAGTCGGTGAACTAGGGCCGGGCCGGGGCCCGGCGCCCGGCGCTTGCTCGCGCCAGGCGTCAACAGGCCCTAAAACTTCTCGGCGCGAAACACGCCGACGTCGTTGGTAAAGAGCGTCACGGCATAGTGCGGTGCATACGCTTCGAGCACATGGTTTGCCAGTCTTTCGGCCACGGCGGAGTCGACGATGACTTTCATCTCGATCGAGCGGTCTGCTTCCCACTGGGCTTCACGATCGCCGCGTTCGCCGCCGCCGCGCACCTCAGTGATCGTGTAGCCATGCGCACCAAACTGCCGCGCATCGCGGATCAGGGGTTTCTCGAGTGCGGCTTCCGCAATGATGACGAGAAGCTTCTTGGCATGCGTCTGCATCTTCAGGACCTATGTCGGAATCGCCACTGCGGGTGACGCTCAGCTCCCCAGCCAGCGCGCGTACTGCAGGTAAAGCGGGATGCCGAACGTGATATTGAACGGGAAGGTCACGCCCAGCACGACGCCGATCGAGAGCGCGGGACTGGCCTCGGGCACGGCGATCCGCATCGCCGTGGGTGCGGCGATATAGGACGCGCTCGCCGCCAGCGTCGCCATCAACGCGGTGCCGCCAAGCGAAAGGCCCGTCAAATGCCCGACGATCGCGCCGAGTAGACCCAGCACCAGCGGCGCGCCGAGTCCAAAGGCGACGAGGAATGCGCCCGCGCGGCGGATGTCACCCAGTCGGGCGCCGACGACCAGTCCCATTTCGAGCAGGAAGAGTGCGAGCACGCCCTTGAACAGGCCGAAGAACAGCGGTTCGATCGGTGACAGTGCCTGCGGACCAGCGACCGCGCCGATGACCAGGCCGCCGAGCAGCAGCAGCACGCTCTTGCCGAACAGCACCTCATGCACCAGGGGGCCCCAGCGCAGCGGTGAGCGCGGCCCGCTCGCGGGGCGTCCCAGCACGCGTGCGAGCACGATACCGACGACAATGCCAGGCGCCTCCATCAGGGCGACCAGCAGCGGCATATGGGGCTCGCTGGCGATGCCGCGCTGCGCGAGCAGGCTCACAGCGACGGCAAAGGTGACGACGGAAACCGAGCCATAGTGAGCGGCGATCGATGCCGCATCGACAACGGCAAGCCGGCCCAGGCCGCGCAATACGGGGTAGAGCAGCAGCGGAATGGTGGCGCCCAGAAAGATCGCCGCGATCGCGGGCGGCAGCACGCTCGCGATCGGTTGCTTTGCCAGTTCGACCCCACCTTTCAGTCCAATGGCGAGCAGCAGGAAGATCGAGAGCGTCTCGTACAACGCTTCCGGCAGGCGCAGGTCACTCTTGGCAAGCCGTGCGACGACGCCAAGCACGAAGAACAGGACAACGGCGTCGGTCATTCGAAGAGTCCAGCCGGTGTGGCATAGGCGCCGCGCCGCGTCAGACTTTCCAGCGTCGCGAGTGCCGCTTCGAGGGTAAATTCGTCGCCCTCGATCGCGGCAACGACGTCAGCGAGCGTCTGGTGGGCGATCACGGCGACTTCGCCGTCCTGGTTGGCACACGACGCATCGGGGCCGAGCGTGGCGTCGTAGACGTGGATGCGCTCGGACTGGTACCCCTCCGGGACGGGCCGGCGCACGTGAAACGAGCGACCGTGGTGGACTTCGATGCGATCGAGCTCGAGGCCGGCTTCTTCCCAGGCTTCGCGCTCGAGCGCCTGCTCCAGCGTCTCGCCGGCCGGCACCATGCCGCCCACGAGATTGTCCCAGCGGTCCGGATCGATCGGCTTGTGCGGCGCGCGCCGTGCGACCACCAGCGTGCCGTCGTCCGCGTAGGCATTCAGGTGCACGGCCTCGGTCGTGATACCGAGCGCCCGGCATGCCGCGCGCTCGATCGTCGCGAGAACCTTGGTCGAGGGCTGCGCACGTATCGCCAGCTGCTCGTCGCGCCAGCCGCGGATGAGGCCGGCGTCGCGCAGTCGCAGTGCCGCCTCGAACAACAGCGCGCTCCGGGCCGCCGTGTCGAGGCCGTCGTCATTCAGTCGCAGAGTGCCGTTGACGTCGCTGAAGCCTGCGGCGTGCTGCGCGAGGAAGGCCGCAACATCGGGCTGTACCCAACCGGCCGCGTGCCCGGCGACGATGAAGGGACGCAGACCCGCGGGACGCGCCGGCTGTGCGCGGGACTGCAGCCGCTCGGTGATCGACCACAGGCGCGCCGCGGAGGGCATCAGCTCTCCGGACGCATGTGCGGGAACAGGATCACGTCGCGAATGCTCGGTGCATTGGTCACCAGCATGATGAAGCGATCAACCCCGACGCCGCAGCCTGCCGCCGGCGGCATGCCGTATTCCAGCGCGCGTACGTAGTCGGCGTCGTAGTACATCGCCTCCTCGTCACCGGCCGCCTTCGCCTTCGCCTGCTCGTTGAAGCGTGCCGCCTGGTCTTCCGGATCGTTGAGTTCGGAGAATCCGTTGGCGAGTTCGCGTCCGGCGATGAACAGTTCGAAGCGTTCCGTGATCTCCGGGCGCGTGTCCGAAGCCCTGGCCAGCGGCGAGACCTCCACGGGGTAATCGACGATATAGGTCGGCTGGATCAGCTTCGACTCCGCGACTTCCTCGAAGAGCGCCAGCTGCAACGCCCCGAGACCTGCTTCTTCCGAATGCGTGCTCCCCCTGGACCGCAGCTCGCGGTGCAGGGTGTCGCGGTCGGACAACTGGCTGTCGCTGTACTGCGGTGCATGCGCCCGGATGGCCTGCGCAGTGGTCATGCGCGCAAATGGCTGCGACAGATCGATCGTCTGCCCCTGGTACTGCAGGACGGCCGAGCCGGTGGCGGCGATGGCTGTGTGGCGCAGCAGGCGCTCGGTGAAGTCCATCAGCCACGTGTACTCCTGGTACGCGGCGTAGAACTCCATCATCGTGAATTCGGGGTTGTGGCGCGGGCTCACGCCTTCGTTGCGGAAGTTGCGGTTGATCTCGAACACCCGCTCGAAGCCGCCGACCACCAGCCGCTTCAGGTACAGCTCCGGCGCGATGCGCAGGAACATGTCGATGTCGAGCGCATTGTGGTGCGTGACGAAGGGCTTGGCCGCCGCGCCGCCGGGGATCACCTGCAGCATTGGCGTCTCGACTTCGAGGAAGTCTTCGGCCACCATGAACTCGCGCATCGCAGCGATCGCCTTGCTGCGGGTCAGGAACGCTGCCCGCGCCTCGTCGTTCATGATGAGGTCGACATAGCGCTGGCGGTAGCGCTGCTCGCGATCCTCCAGGCCGTGGAACTTGTCGGGCAGCGGCCGCAGCGCCTTGGCCATCAGCCTAAGCTCCCTGACGCGCACCGACAGCTCGCCTTTCTGCGTCTTGAAGACGGTGCCCCGCGCGGCAATCAGGTCGCCGATGTCCCAGCGCTTGAACTCCTCGAGTGCGGCCTCGCCGGCGTCGTCCTTCGCGATGAAGAACTGGATGCGGCCGCTGACGTCCTGCACCGTGGCGAACGCGACCTTGCCCATGACCCGTTTCAGCATCATGCGACCGGCGACCGCGACCTCCAGGCTGGTCTGTTCGAGCGCCTCGCGTTCCAGCGGGTTGTATTTCGCGTGCAGTTCGCCCGCGAGGTGCGTGCGACGAAAGTCGTTCGGGAATGCCGGCCCGCGCGCGCGCAGCTCGGCCAGCTTGGCGCGCCGCTCCGCGATGATCTGGTTCTCCTCGGCGGAGGGAGTGTTGGTTTCAGTCATGGTTCACGCGTCGCGTACATCGGCGACCGGTTGGGTTCCGAAGTCAGGCCGCGCAAGATAAGCCAGAACGCGCGCGGCGGCCGCCCCCGGCGTCGGCAACTGGCCGCTGGCCTTCAGCTGGATGAAGCTCGACTGCTCGGGGAAGCCCGTCGCGTCGGCTTCGCGCAGCTCGCCCTGCATGTCTGTGTCGATGACGCCCGGCGCGAGCGACACGATGCGCGCCGGATGGGGCCGCAGCGCCTCGTCGAGGGCGACGACGCGCGAATAGTGGTCGAGCCCCGCTTTGGCGGCGCAGTAGCTGGCCCATCCGGCGATCGGACGCCTGCCTGCGCCCGACGAGATATTGAGCACGCGCTTGTCGATCGCCCAGTCGCGGGTCGCGCGCAGGAAGGCCGCCGTCAGCACGATCGGTGCCTCGAGGCCGACCCTGAGCACGGTGGCAAGCCGCTCCGCGTCGCTGCGATCGATGGGACCCACCGGCCCGAGTAGCCCGGCGTTGTTGATCAGTGCAGCCGCGGCGAAGCCAGCGGTGCTGTGCTGGTGCAGCCAGGTCTCGAGCCGTGCGGCGGTACCGACATCGTGGCCGACGTCGATCGCCCATTGCTCGAGTGTCGCGCCGGACGCGCTTGCGCTGGTCTGCAGCGCTGGCGAGGGGTGACGCGACAGCGTCAGCAGCAGGGTGTCCGGCGCCAGCAGCTGCTCGGCCATCGCGGCACCGAGCCCCCGCGAGGCGCCTGTCAGTATCACGAGCCGTTTTGTCGTCATGCTGGGACGGGAAGGTACCGGAGATCGGCCACGCCGTGGGCAGTGGTCCAGCCAGGGTAATCGTCGAGGATCAGGCCGAACATGCGCGTGTCGCGCACCTGTCCGTGGTGATCGCGCTGCTCGGCCCGCAGCAGGCCTTCCTCGCGCATGCCGGCGCGTCGCATGACGCCGGCGCTGGCGGCATTGGTGGCGTCGCACGCGCCCCAGATGCGGTTCACCTGCATCTGGTCGAAGGCGTAGTGGATCTGCAGGCGAACGACGTCGCTGGCAATGCCGGTGCCGCGTGCCGGCGGGACCAGGAAGTAGCCGATCTCGACCTTTGGAGTGTTCCAGTCCGGCACATGGAAGCCGGCGCCACCTAGGTAACGATGGCTTTCGGCGTCAAAGATCGCCATCGGCATCGAGCGCCGGAGCGTGAACTCGGCGTGCATCCGGCGCGCATATGACTCGGAGTCCTCGACGCGCTGATGGCGCCGCGGCCACTCCATCCACTGCATCAGCTCTTCGCGGTGCGGGGCCAGCGCCTCGAAGAGCGCCGCACCATCGCCAACGCGGTACCGGCGCAGCACGATGCGGGCGCTCGTCACGCCCTCGGCGAGCGGCAGCAGCTCGGGTTGCGCGATGGCAGGACGATTCATCAGACTCCCTGCTTCAGGCTGGCTTCGATGAAGTCGTCGAGGTCGCCGTCGAGCACGGCCTGCGTGTTGCCGATCTCGACGTTGGTGCGCAGGTCCTTGATGCGCGACTGGTCGAGCACGTAGGAGCGGATCTGGTGGCCCCAGCCGATGTCGGTCTTGGCCTCCTCGAGCTTGTTCTGCTCCGCCATCCGCTTGCGCAGTTCGAGTTCATACAGGCGAGACTTCAGCATTGCCATGCATTCGGCGCGGTTGCGGTGCTGCGAGCGGTCGTTCTGGCTCTGCACGACGATCCCCGAGGGCGCATGCGTGATGCGCACGGCGGACTCGGTCTTGTTGACGTGCTGGCCACCGGCGCCGGAAGCGCGGTACACGTCGATGCGCAGGTCCGCCGGGTTGATCTCGATGTCAACCGTCTCATCAACCTCGGGATAGACGAACACGCTGGCAAACGAGGTGTGGCGCCGTGCATTGGAATCGAACGGCGACTTGCGTACCAGCCGGTGGATGCCGGTCTCGGTACGCAGCATGCCGTAGGCATAGTCGCCGCTCACCTTGATCGTCGCGCCCTTGATGCCGGCGACTTCGCCTTCAGACTCGTCGAGCAACTCGGGCTTGAAGCCGCGCCGCTCGGCGTAGCGCAGGTACATCCGCTCGAGCATGCCCGCCCAGTCCTGCGCTTCGGTGCCGCCGGCGCCGGCCTGGATCTCGATGAAGCAGTTGTTGGGGTCGAGCGGATTGTTGAACATCCGCTGGAATTCGAGGTCGGCGACCTGCTTGGCAAGCCCCGCCACGTCCGTCTCGACCGACAGCAGCGTGGCGTCGTCGTTGTCCGCGCGCGCCATCTCGAAGAGTTCCCCGGCGTCACGCAGGCCGTTGGTCAGCGCGTGCATCTTTTGCACGACGAGATCGAGCGTCTTTTTTTCCCGGCCGAGCTCCTGCGCGCGCTTGGGATCGTCCCAGACCTTGGGATCTTCGAGGGACCGGTTGATTTCCTCGAGGCGGGTTTCCTTTACATCGACGTCAAAGATACCTCCGCAGCTCGGCCAGGCGTCCGCGCAGGTCCGCGACGGTACCTTCGATCTGGTTGAGGCGTTCGGCTTCCATGAAAGGTCTCGAGGTCGAAAGACCGCGATTATAGGAACATGGCTGACCGCGAGCGTGGGCGACGCTGCGCCACGTAAGATGCTCGCCAGTTCCGCTGAAGGCGTCCCTCCGATCCCGCTGGCTCCGATGATCGAGTCGACCGCAACCCCCGTCACTTACCTGTTCTCGGACATTGAGGGCAGCACCCGGCTCTGGGAGTCCGACCCGGCGCTGGCGGCGCGCACGCTGGCATGGCACGACGAGCTGTCGCGGACCGTGGTCGGTCGTCATCGCGGCACGGTGGTCAAGATGACCGGTGACGGCATGCACGCCGCCTTCGACGAGGCGGCCGACGCGATGGCCGCCGCAGTCGATCTGCAGCTCGCGCTCGCCGAAACGGCTGATGGGCACGCGCAGATCAGCGTGCGCTGTGGTCTGCACCTGGGCGCCGACCAGCGGCGCGACAACGATTTCTTCGGGCCCGCGGTGAACCGGGCGGCCCGCATCATGGGCGCCGCGCACGGTGGCCAGATCCTCGTCTCGCGCGCCGTGTCCGAGCGAGTCGCCGGACGGCTGCCGCCGGACGTTGCGCTGCGCGAGCTCGGCGCGGTGCGACTGCGCGACCTCGGTTCGGCCGAGACCCTGTGCCAGGTCGTGCATCCCCGCCTGCGCTCCGACTTTCCGCCGCTGCGCTCGATGGCCAGTACGCCGAACAACCTGACCGAGCAGCTCAATTCGTTCGTCGGGCGCGACCGTGAAATGGAGCAGGTGCGGCAACTGCTGGCCAACAGCCGGCTGCTGACGCTGCTCGGCATGGGTGGCCTCGGCAAGTCGCGGCTGTCGATGCAGGTGGCGGCGATCGTGCTCGATGACCATCCGGACGGCGTGTGGTTCGTCGAACTGGCGGCGCTCTCCGATCCGCAGCTCGTGCCGCAGGCCGCGGCGTCGGTGCTCGGGGTCCGGGAGGAGCCGGGCACGCCGGTCGTGGAAGCGCTGGTCCGTTTTGTGCGCGACAAGAAGCTCTTGATCGTGCTCGACAACTGCGAACACGTGGTACAGGCCTGTGCGGATCTGGCGAAGCGGCTGCTGCAGGTCGGACCGCAGGTGAGGGTGCTCGCGTCGAGCCGCGACGCACTGCGCATCGCCGGCGAGGCGGTATTCCAGGTCGCGCCGCTGGCAGCTCCGAGCCAGGGCGAGCAGACGGTCGAAGCGCTGCTCGCCAACGACGCGGTGCGGCTGTTCGTCGATCGCGCTACCGCTGTCCAACCCGCATTTCGCCTGACGGCGAAGGCGGCGGCGGCAGTCGCTGAAATCTGTCGGCGCCTCGACGGCATTCCTCTGGCGCTCGAACTCGCCGCGGCCCGCACGCGCGCGATTCCGATCGAGACCATCGCTGAGCGACTGAACGAACGCTTCAAGCTGCTGACGACCCGCGATCGCACCGTGCTGCCGCGGCAGCAGACGCTGCGGGCGTTGATCGACTGGTCCTACGACCTGCTGCCGCCGGACGAACAGCGGCTGTTCCAGCGGCTGTCGGTGTTTGCCGGCGGCTGGACGCTGGAGGCGGCCGAGGCCGTCGTCGCCGGCGCGCCGATCGAGTCGGGCGAGGTGATGGACCTGCTCGCCAACCTGGTCGAGAAGTCGCTCGTGACGCTCGACGTGGACAGCGGTCGCTACCGGATGCTCGACACCGTCCGGCACTACGCGGCCGAACGACTGGCGGAGCGTGACGACGAGGCAACGACGCGGACGCGCCACCTGGCCTGGTGCCTGGCTCTTTCCGAGCGCGCCCGGGCCGGACTGGCCGGGCCGGAGCAGGGCCGCTGGATCGCTGAGCTCGATCGCGAACGCGAAAACCTGCTGGGCGCGCACCGCTGGTGCGATCGTGCCGAGGGCGGTGTCGAAAAGGGCCTGCAGCTGGTCTTCCTGCTGAAGCTCTACTGGTACCACCTGGGCCTGCTTACGTTGGGACACCGCGTCACGGCCGAGGCGCTGGCACGGACGCGTGCCGACGATCGGAGCCTTGCGCGCTGTCGCGGACTGGCCGACGTCGGACAGTTCTGTACCTTCATGGGGCGCTACGCCGAAGCGCGCGGCTACCTCGAGGAAAGCCTCGCGCTGGCACGCGAGCTGGGCGACCAGAACCGCATCGCCGCCGCGCTGCAGACGCTCGGACGGGCGTGCCTCGGCGAAGGCGACATGGCCAACGCCAGCCGTTACTCGGCGGAGTCAATCACCGTGGCCCGCGCCGTCGGCAACCCGCGCCAGCTCGCCTCGGCGTTGAACAGCCACGCGCAGTTGCTCCGCCTGCAGGGGGATCTGCCCGGTGCCGAGTCGCTCTACACGGAAGTTGTGCAGATCCTCCAAGGGCTGGGCGATCACGAGAGTATGGCCATCGGCCGGCTGAACCTTGCGATCGTGGCGATCGAGCGCAGGCAGACCCACACGGCCCATGCACTGCTCAGCCAGGCGATGCAGGTGGCTACCGAGCTGGGGTCACAGCAACTCGGTCAGTCGACGTTCGACGTACTCGCCGGAATGTGCGCGGCCGACGGCCGTCACGAGGCGGCATTGCAGATGTTCGGAGCGGCCGAAGCGCAGGCGGAGCGCTCGGGCCTGAAGCGCGACAGTGCCGATAGCGCGTTCCTCTTGCCCTTGATCGAACAGTCACAGCGCGCGCTCGGTGCGGCGGCGGCGGATGTCTTGGCCGTAGGAAAAGGACTGGACTACGCCAAAGCGGTGCAGCGCGCTGCCGAGCTGCTGACGAGGAGCGCCGCCGCCTCCGGCCCGACGCAATAGTGTCTTGCCCCTTGGTTCGGCCTCGCGTGGCACCAAGACCTGGCTCGATCAGGGTGAAGTGCTCGTCGCCGAGCGCTGACACTACTGGGCCGTGAGCCAATTCGGCAAACCTCCCATCGGGGCTAGCCCCAAATGGCGGATCTGGCTAAGTACTGGCAATGTCCTCGTCCCCGTTGCCTTTCGTCGCCTTTATGCGCTGGATTGCCCTGACCGTCGTAGTCATCGTCGCGTGCGTCGTCGCGCTCTTGCTGAGCCAGCAGAAGGTGCTGTGGCACGTGACGGAGCCTGGGATGACGCTTTCTGACGTACGTGCCGTCATGCCCAATGCTATGCCGCCGCCACAGCCGAAGTCTCTCGGCAACGGCCTGTCACTTGGCCTCGTCGTTCCGAAAGTCGCGAATCTTGACCGGGCCTTCGATGCCGAACTTTACTTCGACGACGCCGGCCTGCAGCAGGTGCTGCTCCTGCCGACGCGCCTGCTCGCGACATCGGCAGCGATGATGGAGTTCAACGAGCTGAGGCAGGCCGCGTCTCAACGCTACGGCCGGGAACTTCCTGCGACAGGGACGCCATCGGCGGACGTTCCGGCTGAGGCTCGTTGGCTGGCCGGCCCCGTGATGATCACGCTTCGCGTCGAGAAACGCGGCGCCCATGCGGCGGTCGTTATGTCGTACGCAGCGGCGAGCGGGCGCTTCTAGCAGGCGCGAACCTCAATGGACCGGTGGCCGGAAAGCCCTCTTCTTGTTGGACGTTTCCAGGCCCTCAGTCAGGCGCAAGGCCGACACCGCGTGCCGCCAACCGCGGCCGAGACTCCGGTCTGCCCCTGAGCGCCAGTCGTCATCCTTGCGCCGAACGCTCACCACCCGTCCGGTGCCAGACAGTCCGCAATCAACCGCAAGCAGCGGCTGCCGGGATGATTTGGTCAGCGCGAGGCAGCGAACGAGTCACGGCAACGAGCACAAAACGAGCACTCCGCGATTCCGCGGAACAAAGCGCACCGTCACTCGAGATTGACGATCTGCGGATCCTTCTCGATGAGCCGCCGGTTCGCGTCGAGCAGCCGCACCGTGTACTTGAAGGTGCCGCGGCGGCTGTTGCTGTTGGTGCAGGTGACGTGCCTGGGACCGCCGCCACAGCGGGCTATCTGGTCCTGCGGTCGCAACTGGCCCCCGATCAGTTCGCCGTCGATGACAATGCCCTGCGGGTCGAAGCTGTAGTTCGCGTTGGCGGGCAGTTCCCAGCGGATCACGACCGCGCCCTGCGCCCGGCGGACCTGGATCGGGTCAGGCTGGACGGCAATCGCTGCCCCCTCCATCGTCACTTGAGCGGTGACGGGCTGCGCGAGCGCATTCGATCCCATCAGCATTGCAGCGGCCGCGAGGGTCGCGACGAGACAGTGCTTCTTCATTGGATCTCCATCAGTGAAACCGCTGCGACAACGATGCTCGCAGGCCGCGGGCTATTCCATGTTGACGATGTTGGGGTCCAGCGGCTTGATCTTCTCGTCCAGGACTCGCAGCGTGTACTTGTAGCTGGCTTTTGACCTGTACGGGAGCGTGCACACCAGCACTTTCCTGCGCGCGCCGCGGACCTCGCAAGGACGATCCAGCTTCGGCTCGAACGTGATCGCAACTCCCGGGTCTGGCCACTGCACGTCGGACTTCGCGTCCAGTGCCCACGCGATCTTCACGGTCTCCGTACGCTTGTCCTTATCCACCTCGTAGTCACGGCGCCACAGGCGGATCGGTTCCTGATCGACGACGAGGTAGCCATTCATCACGAACACGTTCGGCAGCGTCGGTCGCGGCGTGCGCACGACGACCGGGTCGAAGCCCTGGTCGTCGGGCAATCGTCCTCCCGGGCCCGTGATCACAGCGCACCCGGAAACCGCCAGTGTCCCGGCCAGCAACCAGCCAGCAGTTCGCTTCATGATGATCTCCTCCGCTTCGCGCCGGTCAGTTGGCGCACTGCTCGATCGTCAACGCCAGTCTGCGCTGGCCCTGGTAGTCGTCGATCGTTGGCCGGAAGGCCAGTTGCGCTTCCCTCGGCAACGGTTCGACGCGGCCAAAGAATATGGCATTGAACCGGCGGCCGTCCAGTTCGAGCAGGAGCTTCAGGTGCCGGTCCTTGATCAGACGCTGCTCGAGGACGTAAAACGCCTGATCGAACAGCGGCGCCGGGAATCCCTGGCCCCAGACATGCTGGTCAAAGGCCTCGACCAGCGACAGTGTGACCTCGCCCGCGGCGAGCGGTCCGTCGGTGGCGACGGTGCGCTCGAACAGCGCCGGGTCGCAAGTGGCGCGGGTAGCGTCCTCGAACGCGGCGCGGAAGCCCTCGTAGTGCTCGCTCGCGAGCGTCAGCCCCGCCGCCATCGCATGTCCGCCGAAGCGTCGGACCATTGCCGGCGCAAGCTTGGTGACGAGGTCGAGGGTGTCGCGCAGGTGCACGCCTTCGATCGAACGTCCCGAGCCGCGCAGCTCGGAATCGCCGGCCGGTGCGAAGGCGATCGTCGGCCGGTTGAATCTTTCCTTGATGCGCGAGGCGACCAGCCCGACGACACCCTGGTGCCAGGATGTGTCGAACAGACAGATGGTGTTCCGCTGCTGCACGTCCGCGGCGTCCAGCGCGGCGAGTGCGTCGAGCTGCATGTCGCCTTCGATCGCGCGCCGCTCACGGTTCAGTTCGTCGAGCTGGCGTGCCAGCTCCAGGGCGCGCTCAAAGCTGTCCGTCGTAAGGCATTCGATGCCGACCGTCATGTCGGTGAGGCGGCCTGCCGCGTTGATGCGTGGGCCGATCGCGAAACCGAGATCGCTGGCGCGCGCGGAGCGTGCGTCGCGACCGGCAACCTGGAACAGGGCCGCCATGCCGGGGTGCAGGCGGCCCGTACGGATGCGCTGCAGTCCCTGCGACACCAGCACGCGGTTGTTGTGATCGAGCCGCACGACGTCGGCCACCGTGCCGAGGGCAACGAGGTCGAGCAGCGCATCGAGTCGTGGCTGCGACGCCGCGTCGAAGTGGCCACGCGCCCGCAGTTCGGCGCGCAGCGCCAGCAGCACGTAGAACATGACACCGACGCCCGCCAGATGCTTGCTCGGGAAGCCGCACCCGGGCTGGTTCGGATTGACGATGCAGGCCGCGGCCGGCAGCACCGCGCCCGGCAGATGGTGATCGGTGATCAGTACCTCGATGCCGAGTTCATTGGCGCGGGCCACGCCCTCGACGCTCGCGATGCCGTTGTCCACCGTGATCAGCAGGTCGGGCGATCGCTGCGCGGCGAGTTCGACGATCTCGGGAGTCAGGCCGTAGCCATACTCGAAACGGTTGGGCACCAGGTAGTCGATCGTGGCCTGCGTCCCGGCCGCGAGCATGCGCAGGCCGCGCAGGCCAACCGCACAGGCGGTGGCGCCATCACAGTCGTAGTCCGCCACGATCAGCAGGCGCGCATCGGCCTCGATGGCGTCGGCGAGCAAAGTGGCGGCTTCGTTCACATGCGCCAGTGCAGCCGGTGCGGTCAGGCCTTCGAGTGAGAGCCGCAGGTCGGCCTCGCTGGTGACGCCGCGTGCCGCCAGCGCCCGCGCCAGGGGACCGGGCAGACCGCCGGCAGCAAGCCGGCGGGCGACCGCCGGATCGAAGTTCCGCCGCACGAAAGAGGTCATTCGGACAGTACCTCGGCAAGGGAGTGATTGCGCCACAGCTTCAGGCGGTCGACCGGACGCGTACGCCACTGCCTGAGCCGGTGGCGCCCGGACAACACGAGATCCAACTCGGCGTCCAGCAGTGCGGCCAGGCGGCGGTCAATGTTGGCCATCGCCGCCAGCCACGCCGTCCAGTCGGCGTTCAGGCAGGCCCGCAGCGCATCGTCCCATACCAGCAGCGCATCGCTGTCGGGCGCGGTGTCGCCCGTGCTGGCCTGGGCGCCTGCCGCCTGTGCAGCGCCACGCAGGTCCGGCCGGCTGCTGTGAACCCGCGGCCAGGGCATCCGCGACAACGGCTTCCAGGTGCCTCCGCCGTGCAGCCAGAGACCATTGACGATCGGCAGGCCGCGCGCCTCGCGCGCTTCATTGACGGGATGCGCATGCCAGCGCATCTGGATGGCGTTGTGCAGCCGGCTCCAGCGCAGGGCGTCGGCGGAGTTCGAGTCGGGAAGCGGCAGGGGTGCGCCGGTCATCGCCGTGAGCGGCGGCGGCTGCAGCGACCACGGCTGCGCGGTGAACATGAACCACTCGCTGCCGGCACGCCGCAGTTCACACTGCGCGTTCGCGCAGAGTTCATTCGCCGCAGCCAGAAGTTGATCGGCTTCGGTTTCCATCAGCGGTGAGTCGTGCAGTGAGTGCACGATGAGCGATTCGCGGCCAAGCGCAATGTGAATCGGGTCGGCGCGCCAGACCTCCTGTGAGGTCTCACGGCGACCGGTCAATGCTGCCCAGGCGTACGGAGCCGTGGGAGCCCGACCGTGGGTGCCGAAGACTTCGCGAGCGAGCCAGTGATCATCCGGAGCAGGAACTTCATCTGACGCGGACCAGTCGCCTGTAAGTGCCCCGCGTGCGACGATGCGGCCGAGCGCCGGTGCCTGCAGCGCCCCGGCAAGCTCGGTGGCCAGGGGAGTTGGAGTCAGCGCACCGGGAAGCATCAGTGTCAAGCGCATTTGGGCCATTCTAGGGGCGGGGCGCCAGCGCCTCGAGGCTCACTGGGCCGGCGCAACGCGCCGCTTGGATACAATCGATCGGCTTCGGCTGCACACTGCCTTGAATCTTCCCTACGAACTTCGCATCGGGCTGCGCTACACGCGCGCCGGGCGGCGCGCGCGTCGCCGCAATGGCTTTATCTCCTTCATCTCGGGCATTTCGATGCTGGGCATTGCGCTTGGCGTGATGGCCCTGATCGTCGTGCTTTCGGTGATGAACGGCTTTGTGTCGCAGGTACGTGACCGCATGCTGTCGGTGGTCTCGCACGTCGAAGTATTTGCTTTCGGCGATCCGATCGACTGGCGTCAGGTCGAGCGCGAGGCGCGCCGCAACCCGGAGGTCGTCGGCGCCGCGCCCTACATCAACGCGCAGGCCCTGCTGACGCGTGGCGATGCGGTGCGCGGCGTTCTGGTTCGCGGTGTCGAACCCGGCGCAGAGCCGGCGGTGTCGGACATCGCTTCGCTGGTACGGGGGCAGCCGCTGGCCGCCCTGAAGGACGGCGAGTTCGGAATTGTGCTGGGCGGCGAGCTCGCGCGGGCGCTCGGCGTGAGCCTCGGCGAGAAGGTCACGCTGATCGCGCCGCAGGGCCAGGTCACGCCGGCGGGCGTCGTGCCGCGGCTCAAGCAGTTCACGCTGACGGGGACGTTCGACTCGGGCCACTACGAATACGACAGCGCGCTGGCGCTGATACATATCGGCGATGCCGCACGGCTGTTCCGGATCGAGGGACCGACCGGTGTGCGGCTCAAGCTGACCGACATGCATCGTGCCCCGGAAGTTGCCGCGCAGCTCGCCAAGACCTTGCCGCCCAATCTGCTGGTGCGCGACTGGACCCGGCAGAATCGCAGCTGGTTCGCGGCCGTGCAGGTCGAAAAGCGCATGATGTTCATCATCCTGGCGCTGATCGTTGCGGTGGCGGCCTTCAACCTCGTCTCGACGCTGGTGATGACCGTCACGGAAAAGCAGGCCGACATCGCCATCCTGCGCACGCTGGGCGCGACACCGTCGAGCATCATGGCCGTCTTCATCGTGCAGGGCGCGCTGATCGGCGTGCTGGGCACGCTGCTGGGCGTTGCCGGGGGGCTCTTCATTGCGAACAACCTCGACCGGATCTTTCCGACGATCGAGCGCATCGCCGGCTTTCCGCTGATTCCCAAGGACATCTACTTCATCAGCTCGCTGCCGTCCGACCCACGGGCGAGTGACATCGTGCCGATCGCGGTGATCTCGATCGTGCTGTCGCTGGTGGCGACGCTCTATCCGAGCTGGCGGGCCTCGCGCGTGCGACCCGCCGAGGCGCTGCGTTATGACTGAACAGGCCATCCTGTCGGCGCGCGAGGTGCGCAAGTCGTATCGCGAAGGACCGCTCGCCGTGGACGTGCTGCGCGGCGCATCGCTCGACGTCGCGCCGGCGGAGATCGTCGCGATTGTCGGCGCCTCGGGTTCAGGCAAGAGCACGCTGCTGCATGTGCTCGGCGGACTTGACGCTCCCGACGACGGCGTCGTGATGATCGGCGGGGGCGACCTCGCACGCATGAGCGACGCCGAACGCGGTCGGGTGCGCAATCAGCGGCTCGGCTTCGTCTACCAGTTCCACCACTTGCTGCCCGAGTTCACCGCCATCGACAATGTCGCGATGCCGCTCGCGATCCGGCGCATGCCGCTCGCGGAGGCGCGCCGCGTGGCGCAGGAGGCGCTGGCCTCGGTCGGCCTCGCCGAGCGGGTGCAGCATCATCCGACCGAACTGTCGGGCGGCGAGCGCCAGCGCACCGCAATTGCGCGCGCCATCGTGACGCGGCCGGCCTGCGTGCTGGCCGACGAACCGACCGGCAACCTCGACCGTGACACGGCGCGCGCCGTATTCGACGTTTTTGTTGAACTCGCCCAGCGCAGCCGCACCGCGGTGGTCATCGTCACGCACGATCCCGAACTGGCCGCACGCTGCGATCGCGTGCTGCGCCTGGCGCACGGTCAGCTGAGCCCGGCCTGATCCGAACGGGCGCTGGCCGCGCGGCGCCGCCGATGCCAGGCGTGCCGCAGGTGCGCGCTCCAGAGCGTGCGCACCAGTATGTATCCGATGGTGGCCAGCAGGCAGGCGAGCAGCAGCACGCCGAATGCCAATGGCGGCCCGAGCCCGATCGCCCACTCGCCCATGGCTCGCACCCACTGGCCAGCGTGCGCCCAGTCGATCTCCGGCGGAGTGGTGACCGGATGCGTGGCCGTTGAACGAAGGACGAAGGAGCCGAGTTCGTATGCGATGAGGTAAAGCGGCACGATCGTCAGCGGATTCGTATAGAGCGTCGTGACCAGGGCGACCGGCAGGTTGACGCGGAAGAAAAGGCAGGCAAGGCCGGCCGCGATCATCTGCAGCGGGCCGGGAATCAGGCCGCAGAAGAGGCCGACCGCCACCCCGCCGGCGGCCGAGCGACGGTTGAGATGCCACAGTGACGGGTGGAACAGGCTGTCGCCGAACATCGCAAAGGCGCGAACCTCGCGCACCTTGTCGATGTTAGGCATCACCTTGCGGAAGAATTTGCGTGGCATGTCGGGAGTCTAGACGTCGGTCGGTCCGTTCATCGGCCGTGCCCCCTCCGGTTGCATCCGTGCTTACACTCGGTTCGATGTGGATCGACACGCATTGTCACCTGGACGCGGATGAGTTCGACGCGGACCGCGAAGCTGTCGTGGCGCGTGCACGTGCGGCGGGCGTCACGATGCTGGTGATGCCGACCGGTCACATCGACGATGAGCCGAAGGTTCGCACGCTTGCCGCGCGCCACGGTTTTGCTTACGCGCTTGGGCTGCACCCGCTCTGGCTCGAGGGCGCCGGAGACGATGATCTGGCGCGCCTGCGCGCTGCGGTGCTTGCGGCGCGCGCCGATCCGCGCTTCGTCGCCGTGGGGGAGATCGGGATCGACGCGGTCGATTTGCGCACCGACCTTGCCCGGCAGGAGTTCTTCTTCCGCGAGCAGCTGCGGATCGCGCGCGATGCAGGAGTTCCGGTCATCGTCCATGTGCGGCGCTCGGCGGACCTGCTGCTCAAGCACCTGCGCCGCATCGAAGTGCCCAGCGGGATCATTCATGCCTTCAACGGCAGCGCGCAGCAGGCGGAGCAGTTCATCGCGCTGAAATTCAAGCTCGGCTTCGGCGGCGCGGCGACTTACTCCGGTTCGCTGCGCATAAGGCGTCACGCCGCCATGCTGCCGAGCGAAGCAGTTGTACTGGAAACCGATGCGCCCTACATTCCGCCGGTCTGGCGGCGCAGCGACGGACAGGTAGGCAGGACCGAGCCTGCCGACGTGGTGCGCATCGCGACCGAAGTGGCGTCGCTGCGCGGCATCGATGTCACCGCGCTGGCGATGATCAATCGCAGCAATGCGATCGCCGCGCTACCGCGGCTCGAACCGCTATTGAGCATGGAGGCGTAAAGGGTGCCTGGCCTCCTCGCGGCTTTCGTGGCGGGGTCTGCGCACTGCAGTGGCAGGCCGAGCTTCCCGGACCGGGTCTTCTGCTACTGGTCGGTCTGGCAGGAACGATTGCGATCTCGGTCGCTCTGTGAACGGCGCGGCTAGCGCCGTCCCTGATGTTCACGCAGTCGGGTTACCGCAACCGCTACGGGCACCCCGATCCCGGGGTTGTCGATCGCTATGCTGCCCGGGGCCTGGCCCTGGCTCGTACCGCCCACGGCGGCCTGCTGCAGTGGCGCTTCGGCGCCGATGGCAGCGCCGAGCACACCGTGGCGCGCGCCACGGCGGTGCGTTACTGGCATAACCGCCCCTTCGCGGGGCAGGAGCGCCCGCCCACCGGCACGCCGGACGACGATCGGTTCGAAGAGGCGCCGCGCGAGCCGCTATCCGGGATGCCGTAGAAGTCTGGACTGGTGTACATCTTGCTAGACTGGTTTGGCTCCTCGCCGGAGCGCGCCGGGACCACTACCAGGAAACTACAGGCCGCGGGATGAGCAAGCCGTACGACGAGATGTACTGCGCCGATGGCAGCGTGCGCAAGCACTACCGCGAGTTCGAGCGCTGGCTGGAAGAGCAGAGCCAGGATTCGATGCGCAACAAGCGCGCGGAAGCCGATCTGGTCTTCCGCCGTGTCGGCATCACCTTCGCTGTCTACGGCGAAAAGGACGAAGAGGGCAGTGGCACCGAGCGCCTGATCCCGTTCGACGTCGTGCCGCGCGTCATCCCTGCCGCCGAGTGGCGGCAGCTCGAGGCCGGCCTGCGCCAGCGCGTGCGGGCGCTCAACCTCTACATCCACGACGTCTATCACGAGCAGCAGATCGTGAAGGCGGGCCGCATCCCGGCCGACGAGATCTTCCGCAACTCGCAATACCGCCCCGAGATGCACGGCGTCGATGTCGCCAGCAACATCTACGCCCACATCGCCGGCATCGATGTCGTCCGGGCCGGCGCCGGCGAGTACTACGTGCTCGAGGACAACCTGCGGGTCCCGAGCGGCGTCTCGTACATGCTCGAGAACCGCAAGATGATGATGCGGCTGTTTCCGGATCTTTTCGGACGCAACCGCATTGCTCCGGTCGAGCATTATCCCGACCTGCTGCTGGAGAACCTGCGCTCGGTCGCGCCGAACGGCGTCGACGACCCGGTGGTCGTGCTGCTGACGCCCGGCATGTACAACTCGGCCTACTTCGAGCATGCGTTCCTGTCACAGCAGATGGGCATTGAACTGGTGGAGGGCCAGGATCTGTTCGTGCAGGACAACAACGTCTACATGCGGACGACCCGCGGCCCGAAGCGCGTCGACGTGATCTATCGCCGCATCGACGACGATTTCATCGACCCGCTGGCTTTCCGGCCGGATTCGCAGCTCGGTGTCCCGGGACTGCTTTCGGTCTATCGCGCCGGCCGGGTCACGCTGGCCAATGCGGTCGGCACGGGCATCGCCGACGACAAGTCGATCTATGCCTATGTGCCGGACATGATCGACTTCTACCTCGGCGAGAAGCCCATCCTCAGCAATGTCCCCACGTACCGTTGCCGTCAGGCCGATGATCTCGCCTACGTGCTGGCGCATTTGCCCGAGCTTGTCGTGAAGGAAGTCCACGGGGCAGGGGGCTATGGCATGCTGGTCGGTCCGGCCGCCAGCCGACGCGAGATCGATGCCTTCGGCGAACGGGTCCGCGCGAACCCCTCGAATTACATTGCGCAGCCAACGCTGGCGCTTTCGACCTGTCCGACCTACGTCGAAAGCGGGATCGCGCCGCGCCACATCGACCTGCGACCCTTCGTGCTCTCCGGCAAGCACGTGACGATGGTGCCCGGCGGTCTCTGCCGCGTGGCGTTGCGCGAAGGTTCGCTGGTCGTGAACTCGTCCCAGGGCGGCGGGACGAAGGACACCTGGGTACTCGAGCGATGAAGCGGACACCGGACCCCGCCGCGGGCAGCGAACCGGGCAGCGGCGAGGAGCCGATTGCGCGGCGGGTGACTGACCAGATCGACCCGTATGCCCTGATCGACCGCGCCGAGCGCCTGCTCAGCACGGATCCGCACGACGCCGTGATGTTCGCGCTGCGGGCCCAGAGCGTGGCGCGGGCGCGGGGCGCGGAAACACTAATCGCGCGCGCGCACTACGTGGCCGGCGCGGCGCTTACGCAGACGGGGGACTGGTCGGGGGCGATCCGGCAGCTTTCGCACGCCGAGCACATCTACCGGGCACAGAATGACGCCGCGGCCCAGTGCCAGGTCATCATGCAACTGGCGGCTGCCTGCACCGAGCTTGGCGAGTACCCCGAGGCGCTCGACGGGTTTGCCCAGGCCGAACGCCTGGCGCGCCAGCATCGCGATCATGCCGCGGTCCGCAAGGCGCTGGTACAGACTTCGGGCCTGCACACCGTGCTCGGCGACTTCGCGGCGGCGCGCGAGTGCCTGCGCTCGGCCCTCGAGCTGCCGTCCGGCACGGCAGCCGACGAAGCCATGGTCGTGCTGCAGTTTGGCCTCGTCGATGTCAACGAAGGGCTGAAGGCGGCGCTTGCCGGGGATGCGGCGACGGTGTCACGGCGCATGGCGGAGGGCGAGGAGCACTTCGACGTCGCGCTCGAACTGCTGTCGGGCACGACGGATCGATCCACGACGATCGCGGCGCGCACGCAGCGCGGCGCGGCCCGCTGCTGGCTCGGGCAGTTCAATGAAGGACTGGCCGACCTCGAAGAGGGCGCCGTCGAGGCGGCGCGCGGTGGCTTCCGGCTGCGCGAAGTGCAGGCGCGCATGGAAGAGGGCTATCACCTGGTCGCGGCCGGGCGCGAAACCGAGGGCCTGTCGCTGCTGCGACCGGCGTTCCTGCAGGCTGAGGAACTGGGCGATCTGCGGCGGCCGGCCGACATGCATGAGCGCCTGTCGGCCCTGTACGAGGCGCGAGGGGACTATCAGCGGGCGCTTTCGCATCACAAGCGCTTTGTCGAGGTGAAGACCCGGCTCGACGGCAAGCTGTCGACCCAGCGCGCACGGCTGCACGAAGCCCGCGCGGAGCTGGTGAAGCTGCGCACGCAGACGGCCGCGCTGCACGCCCGTGCGCAGGACCTCGAGAAGTCGCGCTCGCGTCTCGAGCGCCTTGCGCTCGAGGACGAATTGACGGGGATTGCGAACCGGCGCGCGTTCACCAAGGAGCTGGAAAACTGGTGCACCCGGGCGCGCGCCGGGCAGTTGCGTTTCGGCCTTGTCGTGGCCGACATCGACGGGTTCAAGCAGATCAACGACACCTATTCGCACGTCACTGGCGACGTCGTGCTGC